>RBWB01584312.1_pt1 | contig 10336 bp, 16 predicted proteins | sample 2014201 | NCBI WGS metagenome assembly RBWB01 (sample SAMN10133834, study PRJNA383868) | Human oral metagenome, whole genome shotgun sequencing project. | isolation source: supragingival plaque isolated from 88 juvenile twins | host: Homo sapiens | place: Australia
CAATTAGCAGGCGATACCATCATCAGTCAAAAACGCGTCGGTGGATTACAAGCAGTGCAAGCCCCGTTTGTGCCGAAAGGCACGATTTTAATCACTCGTCTTGATAATTTATCCATTTATTATCAAGAAGGTGCAATGCGCCGTGCTATTAAAGACAAAACAGAACGCGACCGTATCGAAGACTACACCTCATCTAATGACGATTTTGTAGTTGAAAATTATGAAATGGTTGCCTTGTTGAAAAATATCAAAATGGTAGATGCTTAATATGCGCCCAACCAAACGACACTTTATTGCAACCACTGCCGCGCTAGCTTCGGCAGCAGAATCCGCCGAACTGGAACAGTTTGACGAATACGAAAAAATGCTGCACCTGCTCGCCCGTCATAAAAAAGATTTGAGCAACATTCAGTCTATGGAGAAACGTGCGGAATATAAAAAGCAAATTCTGCCTGACTATTTGCCGTGGATTGAGGGTGCACTTAAAGCCGGCACTGGTAAGCAAGACAACGTATTAATGATGTGGCAGGTATGGGCGATTGACTGTGGAGAATATCACCTTGCTCTAGAAATTGCCGATTATGCCGTGCATCAACAATTAAAACTGCCGGAACAATTCGACCGCACGTTAGGAACAATGCTCGCGGAAGAATTCGCCGACGCCGCCAGAACCGCGCAAGCTGCGGGGGAAACATTTGAGCTGTCATATCTGCAACGGGTGCAAGACATCACTCAAGAAGAAGATATGCCGGATCAAAGCCGCGCCCGTCTATTGCGTGAAATCGGCTTGTTATTGGTGGAAGGCGACCCCGAAAACGCCTTGGCGACAATGGAACGCGCATTACAACTGGATATTAATATCGGCTTAAAAGGCGAAGTGAAAAAATTGCGCAAGCAGTTAAACAAGCCTGATGACGACAAATCGGAAAAAGCCGACTAACCGAGCAAAACCACGCGCCGACGGGGCAGGCGAAAAAAGATTTATTTTTTTGAGTAGCCTCCACCCCGTTTTTTATAGGGTATAACAATGAGCGATGGCAGCATATCAATAAAATTGGCACCGGACTACGAAATGAAAGCGGTGCAGAAAGCCGTGGAAAGTTATGGTGAAGATGAAGACCTGATTTTAAACGACAGCTTTTTCCCAAAAATTAGCATATCGGAATTTCGCAATGTAGCACGCATAGACGGCACCATCACCGCTACTCGATTAAAAGATGCATTGATGGAAGCTATCGCAAGTGTCAATGATGAACTGGCGAATTATAAAAGCAAACAAACCGTCGCAACATTATCTGCAGTTGAAAATGCCAAAATAGGCGGGCAAAACATCCTGGCGTACCGATACAAGCGGGCAGTGCATTGCTTGGCACAAGCGAATTTGTATGAACGTTATGCCAGTTATGACACCACTAATGATGGCGAAAAGAAAATGGAATTATTACAAGAAAGCATCGGACAACTACGCCGTGATGCGCGGTTTGCCATCAGAGACATATTGAAATGTAGCCGTATCAATGTGGAACTGATTTAATGAAAGTTTATGCGCAACAAAACGACAATTTAGATGCCATCATTTATCGGCATTTTGGCACCAGTTACGGATTGCTTGAAAAAACATTACAACTCAATCCTAAATTGGCCGTCAATGAAGTCTTAGAAATCGGCACACCGGTTATGCTACCAACCATTATTGATAACGCGAAACAAGTGAAAACCGATACCGTACAACTTTGGACGTAAAGGGAAAATAATGGATAAAAACACGACGCACTACACAACACTACAGTCATACTTTGGGGCACTTATGACCTTTATTGCGGGCATCAATTGGAACAATGCCGCCGCCATTTGCGGGATCTTATTCGGTTTAGCAACCTTATTAATCGGCTGGTATTACAAACAAAAAGAATACGAACTGAAAAAATTGGAAGTAGAAAAGCTGCTCAATGAAAAATCGAAACACGTTGATTAAATATGCCTGCTCAATTGTCGCCGTAGTTGCTATTGCTGTTACAGATTTTGGTGATCAAATTCGCACCACTGAACGCGGTTTATTACTTATCGGCGATGCAGAAGGCTGTTATAAAAAACCTTATCAATGCCCCGCCGATGTATTAACGGTGGGCATAGGCACTACTGCCGCCGTGGAGGAAATCAAACCGCATAAAATCTATACTTTGGCAGAAATTGCCCGATTATATGTCAAGGGCATCAAACAGGCGGAAAAGTGTGTCAACCGCTACGCTAACGGTGAAAAAATGCCACAGGGCGCATTTGAAGCCCTTACCAGTATAACCTTTAACGTAGGTTGCGGAAAACTACACAATTCAACCCTATTCAAAATGGCAAAGCAGGGATATACCCCGGAAATGTGTAACCAATTCACCCGCTGGATATATGCCGACGGAAAAATATTAACGGGTTTAATCGACCGCAGACAAAAGGAAAAAGCGTTATGTTTGACGCCCTAAACCTTAAAGGAAAGGTGATGTTTTTATGTGCTCAGCTTGTGATGGTGCTAATGATCATATTGTTGGCTTGGCAATCCCATAAATGGAGCGCGGAAGCGGCAAAAGAGCAACTACAGCGCAAAATGTGGCAATCGGGTTATCTTGAGCTGACAGAACAAGTTAACGCATTTAACCAAAAACAACAGGCACTATTGCAAGAAATTGCCCAGCTAAAACAACACAACCAACAAACCACAAAGGAACTGCACAATGCGTTACAAAATAATCAAGATTGGAGCAATCAGCCTGTGCCTGATGATATTAAACGCGTGTTCGGCACCGCCGACAATCGTTAAACAACCTATTTTGTGCCCGCAAGTGTCGGACTGTGGCGATGTTCATTTCAACATACAAACTAATCGTGATTTAGCATTGGCATTAAACCACAGCATAAATATGTTGCGCTTGTGCGTATTTGAAAACTATAAATTAAAACAATGCATACATGATTACAATCAAACGCAAACGGAAAATAAATGACCGACCAATTTGACCAAGCTGCAGAACTGGAACAATGGCAGCGGGAAATAGCCATTAAACAACACCGCACTTTGCCAAATCGGCAAAGTGCTAAATACTGCACCGACTGCGGTGAAGAGATCCCTCAATTACGACGCCATAGCGTGCCGGGCGTGTGTCGTTGCGTCGCCTGTCAAACCATCATTGAGCGCAAACAGCGAGAATTCAAACGATGAAAAAACCGAATCAGATCCGCGCTGTCATCGAACAAAGCAATCCTGCATTTATTAATAACCCGGAACGATTGCAACTGTTTGTTGACCAAGGACAAATCATCAGCACCGGCACAACATCGCTTAGTTTTGAATATAGTTATACTCTGAATGTAATCATCACCGATTATGCCGACGACATCGCACGTATTATTGTGCCGTTATTGGCGTATCTCAAAACCAATCAGCCTGAACTTTTTGAAAATCCGCAACGCCGTGAAAACGGCATAAAATATAATTTGGATTACAACAATAACGACACCTTAGATCTATCCATTGATATTCAATTAACGGAACGTGTTGTCGCCAAATCACAAGGCGACAGCACAGAGATAAAATATGCCGCCGAACCTATATGGGATAAAGAACGGGTGCGAGTGTATTTCGATGGCAAAGTGATTTTTGATAGTGGAGAACAACCACATGGCAACGGTTGATGAAATCAGTGCCAAACTATCTGCACTGATTAACAATCTATCTCCACAGGCACGCCGCCAACTAGCACGCAATATCGGGGTGGCTTTGCGTAAAAGCCAACAAGAAAGAATTGCACACCAACGAAATCCAGACGGCAGTGCATTTGAACCACGTAAACCACAAAAGCAATTCGGCAAAAAACAAGGCAGAATCAAACGTAAAGCCATGTTCATCAAACTAAAAACCGCCCGTTTTTTAAAAGTGCGGTCAAATGCTAATGAAGTAACGGTCGGATTTACAGGCTCAGGCGCGGCAATTGCCAACATTCACCAATACGGATTAACGGGAACAGTCAATAAAAAACGGGGTATCAAAGTGCAATATGCCCAGCGGGAAGTACTGGGCTTTAGTGATGAAGATTTGGAAATGATTGAAAATTTAATCCTGGAACAACTTACGCATTAGTGCGGTAGTTATGATAGTAAATATTAAAAGCAACGATTGCAGCGATGATGGAAAACCAAATGAAAGGGTTATCTGCGAGAGAATAGATCATTACAAACGGAAACGCCACAATCGAAAAAAGGATAGCTCCGACTAATGGGCCGAATAGAATCAACCCGACTAACTGCCCAATATTATTAATCTGCGCAATATGTTTTTCATAAAAAGGCTTAATCGGCAAAAACAGTAATCCGACCGCCACAAATAAAAGATATAGAGCGATAACTATCGGAAAAGCGTGTAATAGCATAGTCCCACCGATAACTAATACAGCCATCAACAGGTAAAACGGAATAGCAATTAAAAACAACATAAACATTACTAACGCCATTTTTGCCTCCTTAGTTTTTTATGATTATCAAGCCAAATATTAAAATTTGTCAACAGGAAAGTTATAAATTATGAACAATCTGCAATTGTCGGTTTTATTGAGCGCCATTGATAAAATGAGCGCACCAACACGCGCCGCTGCCAAAAGCGTAAATGAATTATCTGCCGCGCTGAAAACTAGCCGTACCGTCCGTGCAAAATTAGTAGGACAAGATAAAGCAAACACCGCAGCTATTGAAAGATACCGCACTACATTAAATCCGCTTAAGAATAAACTGGGCGAGATTAATCAAACGTTATTGCAAGCACAACAAAAGGCAAAGCATTTTGAGCAACAATTACTTAATGCTAAAAATCCGACCGCCGAATTTAAAGCCAAAGTGGAACAGGCAAAAGACGCCGTCAAAAAATTAAAAAACGAACAAACACAAGTGGCGACAAAATTAAAAAATGCCCGTGTAGAATTGCAACGAAGCGGAATTTCTGCAGGAACCCTAGGTAAAAGACAGGACGAATTAAGAACTAAATTAAAAGGCGCAAATGCTCAGATAAAACAACAAGAAACATCATTAAAAGCATTAAATCTACAACAGGCAAAACATAACGCTTACCGTGCTAAAGTCGATAATTTAAAAGAGATCAGCGGCAAAGCGCAAATGCTTGGTGCGCAATCTATGGCCGCCGGTGCAACGATTACAACTCCTATTGCCAGTTCGGTGAATACTTTCATGAGTTTTGAAGACGCCATGATCGGAGTTGCTCGCCAAGTGCAGGGATTAAAAGATAGTGCAGGCAATTTCACGCCAGAGTTTGACGCGTGGAAATTAAAAATTCAGGGATTATCCAAAGAATTGCCATTAACCACTGTACAAATCGCAAATATGATTGAATCAGCCGCACGAATGGATGTGCCTAATGAACAACTGGAAGATTTCGTGCGATTGAATACCCAAATGGCAACAGCATTTGACGCTGCCAACCCGGATGAACTCACTGAAAACTTTGGTAAAGTAAGTAAGAACTGGAATTTATCTATTCAATCCTCGAAAGAATTAGCCGATTCAATTAACTATCTTGATGATAATGCTATTTCAAAAGGAGATGCCATCATCGGTTTTATGAATCGGCTGGGTGGTATTGGAGCTATGGCAAAAATTACCGATAAAAATGTTGCCGCAATGGGTTCCACGCTTATGACATTTGGTTCCGATGAAAGCTCTGCCGCAAATGCGGTCAGTTCCACATTTAGCCGCCTTTCCCGCGCTACGAGCATGAAGCCGGTTAAAAGAGGATTAAATGCTCTAGGACTAGATGCGAGAAAAATCCAAACAGGTATGGTAAAAGATGCGCAAGGCACATTAATGACTATTATAGAGCGCATTAAAACCATTCCGGAGCATTTACGCTCTGCAGTATTGACCGATATTGTGGGCGGCAACTATGGCGATGAAATGATGAAGCTGGTTGCCAACACAGAAGAATGGCGCAGACAAATAGCACTTGCCAATAGCGAAATGGCAAAAGGTTCAATGGCGCGTGAGTTTGATACTCGCATGAAAGCCTTGTCATCATCATGGGCAATTTTTAAAAACCAAGCATTCAATCTGAGTGCAACCCTCGGCGGTCTACTTGCACCGACCCTAAAAAATTTAATGGATAAAATCGCCACATTACTTAATAAAACACAGGATTGGATAAACGCCAATCCGGTATTGGCGGAAAATCTATTGAAAATTGTTGCAGTTGTCGGAAGTGGATTAACCGCATTCGGTGCGTTAAGTTTAGTATTAAGCTTTTTAACTTATCCGATCGCACGTATTGCACTTGGCTTTGCCAATTTAAATGAGATATTTCCAAAATCAACAGGGCGTATTAAATCGCTCACTAGCGCGCTAATGAATTGGAAACAAACAGGTGCCGGCGCGCAGAGAATTACAAAATTCCTTGGTGGCAGTTTATTAAATATCTTGAATCCGATCACATATTTAAAAGGTGCCGTCCATCTTGCCACGGGGGCATTAAAAGGATTTTTATTTGTCAGTCGATTCCTTATAACCACTCCGCTAGGATTAATCATTACCGGTTTAGCTGCAGGTGCATTATACATTTATAAAAACTGGGAAAAAGTGCGGTCATTTTTCAGCGGATTTTGGGAAGGTCTAAAAGCAGGTCTTGCACCGGTGATTGAAAAATTCAAACCGTTAGGGGATCTATTCGGCGTCGTAGTAGGCTGGATTGAAAAAGCCGTGAAATGGTTCACCGACTTATTATCACCGGTTCAAAGCACTCAAAAAGATTTGGATTCTGCCGCAAGTGCAGGCAAAAAATTCGGTGAGTGGGTTGCAAAGGGAATTGAATTGGCATTAACTCCCCTTACACTGTTAAAAGAAGGTATAGAGTGGATTATTAAAAAATTGCCATCTATGGAAAAAATGGAAAAGGCAATGAGCAATGCCATGAACAACAGTGCCGCCGGCAACTACTTTATGCAGGGGCTTGGGATGGACATTCCGGAAAAACCGAAATGGAATGGCGGCTATGCCGGCAACGGTGGCAAATATCAACCGATGGGGGTTTACCACGGCGGCGAATATATTATTACCAAAGAGGCTACATCACGCCTTGGCGTGCCGTTGCTCAATGCACTAAACTACGGTAAAAAAGCCGCAGCGGTGTCAATGTTAGGGGCAGGGGTAGCAACTGCTGCGCCGGTAAAAGTCGATAACCGCCCGCCGTTGATTCCGCGTTCCGCCGTCGTTCAACAAGCGCAACAGCCAATGACAGTGAATATCAATATTAATGCCGCCGCAGGACAGGATGAACGCACTATCGCCCGCCTAGTTGCCCAGGAACTACAACGCGTGCAACAGCAACAGCAGGCGAGAATGCGCAGTCGCATGACCGACAATGAATAACAAAGGGCGCAAGCCCTTTTTTGTTGAAGCCCGTTTTTTTATTTGTTAATATAATCTTAAAGATGACAATAGGCGCAGCCAATGAGAATATTTAAAACCAAAGCCTTTGATAAATTCGCGCAGAAAAACCACATTGACGATGGAGAGTTATTTGAAGCGGTCATGCGGGCGGAGCAGGGTTTAATCGATGCCGACTTGGGCGGCAATATCATCAAACAACGCATTGCAAGAGAAGGACAGGGGCGCAGTGGCGGTTTTCGTTCCTTTATTGTTTATCGGCTCAATGAAAACAGCTATTTTGTCGCCGCAATCGGTAAAAATGCGCGAGATAATATCTCAGCGCAAGAATTGGCGGCATTAAAGGAATTGGCGAAAGCCTATGCCAAACTCACGCCACAACAAATTGAATTACAGATTAAAAACAGATTATTTATCGAAGTGTTACCGGAGGTAAAAAATGAGTGAATTATTAGCCATGATCCACGAAAATGCGGCGGATTTATATGAAGCCGGATTGATGGATAAAAAAACCATGAAGAAATTTGATGAATTATGCGTAACGCCGGTGCCGACCTTTACCCCTGACGAAATTAAAGCCATTCGCGAAAAGGAGCACGTATCACAAACCGTATTTGCGCACTATCTCAATGTCAGCAAAAACATGATTTCCGAATGGGAAAGAGGGGTAAAAAAACCGAGTGGTACGGCGTTAAAACTGCTAACCTTAGTGCAACATAAAGGCATTGACATTCTTGCCTGAACGAAACAAACCATTTCGCTTTTCGGGCGGGTAGGCCGCCCTTTTTGTTATCCAATAATTCACAATTGCCAGCCATAACAATATTGCATAAACCAATCAATAATAATGCTATTTAATCGAAACCCAAATAGCACAATCAATGTATGCCGACCTAAACAGAAGAATAGAAAATATGATCCGTTTCGGTTTAATTGCCGAAGTGGATTATGCCAATGCCAAAGCCAAAGTAAAGTGCGGTCAGATTTTGACGGACTTTTTGCCCTTTGTAACATTGCGTACCGGCACAACCAAAACATGGTCGCCACCGACAGTTGATGAACAATGCATCTTACTGGCAATGAGCGGTGAACTTAACACCGCCTGTATCTTAACCGGGTTATATACCCAAAACAGCCCAAGCCAAAACAAAGACGAACATGTTATTGAATTTGCCGATGGTGCCGTCATTAAATACGACCAAAAAAGCGGACGACTTGAAGTTACAGGCATCAAAAGTGCGATCATTAATGCTGCAGATCATATTGAAATCACTGTGCCGAAGGTCACCATTAACGGTGATTTACAAGTCAAGGGCAGTATTAAATCTACCGGCGACCAAGTGGCGGGCAGTATCAGCCAAATCAAACATATCCACGGCGGTGTAATGGGTGGACCGGGTAGTACAGGAAAACCACAGTAATGAACAGATTTAACGGCAGTGTAATTATTGATGAAACGGAACATATTAAGCAATCTGTTGCGGACATACTGTTAACTTTAATCGGTAGCCGTATTCAACGGCGCGACTATGGCAGCCAAATTCCATTATTGTTAGATCGCCCGATTAGCCAAACATTATTGCTACAACTAGCCAGTTCGGCGGTAGTAGCACTGACAAAATGGGAACCGCGCATACAAATTACGCTGTTTAAACCGCTTGTCGAGGAAAGCAAAATCACGGCAACACTGGTTGCTCGTCGCACGGATAATCAACAACCGTTTGAATTATCAAATTTAATATTAGGCAGCACAAAATGAGCGAACTCGTCGATTTATCCAAACTCACCGCGCCGAAAGTGCTGGAAGAGTTAAATTATGAAACCCTGCTTGCTGAACGTAAGCAGGCATTTATTAATTTATATCCGGAAAGCGAGCGTAGCTTTTGGCAAGCACGCCTCGCGTTAGAAAGCGAACCCATCACTAAACTGTTGGAAGAAAACTGTTATTTACAACTGTTAGAGCGTCAACGCATCAACAATGCCGCCCAAGCAACTATGCTGGCATATGCCACCGGAACAGATTTGGATGTGATTGCTGCAAATTTCAACGTGCAACGACAGCTTATTCAAGCGGCAGACAGTAATACCAATCCGCCACTGGAAGAAATTTGGGAAGACGACACGGCCTTGCGTATGCGCGCACAGCTTGCTTTTGAGGGATTATCCGTTGCCGGTCCGCGTAGTGCTTATGTGTTTCATGCATTATCGGCACACCCTAATGTTGCCGATGTGTCGGTGGTGTCTCCACAGCCGGCACACGTCACCGTAACCATATTAAGCCGTATGGGGCAAGGCGTTGCCGATGAAGACACACTCAATGCCGTGCGAAATCGATTAAATGACGAAAACATCCGTCCGATAGGCGATCGCGTCACAGTACAAAGTGCGGTGATATATCCTTATCAAATCCACGCCAAACTGCATCTTTTCCGTGGTCCGGAATACGAACCGATAAAACAGGCGGCGTTGACGAATTTACAAAAATACACTATCGAACGCCAACGGTTAGGGCGTGATATTAGTTTGTCGGGCATTTATGCGGCGTTGCATATTGAAGGGGTTCAAAGAGTGGAACTGGTGACTCCATCGGAAGATATTATATTGCCGAACAATAAAGCCAGTCACTGCACGTCGATTAATTTAGAACTGGTAACGTCTGATGACTATTAAGCATTTACTTCCGTATGGATCCACGTTACTTGAACAACGCGCTGCCGAAATCACGCGACTTGCCGTACAAAATCCGATTATTATCGCAGATTTAATTAATCCGGAACGCTGTCCGTTGGAATTGCTACCTTATTTAGCTTGGGCTTTTTCGGTGGATAAATGGGACGAAGATTGGTCGGAAGAAGTTAAAAGAATTGCTATTAAACATTCGTTTCAATTGCACAAAAGCAAAGGCACG
>RBWB01584314.1_pt1 | contig 10335 bp, 7 predicted proteins | sample 2014201 | NCBI WGS metagenome assembly RBWB01 (sample SAMN10133834, study PRJNA383868) | Human oral metagenome, whole genome shotgun sequencing project. | isolation source: supragingival plaque isolated from 88 juvenile twins | host: Homo sapiens | place: Australia
GAGGGCAATTTTGATGAAGAAACTGGGAAATAAGACCACCAGAGCCTAGATAAAACGAAAAAATCACCTTTCCATTTTGGAAAGGTGATTTTTTTAAGATTTAAGATCTTTCCTAAATATAAGAGGATCTTTTTTATTATCTTCAAAATTATTATTTTTAAGTTTTAAAGGAGGTTTTACTTCTTCTCATTTTAAAGATTTTGCATAATTAGAACTAATAATACTTTTTTAATCAATAGGTCATCAATTATTTTGTAAATCTTTTTTTCAGTTATTATTTTTAATATTATCAATAAGAGTTTTTCTAAGATTTCTCATATCATCAGGTAGAGATGCTTCACCTTTAATATATTTATTCACTTGTTCAAATCATTTATTCACTCCATATCTAAAAGTTAGAGCTTGTTCTGCTGTTTTTAAAAGTTCATTTACATAATTATCAGCTTTTTCATTTCTTGTTGTTATATTTTTTCTAGCTTCAAGATCTGATTTTATTAAATCTCTTAAACTTTTTAAATCTTCTATATCATTATTTTTTAGTAAATCATTTACTTTTATTTTTCATTCTTTTATTCCTTCTAAGAATTTTAATTCTGAATTTCATATTTTTCCATCTCAGGTAAATTTTATTTTAGTTTTTCAAGTATTTATTTCTACAGACTTAATTGCTTCAGATACTTTTTCTTTTGGTTTTTCACTTGATTTTTTATCTTTATTTCATGAAATAGCTTCATCTTGAGATTTTTCAGTATTATTTCATCCTGATTTTTCAGTGTTTTGTATTACTCAACCAAGTAGAGCTCATTTCATACTAGCTTCTGATGTGGCATCTGATTTACTTCATTCAGGAGATTGTGATTCAGTTGTACCATTAGTAACATCTGGTTTGTTGTTATTTTCTGCTGTACTATCTGGTCTTACAGGTTCTCCTTTACCTCCATTCTCATTAGACTTCTCTTTTGTATGACTATTTTTATTTTCTACATTTCCAGTTGTTTTGTCAGCTTTTAGATTCTTACTATTATTGCTTGTTTTACCTAGATTTTCTACTTGGGCTTTTAAACTTCTTATATAACTCATATCTTCACCTTTTTTATCACCTCTATCTATTCTGGCATCAAGCTCAGCAATTATATCTTCTTTAAGTTTTTGTAAATCAGATCTAGTTTCTTTATTTATATTATTTTTCTCTTCAGCAATCAGATTCTCAATAAATCTTATTTCTTCTACAGTAAGTTTTTTGCTGTCTTTTATTACACTATTTAAATCAGAAGGTTTTTCTTGACCTTGGTCAGGTGTATTAAGAGTTGCTCATTCTAATGGAGTCATAATTTTAAAATTAAATATTAATATACTATAACTTTAACATATTTTTTTATTAAAAGCAAAAAAAGCAACAAAAAACTTCCAAAAATTGGAAGTTTTGAGGGAAAATTATAGTTCTAAAACTGGAATTTTTATATTGTTTCTTGCATTTTTATATACAAAACTATTACTATCAAATAATGTACTGCTATTTAACCAATGTTTATCTATCTCTCAATCATCTGTAATTTCATTATTAAAGAAACTTTCAATTTCTTCTTTTTTATGTATTAGATCACTTTTTAAATATTCTTCTAATGAAGTATAGTTTGTACTGTTATTAATAGAATTATAATTTATTGAATAAGGATGATGACTAGAATTATTTATTGTATTATTATAGTAATTTTTAGCTGCAATAAATTTTTTTGTTCAGAAAATATTTTTATATTCAGTTTTTATATCAGTTGGTGACTTTAATGCTTCTTCTATTTTACTATAGGCTATTTGCATTGGTAATACATTATTTTCAATATATTTAAAGTCAGCACCATTAATAGTATTTATTATTTCATCTTCACTTGCATTATCTATATTTCTTACTTTATCAATAGTATATTCAATTTTTTTTGCTATAACTGTTTTTACAGCTTCAAATGTTATTACTTTATCAGTTACCATTTTAGAAAAATCAACTAAAATATTTTTGAAAAATCTTTTTCTTCATTTTTCTTCTAATTTTTTATCAAAACTTATTATTTTATCTTTTTTAAATTCTAATCAAAATTTTTCAGTTAATTCATTATATTTTTGTTCTAAATTTTCTTTAGTTTCAGTTTTATTTTCTTTACCTCAATCATTTTCTGTTTCTTGATTAGATCAATTGTCTCAATCTATTGATTCTTTATTGTCAGCAGCCTCTGTTGTTTTTGTATCAGCCCCTGCTGCTGGAGCATCAGTCTCCACTGCTTCTGTTTCTTGATTAGATCAATTGTCTCAATCTATTGATTCTTTATTGTCAGCAGCCTCTGTTGTTTTTGTATCAGTCCCTGCTGCTGGAGCATCAGTCTCCACTGTTTCTGTTTCTTGATTAGATCATTTATTTTTAGGTTTTGCATTACTTCATTCATTGATGTCTTGTTGATTGTTTCCATCAAATTTAAATTTAAGATTATCACTTTTATATATTCATTTAGTTTTCTTTCTATCTATTTCACTATTAAGTTTTTCTATTACTTTATTTTTTAAATCTTTTATATATTTATTTTCTTGTCAAGATTTTCTTGCTCTATCTTGTCTTTGGTTTAATTCAACTTCTACATCTAATTTTAATTGTTCTAATTGTTTTACTGAAAAATCTATTATTTCCTTTCTTTTTCACTTTATTAGACGTTCTAAGAATTGTATTTCTTTTTTACTTAGCTTACCATCTAAAAAATTTAGGTTTCATATTTTGTAATTTTCTCTATTAATAATTTTACCATTTCTGTCATCAACTCATGTTCATGTGCTTTTTATTGATTCTTCATATTCTTTTTTTGCCTCTCATGTTATAGGTTGAGCAGGTGGAATAGCTTCTACAGGTACTTCAGGATCAGGCATATCAAGTTCTTTTATAGACATACTTTTAAAAGTTAAATTTTATAATACATTATAACTCTATCACACTTTTAAAATAAATGCAAAAAAACAAAAATTTAATTAAAAAATAAAAAAACAATTGATTAATCCTTTACATATACTATTGATGATAATCTCATTTTATATAAAAAACTGAAAAGATATATCTTTTCAGTTTTTTTAGGATTTTTAAATATTTATTCTTCTACCATTATTGTTTTATCAGGTCTTTTTATTCAAATATAGTCACATAAATTAAAAAAATCATTTTTTTCAAATTTTGAAATATTTATATCACATCAGGCTTTTTCCAAGCAATAACAGAAACAAGGGATTTTCCAAAGATCCTTATGATCTTTTTTTAAAATATGACATGGAATATCTTTTAAATCAATTCCTTTTTTCTCTAATAATTCAATTAATCTTGATTTTTGTGTTTCTTCTGAAACTTCTTCTAAAACTTTATTCAACTTTAAACTATCTCTAAGTTTTTTATAATCATCTTGGTTTATATGATGTATTTTTTTTCAAATAGCATTAAAAATATATTCATATGATGATTTATATTTATCTTCTGTCATTTTTTCATTTTCAAAATGATTATCAGATTTCTTAAATAATTTTTTGAATCTATTAACTGAAAATATACTAAAAGCATAATCATCTACTATTTCTGCATCTTCTAAAACTCATTTAAATATTTCCTTATTTTCTTCCATATTAGAATAATCTTTTTCTTCTGGAATAGTAAATCAAATTTTTCTTGCAAAATCAGCTATATGTTTATCCCTAAAATCAGCCATTTTTTCTATTTTCATTCATCTTAGTATATGCTGACAAGCTGTATTTCACCAAAGAAAATCTCTGATTTTTTTCATATTTCAATATTTACATAGTTTATCATAATTATCAATTTTATTTTTAGATAGATAGTTTTTAGCTTCTTCTTCAGGATTACTTATATTATTTAATCAAATATCAATTCAAAATAAGTTTATATCATCTTTTGATATATCTGATTTATTTAATCATTTCTTTGAAAAATATAAAGAAAATGCCTCATCTTCATCAAAGAAATTCCAGAACTCTTCTCTAATATTAATTTTCTCTAAATCTTCCAAATTTTTTATTAATTTATTTTCTAAAAAGTTTTTTAAATAAGCTTTTAATTCTTCTTGAGTATATTCTTTTTCTTTGAATCATAAAATATCCATTATTTCAAAAAATTCTGTAATTTTTCCTTTACTAACATAATTTCAAATTTTTTTCATAAAATAATATTTAATCTTACTGTCTCATCAAAAGATTTCACGTAATTTATCTCTTTCACTTATAGAATCTTTATAGACTATTCACTTATTATTTAGATAATTTATGATGTTTTCTTTTAAGCCTTCTTCACTCAACTCTTCATATCATATTGCTCTTGCAAATATTAACATAGACTTGATTGTTGCTCTAGAATATGTTTCTCAAGTGACTTCTTTTAAAAAGCCTTGCATATTTTCTTTATCTTTAAATGTATTTCTAAAATCATCTAAATTAAGAAAATAAAAATCATAATAGCTATTTAAACCTTCTTTCAAAAATATAGGTTTAAATTCTTCTCATTTCTCTAGTAAATCTTTTGTTATATTTATTTCTTCTATTCAATTTTGTATAAGACCAATTATAGATGTAGGATTAGATGTTTTTTGAATTTTTTCTTTAAAATCTTCTGGCCTAACTTCAAATCAAAGATATTTTTTAAGTTTTATGAAATTATTTTCTGTAAAATCTTTTTTATCTATGCTACCATAAGCTTTTTCCATCACAAAAAGTGTACAAATATTTTCCCATAAAAGCTCTTTGTTTTCTAATATATCAGAATATGTTACATCTTCTGGATTTATTTTTAATTTTTCAAATAACAATTTAACAAACCTAGCTATTTGATCCTTTTCTGGAATTTTAGTTAATTTCAATTTATCTCTAAGAACTTCATAAGCATCTTGAATCATATAATATATTTCTTTTCAAGTAACATTAAGAATATATTCATATGCTGATTTATATTCATCTTCTGTTATATCTTCTGATTTAAAAATTTCTTTAAACCTTATAATTGGATATTTAGAAAAAGCATAGTCATCTACAATTCATTTTCTTTCTAAAATTCATTTAATTATCTCTTTATTTTTCTCCATATCAGAATAATCTGGAACTTCAAATCAAATTTCTTTTGCAAAATTATCTATATCTTTTTTTTCTAGTTCTGAATATCTTTTAGCTTCAGAAATTTGTTTAAGTATTTTTTGACAAGCAGGATTGTTCCAAAGAAATTCTTTTAATTTAAGTAAATCTAAATATTTCAATAATTCTTCATAATTAGTAATTTGATTATCACTAAGAAAAGATATAGCTTCTTCTTCGGGATTATTTATATATCACAATCAAAGATCATTTTCTAAAAATTCTCTCAACTCTTCTTTTCATGCATTTTTTTGGTTAGTAATTCACTTTCTTGAGAAATATAAAGAAAATAGTTCATCATCAAAGAAACTATAAAAAGTTTCAAGGTTCATCTTATCAAAATCTTCCAAAGTTTTTATTTTATTTTCTAAAAAATCTTTTACATAAGCTTTTAATTTTTCATCGCTAAGTTTTTCAATTCATAGACTTTCTAACACTTTATCATAATCAGCTTTAGTTCCATTTGAAACATAAGTATTAATATTGATTATTTCATCAAGATTATATTTTTCACTATCAATTGGTTCAATGTTTATATTATTTTTTAAAAAATAAAATTTTGCTCTATTATCATTTTTAAAAACTTTTTTCAATTCTTCTACAGTAACATCTCTATGAGTAATTTGAGATTTTTTTAAATATTCTTTTACTTTTCCTTCTAAATAACCTTCTTTTTTATATTCTTCAAATCAAATTATTCTTGAAAAACCCATTTTTGATTCCAATGTAATCTTAGAAAAAATTGATGTGAAAAATTGTATTCCATCTTCTCCAAGAATTTTTTGAAATTCTCATAATTCTAAAAAAAGATAATCATAAAAATCTTTAACTCAATTATCTTCAAAGACTTGTCTAAACTTTTTTCACTCTTTTTTTACTTCAGAGATATCATTTATATTTATATTTATTTCTGCTGCACTTTTATTTCTTACATTTCAACTAAGTATTCTATCAATTTGAAAAACAATGAACTCAATATAATTTTTTATACTTAAACAAGTATTGTGTTTGTTATTATTTTCTTGAGTATTAAGATTATTATTTTCTATGTTCATTTTTATAAAATTAATATTTAAATATTTTTATTCTTCAGTTTTTTTAGTAAAAATTACTATATTTTTTCTATGTTTATTTGATTATTAAATAAAAAAAATAATAATAAATGTATTATAAATAATAATTATATGTATGTCAAATTTTATATTTAGAAAATTATAAAAGATTGACAAATAGTAAAAAATATTTATAATATAATAATCTGCTTGTAAAAGAGTAGACATTGGTATTCGCCAAAAGTTGTTCAATCCAAGTAAAAGGAGCAATTCAATGAATAAGAGTATATTAGCCAGTTTAGATGGTGGTTTTATTGCCTTAGGTCTTTATTGCCTTGGTTTTAAGCTACTGGACAAATACCAGGAGGGTGAAGGAGTAAGAACTAAGTGTTTGAGTGTCTATCATAACTACATACCTTCACATGAGTTGGCAGTGGTTATTCTGACAGTGTTCATTGTAGCACTATACAGCTTATTTAGGGGTAATTGTATATTTTCAGGAAGAATAATCTTTTTCCTAGTTACAGTTATACTCTTTTTATTGTTGACAGATCCAATTTCTAAAGTTGCAGTAATGTCTCTTGGAATAGTTTCTCTTATTAAGGGGCTTAGGAGTTTAATCTCCTGACTTCCTGCTCATAGTCTCAGGTTTATCTGGGACTTTTTCTTTTTTTAGAAATAAAAAAAAGTAATTTCTCAATTACTTTCCTTTTGGTAAATTTTCACAGGCAAGTCCATCTTTATCTCTATCTAATCCATAAATATCAAGTTTTTTTGGATCTGTGATAGTTGGATTATTTTTTTGGATTTCAGCCATACAATTATCATAAACCTTTTGAGCTTCTCATCTTGTTTTGAAATTGTTACAGTTTACATCAGCTTTTACACATTCTCAAATCAATCGAATAGTATTTCCATTTTTGTCTTTTACGCTTTCTACTCTTGATTCTTTATAATTTCCAGTTTGCCAAAGTTTTCCTAAATCTACATCATAATTAAATCCTTCAAGTCCTAAAGCTACAGCCAAAAGTACAAAAATAATCCACAAAAAAAGTGTAAATTTTTTTCAAAAAAATATCAAAAACAAGACTATTACCATTAAAATAGAAATTATCCAAATTCTACATTTTTTACTTTTTCTACAATTTTCTAAATATTCTTTAAATCACATAAAATATTTTAAAAAAATAATTATCAAAATTTTAACAATTTTATTATTTTTGTCAAAAAAGTGTTAAAGTTTTGACTTTTTAAAGATAAGACTTAAACTACAGCAAGATATTTTTAAATAAAAAAAATGAAATTTGTTCTTTCAACAATTGCTTGAGTTGAATCAATAGCTAAAAAAGAAATAGAAAAAGTTTGATGAAAAATAGAGCAAACAACAGATAGAATCATAACTTTTTCTTGAGACATAGACTTGATGGTAAAGGTAAATCTTTGGTCTAGAGTAGGAAATAAACTTTATATTCTTTTAGCTGAAGAAGATGATGTTACTGATTTTGAATATTTTTTTGAAATTATAAAAAAAATTTCTTTTAAAAAATATTTTAAAAATAATAATCCTATAATAGTCAAGAGTAGTTCTACAAGAAGTGAACTTTTTTCTCCAAGAACTATGCAATCTCTCTGTAAAAAAGCAATAGTTGACTCTTTAGTTTGAAAGTGAAATATTTACAATGAAGATGAAAAATCTGAGCCAATTGAGATTCTAGCTTTGCTTGTTGATAATAAGCTTAGAGTGATGTTAAACACAACTTGAGAGGCTCTACACAAAAGATGATACAGGACTGAAGCCTGAGAAGCTCCTATAAAAGAAAGTCTTGCTGCAGCTTTAGTTTTACTTTCTGGTTGGAAATTTCGTGAAAATTTTTATGATTTTTTTTGCTGAAGCGGAACAATTCCAATAGAAGCTTTGATGATTGCAAAAAATATTGCTCCATGACTCAAACGAAGCTTTGCTTTTGAAAGACTTTGACTTGTTCAGTCTGAAGTTATTGAAAATGAGAAAAAATTAGCAAAAAATAAAGAATTTTCTTGAGAATACAAAATATTTGCTTCAGATATAGATGAACAACTTTTGGAAATAGCAAAGAAAAATGCTAAAAAAGCTTGATTTGATGGTCAAATAATGTTTGAAAAAAAGAATTTTACTGATTATCTCTGAAAAGATTTGACTTGAACTTTGGTTTCAAATCCACCTTATTGAGAAAGGCTTAAATCAGATAATCTTGAGGCAATGTATAATAGTATTGATAAGATTTTTAGAAAAAATAAAAATTTAAATTGATGAATTATTTCAAGTTTTTTAGAATTTGATAATTTAGTTAAAAGAAATTTTTATAAAAAAAGAAAACTTTACAATTGAGGAGAATTATGCTATTTTTGGAAGAAAAATATTAATTAAACAATAAAAAAATAGAAAATAAATACTTTTTTCTTGTTTTTATGAAAAAAAATGCTATACTTTTTATAGTCCAAATTTTGGAAAGCAAAAAATTTAAATATTTTAATTATTAAAAAAAATAAATTATGGAAAATAAAAATGGTTCATTATTGGCTAGCATAGCTGGACTTATGGTTGTTTTCACAGCTATAAATATTTTTGCTACACATTATTTAATTCAACAAAATGAATACAAAACTTATGGTTGAGAATCAAATTACAAAAAGGTTTTACGTGTAAATAAAATGCAATATGATCAAGCTTTTGCTTCAGTTACAGAAGAACAATTAGAACAACAACTTAAAGATGCTATAAATCAAAATGCACAACAACAAGAGCAACAAAAAGCTGCAAATGGATGAGAAGTAGCTCCTCAAGATTTAAAAGTATTTACTCCTGTTTCTGGTAAAGCTGATGCAGATCTTTCTATTTATGAATTTAGTGATTTAGAGTGTCCGTACTGTGTGCAACTTCATAAATCAGGTATTGTTAAGCAAGCTTTAGAGAAAAATAAAGACAATGTAAATTATGTATTTAGAAATTTCCCATTGACTCAAATCCATCCAGGGGCTGAACCAAAAGCACAAGTTGGACTTTGTGTTTATGAATTATCAAATAAAAATACAGATACTTACTATAAATTTATAAGTGATGTATTTGATTTGTGAAATCAAGCTTCAACTGAACAAGTTGTTGACCTTGGTGCTAAAAATGGTATAGATAAAGCAAAATTGAATGAATGTTTGTCTTCAAAAAAATATGCTCAAACTGTTCAAGATGATTTAAATAATTGAATTAATACATTCTATGTTTCTTGAACACCAACTATAGTTGTTGTAAACAATAAAACTGGAAAATGGCAAAAAGTAGAGAAAAGAAGTGCTGAGTCAATTCAATCTACTATTGATTCTTTGAAATAATAAAAAATTTCTCTTCTAAATTAAAATAAAAAAGAAGAGAAATTTTTCTCTGAAATATTGTCAAAAATCAATAAAAAAATGATTTCTTGATAAATTTCAAAAAAAATAAAAACAAAAAATTATAAAAATTAAAAAAACATAGATGAAAGATATTTTTAAAAATTTGATGAAAGTGCTAAAAAGTCCTATTTGACTTTTTGGAGTTGTTTTGTGAATAATAATTATCTCAATTCCTTCATTTTTGTTTATAAGAAAGGAGCATTTTGTATTCAATGAAATAATGCATTTATTTTACTTAGAAGTTAGTTTAAGTATAATCATTGCAGTACTTTTTTGAATATTTTTATGAGCAACTCTTTATAAAATGAAGTATTTTAGTACAGCAAAAAAAAGTGATAGTTCAGTTTGAGTGATTGCTTGATTTTTATGAGTTTTAGTTTCAGGTTGTCCTGCTTGTTCTATTTCTCTTGCTTCAATTTTTTGACTTGCAGGATTTATACAGTTTTTTCCTTATTGATGAATAGAATTAAAAATTATTTCAGTAGTTTTCCTTCTTTATGCTTGCTATTCAACTTTGAAAAATCTAGAAGTTTGTAAACTAAAACTAAAGAAATCTTAGAAAAATTTTCTAGGATTTTTATTTTTTTGAAAAAAGATTTGATTTAAAGGTAAAATTAACTAATATTATTTTGAATTTTTATTTTAAAAATATTTCTTATGAAAAAAATAATATTTCTTTCATTTTTATTTTTCTTTCTAC
>RBWB01584315.1_pt1 | contig 10335 bp, 8 predicted proteins | sample 2014201 | NCBI WGS metagenome assembly RBWB01 (sample SAMN10133834, study PRJNA383868) | Human oral metagenome, whole genome shotgun sequencing project. | isolation source: supragingival plaque isolated from 88 juvenile twins | host: Homo sapiens | place: Australia
ACGCGAAAACTAGCCGCCGAAGAATCATGTATGCGAAAACACCCTGCAACCAGGGTGTTTTTCATACCGCTACCGCAATCAGTATACAATATACCGCTGCCACACCGCGGGCAATATATCCACCGCAATTCGCCTGCTGCGGCTAGGCGCAAACGATACAGCTATTAACATATCCTCTCCTATTAGTACGTGCATTTGCACGATTCGGCTCGCCATGATTTTGCGCGCTCGACCTTTTGGCTATCATTATATATCACGCGCAGCTCGCGAACTCGAGTCATCATAACGCACCGCCTGCCGGCATGCAAGCATAAACGAATTACGAGACGCTAGCGTTTCTTCAAGAAATAATATCCCGTCGCAATCGCCGTGATGATACTCGCGGCGACGATAATCCAGAATGCCATCACGCCGTGCGTATCAAACGGGAAGTCGACATTCATGCCAAATAGCCCGGCAAGCATCGTCGGAATCGTTAGCGCGAGCGTCGCGACCGTCAAAATCCGCATCGTTTCGTTCAGGCGCGTATCCATGACGGCACGGAAACTATCACGTACGTTTTGAATCGTGCGCAAGAGCGACTTGCACCGCGCGATTAACTGTTCAATATCAACCGACAAATCTTCGACGATCCCCTGGTCCTCTTCGCCGAGTTTAATGAGTTTATAGCGCGTATTTAGCGTGCGCTCCAGCGCAACATTCGTCGGGATCAACGCATCTAAATAGTCATTCAGTTTACGCTCAAACTCTACTAACGTAGCGATATCACGCGAACGCAAAGTCGTCACATCGCCTGTAACAGCGCGCGTCTGGCGGTTGATCAGCGCCACGCGCGACTGGTACGATCGCAACATCGCTTCAACCATTACCAAAAATAATTGTGTTTGCGACGGTGCTTGAATCCGCGTACGGTCAACAAACGGCTGCCATACACGCCCCATACGCTCACGGCTGAGCGTCACAACATGTTCACCGAGCGCAAACATGATCGGCGTCGTAAAATCATTAAAGTTATCATCAACACCCGGCAATCGCGTAATGAAATATACCCAGCCATCACCCTGCTCAATCCGCGGTATCTCATGCGGGTCAAGTGCGTCATTCACTAAATCGTCATCCAGACCAAGCTGATGCAAATGGAACAAATCGTCCGCCGACGGATTTTCGCACCGCGTCCAAGCGGCGCATTTAACATCGTCGCAGCGCTCTAAAGCGCCGTCCACAAACTGGTAGTAGGTAAGCATACGTTTATTGTACCGCGTTTACGGACGATAACGCGAAAATTATGTATTTGATGTGCTGTTCGCGGATGGTTGAGGATTCGTTTTTGGCGCCGTCTGGTTTGCGCCTTGATTTTGAGCTGGCGTGTTGCTTGTCGGCTGACTCGTCTGATTTGGCGGTTGTTGCGCTGACGAACCAGTCTGTGGTGGCGTCGAGCCAGAGCCTCCTGGCACACCGCCTTGCTGCGACGATCCGCCAGGCGCTATACCCTGCGAACCCGCTAGAGAACGGCTGCTACTTGACTGCATGCCAAGCATATACCCGATCACGCCAGTCAGAAGCGCCATTGAGACCGCTGCAACTACCAGCCCCGTATTTACCACTGATTGCCGTGCTACAGCCGGCGCTTTCGGCGCAGTATTAAATCCATCTTCTATTTTCATTTATCCTCCTCTTATTCTTAGTTAATGACGAGAGGAATTGTAACGATGGCGTGTTAAATCCAGCTTAAAAGCCTATGGCTTCGTGGCAAGTGGTAACAAAATTGTAAACGTCGTTCCTTTGCCCTTGGCGCTTTGCACAGAAATTTTACCGCCGTGCGCCTGCACAATCCGCTGCGCAATCGGCAGGCCTAATCCATACCCGCTGGTCGTACGTGACTCCTCGGCACGATAAAACCGCGTAAAAATCTGTCCAACTGTTTCACCGTCCATACCGATTCCCTCGTCGCGCACCGCGATCACCGCCCGACGACCTTTGCGAGCACTTGATACATGAACCGTTGTGTCGTTGCCGCTGTATTTGATCGCATTATCAAGCAAAATCGTCACGAGCTGTTCTAGTTTCTGGCGGTCGCCGAGTAGCATCAGCTCTATCGTCTCGTCCTCGACGGCGATGTTTTTTTTGACCGCTTGCGCCACCACCAAATTCATCGCTCGGTTCACGACCGCCTGCAATGACACTGGTGCTTTTGCTATAGTCGCATCGTCATCTTTCAACAACCCAAGCATAGAATTTGCTAATGTTTGCAAACGTGTCACATCGCTAACATTATCAGCAATGACGCGTTTCGCCTGCGCAAGCGTAAGCTTCGTATTGCGCGCCGCCACTTCATTTGCCGCCAGTAGCGCCGTCAGTGGCGTGCGCAATTCGTGGCTGGCATCGCTCACAAAGCGCGACTGCGCCGCCATATTTTCTTCAATCGGCTGCAGAGTATGCTGCGCCAACAAATAGCTCAATAGCGACGCCACAACAAACATTACTAGGTTAACTATCACCAAATTGATCCGTAGCGATGCCATCGCGAAATCTTCGCGCTTCGACAAGTAGTCGCTCACGCTCAGCGACTCATCGTCGATTACAATTGGCGAGAATTTTGAGTCGGCATGCCGCTGCTCTGGACGGCGGTGAAATTCCTGCGCCGAAAAATTATACAGCACAAAACTAAACACGATGCTCATCACCATAATAATAGCGAGATATGTACCCGCTAGACGCAGCACATCGCGGCGGCGCACATGCTTCATCTCATGCGCCGTCCTTGATCACATAGCCGAAACCGCGCACTGTTTGAATGAGCGGCTCGGATTGTTTGAATGGTTTATCTATTTTACCGCGTAAATAATTGATAAACACCTCAACGTTATTCGGCAAGATATCAGCGTCGAAATCCCACACGTGCGTCATGATATTTTGCTTGCTCATGATTTGGTTTTTATTGCGCATTAAATATTCCAAAATCGCAAATTCCTTGCTTGATAATTTCACCGGCTTGCCAGCACGTGTTACCGTCCGATTCACCGTATCAAGCCTAACATCCTTGGCGGCTAGTACATTATCAAGTACCTCCTGCGGGCGGCGCAGCAGTGCGCGGATACGCGCTCCCAGCACGTCAAAGCTAAACGGCTTTGCGAGATAGTCGTCGGCGCCGCTATCAAGCCCTTGCACGATGTCGCAATTTTGATCTTTCGCAGTAAGCAAAATAATCGGCGTTGTGTCGCCGGCAGCACGCAGCTTTTTCGCCACTTCATAGCCATTCATTACCGGCATCATCACATCAAGCACGATTACATCGTATTCATCGGCACGCGCCGCATTGTAACCGTCCTCGCCGTCGTGCTCAACATCAACCGCATAGCCGTCAAGCTCAAGCCCTTGTTTGATTGCCTCGGCGATTCGCACCTCATCGTCTACGACTAAAATCTTCATTATTTTACAGTATACCCTCCTCAATAAAAATTTAGTAGGCTGGCACTATTTCCGGCCACATATACCGAACAAGTTGGCGACCACGCTTACTAGCACGCACCCACAAATCGCCGTAAACTGACTTGATCGTTACGAGTTTTTTCGCACGCAGTCGCTCCAGCTGCTGCGCCACGCGCGAACGGCTCATACGCAACCCGCGCGACAAGCCGATCACGTCGTCTTCGCCGTTTTCAGTGATTTGTTGCAATACAAGCGCCTCGTCGTTCGTTAGAGCAATTGGTTGGATTTGTTTCATATATGTCTCCTTTCGTTAATGGATAACAGTATGCCGCAGATTGCTTGGATAAAGCTTAAACAATGCCTACGCTAATCCGTCTCTATTATATTTGACTTACGCGATATTTTTGTGCAATAGAAGCATCGTGTTTTATTTTTTAAGCAAGCTCATTTGCTATAACGCCGCGTTTTTTAGATCATATACTGCGTACTGCGTGCCGCCATACTCAATTTTTACGCCCGACGATGTTGCCCACTGCGCGATGTCAGAATTTCCGCCTGGTCCGCCGCCGCGACCGATGCTATTCACAACAAAATAACGCACTTTACCGGCAGCAACAAGCTGCTTGAACGACTGAAGCGTGAGCGTCGAATCTCTGCCGTTAAATCCGCCAATTGCCATAACCGGCTGCTTGGTTGACAACTGAATCGGCGCCGACGTATTTGCACTATCAACTGCCGCAATCCACGTTGCGCCCCGCTGATTCGCAAGCAGAAATTTTACGAGCGCCGCCTCGGCAAAGGCAGTTTCGTTGTTTGTATTATTCATCGCGCTTGCGTTTGGTCCAGCCGTTGGAATGCTACCGCTATGCGCTACCAAAACCGTTGAAATACTATACGCAATTGGAGCAGCGCATGCCGAAATTACTGCGCAGGCGAGCGCCATTCGCCGCAACCGCGTTGAAATGCGCGGAGGTAATATGACCGTTATGCCCGTAGTGGCAACTCCTGCTACGCCGACAATCCACATAAGTATTGTCCAATCATTGCGATAGCCAAGCATAATGACGCTCGTGATTGTTGTTGTCGCGATTGTTAGCGGCACGATCCACCAAACATGCGTACGGCGCGTATAGGCTTTCCAGATATACGGCACGCCAATTCCAACGAGTGCCGCTACCGCCGGCGCCATCGCCACGACATAGTACGGGTGAATTGTGCCGCTTGTCATGCTAAACACTACAATGTGAATAAACAGCCACCCTAGCCACAAGAGCACACCGGCACGCTCTTTGTTATCACGCGGTGCATGGCGCAATAACCAAACAACCAATCCGCCGCCAATTAGCGCCGCTGGAATCAGCCACGCAATATTCGGACCAAAGCTCTCATTGAAGATGCGCAGCACGCCCGTCTCGCCGCCAAAACCAACACCGCCTGGTCCGCCGCCTGCACCGCCAGGCGCGCCTCCGCGTCCGCCGAACAAACGCCCAAAGCCGTTATAGCCAAATATTAAACTCCAGATATTGTTGTTATTCGTACTGCCTATCCATGGACGGTATGCTGCCGGCATCAACCACACGAGCACGCTCCACCAAAATGTTGACGCCACCGTCGCGATACTAGCAACACTCAAATGCCGCACGCGCGTCATAACCGCCGGCTTCGCGCACGCTATGTACAACACCGCCATGACAGGCAAGACCAGCAAGCCCTGAAGCATTTTCGCGTTAAAAGCAAACCCCGCGAGCAACCCGGCTACGCTCAGCCACAGCGCCGATTTTTTACTATCAAACGCACGCAAAAATGCATATGCGCTCGCCGTCAAAAACAACGTCAAGAAACTATCGGGGTTATTAAATCGAAACATCAGCGCAGTCGCCGGCGTAAGCGCCATCACCGCACCAGCGATCAACGCCGATTTCACGCCATACCAGCGCCGCACCGCCATATACACCAACACCACCGTTGCTACACCTGCCAACGCATGCGGCAACAGCATACTCCACGACGAAAAACCAAACACGCGGCCGAACAATCCCATAATCATCGTGCTGACGGGCGGCTTGTCAACGCTCATGAAATTCGCTGCGTCCAGACTACCAAACAGCCACGCCGTCCAATTCACACTCGCCGCTTGTGCAGCGGCAGCATAATAGCTATTCGCCATGCCGTTGATCGTTATATTCCATAGGTACAGCATTGACGCCATGAGCAGCAAACCGCCAAAGCCCGCCGCTTCAAACAGCGTCGCGCGGCCATACTCGCCGCGCACGCGCGACAAACCTTTGATGTCTTCAGTCGCCGTTTTCACAATATGAACGCGCGAATCAGTATCCTCAATCCATTCCACCGGTTCCTCATGAATTGTGTAGCCTTCATACTCTGCTTTTACGAGCAACTCGGTGTCAAAAAACCACGCTGTATCTTTCACGTGCGGCAGCAATTGTTGCGCAACATCACGGCGCATCGCCTTGAACCCGCACTGCGCGTCGACAAATTTTGTACGCATCGTCCAGCGGATCAGCCGATTGTAGCAACGCGAAATAATATCGCGTTTTAGCCCGCGCGTTGTCTGCGATTCTTCCATCAGCCGGCTTCCTACTGCAATCGCTGCATCGCCAGTCACGAGCGGCGTGATCATCGGCACGAATGCATCTAAATTCGTTGACAAATCGATGTCCATATAGCTAACAATGTCAGCGCGGCTTTGCAGCCACGCCTGTTTAAGCGCCCGCCCGCGGCCTTTCTCTGGCAAGCAGACGACGCGGACGGCAGGGAAGTGCTCGGTGAGCATCGCCGCCACCCGGCGCGTACCGTCCGTACTGCCATTATCGGCGATAATAATTTGATAATGATACGGCAAACTATCTTCCATATACATACATAGCGTACGCACCGATTCTTCCAGAATATACGCCTCGTTAAGTACGGGCAGGACAATATCAACCGTTAGCGTACGCGGGTTAAGCGCGCGAAGCGGCGTTGTGCTATATTTTGATTGCGCCGCAAGCGCGGCCGTGTGATTGATAGCGGTAGTTTTCACGCGCGTTACTATACGAGCGCATCATGAAAGGAACCTTAAAAAAATACTGCAACACGTAAAGGCAGCAGACAAAAGATACTCTGTCTGCTGCTATTACGTAAATACGCTATGCTATTAAACGTAATTTATCGTGTTGCGCGTACCTTTTTCGGCACAGGTTTGGTTTCTTTCGCTCCGCCCGCCGGCACCGTTGAATGCTGAATGCGACCGTCTTTGATGCTAATCTGATAATCGCATTTGTTCGCCAAATCATTATCATGCGTAACAATCACAAGCGTAACGCCTTTCGTTTTATTGTAGCCAAATAGCAGCTTCTCAACACGCGCGCCGGTTTCGCTGTCCAGATTTCCCGTCGGCTCGTCGGCAAAAATAATCTGCGGCTCATTCACAATCGCACGCGCAATCGCCAATCGCTGCTTTTGCCCGCCCGACAAATCACGGGCGCGGCTCTTTCGTTTTTCATACAAATCAACCGCCCGCAACGCCGCATCAATTTTACCCGCCCGTTCGCCATACGGCACGTGCGCGATTTCGAGCGGTAGGCTCACGTTATCAAATACACTATCATTACCCTCTACAAAGAAGCTCTGAAAGATAAAACCGATTTCGTTTGCGCGGAATCGATCAACCTGCCGTGGTTTTAGCTTCAAGATATTACGACCGCCAACAAACACGCGACCTTTTTGTGGACGATCAAGTCCGCTCATGGCATGCATTAGCGTCGACTTGCCGCTACCGGATTTACCGATAATCGCTACACTTGCACTATCAGGAATCGCTAGCGTGATATCATGCAATGCCGTGAATACATTCTGTTTTTTGCCATATGTTTTCGTAACCTGTTGTAATTCAATCATCGCTTTCCTCCTATTCCGTTCTCAGTGCTTCTATTGGGTCAAGCTTTGCCGCTTTGCGACTTGGGAAGAATCCGGCAAGCATCGCCACTATAACCAACGATACCAGCACTATGATACCGGCGCTCGGCGTGAAAATAAGTAGGTGATTTTTACCGAGACCGATAGCGTTACTAATTGCCGGATTAAGAGCCGCACCCGTAATCCATGCCAGTAAGACACCAACCGCACCACCGAAGAAGCCGATCCACGCCGATTCGTAGCGGAATAGTTTGCCGATATCGCGGCGGCTCGCTCCAAGCGCTTTCATCAGCCCAATTTGCTGCGTACGTTCCAACACCGAAATGTACTGCGTGTTCACAATCCCAAACACGCTCACAATCAGGGCAAGTACGCCAAAGCTTAGAACAATCGTCTGAAGAATGTTAACAAACTGGAACAGCATCTGCTGCGCATCTCTCGCCGTCATTGCATGAAAACCAGATTTTTCAAGCGACTCTTTGGCGGTATCTGGCGATACGCCATCGGCTGTTGTCGCAGTAACCATTAAATACTTATGATACGCATCAGTGCCGACCGTACTAAATTCGCTGATTTCTTTTGCCGCGCTTGGAGCAATAGAAATGCTTGATCGGCTCGCCATCTGATCCGGCGACTTTTTTGTCACTGCAACAACTGTAAATTCTTTACGCAATTCTTTCGGCTCAACTAGCGCCCTGACTGCCGCTTCGCCGCCTTCGGCGTACGCCCTGGCTATCACTTGGTTGTCGACTTTTTGCGGCGTTTGTGCCACTACAACAGTTAATTTCTGCCCAATGATATCGTACGGACGTTTCACGCCAAGCGTCTCCAGGTATGACTCCGGAAGTACCGCTTCGTTAGCTTTGAGTTCAACACCCGCGTCAAGCGATTTGCCGGCCGCAGTCTCAGTGCGAATTGAATTATCGCGCATCATTACGTTAGCGATATATTTTTTGTCTTTCACGTTGCTAAAGCTAACATATTTTGGCTGCAATTGATACAATGGTTCAACATCCTTAATCTGTTTATTTTGGCGTAATTTATCAATATCCGCCTGCGTCACCGATTCGTAGTCTTGCCCGTAATACGAGGTTGCATTTGGGTTATACTCGCGCAAATTCGACGCCGCACCCGTTGTCGCTCCTCCTGCGACAAGCTTTTTATCTTTAGTAATAATTAGCCCCTTAGGATTGATATTATTCGCGATAATACGGTCAATATATTGCCGCGCACCTTCGCCGGCCATCAAGCTCACCGTAATTGCGAAACCGCCGACGCTGATCGCGAGAACAGTGAGGATGGTACGCATACGTGCATGCCTCAGATTTCGACCGGCACGCTTGATGATGTCAATTCGTCTCATGAAGTACCTTTCATTTATTGCTATTACTATAAGTAATAGTTTATACAAGGTACTATAACTAGTCAAGCAGTAACGTCACGACGCCTGCGTTGCCTCATGCTTAAAATGCTTCATGCCGTGACAACGTAAGAATACAACTAGTAATATATTCGCTGCCACTAAAAATATTGTTAGTATCGATATACTTTGCCAAAACATGTCCTGCCCTAAGCCGCCAGATATTGCTTCGCGAAAAGCGCGGATTGAATACGTCATCGGCACAAACGGATTAATTGCTTGGAACAGAGCAGGCGATAGACTGATCGGAAAAACACCTTCAGCAGAGCCAAGCTGTAATACAAGTAGCAACATCGCCAAGAAACGCCCAACGTTATCAAGCGCAATCGCGAGTAGCGCCACGATTGACATAAAGGTTAGCGATGTTACAATTGACAATCCGACAAATTGTGCCGGGTGTGCTACATGAAGTCCCAACCCAAATACCATCACCGCGTCAAGCACCAATGCTTGCGCCACGCTCTCAAGTGCTAACACCGATATTTTTGCCAACCACCACGAACGTGCATTTTTCGGCGTACTATAAAATCCGCGAATCGGATAAATTACGCAAAATGCCAACGCACCGACAAATAGCCCAAGTGATAGTACGTACGGTGACAGCGCGTTACCATAGTTTGGCACGTCACCCTGCACGTGATGATTGGCGGCAACGGGTGATACGATTTGCCACACCGTCTGATCGCCTGTTGGTTGCAATGCAAGCTGATTTGCTGCTTTGGCCAATTTACCGGACAATTCGCTTGTAGCAGATGCGAGCTGCGCTGAACCATCCGTAAGAGCACCAGAGTTTACTGTTAGCTGTTTTACACCAGATGATAGCCGGCTACTACCAGATCGCGCATCGGCCAGTCCCTGCGTCAGCACTGCTGCGCCATTTGATAGCTGCACTGAACCGCGGGACAATGTCGTGTAGCCATTGAGTGCCGACACTAGATTAGGCGAAAGGGTATTAACACCGGTATTTAGTGTGCTAACGCCAGCACGTAAGGCTTGTTGCTGCTTGGTGATAGTAAACTGTAAGTTCTCTAAATGAGTTTTTAGTCTTGCGCCGGATTCTGCAGCACTTTTTACCAACTCCCCTTGACGCGACTGCAGCGCTACAACATCAGCTGCCACACTGTCAACCTCAGCAGCCGCACCCACGCCTACTGCCGCCACGCGCTGCTTTAACGCTGCTAGTTTACATTCAACTTTTGAAAACGACGCCGCAGAGTTAGTGATATAAACCGGACACTGCGCTGGATCCAGCGGCGCAAGCGTAACGCTGAGCTGCGTCAAATTGCTCGTAAGCATCTGAGATTCTTTCGTAATTTCTGCTGCTAGCTTTACTGCTTCCGGATTATTCGCGCTAACCTGCGCCGCTAGCGTATTCATACCATTTTGCACCTGCTTCGTACCAGCGATCAGCTGATCGACTTGGTTTTTTGCCGGCAAACGTTTTTGTAGTTGTAATAGTCCATCTGTAAGTGCTACTGAACCAGCATGTAACTGCGACAAACCGTTCTGGAGTGAATCCGCCCCCGCTGACAGTTGCCCGACGCCGCGCGTATACGCCGCCAATCCGC
>RBWB01584325.1_pt1 | contig 10315 bp, 9 predicted proteins | sample 2014201 | NCBI WGS metagenome assembly RBWB01 (sample SAMN10133834, study PRJNA383868) | Human oral metagenome, whole genome shotgun sequencing project. | isolation source: supragingival plaque isolated from 88 juvenile twins | host: Homo sapiens | place: Australia
TGTAGGGCTGCTCCCCGCGGCGGATGTAACGTCCCCGACCGGGCGGCATGTGTTCGGGGGTGATCCGGGGCAGTATCTGGCCCTCCGACCGGTCGCCGGACATCAGCAGTATCGCCCCGCCGGTGTCCCGGATGCTTTGCAGCAACGGACCGTAGAGCGCCCTCGTGGCGCCTGCGACGGGACGGGTGGCCACCACATGAAACCCCAGGTCCCGCGCCGCGGGCAGGTAGGGAACCAGCGGAGCGAGGGGTTCGGAACCGCCGGCCGAGATTATGTCGTGATCGTCGATGAGGAGAACGACCTGCGGGGACCGCAGCTTCTCCTCCGGGCTGCGGGAGGGACGGGCCTCCAGCTCGCTGGCTATGGAACTCGCGAGCCCCGCCGCTTGCTGGAGGGAACTCGCGTGGGCCGCGAGGTAGGCATCAGGGATGACACCGGGAACGTGCCCGCGCGGATCGACGACGGCGATCGCTAGCTCATCCGGGCTGTAGCGTGCGATGAGTCCGCGGGCGATGGTGCGCAGCGTGGTGGATTTGCCGCATTTCGCGTCGCCCAGCACGAGAAGGTGCTGGTCCCCGTCGTCGAGATCCCACAAAGCGGTGTCCATGGTGTCCTGCCGGAGGCCCAGCGGAACGGAGGACTCCTCTGCGGCGTCGGGCAACGACTCGGGCGGCAGGTGTTCGGGAAGCAACCGGATCGGCGCGGCGGCCGGACCGGACCACGACTCCGAGACCTGCTGCGCGAGGCGTTCGAGAGCCTCCCCGACGTCCTCGGATTCCGAGATCTCCAGGCTCGGGAGAGCCACCTGGGCCAGGGTCTTGTTGTCGGTCAGCGCCCGGCCCGGGGTGTCGGACGGAATGGTCGGGGCCAGTTTGCGGTCGATTATCGAATCGGTGGGATCGTTCAGACGCAGTTCGACACGGGTGCCGAACAAGGTCTGGTGCGCCATCCGGAGTTCCCCCCAGCGGCCCATCGAGACCACCAGGTGCAGGCCATAGCCGGCGGCCTGGAGCATGAGACGGGTGAAGGAATCCTCGAGCGGCTCGAAATCACTGCGGAGGATGCCGTAGCCGTCCACCAGCAGCACGATGTCGGCGCTGGCCAGTTGGGGCAATCGGCCCGCGGCGTGCATGGCGCGCAACTGTGACATCGAATCGATGCCGCTGCTCTTGAACAACTGCTCGCGGGAGCGCAGCATCAGGGCCAGTTCCTCCACAAGACGACGCATCCGGTCGGTGTCCCCGCGTGTGGCAACCCCGCCGACGTGAGGGAAACCTTCGATGCGCCTGAGGCCGCCACCGGCCAGGTCCATGCCGTAGATCGCCACCTGCTGGGGGGTGGCGTGCAGCGCCAAGGAAGCGGCCACCGTGCGCAACAGTGTGGTGCGACCGGTCTGTGGGCCGCCGATGATCGCGACGTGGCCGCCGCTGCGGGTCAGATCCAGCGTCCAGGGGAGTTGACGTTGATGCGCCGGATCGTCCTCCAGACCGACGACCACCTGCAGCGGATCGCCATCGGAGCGTTCCCTGACCTGCCCGAGAGTGAGGCGGCTGGGTAGTGGTGGAAGCCAGACCGGGGAGACGGCTGTGTCGTCGGCCCGCAGCCCTGCGACGACCTCCTCCACGAGGGTGCGTCCCGTGTCCGGGCGACGCAGCAGGGGAACCGACGGGTCACGTTCGTCGACGTTTATGCCGTTGTAGACCGGGAGTTCGTAGATGCGTGGACCCGAGGTCACCGTTTCCTGACGGACCCCGCTCGGTACGGGCCCGGAGACGTACCCGGCGCGGAATCGCTGGTACACCGAGGTGTCGACCTTCAAATAGCCGTACCCGGGCATGGGCGGCAGGTGGAAGGCGTCGGTGGAGCCGAGCACCACCTGGGATTCCGACTCGCTGAAGGTCCGCAACCCCAGCCGGTAGGACAGATAAGTGTCCAGGCCGCGCAGTTTCCCACCCTCGATCCGCTGGCTGGAAAGCAGCAGGTGAACCCCGATGGAGCGTCCGATGCGTCCGATCTGCAGGAACAGATCGATGAAATCCGGCTCAGCGGTGAGCAGCTCACCGAATTCGTCGATGACCACGAACAGATGCGGCATCGGGGGCAGGTCGGGTCGTTTGCGGCGCAGTTCCCGGTAGTGGGTGATCGACGGCGAGGAGTCCGCGTCCTTGAGCTGCTGCTGGCGGCGCACCACCTCACCCTGCAGCGATGCGCGGGCACGCACGGTCAGTTGTGGATCGTCGGCGAGGTTGTCGATCAGACCGGCCAGGTGGGGGAGCGGGGTGAAGGGGGAGAAGGCCGCCCCGCCCTTGTAGTCGATGAGGATCATCGCCAGATCCTCCGGTGAGTGCGCCGTCGCGAGTGACAGGATCAGGGTGCGGAGCATCTCCGACTTGCCGGAACCGGTTGCGCCGATGCAGATACCGTGCGGTCCCATTCCCTGCTGGGCGCTTTCCTTCAGATCCAAGTACACGGTGCGGCCGTTGTCGTCGATGCCGAACGCGACACGCAGGAAGTCCGCCGGGGTGCGGGGACGCCACAGCTGGGCCAGATCAATGGGCTGGTGCAGGTCGACGCCCAGCAAGTCCTCGATGTCGGCCTGTTCACCCTCGACGACCTCCTGGTGAAGGGCCGAGAAGGTACGGCGTGCGGCGAGGTCACGGGCAATGGCCTCAAGCTGCCAGGATTCCGCCCCCTCCGGGGTGAAACGGGTGGTGCTGGGCTCGGTGCCGCGGGCCCCGTGTGTGATGGTCGCCTCGTCACGCAGGTCGATGCGGATGTCAACGTCGTCGGGTTCGTCCAGACGGTCATCCAGGAGGTGGATGACGGTCACCTCCAGGTCACGGTGGTGGAGGGTCTGATCGGGATGCCGCAGGTCTGATGCCGGGTGCCCGTGATCGTCGGAGATCACCACCAACCGGGACAGCTCCTCCGCCTGCCCGCCCCGCCGCCTGGCTGCCGTAGCGGCGGCGGACCGTCCGGCCATCTCGCTGGCGAGGATGTCGCTCAGCGCATCGAGAGTGGGTGCGACGCGCCGGGCCGGCACGGGCCCGTCGAAAAGATTGGGATCATGAACGTGCGGCAGCAGGTCGAAACCCTGCCAGTCGCGCGCGTGCTCAACGGGGAAGGCGGCCGCCAGTTCCAGGTCCTCGGGCAATTGGTGGGCGGTGAGCTGCATGACCAGCGCGCGGATCATGGGGATGGTGCGTTCGCGAGGCCCGATCACCGCCACCACGGCGGCTTCCCGCAGGTCGGCGGTGGCGGGCATCGCCTCGATGGAGGAATGGGAGCTGGTGAGCATCTCGGCTTCGCGCAACAGGATCGGGTCGATCGGCTCCACGGGGGATTCGGAGGTGGGGACGTTCAGTGTGAACCACGGCACCGTCGCCATCCCGATGCGCGCCTGAAGGTGGTCGGCGTCGGAGCGGCGTCGTTCCCACAACCTCTCGGGGTCGTGGATGAAACTGACGAGCCCGGCCGGACTCGGGTGCAGCGCCAAGGCGGTGTTGCGGGCGTGCTCGGCCTGTTCCCGCAGCTTGTCGCGGGTGCGTTCGAGGTAGTCGAGGTAGCGACTGCGGTGGAGGCGCAGCTGCTTGGTGGCGCGTCCCCGGCTGGAGATGGCGAAACCGAGACCGCTGACGAGGGCCACGGTGAAAACCACGGCGGCGATCAGCATGAACAGCGGCTGGCCGTTGCGCATCACCACCATCATCACCACGGATGTGAGTGCCCCGACCACTGGCAGCAGGAACTGGAACGGGGTCGGGCTGATCTCGGCGCCGAGCGTGGGTGGCGACGGGATCTCGATCGGACCCGGACGTTCGAGCGGTGTCGTGGTGCGGGTGGGGCGTTGGATTCGTCTGTGCGCCGGGGTGGGTTCCTGGAGTTCCTGATCCTCGGGAGCCATGGTTTCGTTCGTCACGGGATGCGTCCCTTCGCAGGGCGGGTGAGCGCCTCGATCAGGCCGGCGGCCAGGCGGTACATCTCGAAGGCATCGGGTTCCCTGAGTTTCTTCCGGGTGCCTGGGCGACGATCGTGGCGTTGCAGGACCGAAGTCGGGGGAAGCCCACGCACCAGCGCGCGGATCGACGGGCCGACCACACCGCGCACGTCGGCCACGGCCAGCAACACGGGAAGGCGTTCACCCAGGGCCGTCGCGACGTCGAGGGTTGACTGGATCATTCCCCTGTCGGCCGCCGTGACCAGACACAGCGCGTGGGAGTCGGTGGCTATCAGGCTCAGCTGGGGAAGCGGCGCGGCTCCCCAGTCCGTGATCGTCAGATCGTGGTCGCGCTGGGCGTTGCCGACGACCTCACCCCAGAACAAGAGCGGATCGCTCCAGTGCTCGGGGGTCAGATGACGCACCGTGTGCGGGCTCGTCAACCGCGCGAACTGTGACCGTTCAGGATCGTCTGTGGTGATGACGAGCAGGCGGTCCGGACGCAACCGGGCCAGCATCACGGCCAACCCGGAGGCGATGGTCGTGGTGCCGCTCCGGCGCCCTATTGAGGCGACCGCGATCCGTCGCCTCACCGGCAGTGGGGTGTTGATATTGCGTGCCAGCTGCTCCAGATGCCGGTGACGGGCACTTCCCGAGGCTCGAAGCCAGGCGCTGATCATCGGAACGTCTCCAACAGATCGGTGTACACGTCGAGCGCGCCCAGGGCCAGAGGAATGGTGGTGATGATCAGCAGCACCTCCGCGACCTCGGCGGCGCGCCGCAACTTGGCCGCGAGGACAGTGCTGGGCCGGATCAGGGCGACGCCGAGCAACGCGGCCAGCAGGGCGGTTGCGATGGCCAACCGTGACGTGGGGCTGAGTTGCGGACTTCCGACGAACATCGCCAGCAGCGGCACCAACCCGGCGATCAGGAGCGCGATGCGCTGCGGTACGAGGGGCAACACACGGGCGCGCAGCAGGAGAACCAGACAGATCGCCGGGGTCAGGCCGGTGGCCCACGGGTTCTCTTGACCGGACAACGACAAGAGCGCAAGTCCCGTCGGGAGGCCGATCGCGATGACGGCCCAGGTGAGGGTGGCGAATCCCTCCTCGATGGCGTGGTCAACGTCCCGGCGTTCCGAGCGTTCCCCACGCATGGCGCGATCGTCGTAGCCGGTCAGTCCGCTCAGGGCCAGGGCCACTCCCGGCAACAGGCCGATGAGCGCCATCCCCGTCAACGCCGTCACCACGGCGACCAGGATCCGCGGCCAGAACAGCTGATCCCCCAAAGCGGCCAGGACAGCGGCCAGCACCCCGACTCCGCTGCACAGCAACGCCGAACGCCGGTTCAAACCAGCCCCGACGATTGCCCCGAGCACCAGCCAGGCGACGCCCGCCAGGACGACGATGCGGGTGCCTGCGGCCCAGGGTTGGGGAGCCAGGACGAGCAGAGGAGCGGCGATTCCGAAGGCCGCGGCCCCGAAGGCGGCGGCAGCCCCGGTGCGGGAGCGGCGGGCGAAAACTGCCGCCAGAACGGTCAGGAGCGCGGCCGCCAGGAGAATCCAGTAGTTCCTGGGATCCGTTGGTTCACCTAGCACGGCCTGTGCACTCACCGAAACGATGCCGGCGATGACAGCGGAAAGTGTCGCGACCGAGGCGGCGCCCGCGCCCTCGTCCCAGTGATCACCGCGCCGCCCGGCCGCCGTCGCCACCGTGTCGGTGATATCAACGATCTCGGGGGGATGAGGGGCGTCGTCGAGAGGGGCCAGGTGGATCATCGTGCCGTGGTCGACCCCCTGATCCCCGAGGGTCGCGTCGAGTTCGATGCGCACTCCCGTGAGCGTGGTCAGCGCGATTTCACGTCCCCCGGGGATGCGTTCGTCCAGAACTTCCAGCAATTGCGGCAGCAGCGCCCCGACGGGTTCGTCGTCGGGAAGAACCAGGTCGGCTTTGCGGTTGCTGCCGATCATGGTGAGTCGCGTGTAGGCCATCACCGCTCCTTCTTGTCCTTCTTGACGACAGTGAGGGTCTCCGGATCGATGGTCAGACCCGATGCCGGATCCGTGTAGGTCTTGGTCTTCGGGTCGTAGTACCAGCCGAGCCGGATGTCGATCGTGCGGCCCTGAGGGTCGGTGGCCAGCATGGTTTCGGGATCGACCCGGAACCCGGTCCTGGGATCGATGTAAATGCCGGTTTCCGGGTTGAACAACAGCCCTGTCTTCTCGTCCTCGACGTATCCGTTACCGGGTTTTATGGGATTGGCCTTCATGGCCGCCATGAAGGAATTGACGGCCTGTTCGTGCTGTTGGCGTTCCAGTAGACCCAGCACGAAACCGGTGCCCAGACAGGCGACCCCGACAACCGCTGCGAGAATCACCGAGCCGAGAAGCCGGCCCAGATTCGTGTTCACCTTGTGGCGTTCCGTGAGTCTTCCGTGGATGAAGGCGGAAGCGAGACGTTCCCTGTGGGTTTTGGTGGTCTCGATCAGGGTGCGGTCGAATTCGTTCATCGCGTTCCTGGCAGGTTGGGGATGGCGTCGATTCGGAGTTCACGTCGTCCCAGCCGGAGATGTGCCAACAGGCCCGGGGCCATGGGAAGGGTGACGGTCTGGTCCGCGGGCAGTGGATGATCTCCTCGGGGAGTGACGATGGCGGTACCGCCACGGCTGCCCATGTCGCTGAGCGACAGCAAACCTGATTCACTCCACAGCATCAGGTGGGTGCGCGAGATGGTTCGGCTGATGTCGGTGACAGCCAAACAGTGATACGGGGGAGCCACCCGAGGGTCGCGCCCGATCACGCACGGCATGTCGAGACGATAGCTGGATCCGTCGTCGAGGGACGCGATCAACGTCACGTCGACGGGCGGGCGTTTGGGGGCCGTGGTGTCCAGGGCAATGGGGCGGGGTCGCGGACGCAACGGGTCTTGCCCGCGCCTGATGTCGACCGCGTGGAAACCGGGCAGCCTGCCGGGCAGTCCCATCACCGGATCGACCGCGCGCAGCCCCAAGAGCAGGTGGCCGGGGCTCGTGCCCAGATGCGTGCGCAGCAACCACCAACTGCTTGCCAGGGCGATCGTCACGGTGGCGCTCAACGACATCGTCAGCGCCCTGGGGAGATCACATGCCAGAGCCCAGAGGGTGACGGCGGTTACGAGCAGGGCCGCGACGGCGAAGTCCAGAGTCGCGGACGCGATGATCCGCCATGTTCCTGCCGGGGTGTCGGCGAAGGTGGGGTTGCTTTCGGCCACGGGACGACCTCCTCTCCCACATTCTCAGCTCTCGGAGTACATCAATCACGTTCCCCGGCGAGTCGCGCCACCTTTACCTATGGCCAACCCGGAAGGCGTCCAAATGGCGAGACCAGCGTGTCCTTCTCTTGAACTGCTTGACTGCTGAGCCAGTGGCGGCCGTAATCGATGGGCGAACGCTCCGGACGGCGGCCTCCCGGTCCTGCCGTCCACGAAGGTTTCGCCTAGTGGGAACGGCGTTTCTATTCCTCGATACCCCCAATGACGGGGTGCGCCCTCCTGATCTTCCTGCGTCTCTCCGCGGCGTCTCGGCGCGCGGTCGCGAGCTGCCCCCGTGGCGATTTTTCCCTGAAACCTTGCGTGTCGTCGGGTTTTCTGTAAAGCTCACCTGCACCGTTTCCAATGGTCAAATGGATTTATGTTTCAACTTGTTTGTGAGGTGTTTCGCGTGAAGTTTGCGATGGAGAGTGATGCGTTGGTGGTGTTGGGGCAGCGGTCTCAGACGGAGTCGGAGGATTTGGGGGTGTTGGTGAGGCGGTTGTTTGAGGCTGCTGAGCCGTTGTCGGGTCAGGTGAATGGTCCGGCGAGGGCTGCGTTTGACAAGTTCAAGGTGAGTGTGGATGAGATTTCTGCGTCGTTGAATTCTGCGTTGGTGGGGATTGTGGGTTCGATTTCGGGGCAGAATCGGGCGTTTGTGACGGCGGCTGAGGATGGTGCGTCGGTGCATGCGTCGGCGGAGGGTGCTGCTGATTTCAGTGCTGAGGGGTTTTTGTCGCGTATCGGTCCGCAGTAGTTTCTGTTGGGGATTGTTGCTTGTGGGGGGTGTTTGTTTATTTTTCTGGTTTGTTGTGTTGGGAGTGTGTGTGATGTCTGGTAATCAGATGGATCGTAATGATTACAGTGTGGGTGCGTCTCAGGCTGTGCAGGGGAATTTTGAGGCGGTGGCTTCGGAGTTGGAGGCTGCGTTGGATCGTCGGGATGCTGATGTGAAGCAGGCGATGAGTGCGTATCAGGCTGATGGGGTCTCGGATGAGTATGCGCATCTGGAGCAGCGGTGGAACATGGCGGGTCGTCAGGTGCGTGAGGTGATTGGAGCGATTCGTCAGTCGTTGGCGGAGAACGATGATGTGGCTGCCAGGGCTTTGTCGACCGCGCGTTCGGCCGTTCCCGAATGACGAGGGTTGCGTTTTCTCCTTTTGCTGATGAGTGGGGCCCGGATTATCGGGCGTTGTTGTGTTCGAGTGAACGGGTCACGCTCACGGCTGCGGTTCGTGGGTTCATTCGGGATGCTCGTGAGGGTCGGGTCAAACCGATTTTGGGCACGTCCACGGCGGCTCATCTGGGGTGGTTTGTTGCTGATGAGTTGCGGTTTTCTGGTGGGTTGTGGGTTGTTCGGGGCGAGGACGGTGCCATCTACGATGGTCGGTCCGGGTATCGCCTTCAACGGCTTCAGGACTTGTGGGAGAAGCCTGTGGGGGGTCGGGAACGGTTGTGGTCTTTCCGGGAGCTGGCCCCCAACGCTCGGGGGGCTTTCTTTTTTGATGTGTTCACTCGGGAGCGGGCTCAGGAGGGAACCCGGTGTGGTGTGGTGGCCGAGCACATGGTTGCGGGTTTTGGTGGTGGCAGGTTGGTGCGGTGGGGTGAGTGTGAGCCACTGGCCAGTGTGTGGAGCAGGGCTGATGTGACCGGTTCGTTGCGGGCGCAGATGCCTACCTCGCGGCGTCATCTGGCTCGGGGGGAGCGTGGGGAGTCGGTGAGTATTCAGGTGTCCAGGACCAGGACGGGGTTGTTGGAGCACACTCGAGGGTTGGTGCCGGCTGGTGTCTATGGGAGGCCGGATGGTTTTTCGGAGGGGGTGTCGTTGGCGATGCATCCGGTGGTTACTGAGACTCTTCAGGGCTTGGTGGAGGGGTTTCGTCTGAATGTGGCGATGGTCTCGTACAGCGAGGTGGTTGATCTGGATGGGTCGCTGGGGCAGATCGTTTCCCGGCGGAGGATGGATGTGCCGTTGGCGGTGGTGATCGGGGCTCCGGCGGTGCGGGACCTGCGGATCGATGTGGCGGATTTGTCGGCACGTCATGATGTGACGCCGCTGGGTTTGAGGCGGGCACCGAGCCTGTTGGTGAGGTTCAGCGGCAGGGATGAGTTGTGGCATCAACTGGTCGCGTTCGCCCACGACCTCGACCAGGAACGCCTGGCAGCTGCGCTGGCGGTCGAGTTCGACGACCCACCGCCCGGGAAGGGGTGAGCTGGTGGCCATGGAGTTGGTGCTGTTTCGACGGTACAACATCGGGGAAGGGGTGAGTTGATGGCCTTGGAGTTGGTGTTGCTCAGTGAGGTTCCTCTTACTGAGGAGGTGCATCACCGCGCGTACAAGCGGTTGGGGATGACGGGGGAAATGCTCGAATGGCTCGACGGCCAGGTCTCCACCTTGCACGACGAGACCGGGCGGCACGTTCTCACGGTGCATGCCCCCATGGTGATCCACGATGCCCGGGAGGCGGCCGCTGCGTTGGTGGATCCGCCCGGGGCGTTTGGGTTGTGGAGTGACATCATGGTGCCTTTTGACAACACGGAAAAAGGCCGTGCAGTGGCTGAAGCGATCGCCACCGAGATCGGTGGCTTGATACGGGAAAGGATATGACTCTTGACGAGTTGGCGGATTGATCCTGGCGGCGTGGAGGGAATCCTGAAGCAGGTGGGGGCCGAGCAGCAGGGTTTGGTCGCGGCGCTGGGTGAGGGAGAGTTCGAGGCGATATTCACCGGGATCAGTGAGGCCGGTGGATTGATCGCAAAAGTACCCGAAGCGCTGCAGGCGTTGATGCAGAATCAGAAGTCGAATCTGCAAGCGGTCACCAACCGGGTCGCTGCCGGCACGAACGGGGTGAGGAACTCGGTCATCGCCTACAACCGTGGGCAGGATGACATGGCCGGCGAGTTCCAACGCCAAATGGTCGCTTCCGCGTCGAGTGGTGACTTCTCGTATTTCGAAGCCCACGGCTACAAAGATGACCAGTAAATCCCAAAGCAAGAAGAAAGTGGTGTGCCATGGGTGAGCAGCCGCAGTCGGGTGATGGGTTGGTGATGCCGGAGGCATTTCCCTGCAAGAGCAAGGATATTAATGCCGAGA
>RBWB01584328.1_pt1 | contig 10310 bp, 6 predicted proteins | sample 2014201 | NCBI WGS metagenome assembly RBWB01 (sample SAMN10133834, study PRJNA383868) | Human oral metagenome, whole genome shotgun sequencing project. | isolation source: supragingival plaque isolated from 88 juvenile twins | host: Homo sapiens | place: Australia
GTTAGCACTTTGCAGCATTATAATTCCAATAGCAGTAATAGAAAACTGAAGTCCCATTGGAACACCATTATTTAGCAATATACTAATTTTCTTATTATCGAATGCACGTTCATCTCCCTTCGGAACCAATTCTGTCATATTCTTCTTAATAAATCTCCAACACAACCACGAAGCAAAAGCCTGACTTAAGAATGTTGCAATACCTGCCCCTTCAACTCCCATCTTTAAAATTAAGATAAATATAACGTCTAAAAAAATATTAAGAAAGGAAGAGATAATAAGAAAATAGAATGGTTGTTTGGAATTGCCCAATGCACGAATTTGTCCTGCATAAAGATTATAAGCCATTGTAAAAGGAATGGTGCAGAACTGTAAAAAGAGAAACACATAAGCATCGTGAAAAACTTCGGTAGGCGTATTCACCAATCTCAATATCTTTCCACAAAACAAACACGAAAGTAAGGTTATAACAATAGCAAACACCGCAGCAATACGCATAGCATTGCTAACATAACATCGCATTTTATGATAATCGCCAGCACCAAAAGCTTGGCTATTGGAATTGCGAAACCAGCACACGACCCATTACAAAAGCCCATTATGAGAAACATAATGCTACTAGAAGCACCTACAGCTGCTAATGCACCTACACCTATCCAACGACCAACAATAGCAGCATCTATAATCAAGTACATTTGCTGCAATATATAGCCAAGAATAAGTGGAACGGCAAACTTTATAATAGCACGAAAAGGAGCACCAGCAATCATACTTTCTGCATAAAACGATAATTTAGAAGATTGTTCTGGCATAAACAAACTATTTTCTTCTATTAATATTGTTAATTATCCGTTGAATACGTTTTAGTAATGTGCAGATATTGCTTTTTTAAATTTCATGAGCAAACACCTCACGTAAAATATCAAAACTTTGAAGTTCGGGCATATTAGGTAAATGAAGTTTATAATAACGCAATACTATTTCAGTAATTCGGTTACGGTCATCGTGCGAAAGTTTAAAAAGTTTCATCGTGTCAAAATTCATTCGCATCAGATTGTACAAATGCCCAGCATCTGCTGCGTTTAAAAAATCGGTATGTAAAGGCATTGACAATGTAAAACAACCATTACGCAAATCGAAAAAACAGCCAGGAGTAAAGTCCTCTAAAAACGGATGAAATCCAAGAAACTTACCAAGACGCATCATAAAAACAAGATGAAAGTTTGCAAAATCCTCGTATGCATTATCCAACCACTCTAAACTTGTACTTATATATGTAAATAAGGTGGGGTTTTCTTGTTCGTTACGAGTAGCATAATAAATAAATTCAGAAAGGAAAAGCGATATACAAGACTTTGCAGGATCAATAGGAATAGAAGAATAAGGCAAACTTACTCGTACATCTTTAATACGTTGCAAATTGCTTCGTTGCCTAAAGTCGTATTCAAAATCCAGTAAAGTCATCGGTTGGAAATACTGTTTTTTAATCTTTCCTTTCGATGTTTTCGGAATATGCACCATAAATGACACACGTCCCGACGATTTTGTCAAAACATCAACTATTAGCGACGATTCTCCAAAACGAACGCTTCTCAACACTATACCCCTTGTTTTTGTTATCATAAAAACCTTTCTACGAGTACAAAGTTACAAAAAACATAATAGTAAGAAAAAATATATCAATAAAATTTGGACAATTAAAATAAAACTTATACCTTTGCACCCGCAAAACAACAGATGGTCTCTTCGTCTATCGGTTAGGACACAAGATTTTCATTCTTGTAAGAGGGGTTCGATTCCCCTAGAGACTACAAACAAAAATAAAAAGTAAAGATGGCAAATCATAAATCATCACTTAAAAGAATCCGCCAAGACAAGGTGAAGACTTTGCACAATAGATATTACGCAAAGACAATGCGTAACGCCGTTCGCAAATTTCGTAACATCTCTGATAAGGAAGAGGCTGTTAAGTTGTATCCAACCATACAAAAGATGCTTGATAAACTTGCAAAAGTAAATATCATTCATAAAAATAAAGCGGCAAACTTAAAGTCTGGTCTTTGTCATCACATTGCTTCACTTGGATAAAGTGTAAGTAAAGTCATAGCAAATAAAGAATAAGAAAAGGTTATAGTCTAAAAAGACTATAACCTTTTTCTTTATATAAACCTACTCTTCAAAACTTCTTTTATAGTTTTCGTTTACATCTCTTTATCGTAAATATCACATACAAGAAACCCACAAAAAATTAATAATGAGAAAATAAAAAATTGTAATTATAATTTTTTATTTTCTCATTATTAGTTAGACAGTTTTTCATTAAAACCAAATTGTTTGTTATAACCAACAATAAGAAGTAAGACTATAAAAAATATAATTACTTTATAGCAAAGAATTCAAATAAAATAAAAACTTCCTTCCATACCCATTTAATAAAAAACATTCCCCATAGCCTTTTAGACAGCTTATAAATTGTCTTTATTAAACTTTTTTTTATATTAAATGTTACTCTAAATAAGGTAATTTTTGTATCTTTGCAATGAGATATCCTTAGAGATTATGAAATCCCGAAAAGCGTAGAAACAGCTTGTAAGGCTATCGAGAAAGAATAAGCAGATTCAAAAACAAAATGGCAGATAACTTAGGAAACGAGAGCAATTACTCCGCCAGTAATATTCAGGTTCTTGAAGGACTTGAGGCAGTACGTAAGCGTCCTGCAATGTATATTGGCGATATTAGCGAAAAAGGACTTCATCATCTCATAAACGAGACAGTAGATAATTCTATTGATGAGGCAATGGCAGGCTATTGTAGCCATATAGAAGTAACAATAAACGAAGATAATTCTGTAACTGTTGAAGATGATGGACGTGGAATTCCTGTAGACGAACACGAAAAACTACACAAAAGCGCCCTCGAAGTTGTTATGACAGTGCTACACGCAGGAGGAAAATTCGATAAAGGTTCCTATAAAGTTAGTGGAGGTTTACACGGTGTAGGTGTAAGTTGTGTAAATGCACTATCTTCGCACATGAAATCGCAAGTGTTCCGAAATGGAAAAATCTATCAACAAGAATACGAACAAGGAAAACCTCTATATCCAGTAAAAGTAGTTGGCGAGACTGATAAAACAGGAACACGGCAACAATTTTGGCCCGATGGAAGCATTTTTACAACAACTGTATTTCAATGGGAAATTGTTGCACGACGTATGCGAGAACTCGCATTCCTAAATGCAGGTATAAAAATTACATTAACCGACTTGCGTCCAAATAGCGAAGGCAAAACACGCCAAGAAGTTTTCCATGCTAAAGAAGGATTAAAAGAATTTGTTAGATACGTAGACCGGCATCGTACCCATCTTTTCGATGATGTAATATACCTGAAAACAGAAAAACAAGGCATACCCATCGAGGTTGCTATAATGTATAACACCGACTACAACGAAAACATACACTCGTATGTAAATAATATTAATACAATTGAAGGAGGTACACACCTTACTGGTTTTCGTACAGCATTAACACGCACATTAAAAGCGTATGCAGATAACGACCCACAAATAGCAAAACAAATAGAAAAAGCAAAAATAGAAATAACGGGCGAAGACTTCCGCGAAGGTTTAACAGCAGTAATTTCTATTAAAGTTGCCGAACCACAATTTGAAGGACAAACTAAAACAAAGTTAGGAAATAGCGAAGTTTCTGGTGCAGTTCAGCAAGCTGTAGGAGAAGCTCTCTCTTACTATTTAGAAGAAAATCCGGTTGAAGCAAAACTTATTTGCGATAAAGTTATTCTTGCTGCCACAGCCAGAATTGCAGCTCGAAAAGCACGCGAAAGTGTTCAACGTAAAAATGTAATGACTGGAGGAGGCTTGCCTGGAAAACTTGCCGATTGTTCTAACAAAGACCCAAAAGATTGTGAAATTTTCCTTGTTGAGGGCGATTCTGCTGGTGGTTCTGCAAAACAAGGACGCGACAGATATACACAAGCTATTCTGCCTTTGCGTGGAAAAATACTAAATGTAGAGAAAGTTCAACGCCATAGAGTGTTTGAAGCTGAATCGGTAATGAATATAATTCAGTCTATAGGTGTTAGATTTGGCGTAGAAGGAGAGTCTGATTTTGAAGCTAATACAGATAAATTGCGTTACGATAAGATTATTATAATGACCGATGCTGATGTTGATGGCTCGCATATTGACACTCTTATTATGACTCTTTTCTATCGTTATATGCCGCGTGTTATAGAAGAAGGGCATTTATATATTGCAACGCCACCACTATACAAATGTACTTATAAAAAAGTAAGCGAATATTGCTACACTGAACAGCAACGACTTCAATTCCTAAATAAATATGCTGGAGGAGACGAAGAAAACAAAGCTGTACATACACAACGATACAAAGGTTTAGGAGAAATGAACCCAGAACAATTATGGGAAACTACTATGGATCCTAAAACACGCTTGCTAAAACAAGTAACAATTGAAAATGCTTCAACGGCAGATGAAATGTTTTCTATGTTAATGGGAGACGATGTAGAGCCACGCCGCGAATTTATTGAACAGAATGCAACCTACGCAAATATAGATGCATAGGACTCTGACTATTATATTTTTTAAATGCTTAATCTACGAACTCTCGCTATCTTTTGCTTTTGCAGAACAAGTGATGGCTCGAATAAAATTTACGCTATATGAGAGAAATTAATATTGATTTCATTAAAGCTAAAAATCCCTATGGTTTTAGTATAGATAGCGATTTATTGCTGTACGATCAAACTACAGGACTGCCCTTGCTTCGAGAAACTTCTAAAATGAAGTGTCTATTATTAGCTATTTGTACAGAAGGCGAAGTAGAATATACGGTAGATACTGTTGTACACAAGGTTTCTAAAAACGATATTCTTATTGTTAGCGAAGGACAAGTAATGGGCGACTATAAAATTGCACCAGAAACAAAGGGCGTTTGTTTGCTTCTTTCGTACGACTTCTTCCAAGAAGTGGTAAGCAATATACGAGAACTTACAACGCTTTTTCTTTTTGCAAGACGACACCCTGTATTCCATACTGAGCCGCACATGGCAAAAGAATTACTGGATTACATACAAGCCGTAAAGCTAAAAATATTAGACCTCGACCACGAATTCCGTCGCGAATTGGTGGCTACTATGTTAAAAGTACTCATATACGATATGTGCAATGTTATTTATAGGGTACAACAAGTAGAAAAAACGGGAAAATCGAGGGGTGAAACTATATTTGCCGACTTTATTAGACTGGTGGAAAAGCAATATCGTTCTGAACGCCGTGTTAGTTGGTATGCAGAGCAACTTTATATTTCGCCTAAATATCTATCAGAAACTATAAAGCACGTAAGCAAACGCACACCAAGCGAATGGATTGACTATTACGTAATGATGGAAATACGTGTATTGCTTAAAAATAGCAAGATGAGTATTAAACAAATTGCAGAAGAATTGCACTTCCCTAACCAAAGTTTCTTAGGAAAGTATTTTAAAGACCGATACGGCAAAAGTCCATCGCAATTCAGAAAAAGTTAAGAAATTAGTGTTCTGCAATAAATATAGAAACAGTTGGACACAGAAAACAAACAGAACTCAGAGAATAATAGCTTTGTTTGTATTTACAAAATTCTTCTGTTTTATTGCAAACTAACAACTATACTTGTTTCGAATGTAAAACGTTTTTTCTGTTCGAAGCTACAAATGAACGAAAACCATACCCTATCTTAATAAAAAGTTTTCGTTATCCCCTACCACCAGCGTAGGGGATATTTTGTTTTACACACAATTGCGCTAATAACTTATGCGTATTCTATAAGCTGTTGAAACGCATAAAAAAACTTTTCGCATAACAAGAGTTACACAAACACGAAAACAAAGGTGCACAATAAATTTTCTCATTGTATTCTTCTGTTTCTATTATGAAAGCACATTGCGTTTATAAGCATAAAATAGTTTTATTTACACGTAAATAAAGTTTTACTTACACGTAAGTAGAGTTTTACTTACACGTAAATAAAGTTTTACTTACGTGTAAATAATTGCTTCTTAATATATGAAAGATTGTTTGTTTCTATGTAAACTAATGTTTGTTTGCACGTAAAAGCAATGACGTAAATACTAACCCGGGACGCATATCTAATTATTACACTCTGTGCATAAAGCAGACGAAATTCAGATTAGCCTACAACATCATTCATATATTACTATTAAACCCTAATGTGGTAATGGCTAATTCGTATTTGTTAGAAAATAGAGCAAGAGAAAAGGTCGTACCATAAAACAAGCTTTATGATACGACCTTGATATTTGTAGATAATTCTACGAAAGAATTATTTTACTTTACAGTTACTTTAGCAACTTTGTTTCCAACACGTACTACGTATGTGCCAGCAGCAAGAGATATATGTTCGTCGTTGCTAATTTGTTTATTCTGATAAGCAAGCTTACCATCGATGGTATAAACTGCAAGTGTGTTGTTCTTTGCACCCACTACAGTAATTCCACCATTTACAAGTTGCACTTGAATATCGTTATTAGCAGAAACACCATTTATACCAGTTGGCTCAAAGTTCACATAATTTGTAATTTGATATAAATTCGGCAAGCGAGGATTACGCATTAAGCAAACAAGATGATTAGTTGCTTTTTTAAGCTTAAATGTTGTTACACCATTTGCAATGGTATACTCGTCGTCTTTATCCAATTCTTCGCCTTGTGGTTCGCCATCAACAACGTTAATACGGTCTATAAACCAACGGAATTCTGTAGGTGCTCCATCGATAGTTGCTTCAGAACTCAAGTCTACACTAAAACCATTCAATGCAACATCAAGAGGTTCTTGCAAGTTATAAGAATACTTTTGGAATTTTGCAACTCCATCTTTATCTACAGCAATTGGCATTGTAGAGAATCTCAATCTATTCTTAACAAGATTCAAAACACCCAACTTAGTATTCTTAGAAATATCAACCTGTGTTAGCAAGTTATCGTTCAACCAAAGTTGTTCCAAAGCAGGAGCCTTATCGAGAGAAACGCTTTCAAGAGCATTTTTACTCAATTCGAGGTTCCACAAATCGGGGTTATCAATCTTAATAGTCTTCAGCTTATTACCTGAAACAAATGCAAGACCAAGTTTCTTACCTTTCGATAAATCGAAATCTTTAATCTTATTGTTGGTTAAAGACAAGAAATAGAGGTTTGGATAATCAGACAAATCAAATTCAGTAAGTTCATTTCCACTCAAATTCAACTGAGTTAAAGCAGTAGAAGCAGGTATTTTTACAGACTGCATTCCAGCATCAGCAATTGTAATAGAGCGAGTATCTTTTAATCCAGAGAAATCAGATTCGCCAATCTTAACCTTTGAAATACTGAATACCGATAATTTATCGTCGGCATTAGCAACAAGTACACGTACTTTCTTATTAGCTTTAGATTTAGCTCTAAACAGCTTGTAAGTTGTGTCTAAGGTGTATTGAGTAACATTTCCGTCGCCATTCCATTCAAAGTAAACAGAAGTTCCCTTAACAGGACTTGCTAACGACAAATCAACACTATCAGTTGCATTTATAGTTGTGAAAGAAGCCAATTCATATTTAGGCATATCAATTGGTTGTACAAGCGTAGTTTTAAATACATTTGCACCCGTAAATGCTGGATAAGCAGCGTGAGTCATTTCACAATAAATCTTACCAACAGTTAAGTTCTTAAATTTAGAAGCACCATCTTTAATGGTATAGTCTGTACCTTCAACAAGTTTCTGTCCATTTTCTTTCTTCCATACATATTGAGTTGTAGCGCCATTCTTTGTAATGAATTGTTCAGAAAGGTCGATACCTGGAGAAGATGTAGAAATTTCGAGAACATGTTGTGGAGCATAAATAAAGTGTGTAGCATCTAAACCGAAATCGGCAGGCATATTTGCCAAAGTAAAGTTGTTACCACTTATGTTTAAATAAGCCAAAGGAGCAACAGGTGGTATTTTAACTTCGTTAAGTTCGTTGTTAGAAGCATCTAAGCTTTCTAAAAGTTCGCTATGATTCAATAACAAACGTGTGAAAGCATTGTTAGAAATGTTGAGCGAACGAAGATTGTCTGCATCAGAAACATCTAATGCTTTCATCTTATTATGACTAATATCGAATTTGCGAACAGCATAGAAATCATCAAATTCATAGCTTTCCAACTGGTTGTTGCTTAAATTAATATCTGTAAGCAAACTCTTATAGAAGTAAGAAGACGGACCTTTTAAGGTAAGTTTTGTAAGCAAGTTGCCAGAAAGGTCTAGTTTTCTTAATTTATTGTTGTAACCAAGATCAATATTTCTTAAACCAGCATTCTTCAAAGCAAGAACTCGCAACTGATTTAATGCAGTAAGGTCGATATTATCAATTGGCAAGTTGTCGGTTTCTAAAGCAGTAATATAATTATCTTGTGGCACATAAATAATAATATTACCAGAACCCTTACGCTGTGTATCTATATTAGGAGTTGTTGGTTCTTCAGATTTAATTGCAAAAGGAACTAAATTGCCATCTCCTAAATCTATTTTCACAGAAACAGGCTTAGCATCGGTTGCACCTAAAATACCAACAGACATTTTTATTGGAGCGCCTGCAGACCCAAGACTAGAAAATTCTACAGCCTTTGTGTCTTTACCAAAGTTTTCAACAGTTCTAACAGTGAAGTTTTCGGTACGAATAGGATAATCTTTCAATACAGAATTTGTGTACTGAATGAAAACTTGATCTGCAAGAGCCTTCAGCAACGTAACTTTTCCATTTTCATATTTATAATATGTATTGTCCAATTCAACAGGTTTAGTTGGATCGTCCTTTGGAACTCTATAAAGAATACCATTAGTTGTTGTACCTTGACGCAAAACACGATTGCTAAGATCGATAACATCGCCTACTTTATAAGAATCGTTCAATTCCATTTCGCGCTGTGCATGGTAATATTCAAACCAGTTTCCTGGCCAAGGCAAGGTAGCAAAGTCCATATAATTATTACGAACACTAACACTATAAAGGTCGGTATTCTTAGTAACATCAAGAGAACGCAACAAGTTATCGTCGCAAGAGAAAGTAAAGAGTTTAGGGTTCTTACTTAAATCTAGAGTTTTAAACTTGTTACCACCACAGAAGAAATAGTAAAGCTCTGGACAATGCGTTACATCTATAGTTTCGAACTTAATATCGGTGTTCACAGTTCCAGAAGTATGAGAGATATAAAGTTCTCTTATCTTTGGATTATGACTAAGATCGAGCGAACTAATGCGCGAATCGCTAACGTTCAACACTTGTAAATCTGGATTTTTAGAAAGATCTACCGAAGAAACATTCGTCATATCAAGACTCAAACGTTGCAATAATGGGCAAGCTGTAGGGTCTACGCTTGTTAAAGTAAGAGAATGATAAGCATCGAACGAACGAAGTGCAGGGAAATTGCGAAGAGTAAAGTTTGGCGAGATATGACCACATTGTGGAATTTCTAATACCAAAAGATTAGGTAAAGAGCCAATCATTAAAGGAGTAGCTTTCGCAAATGGATTATCTTGTAAATATATAACCTGCAATCCCTTTAAATCGTCGATATTGAGCGAAGTTAATACATTATGTTCAAGATTAAGAACACGAAGTCCTAACTTATTGCTGAACTTAATTTCGTCAATTTCATTACCAGAAGCATTAAAATAGTAGAGTTTTGTTGGGTCGCCATAAATTTTCACCCAACCATCTTTAGAAACTTGTCCTATATAAAGAGAACCTTTTATAGATTGATTTTCGCCAATTTGAGCAACATCTACATCGAATTCTTCCTCACCGTTACCACAATCGATATTAACAACTTGTTTTTCGTTTGCAGCTCCAAGAGCAAATGATACACTTGGCGTTACGCCTGTACCTTTAGCTTTTTCATATACATTTGTATGAAAACTGATGATTGGTTCCTCGCTCTGCGCATGTGCACCGAGAGAATTCAAAATCATCGTCATCAGTATTAATAATACCGACGAGAGAAAATTTCTTTTTTTCTTCATATTTGTAATAGATAATAATTCGTTGTGCAGAACTTCCGTTTACTTGAATAAGATATACACCTTTTTCCCATGCAGAAGCATCTATATTTGTTTCATTTCCTTGTGCAATATTTGTATGCACTAATTGTCCAGAGAGTGTATAAGCACGTACATTTAGCTGTTTTGCATTTGAAAGGAACACTGTAAACGAACGTGTACCAGTCATTGTTAATATTGGTGTTTCTTTTTCGTTTGCTTT
>RBWB01584330.1_pt1 | contig 10305 bp, 9 predicted proteins | sample 2014201 | NCBI WGS metagenome assembly RBWB01 (sample SAMN10133834, study PRJNA383868) | Human oral metagenome, whole genome shotgun sequencing project. | isolation source: supragingival plaque isolated from 88 juvenile twins | host: Homo sapiens | place: Australia
TGACGACGATCGTCCCCTTCGCCATCGCCGTGGCCCTGACCGGCACCGTCTACGCCGCCGTCGGGGCCGGCCAGGCCACCGGCGCGCAGGGCTCGGTCAACGGGTTCCTCTCCGTCGGGGTTCCAACCTTCTTCATTTCCGGCGTCGGCGGGATCGCCAACATCGCCATGGTGGGGCGGGCCCGGCGCCAGGAGGGGGCGCTGCTGGGGGTCATCGGGGCGCGCACCCGCACGGTTCTGGCCTCCACCGCGCTGGAGGGCGTCATCTACGCCGTCACCGGCATCATCTTCGGGCTGGCGGCCACCGCCGTCAGCGCCGTCTACGCCGCGCTCTACTCCGGGGGCGGGACGGCGGTCCTGGTCGCCTCGGTCCCGGTGGGGCTGCTGGCCCTCGTCAGCGGGATCTCGCTGGCGCTCGCGGTGGCGACCACCTGGCTGCCCGCCCAGCTCGACCGACGCTCCCTTATGGACAACCTGCGCCAGCCGGTGTGAGGCGGCGCCGCGCCGCACCCGGCACGAGGCGTGAGGAGACGGTCAGGCGGAGGCAGCTGGTGCGACGTCGGCCAGGAAGGGCAGCAGGGCCCGGACGAGCTCGGCCGGGGCCTCCTCCTGGGGGAAGTGGCCGGAGCGGCGGATCGTCGCCTGGCGCAGGTTGCCGGTGACGTGGTGGGTGTCGCGCGCGTATGCCTGGGCGGGCTGAACCGGGTCGAGCTGGCCCTGGACCGACAGGACGGGCACCGTCACCGGCCGCTCCAGCGCCGCCGTCTCCGCCCGGGACAGCATGAGGTTGCGCAGCGGCTCCAGGGCGCTGCGGGCGGCGCCCGGGCGGGACAGGAGCTCGGCGTAGTAGGGGGCCTCCTCTGCCACCGCCTCCCGGGTATGCGGTCCGGCCCAGGAGCGCAGCAGGCCCTCCAGGGCGCTGCGGCTGCGCAGTCGCCGCTCGGCCAGGCCCGGGATCTGCAGACTCGCGTACTGCAGTGCCGGCCCCGACAGTGCCCGGGAGCGCAGCGAGCGCAGGGCCAGGGGGTGGGGGGCGCCCACCGGAACGATCGCCGTCGTCAGGTCCGGGGCCACGTGCGGCAGCGTCCAGGCGACCTGGCCGCCGAGCCCTGCGCCCACGACCACGGCCCGCTCGTGGCCCAGGGAGCGGACCACGGCGGCCAGGTCCTGGGCCAGCGTCACCAGGTCGTAGCCCGACGGCGGCCGGTCCGAGCCGCCGAAGCCGCGCAGGTCGAGGGCCGCCACACGGTGCCCGGCCTGCGCGAGGGCGGGGACGACATGGCGCCAGGTCCACCAGCACTCAGGGAAGCCGTGGACCAGGAGGGTCAGGGGTCCCACGGTTTCTGCGCCGGTCGGGGCCTCGGGGCCCGCCAGCGCGGCATGGAAGCGGGTGCCGCGCGCGGTGAGGTTGCGGTGGGTCCAGGGGCCGGGGCGGTTGACGTCAACAGGCACGCCCGCAGCCTACTGGCCGGCGCCCGGCACCGCCCACGGAAGCAGGGAATGTCCAAAACGGTGACAAAGGCCGCGACGAGGCGGAGGATGAGGAAAGGAAACCGCATGATTCAGCGGTTCAGGTGACGGTGTGAGCGCCTGGATATCCTCTTTGTCACCGATCTGGACATGTAGCGGGGCTAACCGGCTCCCGGAGCCGTGCCGGAGACGGTGATCGGGTTCCACATCGCTCCTGATCGCGGAGGGAAGGAGAAGGCATGACTGCCCAGCGCCACCATGACTCGGGTGATGGCTCTGCCGATGACCTCGCCGAGGGTGCCCGCACTGACTCCTGCGGGTGCGCGCATGCGGATGTCGGGGCCACAGACCCGGTGACTGACCCGGCGCCCAAGGACGGGGCGGCCGCTGGGGCCGGCGGCGCTCAAGGGGAGGAGGAGTCGGCGCCCGTCTCACCCGGACGCCTGGAGGCCTTCAGCGACGGGGTCATCGCCATCGCGATCACCCTGCTGAGCCTGGAGATCAAGCTGCCCGACGGCGGCGGGAGCCTCCTGCACTCCCTGGCCTCCCTGTGGCCCAGCTACGTGGGCTTCGTCCTCAGCTTCCTCCTGGTGGGGCAGGTCTGGCTCAACCATCACGCCATCTTCGTGCGGGTGCGCAGCGTCGACCAGTGGATGCTCATCTGCAACCTCTTCCTCCTGCTCGATGTCGCCTTCCTGCCCTTCGCCACCTCGGTGCTCACCCGGTCCCTGGAGTCCGGCCATGACGAGCGCACGGGTGCCGTCTTCTACGGGCTGGTCATGGTGGTCGGCGGGCTGTTCTTCAACGCCCTGTGGCGTACGTCCATCCGGGACCGGAGCCGCCTGCGGTCGGAAGTCCCCGAGGCGGAGGTGCGCTCCATGACCCGGCGCTTCGCGATGGGGCCGTGGCTGTACGCGCTGGCCGCGCTGCTGGGCCTGGTCAGTGCCTGGCTGAGCGTGGTCACCTACGTGGCCCTCATCGTCTTCTACATGGCCGGCCACCGGCCGCGGCGGGTCAGCCCAGCAGGAGGCTGAGGGCCACGTACACGCCGGTGCCGCCGATGAGTGACAGCCCGATGGAGCGCCGCCACAGGTGCAGGCCCGCCGTCGCCCCGATCCCGCCGGCGGCCGGCAGCCAGCTCGACGGCGACAGGCTCACCCCACCCAGCGTGTAGGCCACCAGGACGATCATGACCCCCAGCGGCATCGCCCGGGACAGGAAGGCCAGCAGTGCGCTGTCCTGGCGTCCGCGCAGCAGCACGAAAGGGGCGATCCGGCAGGCGAAGGTGATGACGGCGACGACCGCGACAGCGACCGCGATCTGCGGGTTGGTGAGCATCAGTCGGCCCTCCGCTGCGGCTCCGGAGCGCCCGTCCCGGGGCGGTGGCTGCGCCAGGCGTACAGCCCCACGAGGCCGACGGCGAGCGTCACCAGCGCGGCCAGCAGTGCCGCCGACCCTCCCGTCGCCAGGCCGACCCCGCCGGCCACCAGCCCCAGGCACAGCACCCCGATATCGGGGTGGTTGCGCCAGTTCTCGATGGCCAGGACCACGAACAGAGCCGTGAGCACGAACCCGAGCAGCTCGATGCGCTCGCCCACCACGGAGGCCAGCGCCGTCCCTGCCAGCGCCCCGACACTCGTGCCCGCCACCCAGGAGGCCTGACTGATCGCCTCGACGCCCACCAGGTAGCGCCCGCTCATGGCCCGCCGGTCGCGCGCGGCCAACAGCGCGTAGACCTCGTCGGTGATCGCGTGGACGGCGTAGAGGCGAGCGAGCACCCCGCCCCGCACACGATCCAGGGGGAATCCCAACCCGTAGAAGACGTGCCTGCCCGAGACGAAGCCGGCGGACACGGCGATGGTGGCCAGCGGCTCGCCGCCTCCGGCCAACGGCACCAGCAGCATCTGCATGGTTCCGGAGTAGATGACCAGGCTCCACACCGGCGCCCACCACCAGGCGAGCCCCTCGGCGACCAGCAGCATCCCGGCCGCCAGCCCCAGCGTCACGTATCCGACGACGATGGGCACCGCATCGCGGGCGGCGTCGGCGACTGTCCGCATCCGTGGGGTCGGCTGCGAAGGCGCCCCGGAGGGGACCTCCGCGGGCGACTGGGCGGCGTCGGACTCAGTCACGGCGGCCGCGGTCGTCGGCCTCCTGCTCGCGCTGACCGGAACGGCGCGCCAGGTGGGCGACAACGGCGACCATGATCGTCAGCACGCCCATGAGGATGAAGCGCCCGGACAGACCGTCGTCCATGACATAGGTGGACAGGGCGCGCCCCAGGTCGGAGTGGGCCTGGAGCCGGTCGACCGTCGGGCCGAGGATCGACCGGACGACCCCGGGCATGAGCACGAAGGGCAGTCCGATGACCGTGCTCAAGGCGCCGACGACGAAAGCCCCCAGGGATGATCGCGAGATCATGAACAGGGCTGCGGCGCAGGCCGCGGTCCCACCCAGGATCTCCAGGGCTCCCACCGGAGAGGCGGCGGACGGCCAGGCCGAGGGGTTGCCGCCGGTCAGGGAGGCGGCGCCGTCGTGCACGAGGAACCAGGCCACCGGGAACAGGACGACGGCGATGAGTACCCCGGCCCAGTGGGTCTCGGCGCGCGAGCTCGAGATGCCCAGCACGCTGGCGCCCTTGAGGAGGATGGAGTCATCGTCCTCCCCGCTCGAGGCGGTCATGGCCATGGCGGCCTGCCGGGCGCGTGAGCGGCCGCGTTCCTCGGGGTCGTCGCTCTCCAAGGGATCGGTGGCGGAGAAGCTCCGGGCCGTGGAGGTCGAGGGCCAGGCGGGCGCCTGATGCGGAGAGGGCTCCGACGGCGCCGTGGCTGGTGCAGTACTCGGCGCCGAGGTCGACGCGGAGCCTGGCACGGAGGCCGCTGCCGACGTGGGTGCCGTCGTGGAGGTGCCGTCGCCGGCCGGTATCGGCCGAGTGCCCGGGGCCGGCTGGGCGGGAGGCGTGGGCCGGTAGGCCTGGGGCGCTGCGGAGGCGGGTGCCGACGCTGCGGCAGGAGCCGCGGCGGACGCCGCACTGAAGCCCGCCGCCGTGGCCGCGGAGGGGCCCGTGGGGGCCGTCGACTCGGCGGTGGCGGGTGCCGAGGCGTCGGCGGGGGCCTGGGAACGGTGGTCGAGGAGTCCGGAGGACGGGGCCGAGGTGGAGGGGGGCGCTGACGGCCTGCCTGTGGAGGAGCCGGTCCTTGAGACACCGTCCGCGGAGAACGCGGGGCGTACGGAGGAGGTCGACTCCGCCGAGCGCGCCGTGGAGGCGCTTGCCGCTGAACCGGTCCGGGCGAGCTGGGCCGCTGGGGTCGCCGGCCAGGCGGGCGCCGAGGGACGGTTGTCCACCGGGGCGTCCGCGGGTGCGGGGGCGGGTTCGGTGGTGGACTCCGTCGGCTCGGACGACTCGGATGATTCGGATGGTTCAGCCGGTCCGGCTGCGTCCGCGGTCGAGTCGGTGGGGATATCTGTGCCGTCGCTGCCGGTTGTGCCGGCCGAGCGGGGGCCTGCGGCGGAGGCGGCAGTCGTCGTGGGCGTGGTCGCTGCTGTCGACACGGTGGCGGCCGTTGCCTTGACGGCTCGGGCGGCGGAGGGCGCCGATGGCGCCGAGCCAGCGGTCGCCGACGAAACAGCTGACGTTCCTGACGATGCGGATCGCGCCGACGGCCTCGGGGATGCCGGGGGTGTCGGTGAGGAGGCCTCCGTACCGGTGGAGTCCGTGTCGGCCTCGGAATCGTGGTCGAGGTCCTCGCCGGGTGCTGGGGTCCGGGAGGCGGTGGCCTCCGGCGTCGGGGTGTCCGCCCGCGCGGTCGGGGCCGCTGAGTCCGCTGCCTGTTGCGTGGCCTCCTCATCACCGTCCGCCCCGGGTTCGGCGACCGCATCCAGGTCCTCGATGTCCTCCGGCTCGGTCGCCTTCTCCGATTCCGCCGGCTCCTCAGGGCTCCCGACCCCGGGCGCCGCCACCGCTTGGGTCGGTGCGACCACGGCGCTCGCCGCATCGGAGACCGCGGCCGACGGCGTCTCCGTTGCGGGGGCGATGGAGGCAGCGGACGTGGCGGATGCGTCGGCGGCAGAGTTCTTCCGGTCCTCCTGGCCCTGCCACTCGTTCCGGGTCGCCTGATCGACCGGCTCCGATGCCGCGAAGGACGCCGGGGCGTCGGAGTCGGCGGGGTCCTCCGCGGTGCCGGCCGAGGCCGGGGCACCAGCGCCGGCCGAGGAGGCTGTGGAGGAGACTGCGGGAGTGGTGGACGTGATCGAGGCGGTGGGCGCTGTGCCGGTCTCGGCCTCACCGGCCGTGGAGGGGGTCTTGGAGACGGCGTCGACCTCGGGGTCCGCCTGCTCCGCCGGCGCCGGAGCCTTCGCCGCAGCCGGCCCCGATGACGGCGGGATCGATGGTGGCATGTCGGCGGTCCCGGCGACGGCTCCCACCACAGCCTGCCCGACTGGCTCGGAGGGCTCGGACGGCGTCGGCGCCGCCTGAGTGGCCACCGGACGGGGCGAGGGATCGTCCGGGCGCAGCGGGTCCTGGGCGGGGCGGCCGACCGGGAACGTGCCGACTCGAGGCTCCTCGGGTGCCGCAACCGGCTCGTCAGAGACCTCCTCGATCTCCTGGATGATCCCCTCATCGGCGTCGTCGGCCGTGTCGGCGACCCGTCCGGCCTGAGCGGCTTGAGAAGGCTTGACCGCTTCACCCGTGGCGGGGCTCTGATCGTCCTCCTGCTCGTGGATGTTCACGGTGTCGACGTTCTCGTCCGCAGCATCATCGGCGGTCTTGACCGCACCGGCCTGACCGACCGGCCTGACCGCCCCGTCCGGGGGGCCCGCTGTCGTCGTCGGCGTGACCGGCGTGGAGGGGGCGGGCCGAGATGCCTGGACGACCTTGCTGGCGAGGCCCTTGAGGGAGGGTGCGGCCTCATTGGTCACAGTGGCCGTCGCCTCTGCCGGGTGAGCGTCCGAGGCCGGCTCTGCGGCGGCGGGGGTCGAGGCAGTCGGGGAGGCTGGGTCGACGCCGTCGGGCGTGCTGGGCGTCTGCGGGGCGGTGCGGTCTGTGCTGTCGGTGCTCACGAGGTCTCCTTACGCATGAACACGGTAGTAGTAGGGGCGGGGACGCCGAAAGGGGTGGAACGACGTCCCTCGGGCATGACTGCGGGCATGGGACCCTCAGACACCGGAGCGCAGCCTGGCCAGCGCGTTCGCGCGACCCTGGCGGCGAGCCATATGTGCTCCCCAGCCGATCGCCATGAGCTCGATGCCGATGGCGGCGAGCACGACGGCGTCCGGGCCGTACGGCAGGAGCCTGGAGACCAGATGGCCGCCAGGGATCATATCGTTACTGAGCGTCGGAACCGCCAAAAGGATAAGGATCGGGCCGGTGACGCGCGCCCCGAGGGTGGAGCGCGCCGTCGAGGCGCCTGCCGCGGCCAGGGCGATGAAGGACACCAGGACGGCGGCGAGCATCAGCGGCCCGGTTTGGATTCCGGGGGCGACCGCCCGCAGGTAGGAGCGGGGCAGCAGGAAGGCCGCGAGCGCCAGCCCGGCCACGACCCAGGGCAGCGACAGGAGGTGATCACGACGGCGTGAGGGCGGCGGCGTCGGGGTGGAGCCCACGGTCCGGTCGGCCTCGGTGAGGCGGAAGGCGGCGTGGCCCTGGGCCTGGCCGGCGCGGCGGGCCAGCCGCATTCCCCAGGAGCCGCCGAGCCACAGGCCCGCCAGGATGAGCATGAAACCGGTGCTGATGAGCTTGCGCATCCACTCATCGGACAGGGAGGACGCATGGATGGGAGCCATGAAGACCATCGACTGGCCCGCCAGGGCGGTCAGCCCGGTGGCGAGCGCGCCCAGCGAGGAGCGGCCGGCGAACAGCGCGGTGGCGGCCGATGAGAGCAGCAGGATGGCGCCGAGCAGCAGGCCAGTGCGCAGGACCGAGGACGGTGCGGCGTCGGCCAGGCCCAGAAGGACCGAGATGCTCGCGGCGAAGATGACTCCGACGACGGCGGTCAGCACATAGTCGGGCCTGCGACTGCGCGGCGGTTGCCCTGAGGCGCCTGGGGACGCGGGCGCCGGGGCGGAGCCCGGGGTGTTATGGGAGGGGGAGTCACTCACCCGAGCGAGTCTAGGGGGTGCGCTCGGTCTGCGTTGGCCTGGGTCGGCCTGGGGCGCCTGTGGTTGAGACCGGCCGTGGTGTGCCACAGTGGGTGCGTGGTGCGAATGTCTGTAGGGATCGGAACGTCCGCGGCCGGGGCGCCGAAAAGGCGCGGCCAGGCCGGGGCACCGGGCCCAACCGGCGTGTCGACGGGGCGATCGGATACCGGGGCGGTGGTTTCCGATCGCGCGGCGGGTGCGGGTGTCCCAGCTGCGGCCGACCCCGGATCCGTGCCGTCTTCTGACACCGAGGCGCCCGGGGCCTCCGCGTCCCCGGTGCTGGGGGCGCTCAGGGCGGTAGCCGTCGACGAGCGGGTGCGTGCCGCCGAGGCGGCGGTGCGCGAGGCCTGCGCCGAGCTGCGCTGGAACGAGGCCCTGCGGCGTCGGTGGCGCGAGGCCCGCGCCGAGGCCGCGATCCGAGGGGCCATCGCCTCAGGCGGAGTGGAAGGCGCGGTGGTCCCCGCCGAGGTGCTGCGCGAGCACGTGGCCGAGGGCTCCCTGACCGAGGCCGCCACGGGAGACCCGGGTCTGGATGCTGTCGCCGGCCTGTGGCGCGCCGGGACCCGCCTGGTCGGCTGGATGCCGGACCTGATAGGACGGGGCAGGCCGGTGGTGCCACCGGCGCGCTCGCTGCTGGCTGTCCTCCACCGCGATGTCGTCGGGCCCCTGGCCGCCGGCGGTCGGGTGGCGCTGGAGGAGGTCGGCGTGCCGCGCTCCGGGCGGGTGGGTGCTCGGGAGGGAGGCCCGGGGACGGAGCCGCAGGGTGAGGAACTGGCTGCGCGACTGGCGGGGCTGGTGGAGCTCATCGAGGTGGAGCGGGCGCCGGCGCTGGTGCGGGCCGCCATCGTCCACGCCGAGATGCTGGCGGCGCGCCCCTTCACGGCCGGGAACGCCGCGGTGGGGCGGCTGCTGGTGCGCCACCTCCTGGTGCGCGACGGGGTCGAGCCGACGGGCACGGCGGTCAGCGACCTCTACCCCGGGCGCGTGCCGGTGGCCTACGCCGAGGCGGCCGGGGCCTACGCCTCCGGCACGATGGAGGGGGTCGTGGCCTGGGTGGTGTGGCAGGCGGAGGCCGTGCTTGCGGGGGTTCAGGAGGCCCAGCGCCTGTGCCGGGCCGTCCAGGCGGGCACCTGGCGGGCCGGCTGAGTGCTCGGAGGCCGCGGTGGCGTGCCAAGGTGGCTGCCGCGACGGGCGACCAGCCATGCGGCGGCGGCGCCGACGGCGAGAACCCCGACCGCGCCGGCGATGAGGGGGGTCCGGGTCGACGGGCTCGGGGGCTCCCAGCGCGGCCGTAGCCGCACCGGGCGTGCGAAGTCGCGCACCGGCCAGTCCCGTTCCTGGGCCATGCGCCGCAGGTCCCGGTCGGGGTTGACCGCGACTGGGTGACCGACGGCACTGAGCATCGGCTCATCGGAGATGGAGTCGGAGTAGGCCCAGCACCGGGCCTGGTCGATGCCGTGGGCGGAGGCGTCCTCCCGCAGGGCGACGACCTTCTCCGAGTGCAGCATGGAACGGGTGATGCGCCCCGTGAACAGGCCGTCGTCGCCGACCTCCATGCGGGTGGCCACAGCGCGGTCGGCCCCTACGAGGCGAGCGATGGGGGTGACCATCTCGCTGATGGAGGCCGAGACGACCACGACGTCGTGCCCGGCCCGGTGGTGGGCCTCGATGAGGTCGAGGGCCTCGGCGTAGACGGCCGGTTCGATCGCCGTGGCCAGGGCGCCCTCGACGACGGCCACCAGGTCGTGGCGGCTGATGCCGGCGGACATGTGGGCCAGCTGCTCCATGAGGCTGGTCGACTGCCGGGTGCCGGCGCCCACCAGGAGGTAGGGGATCTGGGCGACGAGCCCGTAGGCCAGCGCCCGTGAGGAGATGAGGCCGCTGCGCCGCATCGGGGTGCCCAGCGCCCAGGTCGACGACGTCGCCAGGATCGTCTTGTCCAGGTCGAAGTAGGCCGCGGCGCGCTGCCCGGTAGGCGCGGGCACGATGGCGGCCGGCTCCGCCGACGCTACCGGAGGGACGGTCGGTGACGTCGCCGGTGACGTCTCAGTCGGCTGGGAGTGATTGCTTGCGTGAGCTTGCGCGCCCATGGGTCCATCTCATCACGAGGTCGCCCGTGGTGTCAGGCGGGTGAGCCCCTCAATCGGACAAGTGCTGCAGAAACGTGTCGGAAACGTTGCGGCCGCCGCGCGCGGCGCCCGGCCGCGGGCCGCCCGGGGCCACAGTCATCGATCTGCATCCCGTGTCCACAGGTCTGATGAGGTCGACGGGCGCCCCTGGGGGAGGGTCCGCACTCTTAGGAGCAGGACGGGCGCCGAGGCGCCACCGCACAACGGAACGGAGGAGCGTCATGAAGGCCCTGGAGGCACTGGAGAGGACAGCAGGCGCAGCAGCGGACACGCCCCCGGAGCAGAGGGACGGTCCGGCGGCCCGGGTCCTGGCCGTCACCGGTGCTCGCGGGGGTCTGGGAGCCAGCACTGTGCTGCTGCACCTGGCATGGGCGCTGAGCCGGGCCGGTCGGCGGGTGGCGGTGATGGATCTGGATCCCGCCGGCGGTCTGGACCTGCTGTGCGGGGAGGCCGTGCTCACCGGGCTGCGCTGGGCGGACCTTCCGGTGGAGGAGTCGGCCTTCCGCCCCGGGCACCTGGTCGGGGCCCTGCCCGTGTGGCACGCCATGCCGGTGCTCACCGGCGACATC
>RBWB01584343.1_pt1 | contig 10285 bp, 10 predicted proteins | sample 2014201 | NCBI WGS metagenome assembly RBWB01 (sample SAMN10133834, study PRJNA383868) | Human oral metagenome, whole genome shotgun sequencing project. | isolation source: supragingival plaque isolated from 88 juvenile twins | host: Homo sapiens | place: Australia
AACATATCAGAAGTTTAAAATCTTTAATTGCTTAGGACTTATCAACTTTATATAAGCACTATGCTTATTAAAGTGCGCCCAAATCTTGCAGTTATCAACTTTTTAGCTTGAAATTTGTGCTTTGCACAAATTTATCCTTGTATACAATAATGATTGCGAACGAGCTCAGCGAGTTTCGCAATTACCTATATTTTATTATTTACCTCACTTATTTCTAATGACATAGGACATTCATTAGAAATATTTTTATATAGCCTGTACGGCCCTATTTGCCTAAAACCAATCTTCACATAGATATTATATGCTTCCTTTGTAGTGACTAAAAAAAGCCTTTTCAAATTGTATTCTCTAACAACATTTCCAATTTCTTTTAGTAGGCCGTTAAGTATATGTCCTTTTAGTTTTATATTCTTGTTCTCTATAATAATCAATCTCATAATTTCTGCAGTCCCTATCTCTATAAAAAGATCATGCTGTTCTTCAATCGGTAATTTGATTTTATCTTCCAGTTTCAAGACTACAGACAAGAATCCCAACAAAGAAGCGTTTAAGGAATCATAGCAAGCAATATGAATTGCATCATCATCACATTTATCCTTCATAATTCCATTTGGATATAACTCTATTGGTGCATCCTTATCTCTTTCAACAAATATTCTGTACCTTTCTCGAAATATTTTTTCTAATTCTTTCTCATTTGTAACTCTTCTTGTTATTAACACAAATCCACCTCCTAGTTAATTTATAGCACGATTTTATATTATCGTCAATAATATATTTTATAATAATATTTATCTCATTTATATTCTTTCTCCAGCTATGCTTGTACACTAACCAACATATTGAATAAGTACAGTAAGCGCATATGCACTTACGAAAACATTTCACTATCATTTGGAGTTAGTTCTACCCAATCCGTGTTTGAATACGATTTTTTATAGTTTATGAACATAGCAAAATAACAAGGGGATCTGTGATCAAATTCACATAAATACCGCATTTGTGATATAATCATGCAATAAAATGAGGTAAGTATATAAATCATATTTCCGGTAAGATTGAACAACTTTTAACCTTACGATAAACATTATGTAAGAAATACGAAAAAGAAAAAGGTACTTTGGGAAACAAAATACTCAAAAGAAAAGTTGCCGATTTTAAATCAGATGAGTGTTTTAAATAGATTCAAATGGAGCATCAGAAATTGATTGATGATTACCCTAGACAGATCAAACAACTAAACTTTGTTATTGAAGTCTTTCGTAAAGATATAAAACATGCTGATGATGCTCATTTAGATTCCAAGATTGTATCTGACTTTGAAGAAAAGTACCCAAAATTACAGTAGAACGCCGTTTAATCATTTATACGAGGGAGCAGACTTTTGTAATGACATTTCTAAACTTTGAACGCATCAAAGAATTATGCCGAATCAAGGGGGGTGCTACTTGGAGTACGAAGACCTTTACACCGCTGTCAAGGAAATTTTTAATAGCTAATATGAAGCCGTACCGGTACTTTATACTCAATAAGTCTAATTGATTAATATGTAGAAGGCAAATTTATTCGTATACAGTAGAACTTAGTCTTTTATTATTACTTAGATTTATTATATACAAGCTAACTTGCAAATGGTATAATATCTGCAAAACAGTGTTATAAAAGAAAGGCGGTAATATGGAATACAGCGAGATTAAATTAAATATTTCAAATGATAATATTAAAGAATATAAGCTTTTTGAAGGGATAAAGATATATTCAGATACCTTTATATCGGATGATAAAAAAACACTGACCAATAAGAGAATTTATATTACAAAAAAGAGAAATTATGTTTACTATGAGAGAACGGATGTAAATTGGAATTATTGGAATAATAAAGATAAATATGACTTAAGTTTTGATACAGACAGTATAAAACATAATATTGTGTTTGAAGTATCAAAAGACTTGACTTTATTTTCACGGTATCTTGGAGAAGAAATTATTAAAAAGATTATGAAAAAAGAGGAAAATGGAGAGATTATTGAAAAATTGGATATATAAATAGATTCTAAGCTTCAAATTTTAATATTTTATTGCACACAAAAAGGGATAAGATCTTCACGTAAAGAGCTTATCCCCTTTGATGCCTAAAGGCACATATTACTCTATAACTTCTTCTATCTCGCCCAGCAGAATAAAATGAGGCTCCCAGCCGCCGTGACCGTCAGTATAGATATCAGGATACTGTTCATAGTAGTCTCTTATTTCCTGTATAAAACTGTTCTTGTCAAACTGTTGCTTACAAAGTTTTTTACATAAAAAAGTCTGCTTTGCCTCTTTAAATCCCATAGTCTTACCTATAGCGACAGCAGTAAGTCCGGCATTTTCTATTTTGTTTTCATTTCTTCCCGAATGACTTCCAAGGTATGCAATTGCCTTTTTATACTCAGGAGCAAAAAAACTTACAGTAAAATATTCACTGTCATCTATAAACTGAGCTGTATATCTTGACGGATGTATATATAATGTCACCGTTGCCTTGCTTTTTCCGGGTGCACCCCAAATATTTCCAAAACTTCCCCATGAAACCAAGCAGGAATTAAACTTTTCCTTGTTACCTACAGTTATTACCGCCCATTCGCTATCAAAAATATCAAAAGGAGCATACTCCTTTTTTCTAATTTCCATATCTAACGCCCTTTCCTTTGTGGTTAAAATACTACTTTATAATCCTCACCTTTAAAATACCTTCAATAGCATTTAACTCATTTATAAGGCTTTCGCTTGCCTTGGTTTCTATATCTATAAGGGTATATGCCTTTGTACCCTTTGATTTATTTGTAAGATCGGAGATATTATATCCGTTCTTTGCAAATGCTGAAGTGATCTGACCTATCATATTTGGAATATTCTGATGCAAAAGAGAAACTCTGCCCTCTACCTGGCATATTCCCATATCACAGCTTGGGAAGTTTACCGAATTTTTTATATTACCGTTTTCAAGATAATCCACCAGTTCATTTGCAGCCATTACAGCACAATTATCCTCACTCTCCTGTGTGGAAGCACCAAGATGAGGTATTACTATGGCTTTTTCCATTTTTGCGGATTTTGTATTAGGGAAGTCTGTCACATATCTTGCAACCTTACCGCTCTCAAGTGCCTTTTCCATCTCTTCATCATCTACAAGCAGATCTCTTGCAAAATTAAGTACTACCACACCGTCCTTCATCTGAGGAATGGAGTTTTTGCCGATCATACCTCTGTTATCCTCTGTCAATGGTATATGAAGTGAAATATAATCACATTCTTTATATATTTCATTTATATCTGTAATAGGCTTTATCTTTCTTGAAAGTCTCCATGCCGCATTTACAGATATATAGGGATCGTATCCGAATACTTCAAGCCCCAGCGATGCCGCGGCATTTGCCACCTCCGCACCTATTGCTCCAAGTCCTATTACTCCGAGTTTTTTACCCTTTATCTCTCCGCCGGCAAAGTTTTTCTTGCCCTTTTCCACATCCTTTGAAATAGTGTCTGAATCCTTGATACTTCTTGTCCACTCAATGCCGCCCACAACATCTCTTGCAGCCAATAACATTCCGCAGATTACAAGCTCTTTCACACCGTTTGCATTGGCTCCCGGTGTATTAAATACCACTATTCCGCTATCAGCACATCTCTCCAGCGGTATATTATTTACACCTGCACCGGCTCTGGCAATTGCAAGAAGATTCTTTGAAAACTCCATTTCACCCATTGCTGCGGACCTTACCATTATGGCGTCCGCTTCTTCTATATTGTCTGTAATCTTATAATTTTCATCAAATATATCCGTTCCCACACTTGCGATAGGGTTTAGGCAATGTATTTTTCTCATACTTTCTCCTTATGCATTCTCTTTTTCAAATTTTTTCATAAACTCAACAAGTTTTTCTACACCTTCTTTCGGCATAGCATTATAAATGCTGGCTCTCATTCCGCCCACACTTCTATGTCCTTTTAAGTTTACAAATCCTTTTGCCTCAGCCTCTTTTATAAACTTTGCATCCAAGTCTTTATCTCCGGTAATAAAAGGCACATTCATAAGAGAACGGTCTTCCTTTCTTACCGTACCTTTGAATAACTTTGACTCATCAAGGAAATCATATAAAATCTTTGCCTTTTCCTCATTTCTTTCCTTCATTGCACTGAGACCGCCAAGAGATTTTATCCATTTGAACACCTTACCGCAAATATATATATTATAAGTAGGAGGGGTGTTATAAAGAGATTTATTATCTGCATGGATTTTATATCTTAACATGGAAGGTGTACCCTCAAGTACATCATCGCTAAGCAAATCCTCTCTTATAATTACTATTACAACACCTGCCGGTCCTATATTTTTTTGTACTCCACCCCAGATAAGAGCGTATTTGCTTACATCCATAGGCTCCGATAAGAAGCATGATGAAACATCCGCCACCAAATCCTTGCCCTTTGTATTTGGCAGGTTCTTAAATTTTGTACCGTAGATTGTATTGTTCTCGCAGATATATACATAATCCGCATCCTCTCTTATAGGAAGGTCTGAACAATCAGGTATATATGAAAACGTCTTATCATCACTTGAAGCTACAGCCACTACATCACCATACATCTTTGCTTCCTGGAAGGCTTTTTTTGCCCATTGACCTGTGATAATATAGTCCGCCTTTTTATTCTTCATAAGATTCATCGGAACCATCGCAAACTGTGTATGTCCGCCGCCCTGTAAAAAAAGCACCTTATAATTGTCAGGAATATCAAGAAGTTCTCTGATATCCCTTTCGGCTTCCTCTATTATCTCTTCATACACCTTGGAACGGTGGCTCATCTCCATAACAGACATTCCGCTACCATTATAATCAAGCATTTCTGCAGCCGCTTCTTTTAAAACTTCCTCCGGAAGTACTGCGGGACCCGCACTAAAATTATACACTCTTCCCATGATAATCTCCTTATAATATTTATATAATCGGTTTTAGATAAACCTTAATATACCGGATTTTAACGGTATATTATTTTACAGGGTTCAATTTTAAATCTTTTTCATCAAATGCATCTGATATTGCAGCACCCGGAGATACCATCGGGAATACTTTTTCATCAGAATCTATCTCACATTCAATAACAAAAGTAGTATTTGACTTTAATGCCTCATCAAAGGCATCATCAAACTCCTCTTTTGTAGTTACTCTTCTAGCCTTTGCACCCATTGCCTCCGCCAATTTTACAAAATCGACTTTATCTCTGAGTACAGTTTGTGAGTATCTTTTTCCATAGTATAAATTCTGCCACTGTCTAACCATTCCAAGCACATGATTGTTTATAATCACCTGAATAATCGGTATATCATATCTTGTAGCCGTAGCTATTTCATTCATATTCATTCTAAAGCAACCGTCACCTGCTATATTTACTACAGTTTTATCAGGCTTTGCCACCTTTGCACCTATGGATGCGCCCAGACCGTAACCCATGGTCCCAAGTCCTCCTGATGTAAGTAAGGTTCTCGGATTTTTGAATTTATAAAACTGTGCCGTCCACATCTGATGCTGTCCGACCTCGGTACTGATTATGGTATCATCGGCTGTCTTTGCATCAATAGTTTCTATAATATACTCACCTGTAAGACCGGCTTTATTCATTTTAATAGGATACATATCTTTTAATCTCTCGATATGAGCCACCCATTCATCATGATGCATAGGATCAAGTCTGGAATTCAGCTTTCTGAGTATAAGTCTTGCATCTCCTATCAGGCAAAAATCAGCCTTGATATTTTTGCTTATCTCAGCCGCATCCACATCTATATGCAGTATCTTTGCATTTCTTGCAAACTTCTTTGCATTTCCTATTACTCTGTCCGAGAATCTTGCACCTATTACAATCAATAAATCACATTCCGTTATTCCAAGGTTGCTTGACTTGGTTCCATGCATTCCTACCATTCCGGTATATTTTTCATTGCTGCCGTCAAATGCACCCTTACCCATCAAAGTATCAGCCACCGGACAGTCCACCTTTGAAACAAAGGTCTTTAACTCCTCACTTGCACCTGAAAGTATTGCACCTCCACCTACCAATACATATGGTTTATTTGATGCTCTTATAAGAGAAACTGCATTTAAAAGTTCTTCTTCTTCCACTTCTGTAGCAGGCTTTACCTTTTCAGGCGCTTTGTACTCATATTCAAAGCTGTCACCTGTAACATCCTTTGTAATATCTATAAGTACAGGTCCCGGTCTTCCTGTTACCGCTATTTTAAAAGCTCTTCTTATTGTATCTGCAAGTTTATTTCCGTCTCTTACTATAAAACTGTATTTTGTAACAGGCATTACAATACCTGCTATATCCACCTCCTGGAAAGAGTCCTTTCCAAGAAGATTATTACCTACATTACAGGTTATAGCCACCACAGGTATGGAGTCCATATGAGCACTGGCAATACCCGTCACCAGATTTGTTGCTCCCGGACCGCTGGTTGCAAGGCATACTCCTACCTTTCCGCTGGCTCTGGCATAGCCGTCTGCAGCATGTGCGGCGCCCTGTTCATGACTTGTAAGTATATGTCTTATTCTATCCTGATTTTTATATAATTCATCATATAAGTTCAGTATTGCACCGCCCGGATAACCGAAAACCGTATCAACACCCTGCTCTAAAAGACATTCAACTATTATTTTTGAACCACTGTATTTTGCCATCTATCCTCCTATAAATCATCCACTGTTAAAACTGCACCTCTTGGCGCTCCCGAAACAAGTTTTCTGTATCTTGCCAAATATCCTGTCACCTCATTCAGTCTCGGTTTCCAGTTTTCTCTTCTCTTTGCAAATTCTTCTTCACTTACTCTGGCATTTATGGTGTTTGCATTGATATCAATATCAATAATATCACCGTCCTCTAAAAGTCCTATAGGACCTCCCACAGCAGCCTCAGGGGATGCATGACCTATGGATGCACCTCTGGATGCACCGGAGAATCTTCCGTCGGTAATAAGAGCTACAGTGTCATCCAGCCCCATACCGGCAATTGCCGATGTAGGATTTAACATCTCTCTCATACCCGGGCCTCCCTTTGGTCCCTCATATCTGATTACCACTACATCTCCCGGCACAATCTTTCCGCCCTTTATAGCCGCAACCGCATCTTCTTCACAGTCAAATACTTTTGCAGGTCCGGAATGCTTTAACATCTCAGGGAGTACCGCACTTCTTTTTACAACACATGAATCCGGTGCTATATTTCCTTTAAGTACCGCAATACCTCCCACATTTGAATATGGGTTCTCCGCCGGTCTTATAACATCTGTATCCAGATTTATCGCATTTTTTATATTTTCTCCCACAGTTTTTCCTGTAACAGTCATACAATCAAGATTTAAAAGTCCAAGCTTTGATATCTCCTTCATAACGGCATAGATACCGCCTGCTTCATCCAATTCTTCTATATAAGTATGTCCCGCAGGTGCAAGATGACAAAGGTTAGGAGTTTTTGAACTTATCTCATTTGCAATATCCACATTCAAATCCACTCCCGCCTCATAAGCTATAGCCGGCAGGTGAAGCATTGAATTTGTAGAACATCCAAGCGCCATATCCATTGTAAGTGCATTAATAAATGCTTCCTTTGTCATGATATCTCTTGGGCGGATATCTCTCTTTAGCATTTCCATTACTGCATATCCCGCTCTTTTTGCAAGTCTTATTCTTTCGGAATACACCGCCGGTATTGTCCCATTACCTCTAAGTCCCATTCCCAGAACTTCTGTAAGGCAGTTCATTGAGTTTGCCGTATACATACCTGAGCAGGAACCGCAGGTAGGACAGGTCTTATTTTCAAATTCCAAAACATCATCTTCACTTATTTTTCCGGCAACATATGCTCCTACAGCTTCAAACATACTTGAAAGCGAAGTGTTTTTTCCCTTCACCTTTCCTGAAAGCATCGGACCTCCCGATACAAATACTGTAGGGATATTTAATCTTGCCGCCGCCATAAGCATTCCCGGCACTGTCTTATCACAGTTTGGAATCATTACAAGTGCATCAAATTGATGTGCCATCGCAACAGTCTCTGTGGAATCCGCAATCAGATCTCTTGAGCAAAGCGAATACTTCATTCCAAGATGTCCCATAGCTATTCCGTCACATACCGCAATAGCCGGGAATACCACAGGCATTCCTCCCGCCTCAGCCACTCCGAGTTTTACGGCATCTGATATTTTATCTAAGTTTATATGTCCCGGTACTATCTCATTAAATGAGCTTACTATACCTATTATAGGTTTTCTCATCTCCTCAGGTGTCATGCCTACAGCATTAAGCAGTGATCTGCTTGGTGCCTGTTGCATACCTGATTTCATATTATTTGAGCGCAAATTTTCCATATTTCCTCTTTCCTTTACAGCTTATACTGTACACCTATTTTATATATTCCACTATCTTATCGCCCATCTGTGTGGTGCTGAGTTTTTTCATTCCCTCTGTGTAAATATCAACTGTTCTAAAACCGTCTTTTAATACTTTTTCCACCGCTTTATCAATAATATCAGCTTCCTTATCAAGCCCCAAGGAATATCTTAAAAGCATTGAAGCTGAAAGTATGGTTGCTATCGGATTTGCGATATTTTTTCCGGCAATATCAGGTGCCGAACCGTGGCTTGGCTCATATAATCCCAGCTTGCTTTCATTTAAGCTGGCACTTGGCAGCATTCCTATAGAACCTGTTATCATACTTGCCTCATCCGATAATATATCTCCAAACATATTCTCGGTAAGCACAACATCAAACTGTCCCGGATTCATCACAAGCTGCATTGCCGCATTGTCTACAAGCATATGCTCTATGGCAATATCCTTATATTCCTTTGCAACCTCTTCCACCACATCTCTCCATAGTCTGGAGCTGTCAAGCACATTTGCCTTATCCACACTTATAACTTTTTTTCTTCTTTTTGATGCAATATCAAAGGCAACCCTTGCAACTCTTCTTATTTCATTCTCATTATAAACAAGAGTATCCACGGCTGTTCTTACACCGTCTGTTTCCTTTGTATATCTGTCTCCGAAATAAAGTCCTCCTGTAAGTTCTCTGACTATTACCATATCAAAGCCGTCTTTTTTTATTTCATTTTTTAAAGGACATGCCTCCGACAATTCTTCATATAAAACAGCCGGTCTGAGATTTGCAAAAAGTCCAAGTTCTTTTCTTATTTTTAAAAGCCCCGCCTCAGGTCTTAAATTCGGTGCTACATCATACCATCTTGAATTACCTACATTGCCGCCTACAGCTCCCAAAAGTACAGCATCGGAGTTTTTTGCAATGTCTATTGCCTCATCTGTCAACGGAACTCCGTATTTGTCAATGGAGCATCCTCCCATATCTATATCTGTAAATACAAATTCATGTTTGTAAAGGTCTGCAATTTTTTCCAGAACCTTTTTTGCCTCTTTTACTATTTCAGGTCCGATACCGTCGCCTTTTATCAATGCTATCTTTGCTTTCATATTCCATCTCCGTTGTGCACTTTTTTGCCTATACAGTAATGAGCTTTATTTCATACCGGCTTTTATAAATCCTTTAATAAGGAAAGTAATTTTCTTATTTAAAAGATTTTCTTATCATAATACTTTAAAATAAAACTTTTTTCAACTTTAGCGGCAATGATTCTTATATTTATACATATATAATTTTTCTATACTTGCCATAACATTTGGTTAAGTAAATCAGGTATTAGGGTATTCCTCCCTGCTTTATAATATCTTTTATATTAAATTTTTCTTAATACATAAGTTTAGAGCATAAAAAAAACAGGGCTTTTATCCCTGCTTTTGCTCTTAGAACTCATCATCCTCATCATCGTCTGCTATAACACCGAATACAGCACCCATCGTACCGGCAGATACTGCAACTGCTACTACTATTACCAGTCCCACAATACCGGCAAAAATTGGCATAATGTCCATAACACACCTCCTAAAGAATAAATGCTTATTTTAAAAATAACACCCCTCAGGTGTTATCACTTGAACCGACAAAACTGGGCCAGCTGGATTTGAACCAGCGAATGCAGGAGTCAAAGTCCTGTGCCTTACCGCTTGGCGATGACCCAATAAAAGGGTGGGTAATGGGATTCGAACCCACGGCCTCCAGAGCCACAATCTGGCGCGCTAACCAACTGCGCTATACCCACCATATCATATATATTATGATAAAAAGCAGGTGATGGGAATCGAACCCACGTATTCAGCTTGGAAGGCTGATGTTC
>RBWB01584345.1_pt1 | contig 10282 bp, 9 predicted proteins | sample 2014201 | NCBI WGS metagenome assembly RBWB01 (sample SAMN10133834, study PRJNA383868) | Human oral metagenome, whole genome shotgun sequencing project. | isolation source: supragingival plaque isolated from 88 juvenile twins | host: Homo sapiens | place: Australia
CCCAAGCGGAAAACCGAGGCCGATCCAAATGGACAGGGGCGGCTCGAGCGGGCGGGCCGCCCCGCCGCCCACGCACGCATCAAAAACACAAATCGGCGATGCGCCGCTCTTTCCGCGACTCGGCGTCATCGACGCGCGAACGAAAAATACCTTGACACATTATTTCAACCAATTTTTGGAATTTATAATGTTTCACGGCGTCTTTTTCGTCATATCACCGTAAGATCAGCATGCGGTCGCGCCGACGCAGCATCACGGCGCCACCGCATCACGGCACCTACACAGCACGCGGCGCCACAGCATCACGGCACCGACGCCGAAACGGCGGCGTGTCCGCGGAAGTTCCCGCGGACACGCCGTTTTACCGCGACTTCATCGCGTTTTGTTTCCAGGGCGACCGTCAGTTTGCGGCGCTCAGCCCGCTCGGCTGGGTGGCAGCGCCTTGGCGCCGGTTGTCCACGCCCGCGGTCAGGCCGTCCATCGACTCGGGTTCGGCCACGGCCACGACGTCCTGCGGCAGCTCGGCGTCGGCGTCGTATGGGGTGAACGTGAACGTCACGGGGATGTTCTCCTCGTCGACGTCGGCCACGATCGTCTGCCCCTTTGCGAAGTCGCCGAAGAGCAGCTTCTCCGACAGCACGTCCTCAATGTCGCGCTGGATCGCTCGCCTCAGCGGGCGGGCGCCGAGCACGGGGTCGTATCCGCGGTCCGCGAGCAGCTCCTTGGCCCGCTTCGTCAGCACGAGGTGCATCTCCTGCTTGGCCAAGCGCTGATCGAGCTTGCCGACCATGAGATCGACGATGCGCAGGATCTCCTCGCGCTGGAGCTGCGGGAAGACGATCATGTCGTCGACGCGGTTGAGGAACTCGGGGCGGAAATGCTCCTTGAGCGCTTCGCCCACGCGGCTCTTCATCCGCTCGTAAGACGTCGTCGTGTCGCCGTCGAACTGGAATCCAGTGGTCACGCCCTTGGCGATGTCCTTGGTTCCGAGGTTCGTCGTCATGATGATGATCGTGTTCTTGAAGTCGACCACCCTGCCCTGCGAGTCCGTCAAGCGCCCTTCTTCGAGGATCTGAAGCAGGGAGTTGAACAGATCGGGGTGGGCTTTCTCGACCTCGTCGAAGAGAACCACCGAGAACGGCTTGCGGCGGACCTTTTCGGTCAGCTGGCCGCCCTCGTCGTAACCGACGTATCCCGGAGGGGCGCCGAAGAGCCGCGAAACGGCGTGCTTCTCCGAGTATTCGGACATGTCGAGCGTGATGAGCGCGGACTCGTCGCCGAAGAGGAACTCGGCGAGGGCCTTCGCCAGCTCGGTCTTGCCGACGCCCGTCGGGCCGGCGAAGATAAACGAGCCGCCGGGGCGGTTGGGATCCTTGAGGCCCGCGCGCGTGCGGCGGATCGCCTGCGAGAGCGCGACCACGGCCTCGTTCTGGCCGATGACCCTCTTGTGCAGCTCCTCCTCCATGCGCAGAAGCTTGGCGGATTCCGCCTCGGAGAGCTTGAAGACGGGGATGCCTGTGGCCATGGAGAGAACCTCGGTGACGAGGTCTTCGTCGACGACGGAGACGATGTCCATGTCGCCGTCCTTCCACGCCTGCTCGCGCTCGGCCCGCTTTTCGCCGAGCCGCTGCTCCTCGTCGCGGAGCGAGGCGGCCTTCTCAAAGTCCTGCCCGTCGATCGCCGCTTCTTTCTCGCGGCGCACGGAGGCGATCCGCTCGTCGATCTCGCGCAGCTCCGGCGGGGCGGTCATCTTGCGAATCGCGAGGCGCGCGCCGGCTTCGTCGATCAGGTCGATCGCCTTGTCCGGAAGGAAGCGGTCGTTGACGTAGCGGTCGGCCAGGGACGCCGCCGTCTCGATCGCGTCGTCGGTGATGGTCACGCGGTGGAAGGATTCGTACCGGTCGCGAAGGCCCTTGAGGATCTCCACCGTCTGGGCGACCGTCGGCTGCTCCACCTGGATCGGCTGGAAACGCCTCTCCAAAGCGGCGTCCTTCTCGATGTGCTTGCGGTACTCGTCGAGCGTCGTGGCGCCGATGACCTGCAGTTCGCCGCGGGCCATCATGGGCTTGAGCAACGACGCCGCATCCAGGGCGCCTTCGGCTGCGCCCGCGCCGACGAGCGAGTGGATCTCGTCGATGAAGAGCACGATGTCGCCCCGCGTGTTGATCTCCTTGAGGATCTTCTTCATGCGGTCTTCGAAATCGCCGCGGTAGCGCGAGCCCGCGACGAGCGACCCCATGTCGAGGGAGTACAGCTGCTTGTCTTTCAGCGTCTCCGGCACGTCGCCGGAGGCGATGGCCTGCGCGAGCCCTTCGACGACGGCGGTCTTGCCGACGCCGGGCTCGCCGATCAGCACGGGATTGTTCTTCGTGCGCCGGGAGAGCACCTGCATGACGCGCTCGGTCTCCATATGGCGTCCGATGACAGGGTCAAGCTTGTGGTCGCGAGCGGACTGTGTGAGGTTGCGTCCGTATTGGTCGAGGACCGTCGAGCCGGCCTTCGTCCCCTCGCGGGCGCCTCCGCCTACGCCGACGGGCTCCTTGCCCTGGAAGCCCGAGATGAGCTGGTTGACCTGCGAGCGCACGCGCGTCATGTCGGCCCCGAGCTTCGTCAGGACCTGGGCGGCCACGCCGTCGGGCTCGCGCGTCAAGCCGAGCAAAAGATGCTCGGTGCCGATGTAGGAGTGACCCAGCTGAAGGCCTTCGCGCATTGCGTACTCGATGACCTTCTTGGCTCGGGGCGTGAACGGAATGTGGCCCGAGGGCGGTTCCTGGCCTTCGCCGATGATGTCGATGACCTGAGCCCGGACCTCGTCAAGCGTGACGTCGAGGGCTTCTAGCGCTTTTGCCGCCACGCCCTCGCCCTCGCGAATAAGGCCGAGCAGGAAGTGTTCAGTGCCGAGGTAGTTGTGCTTGAGGTTTCTGGCCTCGTCTTGCGCAAGCACAATGACCCGGCGAGCACGGTCTGTAAACCGTTCGAACATTGACTCTCCTTGTCGTGGATTGCACCGCCGAGGCCGCGGGTGGTGCGGGCCCGGCACGGCTCGGACGCGTTGGCGTCCGGGCACGCTCATGGTGGTTTCACCCAACTCTATCGACGTTTTCCCGCTTTTTTACTACTGTTCGCCACAGGCGTGAGTGCGGGCCGGCGCGGCTCCGGGATCTTGCGCCAAGAAGCGGGATTTGCCGACGCCGAGCAAGCTCCGCCGGCGTCGGGCGGGACTTTGCCGACTCCGACGGAACCTTGCCGAGGCCGGATGAGACCTTGCTGACGCAGGGCGGGCACGCGCCCGGCCGAGTCCGACGGGACGCCTGCGTTGGAAGAGAACTCCCCCGCCGCGGCATAAAGATTTCGACGAAGTCAGGCTGCCCTGTCAGACTCCGGCGAAGGCTGCCCTGTCAGACTCCGGCAAAGTCAGGCTTCGATCAGCAGAGTGAACGGGCCGTCGTTGACGAGCTCCACGTCCATCATCGCGCCGAACTTCCCCGTTTCGACGTGCAGTCCGTAAACCTTGCGCAGTTCCTCGGCGACAGCCGCGACGACCGGTTCGGCGACGTCGCCCGGAGCGGCGTGGGACCATCCCGGGCTTCTCCCCTTGCGCACATCCGCATACAGAGTGAACTGCGAAACGAGGAGCACGGACGCCCCGGCCTCTTCCGCGGATCGGCGCGCGTCGTCGTCTCCGTCGGCCCCGCGCAGCACCCGAAGCTGGGCGATCTTTCGCGCCGTTTTTTCGATCTGCGGCTTGCCGTCCCCGTGCGTGACGCCCAGCAGGACGCACAGCCCCTCGCCGACCTCCCCGACGACGTCGCCGGCAACCCGCACCTGCGCGCGCCTGACCCTTTGAACAACGGCTCTCATATTTCCTCCGTCTCAGACATGTTCGCCGCGCGTCCGGGCTATTCCCAACGCGCGTCCGATCCTATTCCCCAACGCGCGCCCGGGCCATTCTCCGACGTGCGTCAAAGCCAGCCCCCGGCGCGCAGCCTTCGCCGCAGGGGTGCCAACTCGAACCTCGACGGCCCCGGACCGCCGCCCGAATCTCCCGACGGCCCTGGGGATCACCGGCCAATTCTCCCCGCCCCTGGGAATCACCAGCCCGAATCGCCGCGGCCTCCTCTGCGGCGCCATCCGCCGCCTTTGCCCATTCGACGTCGTTCTGGGCCCACGTAGTAAATGGCGAGGATAAGCGCCACCCATTGCAAGATCCCGTGGAGGGGGAGATACAGCGGCATGACGTAGGGCCAGACGAAAACGAGCAGGCTTGCCCCCAGCGCGACGAGCCAGAATTTCTTCGGGCGGGTCGTCGTGAAGTCCGCGGCGGGGCGCGCCAGGCACATGAGGAGCACGCAGGCGACGAACGCGACGATGACGAGCCACACGGTCTGCCGGATCTCGTATCCAATGCTCCTGAGCGAAAAGGCCAGCACATCGGGGCCGTCGGCAGACAGCCGTTGCGCGAGGGTTGTGGGCGCATCGTCCGGCAGACTCATCGCCAGTGCGTTTTCCAGCAGACTCATAGTGACTCCATGTCCTTTCTCGTGCGGCCCGGCTCGGCTTCCGACGCCGTGCGGCCCGGCGCAGCCTCCGATTCGACCCGACGGCGCTCGGCGCCCGATTCCGCCGGGCGCGCCTCGGCTCCCAGCCTTGCCCGCCGAAACTCCGCCCCCGGGCGTTCCGCGGGAGACGCGCTCGACTTGCCCTCGGGATCGACTATCGCCGTCTGCCCGGCGCGGAAACGTCCGACGTCGAGCACGGCCTCGGGATCGAGCGCCCGTCGGACGAGAGCCAAGGCGACGGGGCCGTCCTCCGGGTGCCGAACGGCGCTGGTGACCACGCCGACTTTCCGCCCGCCGCTTGTCACGGGGTCCCCCGTCCGGGGAAGCTCGTCAACCGGCCCTTCGAGGAACAGCTCGACGAGCCTGCGCGGAGGCCTGCCGAGGTTCACCAGCTTGGCAACCGTCTCCTGGCCGCGGTAACACCCCTTGTTCAAATGGACGGCTGTGCGCAGCCAGTCGAGTTCATGCGGCAGAGCCCGCTCGTCCGCCTCACGGGCGACGCGCGGCCTCCATCCTGCGACTCGAGCGGCCTCCCAGGCCAGCATTCCGGCGGGCGCCGCGCCAAAGCGTTCCAGCGCGGCCAGGAGCTTCCCGCTTTTGTCGGCTTCGACGACGCCGATCACTCGACGCCAGCCGCGAGCCGGGTGTTCGATGCCGCGGAGGGTGTAGGTCGCTCCCCCCTCGCTCACTCCGGGCCACGGATCGCGCCACACGAAAAGGGCCGTTTCTTCGAGCGCGGCCGCAGCGGCTCCCCCCGAAAGCAAGCCAGTGCCTTCTGGCCTTGAACCGGCGCCGTCCATTCCTGGGCTAGAACTTTCCAACGGCGAGCCGACGCCGCCCGCCTCGGGGCCGCCCCCAGCCGACGGCGAGTCAGTCCCATCCGCCCCCCGGTCGGCCCCATCCGCCTCCGGGCCGGCGCCCCCCGAGGGCGACCCCGCCGCCTCCGCTCGCCGAGATGCGCCAGCGGGAACGAAGGCTCCGAACGTCAGCAGATCCTCACGCAAATTCACTTCCACGCGCATCGTAAATGCCATGGAGTTCAGGAAGTCCGCCCATCGCCGACCGTCGCCCCGGTCGCACAAAAGCCAAACGGCGTCGCCGTCGTCGTAGACGAACGCGCCGTTCTCGATATGCCCGGACGGGCTGAAGAGAAGAGCCTCGGTCGAGGCGCCGGGAGCGATGTCCGCGAGCGCCTGGCTCAGCAGCGAGTGCAGCCAGCGGCGTCTGTCGGCTCCGCGCACGGCGACGACGTCGAGCCCCACAACCGTGAATCCGCGCCCTTCTTTCAGCGCGCGCCACTCCCCCGCGGGGTCGCCGTAGTGGGCGGGCACGTGTGCGTCGACGTCCGCAACGCCGTCGTTTGCAGCGCCGGCCGAGGCGTCCCGGCTGTCCACGACGCCTTCGTCTAAAGCGCCGTCGGCGCCGCCCGCCGCGCTTTCGCCGCCAGCGGCTCCGCCGCCCGAAGGATTGCGGATGTCTTCGGGGAAGACGGCGCCTTTGAAGGCCCCGAGGGCCGCGCCTTCAAAATCCGAGAAGAAGGCCTTTTCGAGCTCGCCCATCAGCCCTCGTCTCGGGAGAGCCGGCCGGCGATATACGTCCGCATCTCGTGCCCGAAGGCGGCGATGTCGTAGGCGTAGAACAGGTCTGACTGCACGAGGCCCGCGACGATCTTCGCGCCCTCGAAAGCCGCGGCCGTGGGGACTGCGGCTATCGCGTCCGCCGCGAACTGGAGGCGCGGGCCGTCGATGAGGCCGGCCCACGTGATCGCGTGCCCGGCGGGGTTGGCGCTCACGGCTTCGAGCACCGTCGCGCCGTCGTGCTTTTCCGCTCCCGGAGCCGCGCGCACGAACCCGGACGAGCGCGTCCACAGCGTGTCTTTTGTGAGGCGGGAGTAAGCGGACAGCCCCGGTTCCTCCCTGTCGACCGCGCCGGCTTCCTCTCGCGCGAGCCACACCTGGGATTCGATGCGCAGGTAGGGGCCGCCGTCGTCGTTGTCGACCGTCAGCTCGTGGAGGCAAGCCGAAGCCTCAATGCCCTCGTACTCGAGGACGCCCGCGCCTTTCCATGAGCCGACAATCCAAGCCATGGGATACGTTTCGGGCGCGAGGCCCTCCGGGATGCTGAACACCATGGCTCCAGGTTACGAGACGGCGAAGCTGAGGGCATAGACGATGACGCCAAGAGCGCAATGCGGGACGACGGCGAGGGCGGCGGCGCCCGCCTTCGTCGATGCGACGCGGCTTCGGGCTGCGCCGTCGGCCAGTCCGGAGGTCGCGCCGAAGGCGAGGGCCATCGCAGCCAGCCAGGCAAGGGACCGAGTTTCAAAGCCGAGGCCGGTGACGTACAGATAGATCGCGCCGCCCGCGAAGGAGTACAAGAAACTGCGGGCGATGAGCCTGGCGGGACTGCTCGACGCATCGGATGCGGAGGCGTATCGGCCGAGCCCGCCGATCAGCAGGCACATGCCCGCAAGGACCACCGCCCCCGCTTCGTAGTTGCGCAACAACAGGGGCCAAAAGCCGGAGGCGACGATCAAGATCGCACCGAGGAAGGTCGCCGAAACGCTCCCCAACAGGTTCTCGCGGCCGTCCTTTCGAAGCATTTCCGCCATGAAACAGAGGAAAATGGAGCCGGCGGCGACGAAGGCGAGGCTCTCGTACCCGGCCGACGCCGCGAGCACGGAGGCTGCTGCGACGAGCGAAAGGACTCCGCGGGCGAGCCTCGGGTTGCGAATCCGGGCCGCTTCGGGCCACCCGCCGACGACGACGGCCGCCAAACCCAACATGACGACGACGCCCGGGATCGCCGACGGCGCCACGAGAGCGTCGCCGTTGCACACGTCAAGGTCCACAGTCCCGCAGTTCCCGTCGGGGCATTGGGCGGCGCACGGGCCTTTTTCGTAGACAAAGGCGGCGACTATTCCTGCGGCGCCCAGCGCCACGGCCGCGCAAAAGGAAGTCACGAGCGCCGCCGCCTTGGGCGTGAAGGAGATCGACGGGAGCTTCGACGATGCGCCGCCTTCCCGCTCCCGGGAAACGGCCGACGCGCCGTCTCCCGCGATCCGAGCCTTCTTGGCGCGCTCAGCCGCGGCATAGGGGCTCGACGTCACAGTCGGTTCGTCGGGATTGCTCGAATCGCTCATACTTCGAATTCTTGCACGTTAAGGCGCGCAACGTGGAACCGCGCGCCCGGCGGCCGAAACCGCGCCCCGGGAGTCGCGCAGGTTCCCCGGGAGGCACGCTCGCATCCCGCCCCGGCCGCCGAAAGCGCACGGGCAGCCCGCGTCCGGCCCGCGCGCAAGAACGTGACACACCCTACATGGCCGTGTTATGCTCATTTCAGACATCGGATCGCGAAAGCCCCGGGCTCCAACTATTGCCGCTGCGAGCGGCCTTCGCGCCGACTGGCGCTCTCAGGTCCGGTGTCCTTCATGGAGAGGGCCGCTTCTATGCGGCCCTCTCTTAATTGGATCTTTCTGCGATTGACGACGGAGGCATCCGAGACGGTGCAGCATCCGATTGACGGGGCGTCTCCCGCGTCGCGACGCGCGGGGCACAGGCCCTGCACATAGAACTTTTCCGACTTGCCAAGCATAAGACTCTCAAACACCCCAGCCCTTCCCACCGCATTGTCCGGCCGCATTAGTCACCAGTCCCCAATGTGTCTTATTCTGAACATTGGACCGCGTCCATACGAATGCGGCACAGGCGAATTCAGGAGATCCCAGTGTCCCCAAAGTTCAAGAAGACCGACACGCTGTTTCAGCTGCTCGCGACTCAAGCTTCTTTCCTTGTGACGGCCGCCGACAGGCTCTCGGACGTCATCAACGCGTCTCCGACGGACCGGTCGACGCTGCAACAGAAACTGCATGAAGCCGAGCAAGGCGCCGACGAAGCGTGCCACTCGGTCTTGAAGCTCATCAACCAATCGTTCGTCCTCCCTTTTGACAGGGAGGATTTGTATTCGCTTGCAGACGATCTGGACGACGTCGTCGACCTCATTGACGAAGCAGGAGACAACATCGTCCTCTACAAGCCGCTGACGCTTCCCGACGGCGCGAAAACGCAGGTTGAGCTGCTCCAGAAATGCGCGCAGCTGACCCAGAGCCACATCGGCAATCTCGCCTCGATCAACGAGAACATCCGCGAATACTGGGTGACTCTCAACGAAATCGAGAACCAGGGCGACAAGCTCTATCGGTCGATGATCGCCGAGCTTTTCAACGGCGGGACCGACGCCCTCGAAGTGCTCAAGATCAAGGCCGTTCTCGACGCCCTCGAGGGCGCCTTGGACGCCTTCGAAGACCTCTCATCGACGGTGGAGTCGATCGCCATAAAGGAGTCCTGACGCATGGAGGGCACCCTCGCTTTAGTTTCAGTCATCGTTGTGGTCGCCCTGATCTTTGACTTCACCAACGGCTTCCACGACGCCGCCAACGCGATAGCCACCGCCGTCGCCACGCGCGCCCTGACTCCCAGGCGGGCGCTCGAAATGGCCGCGGTCATGAACTTCGTCGGAGCGCTTCTGGGCCAGGAAGTGGCGAAGACGATCGGGGACGGAATCGTCGAGATTTCGCCCGACGCCGGAAAGGTCGGGCTCGTCTTGGTGCTGGGCTCCCTCATAGGCGCCATCGCATGGAACCTCGTCACGTGGTGGTTCGGCCTGCCGTCGTCGTCCTCCCACGCGCTCATCGGCTCCCTTGCCGGGGCGGGCTTGGCCGTGTCTTTCGCGGTTCACTGGAGCGTCATCTTCGACAAGGTCATCATCCCGATGATCGTCTCCCCCCTCGTCGGCTTCACAATCGCCTACGTGCTGATGAAGCTGTTGCTGATGGCGATGGCCAAGGCCGCCTACCGGAAGACCATGCGCGGATTCCGCTACGCCCAGCGCTTTTCCTCCGCGGCCATCGCGTTGGGCCACGGCCTCCAGGACGCGCAGAAGACGATGGGCGTCATCGTCATCGCGCTGACCGCGGGAGGCTACCACACGTCCACCAACGCGGACATTCCCCTATGGGTCATTCTTTCAGCGGCGGCCGCGATTTCCCTCGGCACGTACTCGGGGGGAATGCGCATCATGAAGACTCTGGGGTCGAAGATCATCGACCTCGACCCCGCGCGAGGGTTCGTCGCCGAGTCGGTTTCCGCCAGCGTTCTCTACACCACCGCGTTTCTCTGGCATGCGCCCATCTCGACGACGCACACCGTCACCGCCTCGATCATGGGCGTGGGCGCGACGAAGCGGCGCTCGGCCGTCCGCTGGGGCATAGCCGGCAACATCGTCACCGCCTGGGTGCTGACCTTCCCGGCTGCGGGCTTGGTCGGTTTCGTGGCGACGTGGCTGATCCATGCCGTGGCAGTCTAGCTCTGGCCCTGACCGGCCATTTCCGTCTCAACCCGACTGTTTTGCCCGCCCTGGTCGTCCCAGATTCGCTGCGGCTGACTCTCGCAGCGCTGACGCGCCCCTGCCGGCTCCGGTTCGACTCTGCTCGCACTGACTCGCAATAGCTGGCTTTGGCCGCTTTCGCTAACTCTGACTTACTGCTGTCGACTAGGGTGGGCTGCCGTCTCTTCGTCGCCTCCAGCTCCCCACTGTTGACTCCCGCTCAACACCGCTCTGACGCTGGCCGACCACTGCTGGCTCTGCGGCCAGCGTTGGGGGCTTTACCCTGTTTTGGACAGGTCCGCCGCCGAGCAAGCCCTTGGCATTAGGCTGGTGTTTGC
>RBWB01584347.1_pt1 | contig 10282 bp, 10 predicted proteins | sample 2014201 | NCBI WGS metagenome assembly RBWB01 (sample SAMN10133834, study PRJNA383868) | Human oral metagenome, whole genome shotgun sequencing project. | isolation source: supragingival plaque isolated from 88 juvenile twins | host: Homo sapiens | place: Australia
GTTGCCAATGGGTTTTCTTGACCGTCAACGGAGTTCGTTTGTAATGCTAGATACACTTCGGAGAATGCCATTGGTGTTGGAGATGCACCCACATATTTTGCGTACGCCAAGTTAGTTGCCGCGTTTGGTACGCGTAATTTTAAGCCTTTCATGTCGGCAATGCTGTTGATTGCACGGTTAGAGGTGGTTTGGCGTGTACCGTTATAGGCTTGGGATAATAATGTTAAACCTAAATCCTTGTTCATTTTTTGGATTAAATCTTTACCGAATGCGGTGCCGAATAAGGCTTTTTGTGCCACGCTGTAGTCGCTGATCACATAAGGCAGAGCAAACACAGCGGCTTCAGGATAGAACAATTGGAAACGCGCGGATTCTGCAAAAGTGAAATCCAATGCACCGTCTTTTAATTGTTTTAACATGGCGCGGTCGTCACCTAATTGGGAACTTGGGTAAAGAGAAATTTCAATTTTGCCGTTGGATTTTTCTTTCACTTCTTTGGCAAACATTTCGGCTGCTTTGTACTCGTTAGAAGAAGTACCCGCATTCATACCGAATTTTAAATCATAGTCTGCAGCGTTAGTGGCAGAGGATATACCTAATGCGATTGCTGCGGTAAGGAAAAGCTTAGTGAATTTCATAGTATTGCTCCTATTGGTAACTATTTGGGTTGATAGTGCGATCATGAGAATGGGTTTTGGCAAAACTGCAGCCAAAATGATTTATTCACACTCATTCTAAGAGTAAAAAAATATTTTTAAAATAGATTATGGAGTTTTATTTCAAAACTGAGACATTGATCACATTAAAGAAAATTTACTTCACAAAATATTTCAAAATGAAATTTTATTTCTATATAATGTGATTCGGTAACGCAATATTGCAATATGACGTGAGACTTTGGCTAGTATGACTAAAGCCCAAATACAAACGAGGAGTCTAATATGTCTAAATTATCACATGAACAGGTTTTTCAACGCATTCAACATGGCTTAATCGCTTCTTGCCAGCCGGTAGATGACGGCCCGATGGATAAGCCGGAAATCGTTGCTGCCATGGCACAAGCTTCCGTTATTGGCGGAGCGGCCGGTATTCGTATTGAAGGCGTTGAAAATTTAAAGGCTACTCGGCCAACCGTACAGGTACCGATTATTGGTATCGTAAAACGCGATTTGCCAGATAGCCCAATTCGGATCACTCCCTTCTTGCACGACATTGAAGCGCTTGCTAAAGCCGGCGCGGATATTATCGCGGTAGATGGAACTCGTCGTCCGCGTCCGGTTGAGCTTGAAAGTGCAGTTAAGAAAATCCATGAATTAGGTTGTCTTGCGATGGCAGATTGCTCCAATTTAGAAGAAGGCTTACATTGTCAAAAATTGGGTTTTGATATTATCGGTAGCACGATGTCGGGCTATACCGGTGGCGTAGTGCCTAAAGAACCTGATTATCAACTGGTCAAAGATCTCAAGAAAGCCGGTTGCCGCGTTATGGCGGAAGGGCGTTACAACACGCCTGAACTTGCCAAAACTGCAATTGAAATTGGAGCTGATTTCGTGACTGTCGGTTCGGCGCTGACGCGTCTTGAACATCTCGTTAGTTGGTTTGCAGCGGCGGTGAAATCAGCGAAATAGTTCTTCATCATTGAAACAAGAAAAGGATGACTTATGCGTTGTTTAGCTCTTGATATCGGCGGTACAAAAATTGCAGCGGCCATCGTCAAGGATGGCGAAATTATCCAACGCCAACAAATCGCTACGCCACAAGATAACGCTGCGCATGCATTGCATAATGCGCTTGCGCAACTATTAATGGATTATGCGGGGCAGTTTGATTATGTTGCAGTCGCATCTACCGGCATAATAAATCACGGTATTTTAACCGCTCTGAATCCTAAAAATTTAGGTGGCTTGGCGGAATTTCCGTTAAAGGAAAGCATTGCCCGTCATACCGATAAACCGATAGGCTTGCTGAATGATGTTCAGGCGGCTGCTTATGCAGAATATCAGCTGCAAGATCAAAGTAAATTAACAAATTTTGCGTTTATAACCGTTTCAACAGGTGTTGGCGGAGGATTGATTGTGAACCGCCAACTTTTGACCGAACCCAATGGTATTGCTGGTCATATTGGACATACACTTGCCGATCCGAACGGCCCTGAATGCGGTTGTGGTCGGCGTGGTTGTGTAGAAGCAGTGGCGGCCGGGCGGGCTATTGAGGCTGAAGCCTTAACTTGGGATGGTCCCTGTTCGCCCAAAGAAGTATTTGAACGCTTTAGAAAAAATGACCAGAAAGCAATCGCCCTTATAGAGCGTTCTGCGCGTGCGATTGCTAATTTAATTGCTGATTTAAAAATTAGTTTGGATATGCAAAAAGTCGTGGTCGGCGGTAGTGTTGGCCTGGCTGAAGGATATTTGCCCTTGATTCGCCGTTTTCTTGATGAAATGCCGGAAATTTATCGTTGCGAAATTGAATCGGCTCGATTTGAGCAAGATGCCGGATTGGTTGGTGCCGCCTATTGGGTGAAAGATATTTTATTAGCTCAAGTTGGTTGGGAGGCGAGATATGGCTAGAAACGGCAATGTATTGAATACGATTAGCTCTTTGTATCAGAGCTTAACCAAAACAGAGAAAAAAATTGCCGACACGATCTTAATGTCACCGGATCTTGTCGTACAGTGCCCTCTTTCAGAAATTGCCGAGCATTTGGATGTAGGAGAGGCAACGTTTGTGCGTTTTTGCCGTTCCGTGGGATTTAAGGGGTTTAGCGATTTTAAACTGGAACTTTCCATTGAACTTGCCACGAAAGACAATCGCAATAATCCGCTATTGGAAACGGATATTACTCATAATGACAGTTCTTTTCATATCGCGCAAAAATTGCAGAGTTCGATTTCTAATGTCGTTAATGAAACGATTAATTTATTGGACTTCAAACAATTAGAAGGTGTTGTTGCTGCGATTCGACAGGCTAATCGCATTTTTTTATGCGGAGCGGGATCTTCCGGTATTACAGCGGAAGAAGCGAAAAATAAATTGATGCGTATTGGCTTTCAAGTGGATGCTACGGGCAATAATCATTTTATGTATATGCAAGCGGCATTGTTGAAGCCTAATGATGTTGCTATTGGCCTTAGCCATTCGGGTTATTCGCAAGAAACGGCTCATACACTAAAAATAGCCAAGCAAAATGGCGCAACAACCGTTGCAATTACCCATAGTTTACGTTCACCGGTGACCGAATCGGCAGATTATGTGTTGGTGAACGGCAACAAACAAGGAAAATTACAAGGGGATTCCATTGGTACCAAAATCGCCCAGCTTTTTGTATTAGATTTAATTTACGCTTTACTGGTGCAAGGCGAACAGGAACGAGCGGTAGAAACGAAGCAAAAAACGCTCAATGTCATTCTAGAACAACGTATAAAATAGGAGAAAATTATGCGTAATTTAAAAGGTATTTTCAGTGCATTATTAGTGTCATTTAACGAAGACGGTTCGATCAATGAAAAAGGATTACGCCAAATTATTCGTTATAACATCGACAAAATGAAAGTGGATGGCTTATATGTAGGTGGCTCCACCGGTGAGAACTTTATGCTTTCTACCGCAGAGAAGAAAGAAATCTTCCGTATTGCCAAAGATGAAGCCAAAGATGCCGTAGCGCTTATCGCTCAAGTGGGCAGTGTAAACTTAAAAGAGGCGGTAGAACTCGGTAAATACGCCACCGAACTAGGCTACGACAGCCTTTCTGCGGTCACGCCGTTCTACTACAAGTTTACCTTCCCGGAAATTAAGCATTACTACAATACCATCATTGACGAGACCGGTAACAATATGATCGTGTATTCGATTCCGTTTCTTACCGGTGTGAATATGGGGATTGAGCAATTCGGCGAATTGTATAAAAACCCAAAAGTGCTTGGCGTGAAATTCACCGCAGGTGATTTCTATTTATTAGAACGTTTGAAAAAAGCTTATCCGAACCACTTAATCTGGGCCGGTTTCGATGAAATGATGCTACCGGCCGCTTCTTTAGGCGTGGACGGCGCGATTGGTTCAACCTTCAACGTCAACGGTGTACGCGCTCGTCAAATTTTCGAATTGGCAAAAGCCGGTAAAATCAAAGAAGCGCTTGAAATTCAACACGTGACAAATGATTTAATCGAAGGCATTTTGGCAAACGGCTTATATTTAACTATCAAAGAATTGTTAAAACTTGACGGTGTAGAAGCCGGTTATTGTCGCGAACCGATGACGGCCAAAGCAACGCCGGAACAACTTGCCAAAGCAAAAGAATTAAAAGCAAAATTTTTATAGATTAATGGAACATTGACCGAAGTATTTCTTCTTCTGTTTATGCGGAAGCAACAGGGGCAAAGGTGCAACGGAGTGTCAAATTAGCACCGCATTGGAGCCCCTTCTTTCCGCTTTCCGTACATTCTTTATAACGGAAAACGGCATCGGTCAAAATAAAAGGAGCTTAACTATGCGTCTTATCCCTCTAACCACAGAGCAACAAGTCAGTCGTTGGGCGGCGCGTCATATCGTCGATCGTATCAATCATTTTAAACCGACGGCGGAGCGCCCGTTTGTATTAGGTTTACCGACAGGCGGAACGCCGCTTAAAACTTACCGGGAACTTATCAAACTTTATCAAGCCGGCGAGGTGAGTTTTAAATATGTTGTTACTTTTAACATGGACGAATATGTCGGTTTACCGGAAGATCATCCGGAAAGTTATCACAGCTTTATGTATAACAATTTCTTCAATCATGTGGATATTCAACCGCAAAACATTCATATTTTGAACGGCAATACCGCCGATCATGACGAAGAATGTCGTCAATATGAAGAAAAAATCAGATCTTACGGCAAAATTAATTTGTTTATGGGCGGCGTCGGCGTTGATGGTCATATCGCGTTTAATGAGCCCGCTTCTTCGTTGAGTTCTCGCACGCGGATTAAAACGTTAACGCAAGATACTTTAATTGCCAATTCTCGTTTCTTTGATAACGATGTTAATAAAGTACCGAAATATGCTTTGAGCATTGGCGTGGCAACCTTGTTAGATGCGGAAGAAGTGATGATTCTCGCCACCGGTCATCAAAAAGCCCTCGCGGTACAAGCAGCGGTTGAAGGTTCCGTAAACCACTTATGGACGGTGACCGCATTGCAGCTGCATCGACACTTTATTTTGGTGTGCGATGAAGCGGCACAACAAGAGCTAAAAGTGAAAACGGTAAAATATTTTAATGAATTGGAACAACACGCGATCCATAGCGTGCTCTCATAGTCTCACAACACCGCACAAAAGTGCGGTTGTTTTTTAACAGATTTTTAGGAAGGGAATATGAAATACGCATTAACGAACTGTGTTATTTACACAAAATATGATGTGCTGCGCGATTACGCGGTAGTGATTAACGGCGAAATCATTGATGCCGTAATTCCGCAAAATGAACTGAATTCAGATATTAAAACCATTGATTTACAAGGTAATAATTTAACCGCGGGCTTTATTGATCTACAACTTAATGGCTGTGGCGGCGTGATGTTTAACGATCAAACCAGTGTGGAAACCTTAGAAATTATGCAAGCCACCAATTTAAAATCGGGCTGCACCAGTTTTCTCCCGACGTTTATTACAGCGCCCGATGAAAATATCAAAAGTGCGGTCAAGATTATGCGTGATTATTTAAATAAGCATAAAAATCAAGCACTTGGCTTACATATTGAAGGCCCGTTTATCAGCGTAGAGAAAAAAGGGGTACACCGTCCGGAATATATTCGTGAAATTACATCGGAAATGAAAGATTTTCTTTGTGAAAATGCTGATGTGATTACGAAAATTACTATTGCAGCTGAAAATCCGACCATTAATTACACACCTGACTTTGTGAAAAGCGGTATTATCGTTTCCGTCGGGCATTCCAATGCAACCTATGAAGTAGCGAAAGACGCATTCCGCAAGGGCGCAAGTTTTGCTACACACTTGCACAATGCGATGTCGCCAATCAGTTCCGGTCGTGCTATGGGGGTCGTGGGTGCGGTGCTGGATTCCGATGTCTATACGGGAATTATCGTAGATGGCGTACATGTGAATTTCGGTAATGTGCGTATTGATAAAAAGATCAAAGGCGACAAACTTTGTATCGTCACTGACTCTTTAGCCGCCGCCGGTGCCGGCCCTGAATTGGAGCGTTTTACCTTCGTGGGGAAAACTATTTATGTGAAAAACGGACGCTGTTATGACGCTAACGGCACCATCGCCGGAGCCTCGATTACGATGATGGAATCCGTTAGAAATGCGGTGGAATATGTGGAAATTCCGCTTGCTGAAGCCCTCCGAATGAGTAATCTTTATCCGGCTCGCGCTATCGGCGTGGATGACCGTTTAGGCTCCGTGGAAAAAGGCAAAGTGGCGAATCTTGCGGTATTTACGGCAAATTATGAAGTGATTGGCAGCGTGTTAAATGGGGAATGGAAGCCAAATTAGGCTTTCAATGCGGTGCTAAAATTGGATCACAATTTTGCAAAGTACTTAAAGGTTTGTTCTGTCTTCTTAATCCGGCTTTCGAGCCGGATTATTTTTTGGCGTTCTACTTTAATAAGAATAATTTTTATCTATAATATAAAACCAAGTTTATTAGTAGGAGAACAGTAATGGCAAAGGATGAAGTAGGACACAATTTTTTAGCCCGTTTGGGTAAAACCCGTTTACGTCCGGGGGGTAAAAAAGCAACGGATTGGTTAATTGCAAATGGTGATTTCAATCAAAACAAAAAAGTTCTGGAAGTCGCCTGCAATATGGGTACGACCGCAATTGGGCTTGCAAAACAGTTTGGTTGCCATATTGAAGGCGTGGATTTGGACGAAAATGCCTTAGAAAAAGCCAAAGCCAACATTGCGGCAAACGGCTTGCAAGATAAAATTCATGTACAGCGTGCCAATGCAATGAAATTGCCTTTTGCAGATGAAACTTTTGATATCGTGATTAACGAAGCAATGCTGACAATGCTGCCGGTGGAAGCGAAAAAGAAAGCGATTACAGAATACTTCCGCGTATTAAAACCGGGTGGTTTTTTGCTTACGCACGATGTGATGTTGGTTGGTGAAGACCATCAGGTGATTCTTGAAAATATGCGCAAAGCGATTAACGTGACGGTGACGCCATTAACGAAAGAGGGCTGGAAAGCGCTTTTTCAAGCAAGCGGTTTTCGCAATGTGGATACGTTTTCGGGCGAAATGACCTTGCTTTCACCAAAAGGCATGATTTACGACGAAGGCGTTTTAGGCACGTTGAAAATCATCAAAAATGCAATGAAAGCGGAAAACCGAGAGCAATTTATACGTATGTTCAAAACCTTTAATGATCCTGAGCATAAATTGCATTTTATTGCGGTTTGCAGCCAAAAATAAATGCATCGATAATATTGACCTTCAATGAACTTTGTTTTGAGCACCGCATTGAAGGTATGAAAAAGGCGAATCTTTCGATTCGCCTTTTATCATTAGTTTTTATCTGGTTTACCAATTACCAGAATACACGCATACCTACACCGATAGCTTTATCATCTTTTTTACCGTTATAAGTGTAGTGCGCACCAGTGTATTCTTTAGTACGTAAGTATTTGCCTTCTAAGAATACAACAACTTGTTTATGAAGTTTGTAGTCTGCACCAAGTAAGAAACCGTGAGTTTTTTGTTTTTTCACTTCATCAGTTTTTACACGTTCATAAAGATAGTTACCATAAACTTTAGATTTTGCTAGGACTTGGTATTCGAAACCTGGTGAAACATAGAATTTATCTGTTTTGTCGTTACCTTCTTTCTCATGTGCGTAACCAAAATCACCAAGTAATTTGAAATCGCCGAATTTGTAGCTTAAAGATGCTAAGTAACCGTCTTTACGATGAGATGCGTTTGAGCCGGTTTCATAATTTGTATGACCATATGCGAAACGAACATCGTAGTCATTTTGTGCGTAGAGTGCACCTACACCAAACGCGCCTTTGATACCGACTCTAAGCGGTCTACCTTTCTCATCATGTTTTTGACCAAAATTGTAGTTTGCGCTTACTTGTAAACCTTCAACACCTTTATAGTCATAACGTACTACGCCGGTACCTGAAGTCGGGATATATTTACCTTTTGGTACGATACCGTATTCGTAATCGTTAGATTGACTTAAATCATCAGCGATAGTAAGTTGACGACCGAAAGTGATATCACCGGTTGCTTTACTACCTAAACCGACATAAGCACGTTTGGTGTAAATGCTACCAAATTGATCGCGAGATTCAGTATCATCAAAACGGAACTCTAAACGACCTAATGCATAGAAATCGTTATCTAGGTTATGTTTAACGTTTAAACCGAAACGTGAACCTGCGTTACGTAATGCAGAATTTGTTGTTTTTGTGGAAACTCCGGCTGCGTTAGTTTTTTTAACGCTACCTTTTTCCATAATCACACGAAGAGAACCGTTTAATTCAACTTTAGTACCTTCATTTTCATAAACGACTGCTGCGTTTGCTGCTGATGCGGCAAATGCACCTACGATTAATGCTGCTAGTGTTTTTTTCATAATTGTTATTCCTTATTGGTGTATTAACGACCAAGATTGAACTTTTTCTTACTGAAAATGTCAACCGCCTAAATGGACGGTCCGAATCATTACAAAAAGCTATTTTTATGTCAACGGAAAACGCTTACAATTTTTCAAATATCGGATCAAGATCACATTTTTTATGCAGTAAAACCTAAAAAGATACATTGATGTTGAAAAAATTCTCCAAAAAAGCAGGAGTCGCTAAAGTAACAGCGCTCTTACCATTAAGAAAAACTTCAGTCATCATATTTAATTTTCTATGTAACCCACATCTTCTAAAGTCGGATTTTCCGCCCCTTTTTTGGCCAATTCGTCGCAAATCTCATTTTCACGATGCCCGGCATGGCCTTTTACCCATTCCCAATGAATTTGGTGACGCGAAATCTCAGCGTCCAATGCGGTCCACAAGTCTTGGTTTTTGACAGGTTTGCCTTGGCTTGATTTCCAATTATTTTTTTTCCAATTGAAAATCCATTGTGTAATGCCATTTTTCATATATTGGCTGTCGCTATAAAGGGTAATGTGGCAAGGTTCTTTCAAACTTTTTAACGCTTCGATGACAGCGCGTAATTCCATTCGGTTATTGGTGGTTTTGAAGTAACCTTTGGAAAGGTGCTTTTCGTGTTGTCTATAGCGAAGTACGACACCGATGCCGCCTGCTCCCGGGTTACCTAAGCAAGAGCCGTCGGTAAAAATTTCAATCTGTTTTTGCATAACAAAATGGTTGTTGTGTAAAATGGCGCACATTTTAATGGAAAGGCATAGGTTGAACAAATGATAAATCCGACTCGCCAGATTGTGCTTGATACGGAAACCACGGGGATGAACCAGCTCGGTGCCCATTACGAAGGGCACGGTATTATTGAAATCGGCGCGGTAGAATTGGTTAATCGTCGTTACACCGGCAATAATTTTCATATTTATATTAATCCGAATCGCCCGGTCGATCCGGAGGCGATCAAAGTTCACGGTATTACCGATGAAATGCTTGCGGATAAACCGGAATTTAAAGCCGTCGCACAGGAATTTTTAGATTATATTAAAGGCGCCGAATTGTTAATTCATAACGCGCCCTTTGATGTGGGCTTTATGGATTATGAATTTCGTAAAATCGGCTTGGATGTGAAAACCACGGATATTTGCGTGGTGACAGATACCTTGCAAATGGCGCGCCAAATGTATCCCGGTAAACGCAATAATTTGGATGCATTATGCGATCGTTTGGGCATTGATAACAGCAAGCGCACCTTGCACGGCGCGTTGCTGGATGCGGAAATTTTGGCAGACGTTTATCTTTCCATGACCGGCGGACAAACCAGTTTGTTTGCAGAAGAAGATGAGGACGTACCTGCGATTATCGCTGCAACGGAAGAAAATAAAATCGAACCGGAGCAGAATGCAGTCGTTTTTTCCGATAATTTAAATGTGTTACGACCTAATGAAGGCGAGATTCAGGCACATTTGGAATTATTAAAAATGATTAATAAAAAAAGTGGCGGAAGATGTGTGTGGGATTTACGAATGAATGATCAGCCCGTGCATTAAATAAACATCCGAAGTTGAAATCGAAAAAAAAGATTGACGAGATAACGGGCGGTCATTATGATACGCAGCACTTAAACGGAGTGGTAGTTCAGCTGGTTAGAATACCTGCCTGTCACGCAGGGGGTCGCG
>RBWB01584348.1_pt1 | contig 10281 bp, 6 predicted proteins | sample 2014201 | NCBI WGS metagenome assembly RBWB01 (sample SAMN10133834, study PRJNA383868) | Human oral metagenome, whole genome shotgun sequencing project. | isolation source: supragingival plaque isolated from 88 juvenile twins | host: Homo sapiens | place: Australia
ATATTCTTGATTATATACAAGACAAATCTACAAAAGTAGAAATTAGATATTATGTTTAAATAATATATTTACGTCTCAAAAAAACATATTATCTACAAAAGTAGAAATTAGATATTATGTTTAAATATTCATTAAAAAATATTCATAAACTTAATCTACAAAAGTAGAAATTAGATATTATGTTTAAATACATCTCAATTCTCAAATTTAATCGTTAATCTACAAAAGTAGAAATTAGATATTATGTTTAAATGGTACTTTTACTTATAATAAGCCAAAAGATGCAGATAAATTTAAAAACTAAATTTATGACTTTTAGCTTATTATAAGGTAGTCAAAAAAATTAAGACTAAGGTTTACATTTTTTATTAAACATAACAGTATAACTTATACTTTTGAAAGAAATATTTTAAAGAACATTACTTTTTCAATTATATGTAAAAAACTTTTATTTTCAATATTATTTTAAAAAATCTACAAAAATAACAATTCTTCCTCTTCCATTGCAGGTTGTCAATATCTCAAAACTTTTTTATTTACAGCATCTGAGATGGGAAATATAAGAATACTATCAGCTCAGCTAAACTTTGGAGCATAAATATTTTCTATTTCTGTTTTTAAAATCGATAGAATTCTTTCACTATTTTTGACTTCAAAAACACTGTATTGAACTCTTCTTCAAAATTTTTTTAGAAGTTTTCAAAACTTTGTTCTAAGTTTGTCATTATGTATGTCATAGGCTACAATTAACATTTTTTAAAAATTATTTTTTAATGATTTCAAAATTTGGAAAAGTTGATTTTCACTTCATAAAATATTTATAATATTCCTTTACAAAGCTAAAAATATCTAATTTATAATTCAAAATTTCTTTAAAAAATATTTGATTGTATTTTCTAGAATTTTTCCATTCCAAAACATATTGTCAGTTTCTAAAGGCAAAATCTTTTTCATTTATTTGTCATAGATTGTAGGATTTTAAAAGTGCTTTATCAATAATACACCTGAAAGGTTCCATCAAATCCAGGGCTAATGATTTTCTTTGATACCAAGTTCTATGATAAACTCAATAATAATTATCAAATCAATAGAGCCTTAACATAGCCTCTACAAAGTGGAAAAGATAAGTGTAACCAATGTCTAAAAGTAGATTTTTAATATCAAATTTTGTTCTTGGAGCTCTTCTAACCCATCAAATCTCTAGAAAATAATTTTGGAAAAATATTTTTGAAATATTTCACTCATATCAAAGTAGGGAATCATAGTTTTCAGAAAAATCTATTTTTTTATAAATATTTTCTATTTTTAAAATATTTTCTTTCAAATCAGGACTTTTATTTCTAAAATTTTTTAGTAATTCTAGTTGATTTTTAGCTTTTATTTTTATAATATTTTTGGCTATTTCTAGCATTTGTTCTTCAGTTTTTTCATATTGTTTCTTTCTTAAAACAAAATTTCCTTCAGTTTCGTTTCAAATCACAAGATAGGGAAGAAAATTTTTTTTCATTAAAACCAAAGTAATTCAAAATTCTTGAAATTTTCTGATTAAAACACTAGTTATAGTTGTTTCTCAAATTAAAAAAATAGCAAATATTTTATACATACTTACTTTGTTTTTTATCTCAGAATTTTCTTTAATCACAAGGTTTTCGTTTTCAAAATTTATATTTTTTGTATCAAAACTTTCTATAAAAAGAATTTGTTTCTCATCAAAATCGCTAAGAGAGAGCATATTTATTTGTTATTGAATAATTGAAGCTGAGTATAATTTTCTCAGATATAATAATCACAAAGCTCATTGTAAATACATTGTTTGCATTTTTTAAGATTTTGTTTCCAAGTTTTTTGGAGTAAATTAAACTTTTTGTATTTTTCTAAAATATTTTTAAATTCTAAAATTTCCTTCTCACTTGGTTTGTAAATTCTATATTTTTTATTGTCTTTTACACTATAAATCCATAAACTTTTCACTTCATATCACATTTCTTCTAAACAAAACATTTGTCACCAGAGTTGATATCTTTGTCATCTATAAATTTTTTCTTCTCAGTTTTCATCTTTGAAAATTTGAGTTTTCCTTTCTATTAATTCTCAAGTTTCTATGTTGAAAATGTCAATTTTTCACATTATCTTGTATTCTTCACTATAAACTTCAAGTCATTGAAGAATATTTTTCCTAGAAGAATAGGTTTTGTTATCAATTGCTTGATGAATTAATTTTCATTCAATTTGAGCTTTTTTGTGATATAAATTAGAATTATAATTTTCATACAAAGTATGATAAAATATTGATTTTGGACAATACATAAAATCATTAAGATTTGTTAGTTTTATATATGATTCCATAAAAAAGTTAAATAAAAAATATGTTAAGAAAATTTTAACATATTTTTTATTTTAGAGCAAGTATTTACTTTATTTCTATGAAAATTTTATTTTAATATTTTTTATTGCATCAAAAATTTTTTCAAATTCTAAGAATTCATCTTTATCTAAACTTCTTAAAGATTCAACAAATTTACTTTTCTTTTCATCTTTTATTTTAAAAAGTTCTTTACTATTTTGTTCTTCATTAATTTTCTCTTTGTTACAGAATTTTTTAATTATATAATCTGGAAACATTAGTTCCATTGATAACATAGAATTTTCTCCTTTTTCTTTATCTATATATTCATCTCTAAATGAAGGGACAGGTAAATACATTATAAATAGCGAATTACTATTATGTTTACTGATTTTTCATTTTTGATCAGAATCTTCAAATATTTCCCATCAATCATTATTTTTAAGGTTTTTCCATTCCTTAAATGCAGTATCATAATCTAATAATCATATATTTATTTTGCAATCAGAATTAGTAAAAATTCAGCTACTTGTATCTTTAAATGAACTTATTAATGTTCTAAATCAATAACTAATTATTATTTTGTAAGGGAAGTCTTTATCTGGGTATAACCTTTCCCAAGCAATTAATAAAGTATCTCTATCATGCTTTCATTCTACAAATATATTTAAATCATAATTTTCTGTTCAGTAAGTTTTTAATTTATCTATTTCTATCTTTGACTCATAGTATCTTTGCTGTAATTCATCTCTTACTTTTATAAATTCCTTTATTTTATTTATATCTGAGTTTTTTAATTCTATAGCTTCTTCTTCTAAATCAGATACATTAAATATTTTCTTTAATTTATCAATATCAAATTCTAATCTTGTATTTTCAGGGTATTTCTTTAGGCTCTTAATTATACTTGTATATATATTCTTGTCTAATTTATTTTTTTGAATATTTTCTAAATATATAAATGATAATTCTTGTAAATACTTCATATAATTATAATATGATTTTGATATGTTTCCTTTATTTATGTCTCATATGATTTTTAAACTTTGTTTAAATAATATTATTATATCCTTACTTGTGATTATATTTTTTCATGTTTTTGGCATTTCTTCAAATAATAATTTAATATTTCATTTTCTTGTTCAATAAGTTCAAATTTCATCTCTTATTCTTTTTCCTTGTAAAATCATTATACTTCTTCTGTTTGGATCATCAAATTCGTCTTCAAACTCTATTTTTCAATTTTTTACTTGATTAAAAAGGAAATTGAAAGCTTTTCTTTCTCAAAAATTTAATATTAGTTTTGTTTTTATAAAAATTAAAAAGTCAATTTTTTCTCTAAAATTAGATTCTTCATATTCATAATTTTTTAAAAAATCAAAATAATTAAAATCTTTTGGTAAATATTTTTCATAAAATTTTTCTAAATATTTTAAATCATTTTTCTTTCAGAATTGAATTAATAATTCTAATAGATACACATTATTACTCTCTTTAAGATTATAAATACATTTTTCTCTAACTATTTTAGTTTGTTTTTTAGTGAAATATCTTTTATAGTTATCTAAAGAGTGAGTATAATTATTTATTATGAATTTATAGTTTTTATCTCATATTTTAGGAAAATTTTCTATAAAAAAGATTTTATCTTTTTTATCTAAGTTTTTTATATTTTTAAAAAATATTTTTCTTGCTTCATCCCAATAGCTTATATGGTTTAAAATAATTATTTTTTGGTATTTGCTAAAATCTATTTTGAATTTATTTCACAGTGTCAAACAAGCTGATATTATAAATCACATATAATCATTTTGTTTGTACATGTTTTCATTGTATTCTATAAAATTATTATTTTCTAAAAAAGATTCTATTTCTTTTTTTAGTTTTTTATTTATTTTAGATAATCCATATTTTGTAACTAACTTTTTTAATAACCTTGAATTTTCTAATTCTCTATATTTTATAATAAAATCAACTCAATTTTCACATATTAAATTATTCTTATTTTCTTTATTGACCTTTATTTCTTCAAGTTTCTTTTTTCTTTCTTTTTTATATTTTATTAGGTCTGGATTTTTTTCACATATTTCTAGTTCGCTATAATCTTTACTAATTTTTTTGATGTCTTCACATAATCTATCTAAATAGTATATATTTTCATTTCATAATATGTTTATAATTTTTTCTAATCATATATATTTATAATATATTAAAAAGAACTCACTATTTAACATATTACTTTTAGTATGATTATTATTTATATATAATTTTATAAGATTAATAACCTTTTCCTTATAGTTATTATTTAGAAAGAAAATTGTTAATTTCTTAAAAAATATTAAAAAAGATAGATCATCAAATACATAATTTTTACATGTAAACTCTATTTCAGATTCCCAAAAAGAAAATAATTTTTCTAAAAGAGATTTATCTTTATATTCTTCTATTTTTTTTAAAATACTATTTATTAACTCTTCTATGTCATTATCAGAACCATAATTAGGAATTATAGAATAATATGTATTTGAACCAAAACACTTTTTCTTATTTTTAAAATCAGAAAATATGTCTAATATATTAGACATATTTTTTATAAATCTTGTTTTTTTGTAACTTAGTATATATTTTAGTCCTAGAATCAATCATTCTCTTATGCTATAATTAAGAACATCTAAGCTTAGATCAAATATTAAAGCTTTAAAAGTTTCTATAAAAAGCTTATTATACTTTCATTTTATAAAAATTTCTAGAAAAACTCTATTTAAAGAATGTTTGATTAATTTTTGAACTCTACTATACTCATATAGATCTATATAATATTTTTTGTTTTGATATTCTTCTATTTCAAATAAAGATTCTAGAATCTTACTAAAATTTTCTTTATTATCTATATATAGAGAAATTTCCTTTTTTAAGAATTCAGAAATATTTATATCTGAAAAGTTTTGTTTTTCTCATAGATATTTTATAAATTCTAAAAGACATATGAATTTAATAGAAACTATTTTACTTTTTTCAAATCAACTTTCTTCTAATTTACTTAATAAAAATTCTGTATTTTCTTCTTTGTTATAATTGAATATTTCTCCCAAATAATCGTATATTTCTTCTGTAAAAAATATATTTTTTTTTATTATTTTCCTATAATTAATCTTAAAAATTGTATTCATCTAGGATTTTTAATTTTAAAATATATACCATTATTTTTTATTATTTTTGATAATAATTATCCCACTCTACATTTGTAATTCATAAATTTTTCTCATCTTTTTTTATTTTGTCTAGTATAATTCTTCATTTTCTAGCTATATTATAAGCTCAGTTTGCATCTCAATTATATGAAAATCATTGGAATCAGTTACCACTATGAAATCAACAACTTGGACAAGAAATATATCATCAATTATCATTTTCCTTAGAATTTCTTAATTGTAGAAGTAAGTTAAAATAAAACATAAAATCTTTATAAAGTTGTATTTCTCAATTCCAAGCCAATAATTCTTCTTTTAAATTTCATAAATCTAATTTATGCTTTTCAAATATTTCCTTAAATTTTTCTGTTATATTAAATTCCTTTGTTTCTCATCATTTTCATTTTAGAGATTTTTCAAATTTTAATCTTATTTGATTTTTTGTATTTACTTGAAATTCTAATTTTTTTAGTTTATTTTTCTTTTTATCTATTTTTTCATCAATTTTGTATTTTATAATAAAACAATTGTCTTCAAATTTTATTTCTAAAATATACTTTTTAAAAAATTCTTTAAATTTGCTTTCATTTTCATATTTTTGGTAAATATTTTTTCTAAAGCTACAATTAGGGCAAGTTACAGAAGTGTATGCAGCCTGAGTATAAAAAATTATTCATGTTTGACTGTAAATATCTTGAAAATTTTCTATTTGAGGTGTAAGCTGATAAGCTTTGTAAATTCATCATAATTCATCATGTTTTTTATTTTTATCTACAGTGAAGTTTAGTTTTTTAGCTAATGCCAACTCAAATTTTTGATAAATTTGTTTTTCTATCTTTTGTCTTCATCTTTTGAAACCTGAATTTAAATCTTCCATAACAACTATAGCATTGTGCTTAACTATCAATTTTACTAAATTATCTACAATTTGAGAAATATATCACTCTTTTAGTTCTTTTATTGTTTCTATTTCATCCCAATCTTTTCTTTCTTTATTTCTATTTCACTCTTTTTTTGATAATTTTTCAAAATAATTCACCTCTTTTTCTTCTAAGTCAGATACTTTAAGAATTAAGGAATTTAAGCTTTTTAGTTCTATTATTTCTAAGTTTTCATTTATCATTGAAAAGTAAATAAGATTTTTTTCTCACCTATCTATTCATATTATAGATATTTTATTTTCTTTTATATATTTTTTTACACTATCATTTATATATCAAAAACTATATTTTGAATATCATTTATTTATAAAATTCAGAGTTATTGGTAAATGTAAAAATACTTTATTTTCAGTATACCTTTTCTTTTCTATTGCATTTTCATTTCTTGTTTTTAAATCTTTTACTTTTTTTTCATTTATAGATTTTTCTCTAAAAAATATTTCTGCTCATTGGCTATTTAGCTTAAAACAAGCTCATCAATTAAAATTTTCTTTTTCAAAAAGAGCTTTAAAATACATCGTATGTAAATTTTCCATCGAATTTATTTTTTTATTTTCTGAAAAATCTTTATTGTAAATTTGGAAAAAATGTAGATTTCAATTATTGTTTTCTTCTAAAATATAATTTTTATCAATATTTACAAAGTTTATGCTATAAGCCTGCTCTAAAATAGTTTTTACTTTTGCATCAAATATTTTTTTATCATCAGTTTGAAAATCTACAATTTCTTTTAAAACAGGATATCTTTCTAAGTATTGTTTTTTGATTAATGTTTTTAAGTTTATTATACAGTTTTCATCTTCACTATATTTTACTCAAAAATCTCTTATGTATCATTTTCAAGCTAATGTATTAAATTTTATTTGTTTATACTCTAATTGATAGAATTCAGTATTATTTTTTAGAATTTGAGGCTTATATTTTGATTGAGAATTAGAATGATCTAACACTCAAAGATAGTAAAATCATTTACTGTCTTTATAAATAAATGCATATTTTCAGAGTGAGTTTGAACCTAAAAAGTCTGGATAATCAAAATTTAATTTTATTTTATCTGTTGAATAATTTTTCTTTGTTAAATAATTTCTAACAGCATTATATGTCTTGAAAGGTGAAAAATTTATTGAATATTCTTCTATATTATTATAAAAATTACTATCAAAATCTTTTTGTTCTCAATAATCAAACATATGAACAAATCTATCTAATGCTAAAATACTATCTAAATAAGCCTTTAAAAGTCATTTTGAACTAACAAAAATTTCATCTCTTAAATTTATGTTTTTTTCACTTTTTTGGATATTTTCTGAAAAATTTCAACTAATTAACTTGTCTTGAACTAGTTTGTGAGTGTGTTTTATATTATTTTCAAGATCAGAGAAATGATTATATATTCAATTTAAAAATAATTTAAATCAATCTTTTGACTCATCAAAATATTCTTTTTTAAAGATATTTTTTAAATCTTTTAAATCAATATTTTCAAAAGATTTTTTAATTTTGGATAAATTTACTAATTCATTTTCTTTAATAATTTTTCACTCTTCATTAAATTCAGGTAATAATTTCTCTAAAACACTATAATTATCCATTAAAAGAGATGATATATCTTTTAACCTATTTTTTTTTATAAATATTTTTTCTAATTCAAAATCTTCTATATTTGAAACAATACTTTTTTTAATAAAATCTATTCTTTGAAAAATATCCTTATTTATTATCTTTATTTCTTGTTCTAGTTCAAAATCAGTTTGTATTATGTTATTGATAAAATTTAAAATATTTTCATTTTCACTTTTTCATAAAATTTGTTTGTGTAATAATAATAATTTTGGTAATTTTTTATTTCATTTTAATCCATTTTTTTGATTAAATTCATTTGTCTTTGAGTTTATTTGTCAAATAATTTTGTTATAATAATCTATTTGTTTTTGAGAAATACATTTTCAAAAATTATTTGTAATAAAAATATCTTTTTGCTCAATTGAAAGATTTAATTTTTCCAATTTGTCTCTAAAATTTATACAATTTTGTAAAAATCTTGGAAAATTTTCTCAAATAGTTCTTCCACTTACACTTCAGACTTTTGCTTCATTTTTCTTATCATAAAGGTTCTCTCTATTTTTGTTAAAGTTTGATAAATATGTTGAAAATCATTTAAAATATATGTTTATTAGTTCTTCATAACTTTTTCAAAGTAAATCATTATATAAAAATATTTTTCATGAATCATCTTTTTTATAAATTTTTTCTCAAAAGACTTTTATTATTATATCTATAGAATTTTTTCCTAATAAGTCACTATAATTTTCTGCAAAAAATGTTTTATTGCTTTTCAAAAATCAATTAATTTGTTTTATTAAATCCTTTTCTATGTTTTTAAAATCATCAATATTTTTTTCATTAGAATATATTTTCAAAATATTGTCTGGAATATTTTGAAAATCTTTATTTTCCATAGATTTCTCTATAAAATCACTATGAAGTTCATTTAAACAAGGTTTTATAATATTTTGATATATCTCATCAATTCTTTTATCCTTTGGGAATAATTCTTGTTTTGAGTCTATAAGCTCTTTAGTTTTGTATAATGGTTTTAATTCAAATCTTAAAGTTCTTGGTAAAGAGTACAAATTTGTAAAGTTTTCAAAAGTTTTCATAGTTTAAAAAATTATAAAAATAAAATTATCCATAATATAATCTAATTATGATTTTCTTCAATAATTTTTTTTATTTTTTGTAAAAAAGATGTTAAAAATCTATAAATTTTAAAAGTTATCTAAAAGTTTAGAAATATGTAATCATAGATAAAGAGAAATTAAAACTGAAAAAATGTTTATAATGAGTTAATCTATAGAAAATTTAGCTAATTTTCTGTACTTTCTTTGTAAAATATTTATAATATGATAAATAATTTTATTTTCTTTTTCAAAAATATGAAACAAGAATACATAAACCATTTCAATACTATTTTTTGAGATTGAAGATATGAAGAAATGGAAAATCAAGATCTAGAACAAGCAGAAGCTTTATTTTTAAAAACTATTGAAAACAGAGGTTATAAAATCAAAGAAGATGTAATGATTATTGAGAAGTATGAAAAATTAAAAGATACTGAAGACAAAATATATTTTTTAAAAAGAATTTTAAGAAATAGAATGCCTTTAAAAGTTTGATTTAAAATATTTTTAACATATTTTTGTTTGATTTGGTTTATAATGTTTTTTGTTTTCTTTATAAATTCAATATTTAATAGAGAAAATATACTTTTTATAGTAGTTTCTGGTATGATATCATTACTTTTATTTATCCCTATTTATAAATATTTTTCATTAAATAAAAGAATTTATACAGAAGAGGAAAAGAAAATAAAAAAAGAAATAAGAAAAAATAATTTAGAAAAGTTGGAAAATTTTTTCACAATAATATGAATTATTTGATTAGTAAGGTGGTTATTTAAAAAATAAAAAAAGACTAGATATAAAAATCAGGTCTTTTTTAGTTTTATTGAAAATTATTGCTTTAAGATTAAATATAAAAAATATAAAATTGTGATTTTAAGAGAGTTTTATGTTTTAAATATTGATAGAAATTTACTACATATTCATTCTATTTGACGAAACAGGCTCACTATAATCTACAATTTAAAGTAGAAATTAGATACTATGTTTAAACTTAGAATTTTACTCATGGTTTGAGCTTGAATCTACTAAAGTAGAAATTAGATACTATGTTTAAACAGTTTAATTCAATTCCTTGAACATCTATCTACCAAAGTAGAAATTAGATACTATGTTTAAACAAC
>RBWB01584355.1_pt1 | contig 10269 bp, 11 predicted proteins | sample 2014201 | NCBI WGS metagenome assembly RBWB01 (sample SAMN10133834, study PRJNA383868) | Human oral metagenome, whole genome shotgun sequencing project. | isolation source: supragingival plaque isolated from 88 juvenile twins | host: Homo sapiens | place: Australia
GGTTCTGGGTTCCCCCTATATATAATATAAAGAATGAATATAAATATAATAGAGAGAGAGAGATAAGAGTATAGAATAAGAAAGAGAAATAAAAAAATATATATATAAGCGTTTTAGCTTATATATAATAAAGAAAAAAAGAAGATAAGTTTTAGTGAGAACTATACATATAAGAATAGTTTTTTCGTTCCTACTCTCAGCCCAAGCAAAAAATACAGAATAAAGCAACAAAATTAGCTTCTAAAAAATACAGAATAAAGCAACAAGATTAGCTTCTAAAAAATACAGAATAAAGCAACAAGACTAGCTTCGTTCCTACTCTCAGCTTTGTTTTCTAGGAAAATTCAAAAAACACAAATACATATTATTATATATATAATTTTTAAGATTTGTTCTACACAAATCTTATTACTCATATTCTTATATATAATAATTTATTTTACAAAAATATTTTTATTTATTTTGTTTATCTAGTAAAGCTCTAGCCCGCCACAGCTACGCTATTATATTATTTAAATAAAAATATTTATATTAAAAATATATTTCAAGCACGTAGGGTTATTTTATTTTAATTAAAAAATATATTTTTGTTTCTCTATCTCTTATATATATATTTTGTTTCACACTCTCTTATATATTTCTTACACAAAATAAAAAATTTTTTTGTGATTAATATGTATAAAGTATAGTAATGTTAAGTTTGAATAACATTCAAACTTACTTTTTATTTCACTCAAGAAATATACAAAGTAAGTTTTTTTTATGCATATTTAAGAAAATAACCCGAAAAACATGACTTCCCATTCTATCGAATTTAAAAAATAGTTGGTGTCAAAAATCCCCGGGGTGATATAAAATATAATAGAAATTTCTGTTTTGTATACTTATGCTTTTTTATTTTAATTAATTAATAAAAATATATTTTCTAAAACAAAACAGAAAAAATAAAAAAGCCGTCTTAATTTTTTACTAAATAATTATTTTTTGATTATTCTCATAAATAATTAAATTAATAAAATTAAGACGAGCTTCTTTTATTTTAATAAAAAATATTTTTAGTTTGGCAGGTAAAAAATATTTTCTCTTATATAAATATATATAAGAAACAAACAAGAATTATTTTTTGTCTCTTTCTTATATATATAATATGTTAATATAAAATAAAAAAGACACTTATGTAAATGTAGACTGAGATAATTACACAAGCGTCTTTTTTATCTAGCAAATAATTGTTAATGTGAATTTGCATCCTGTTGCTATCACACATAATATAATATATATGTTCTCCCGCGATGAACAACCTTATATAAAGAAAGAGAACAGGGAGAAATCTTTTTTATATAATTGCGGGAGAGATATATACTATATATATAATATAATATATCTGGTAACGTTCTGTCAAGAACTTTTTTATTTTAATATATTATATTTATTTTTGAATATAATAAAAGCCCTTGGTTGTGGATATTCTGTGGGAGACCGACCAAGAGCTTTTATTATTTATATTTTTAATAGGAGATAACAACTATGAAATTCATAACAATGAACCCAACAGTTGTCGTAAGTTTCCTTACAATATATAGTATAATAAATATAAGAAGAGAAGTCAAGAACTTTTTTCTTATATTTATTATTTTCGATATAATAGTTTTCATGTTCACATATATAATGTATATATATAATATATTATTAACATAGTATGTTCTCTTATACACATGAACATAAAAAATATTTTAGAAAATTATTTTTAAGATAGCTTTACACGGCGAAGCCATCATACTCTATGATGAGTAGAAAGTAGATGCTGTATGGAAAAACGGATAGCGTTGCAAGTTGCTGGATGATACGCTTTTGTGCCTGTACCCGTAGGGGGAGTATACGAAGCATTAATATTCTTGTTCCCAAATATATATCTTTCTTTGACTCTTTTAACATATTTGGAATACACAAACAACAAGCATAAAAGAAACTTACAAAACAATATAAAAACTGCTTCTTTTTATACTCACCAATATTATACAAGGTAATCTTCACCATATGTGATACCACCTGCCTTTCTGGATAAGTTTAACGACGTTCCAGGTCTTTAAACAAAAAATATTAATTTTCTTAAAATATATGTTGACACTCTTTTTTCTTTGTAGTACTATATAGTTACTAAAAGATGTTGAGTGTATTGAACATCTATATAAACGTTAATACACAGTGGCCTTACTACTCAATTAAGGAAGACACGTAACCTGGTTTCCTACTATACGCTGCGATGCGTACACAACATACTGGATTACGGTCAGTGGGAGACGTACCACTATAAAACGGTAGTCTTGTCAGCTCATTCAGAGAATCGACACGGCATAATGATTATTGCAAATCATATGTTGCTTCTATAACGAAGTTAGAGAGAACATATGTGTGATTAAAAGAATGATTGGATTGTCGTCACTGGGGATGTGGTTTCTGCTCCTCATAAGTCTTGTACTACGAATTGCTATATACAAGATAAATCAAACAGGGCTTTGTCTAATTAGTATAACTAGTGAATACTAAGAAGTTTAGACAAGGAATTACATGAATAATCTGTCATAGTACTGTATTCATGTAAGGGCTCACTGAATGAGTTGTTAAATAGTAGGCATTGGGATTATTCTTGTCTTCATGGTGACATGAGTCTCTAGGACTGAGTATGAGATAGTATCGTAAGATTAAAGACTCGATTATCGTTCGCTAGGGATAATTACGTCCAAAAACAAATACTAAAAATATATTAGTTTAGATAACAAAAATAACCTTATAAGCTATATTATAATATAAACGAAACTAATTAATGCTATGTGACTATAACTTATATAATATACGATGCGCAGCGAATGTTCCCGGTTCCCTAGCTCGGGAGGAAAACCCTCGCCCGGGAACATTCTTGCTGTTGTAAAGAGACGTTCACGTATTATGTGTACGTAACTTGAGAATACAAAAGAAGTTTACCTCTCGCTTACGCTCGAGGGTTCACTTCTTTTTTTTTCGGTTTTTTTAAAACGATGCTACGCTTATGCGTAATTCACTTAACCTTATGCAACTCAAGCGAAGGTCACATAACCAGTTTTGATTTATCAGATAGGAGAACCTTCACTTGAGTCACATAAGAAAATTGCTCTTACATAACTATAGACGAATACTCAACTCATCTAGTAAAAGTCTTAAATTCTTATAGCATGTTCGGGACCCAATCTTAATCTGACTGACTCTTAAATCCCGACTTGGGTATTGATTGAAAGACAATAAAAAATATTTTTCTTATTTATATATTTGAATACTTATTATAAAAAATAAATACTCAAATATATAAATAATATAAGCCCCAGTATCTAGTATTGATTTACCAGATAACTGGGGCTTTATTATTATTTAGATAACACTAAGAATGTCTTAGTGCTACCGTTACTGCAAATAAAAGTATCACCTGTTTTGATTGTCCATTTGTCGAAGAATGGAGAACGTACTAAAGTTTTAGTTTCTTTAGTCCATCCATCTTGAAGCGGACAATCGAATTTACCAACAACTACACCATTTACAAGAATAGCATCATATACGATTTTGCCATTTTTATCACGAGCAACATCGCGTAATTCGATACCACATTCAGAACCACGGCGGAGAATATCTTTAAGAGGGAAGAAGATATTTTTAATACGAATTGTAATATCAGAAATTTCTTTCTGAGATTCCAATTCTTGTTTCATGTGTTTTTTAACAGATTTAGTGGCATAATATTTACCATCTTCTTCTGTAATTACATACATGCCATCAGGAATGCCAACTGCATATGCAGCTTTGCCATCTTTAACTGCATAACAATTATTGAACTCAACTTCTTCACCAACTTCGATATCGCACATAATAAGCTTTTGCTTCGCGATATGGTCAGAAGAAATAGTCAATAAGCTATATTCTTCCTTGAGTAATTTCTCAACTAAGCTAGAAGTCATTTCACTTTCTTCAGCATGGTTAACTGGTGTTTCGCCATTCTTACGTGCTAATGCATCAGCATCTGCATCTTTTTTTGCTTGCTTGTCGCAAGCTACTTTAAGAGCAAGAAGAGCTGCTTTTTCGTCAGCTACATTAACAGTTGCAAAAATTTGACGAAGAAGATTTCTTTGACCCATAAAGTAAGGGTCAAATTTAGCACGTGCATTTTCACGTGCTACTTTATCAAGATTACCTTGCATCATGTCAGAGAGTTCTTTTTTATATTCTCTGCCAGCGAAACTCAAGGTCATGAAATCCTGTTGCATCCAATTGATGCAATATTCTGCTACAGGATGAGCAACATTATTTTGTTGTACATAAGAACGAACTTTATCCATTCTTTGTACTTTTTTACTTAACTCTTCAGCAGCTTCTTGTACGATTTCAATAGCAGCATCACGAGTGTCGGACATTACAGACTTAATGAAGAAACACTCTTCTTCATCTTTGTCTGTATTAACTCTTACAGAAGCTTCTTTTGCATCCCAGTCAATACGAACTTCGCGTACTTCTTTAAGGGCAGAACGCATACCCTTTAATTTTTCATCCGCTAAAACCTCAATAGGTTTAACGAATGTTTTAAAACTGTCGATACCGTATTCTTGTGTGTATCGACCTAATGTTTGTAACACACGTGCTACTACCAAAAGAGTTTGATTATCGTCAATGTTACCAGACACTAATAATGTCATGATTTTATTAAGTGCTTCTTCACTAACATTCAATGTATCTACCATAGTGCCATATACATGGTCACTATCTACAGACACATCAAGTAAACCTTTAAAAGAATCCATAGTTAAATTGGCAGAACCTAAGCAGATACCAAGATTTCTAAAAGATTTCTTTGTTTCTTCGATTAACTTTTGTTGACCAGAACGCACATTAATTTCAGCTAAACAGCTAAAATCAAAATTATTTGTCACTACGCCTACGTCAACCAATTCTTGACGTGCGACTTCTGACATATAAATAGATGTAATTTCGTTGTTTAATACTGCTAATTCGTTAACTTTCATTTTATTTTCCTCCTAAAATGAATACTATAAAAATAATTAAAATAAAAGAATCCGTTATTATTCAATAACGGTAATAACGGATTCAGTTTTCTTTGCAATTTCGACGATGGCTTTGTCAGTGATAAGACCTACCTTATCACCATCAAAGTCCAAGCCTGCCAATTGCTTCATAATCTCGGCAATAGCAGGAAGAACGCATAAGCCTTCGCCCAATGTTTCTACCATGTTCTTGAATTCTTTAAATTGTTCTGGAGAAAGAATTCCTACGGCACGAGAAATATATTCAGTTTTATCCACACAACGAGCAATCATGAACTCATGATTACCCATCTTAGGATATTTAATGATTAATACTTCTTGACCATCTAATCCTGGAGCATATACTTCTCCATAATGAAGAAGACCAACATTAGAAAACAATAAACTTAACTCTGGGATAACAGCCCCATAACTACCTTCACAAGGCAAGTTAAGGTTATTAACAGTGCGGCACATACCTTCTACCGCATTATCTACTGTAGAGCGATATAAACTCGCTGATTGCTCCTGAACAAAATCAGGGCGTAATGTATTCATCAAATTAGATACATCACCAAATAAATCCTTGAGTTGAGCATCAGATGCTTCTTTTCTTTGCACTTGTGTCATCTTAGTTTCAACAAGTTTTTTTGTTCTCTCAAGCACTAACTCTTTTGTTGCTTTTGCATCAGCAGTAAAGAGTGTCTTACAGAGCTGAGAGCTCATCTTGATATCATCATGACTAGCATGAGACATTTCTAAGACATTAAAATATGAAGTGCACTCAGGCCAATATGGTGCTTTAAAGCTGTTCATGTCAGCTAAAAAATCAACCTCTTCAAATAAAGCTTCGTCGTTCATAGAAACAATAACAACTTTATTCCAATAACGAGACTCTTTGTTTTTATTTAACGCTTGGATAAAATCCTCACGCTCTTCATTTGTCATTGTTGGAATGTGAAGACGAACTACTTGATTAGAGGTTCTATTTTTAATAGCTTCAGTAATTGTCTTAATTGTAGTTGCTACAAAATAAGACTTAATACTATAAGGACGAGCTTGAAACCCCATGCCTAAAATAAGTTCATCCTTAATGAAGAATGGAGTGACCAATGATTCCAATTCAGCGTTCATTGCTCTTGCTACCTTACGGTAGTTGAATAAAGCTGAGCCGTCAAAGTATTCATAATCTTCTACCAAGCCGCCTTCAAATTTGCCAAAATAAATGGCATATTTTGTAATGGCATGTAAGCGTTTTTGTGGAGCTCTCATTTGAGAGAGTCTAGTACTTGCTTGAGACAATTGTTTATTGATTTGGATAGACATAATTTTTCCTCCCATTATATCTAAAAACAAAAAAAATAAATAAAAAGAAAGCTATATTATTTTAATAGCTCTCTAAGTAACTCTTCGTACATGCCACAGTGGACATCTTTGCTCCACTCAGCATTATCGAAATTAGAAACACCACGTACAGCATACAAAGAAAGTTTTAATTTCTTCGCATCACTAGAAGATGCGATGGCACAGCAATGGCCATTAAATTGACCATATACTATACATTTTTGTTCTGGAAAATTACGATATTCTTTTCCAGTAACAAGGTGGATGAATATATCATCCTTAGTAGGTGACGGAATATAAAATTCGCTACCATACTTATAGACCCCGTTACAAACGACATCACTGTATTCTTTTAAAATACTGACTTCAATAAGAGCTTCCGAAAAACGAGGCACAACTGCCTCGATTTCGTATGGACGTCCATTTTTTTCTTGCACTGTTTTTGCCATGAACGTATTGTGTACACTACCGTCCAAATAATATAACTCATTATTTGCGGTTGGGCTAATGACTTGTGATGTCATCTTTAATTTGCCGTTACGTTGTAAGTTTAAATCTAAAGACAAAATATTAATCCTTTCGGGCATATTACTCCGATTTATTTTCACAATTTCTCTCAACACATCTTGTCTTTTTAATTCAACTTTTTCCATAATTTACCTCCATATAAAAATAAGAAAAAGAATTAAAATAAAAAAGTGTTTTTTTAATGTGGAACACTTTTAAATAAACCACAGAAAATTAAGCAATGTCGAAAAGTGAATCTTGTACAGGAAGCTTACTTTTCTTATAAGCTTCAAATAAAGATTTAAGTTGTTTAAGTTCGAAGACTCTCCACACTTCGCGAGTCTCTGCATCAATGCGAGAGAACTCAACAAAGTTTTCGCCATTATATTTATAAACACAGGCACCATTGGCACCTAAATGTTTATAAATATAATTGATGAAATCTTTGTTGCATTTACGAGATAATCTAACATGATTATCTGTAACATAACCATAAAAACTAGAAACACCTTCAAATTTTCCAAGATTATACAATTTCATGATTTTTTACCTCCTATCATGAATAATAATAAAAAAAGAAATACAAAAATATATTTCTTATATAAATACTTAATATAAAAAATAAATCATATTAAGTACTTATATAAAAAGAGCTAGTATGTTTAAAGTGCCCTAGCTCTTGGCACTATTAGATTAAAATGGAACAGATGGGTCTACTACATATGTAGCTTTAACCTTATCCATTTTTGGATACTTTTCTTCATATCTTAAAACTTCACAAGGAACACCAAAGCGGTCTTCCTGATAAACCGCTTCGTCATCCATTTCAAACTCTTTTGTCCATGCCACATCAAAGAGAGCATTTGCTGCTCTTTGTGCTTCTTCGGAAAGCTCCCCTTCATAACGACGGAAATCACCATCACAGAATAAAATCCAGAGCTCAAAATGGTTCTTTTTTTCTTGCTCAATTAAACGATAATTAGCAATGCCAATATCATCAAAAGAAATTCCCTTTCCGTCAAAATATGCAGTATCAATAACTGCGGAAGAGCAAATTTGAATAAGTGTTACAGAAATTTGGTTCATTAAGTTCATCATGGTATGTTTCCTCCTATACCAGAAATAGAATAAAAAAAAGAAAAATAATTAATTAATAAAACAATCTTGTTGCAATAGCTCTATACACCTCCTCCCAATCGTTAACTTGTTTGAAAGTTTTCATGTTTAATAGATAAAGCAAGATGTTTGCGATGTCATAGAAATTACTCTGAGAAGGATGATAATTATCATCATTGTTAGATTCTAGGAGTTCATTCTCGAACTCCCCAAAACACCAAGCCAATCCGTCCAGTAATTCTGTTCTATTAAATAACAAAGATAAAGTTTTTGCCACTGCTTTTTTATCTTCAACAGACATTTTAACTTTGGACAATTCTACAACTAATTCTTGAATACGCATAACTGTTTACCTCCAGTAAATTAAATAAAAAAGAAAAAAGACGGTATATTTTACTTGCCCCGTCTAAAAGGCAAAAGAATTAATTAGGCCATATACTTGCAGTATAAAGCCCAATTGTCGGCATCAATGATGCCTTCTAAGTAATGGTCTTTACCATCTGCTGTAGACACAGATAGAGACGCTTCCCCAGAAGTTTCATCTACTTCCAAAAAAGAAAGAAAAATAGAAGTATTAATTTGAAGACCATCTCCAAAAATACCTTTTTCACAAATACCAAGAGAAAATGCATTGGAAAGAAATTTGTTAAAATCAATAGTTGCCATGATAGTACCTCCTATAGTACATACACAAAAAAGAAAAAGAGCTATCTTATTTAACGTCGCATAGCTCAGAGTACGACAAGAGTAACAAGTAGTATTATTTACGATATACTACAATTACCTTAACTTGAGTACCAGGTTTTAAATTACCTGCATCAATTTGAGAGTAGTTAAATCACGACTCTCATTCATATCAACAGAATCTAAGTTAATTCCTTCTGCTTTCGCAGCATCCAATACAAGTTGGTTCACTGTAGAGCCAGAATGTACAACCATTTCATGATTAACTTCGTATGTAGAAGGAGAAATAACAAAAATAGAACCAGCGATTGTAGTTGCAACAAGAATAGTTTTGATAGACATAATAATTTACCTCCAAGTAAATAAAATAAAAAAGAAAATAAAATAAAAGAAAAGAGTTAGTATTTAGTATTCGCCCTAACTCACGGCGAAGATAGTTACTTGTCAAGTTCATCAGTAACTATCTTAAATAATTCAAACCAACCAATTCTTTCAAATTGTTTGAATGTTTTATACCCATTGCAATATAACAATATATTGGCAACAGTATAATACTTGCTTTTTGATGGCTCCCAAGTACATTTCTCTCCACAATCGTAAGAAGACTCAGCATCTAACTCCCATTCCTCATCTAAACAACGAAGAATGAACTTGAGACCGAATTTTAATTCAGTCTTAGTCCAAAGAAGATTTAGGCTAGTTGCAATGGCTTTCTTCTCTTCTAGTGTGAAACCTTCACCAGTCATTGCTTTTTTCTCCATCTCTTTGTCAACGATATTAACACAAAGTTCATGGATTGTTTTTAGTTCTTTCATGGTTATTTACCTCCACATGAAAAATAAATAATCTGTATTTAAAAAGTCGCCCAGATTAAAAAAGGCGAAAGAAATAAAAATTTTGAAACAGTTTTACAACCCGGGGGCTCAAAACTTTCAGGCCCAAAATTTTCATTTATACCTGCTACCACTCCAAATTTTTTATAATTTTTGAAATCCATATACACATTCTCAACTAAAACTTTTAATTGATAATTTGTTACTTCTCACAATTTTTTTCAATTTTTCATTCCTTTATAGGATTTTCATTTAGCCGATAATAACAATATAATTTTCTTTTATTTATCAAATGCTCTTCCATTTCTCATATAATATTTTTTACATTTTTCATTTCATAATTCTCTTTCCCGTAAAAGAAAAAATAGATACAAAAAAAGAGACAGCCCGAGGTTAGCCATCTCTTTTTTTGTTATCATTATAAGGAGTTTTGTTGTCTGTATCAGTCAGACAGGAGAGAGAGAAAAGAAAAACTTTACGGTAGGTATTCTTATTTAACGAGGAGATTCACACTACCTTTTGCATGCAATTAGTTTTTCTGTTATTATTATATAGTAATATAAAAATAGATGCAAGTATTAATTTTATTTTTTATATACTAATTATAATAAAGGAGGTGTCTGCTTGGCAGATAAAGAGTTAATTGAATCTGGTGCGGAAGACACTTGGTCGGAAGAAGAAGAATTAAATGGTATCGTTAAAAAAAGAGAACGCTTCGAAAAATT
>RBWB01584357.1_pt1 | contig 10269 bp, 6 predicted proteins | sample 2014201 | NCBI WGS metagenome assembly RBWB01 (sample SAMN10133834, study PRJNA383868) | Human oral metagenome, whole genome shotgun sequencing project. | isolation source: supragingival plaque isolated from 88 juvenile twins | host: Homo sapiens | place: Australia
ATCGGCGCGCCGGGTCGCCAGCACTGGACAACCGCGATGATGACCAGACCCAGAAGGGTGACAATGCCGACGGGCGGCGCTTGGTGCGGGTAGTCACCCCTCATGGAAACACAAACAATGAGTAGCGCCGTGCTATAGACGATTCCTGCGTACTTGAAAGAACACACCCGAATCCACGGAGGTACTCAAGCGTTGGCACAACATGTCCAGATCCTGCCTCTGGTATTCCTGTTGGCACGAGCGGCCCAGAGACTCGACCCGATTAGCCGGTTTTTGTCACGCGCTCACGAATTCTCCCAGAGTTTTGAGCTAGGAAAAACGTTGCGCGATCTTGTGTAAAAATAAGAAAAACGTTACAATTTGACTCATTAGATTAGGAATAGCGTTGCACTTGATGATCGGCCGCACATTCATGCCGCAGTAGGTAGGCTGTAGGAACGACATGCTCACACGCAAGGTCACTGACTCACTCCTTCGCTGGGAGGCCTCACGAGGCCATAAGGCCCTCTTTATCACAGGGGCGCGGCAGGTGGGCAAGACCACAGCCATCAGGGCATTCGCGAAGAAACGATATCGCAGCTTTGCCGAGTTGAATTTTCTTCAGGATCCACGTGCTCGGGACATATTCTCTGGCAGCCTGGATGCCAACACTATCGTCTCGAACCTGACTGCCTTCCTCCGCATGCCATTGGAGCCGGGAAGCACCCTGGTCCTGCTCGACGAGATCCAAGAGTGTCCTTTCGCACGTACCGCTATCAAGTTTCTTGTGGAGGATGGTCGTTTCGACTATGTGGAGACGGGGTCGCTGCTAGGCGTCAGGGCGAGAGAGGTACCGTCCTATCCAGTGGGGTTCGAGGAGCGGCTTCGGATGCATCCGTTGGACTTTGAGGAGTTCTGTTGGGCCAGTGGGGTCCAGAAGGAGACCATCGAAACGCTGAGGACTCACTTCGATGATCGAACGCCGATACCTGAGGCAATTCACCAGACCATGCTTGGGCTCTACTATGCCTATATGGTTATCGGCGGTATGCCTGAGGTTGTGCAGCGCTACGTGGATACTCATGATGTCGCGCAGGCGATACGTCTTCAGCAGGATATCATAGAGCTGTATCGACAGGACATAAGCAAGTATGCTGATGGCGCCGACAAGATCAAGGCACGCCAGATATTCGATGCGATGCCCTCTCAGCTCGATGACAAACTTCACCGCTTCGTACTGGCGGATCTTAGGAAGACCGCACGCCAGAACCGTTACGAGAGCAGCTTCCTCTGGTTGGCAGATGCGGGCGTCGCGCTTCCCTGCTATAACGTCACGCTGCCAGTGGCACCGCTTCAGGCAAACGAGAAACGTAGCCTCTTCAAGCTCTTCATGGGTGACGTCGGGTTGCTATGCGCCGCCTCTATGGATGACATCCAATTTGATCTGCTCAAAGGAAACCTGCACGTTAACCTCGGTTCAATCATGGAGAATGTGGTGGCGCAGGAGCTGGACGCCCATGGCTTCAAGCTCCACTACTTCAACGCAAAGCGCTACGGCGAGGTCGACTTTGTCGTCCAAGACAGACGTGATGTCATACCCATCGAGGTGAAGTCTGGAAATGACTGGACGTCCCACCCTGCCCTCGACAAGTTGCTCAAGGTCTCCGAATGGGATCTTGGGCATGCCTATGTCCTATGCAAGGGCAACGTCAGGCAGTCGGGGGCGATCACATACCTGCCCCTCTACATGAGCATGTTCCTCGAGCCAAGATCGCATCCAGAGACCCTGCCGTATGAGGTGGATCTCAGTGCGCTCGGATAGACGAAATGAGGTGCACGCCCTGGTTGAGGTGTCTTTGGTCGAGGCCTACCTCGACACCAGTATGATGCCTAGGGGCCCAAAGGACATATCGATTTGCACTGCCACTCGGCCCTGAGCGTGCGGCCCCGTACGTTCACCATCGCGTGGCAGCGTGGCCTGCGCTGCCACCTGTCCCCCAGTGCTCCTACCGCGTCCAAGGTTTACTATGCTCTACGACCAATATAGCTCGCAGCCTGTGCCCGCATGGTGCCATGGGCAGGCGCTTACGGTACGAGCGGCAGTAGATTTGCCGCATAGAGCGGATAGTTGACGATCCAGCCCTGGTCGGCATAGCCCTTCAGCGACAGCCGAAGGCTCCGCGTGATGCCGTGTTCTTTCGCAAACCTGGCAATACTTCCGCTCTTGACGCTTGTACCCGCCTTGACCTCCAGGGGAACTACCCTGCCGTCGCACTCATACAAAAAGTCGACCTCGCCCTTGCTGCGCTTGCCGTCCGCCGACCAGTACCAGGGGGCCATGCTGGTCGTCTGTGACTCGCTGCCAGTGGCCGAGGGCCTGATTCCGTCTGTCGCGACGAGCTGTTGGCATACGTATTGCTCGGCGTAGACGCCCTTTGCGTGCGTGAAGAGTTCGTTTCCCCTCAAGATGGTCCGCACGTCGAGGTGCAGTGCGGCGCCCAGCAGCCCCACATCGAGCAGGTAGAGCTTGAACGAGCTGTCATCCTCGTAGGCCCGAAGCGGGATGTTGGGTCTTGTGATTCTTTGGACCTTGGTAACAAGGCCCGAGTCGGTGAGCCACGATACGGCATCCTTGTACGTTCGGCCTCGACCGCCCCTCTTTACCTGAGCGTATATGAATCTGTTGCTTCCCGTCTCGCGGGCGATTTGCGTTGGGATCGATCGCCACAGCTCTCGGATATGCTCCGCCTCCGATGCGGATCTCACGTGCTTCGCAAAATCATGCTCGTAGTCGAGCAGAAGGCGTTGCTGGACGTTGCGTGCTGCACCCAGCATGCGCGTATCCACGTATGCCTGCACCGCCTCGGGCATGCCGCCCGTGAACAGGTAGCTGCGCAGCAGGTCCTCATACGTTTCGCCCATCGCGCTTACCAGCTCGATCGCATCGGGCCGGATGAGCTCAGCCAACTGGCCCTGGCCCACAGCGTGTAAGAACTCCCTGAATGTCATGGGGTGCATATTCAGGTACTCGACTTTGCCGACAGGCCATGATATGCGGGCCAAGTTACCCTGCGCGTCGTCTGCGCGGTTCAGTGCGATGCCAAGAAGAGAGCCTGCAGCCACCACAGGCACCTCTGGCCGCTGCTCACGCAGCATCTTGAGTGCCGTGAGAGCTCGGGGGCATTCCTGAACCTCGTCGAGAAAGACGAGGGTATTCCCATCAAGTGGATTTGTGCCTGTATAGGCACCTATGGCGGTAAGGAGCCGATCGGGATCGAGGCTTCCGTCAAAGACAGCTCTCATGACCTCATTTTCGAGAAAGACGATATGGGCAAGGGCCCCAAAATTCCTGTGGGCAAACTCGCGAACAAGCCACGTCTTGCCTACCTGCCTTGCGCCGCGAACGATGAGCGGCTTTCGACGCGAGGAGGTCATCCAAGCCTCTAGCTGTGACATCGCCTCACGCTCCATGCGACCTCCCGATGTGGTGCGGATGCCTGTACGCAGGCGGCAGCTTACCCCTGTCGCCTCTCTTCCGGTCTTCATCTCAGTATATGCTAGTCTTCGGAAACTGCCAATGATGGCTGATTCCGACATCGGAAACTGCCATTTTTGGCTGATTCCGACCATGAAGGGAAGTGAGCCGAGAGTCGATCGATACGTGAGCTGAGCCTTGATCATTATGGGCCAGTTTCGACCACCGTGACCTGACGCTACCCTCGGATGCCCATGAAAAAAGGCCCACGACGTCGACTTGAGGGCGCAAGGCGGGCCAAATCTCGTCCACGGGTCCATTTTAGATGAACTCAAGCTATGAATGACTGCAGGTCAGCTGGTTAAAGTTGCAACCTGCAAGCCACCTCTGCCTTACTCCCACTCGATTGTCACATCGGCCATCTCCGTGTAGTCAGCGTGCCGCCTGACCCGCGATTCCCATCACTCTTCCATCTGAAAAAGCGTGTAGCCACCGTGTAGTCGGGGGTGACTACACGGGATGTAGTCACTTCAAGAGAGTATTTTCGGGCATCCGAAGAGTGACAGGCTTGGCCTGCGGAGATGCGATTTGATTGCATGCAACTGACTACATAGGTGAAAACAGCTCTGATAGAGTGGGGAGCTCTCCGACTCAAGAGTGACGGCTCCCAGCTGAAGAGTGACACCTCTGAGCTGGGAAGACACGTCCCCACGTACGCAAGAAGTGACTCCATGCAGCTAGGCACCTCCATGTCCATGCCCTCGCATCTTGCGGATGTTCTGCAGCTTCCACCGGACTTCCGGGCTGGCGGCGGCCGCACGCGCCATCGCCTCGTCTTCGAAAAGCGGGTCCGGGACGAGCAATCCCTGCGAGAACCGTTCGAGATACTCTTCCTCGGCATCCGTCTGCGGCAAGACGTAGGCGGAGACGAACTCTCGCGCAGTTCCGATCAGCCCGTCGAGTGTGGGCGCCTTCTCGTTTCTCCTGAGCATGGGCAAGAGCTGCTCCTCGAGCTCGCGCCCCCTGCCGGCGAAGCGTCCGGGACGGCCCTCGAACCCGTGCGGGAACGACGCCGAAAGCGACGCGTAGAAGAGAACCGCCTTGTGAGCGACGGCGCGCTCAGCAGCGCTTCTTCCGTCGAGCACGCGCTTGAGGTTCGCGACGTCATAGAGGTCCCGCACCTTCACGCGGTCGAAGAACGCCTTGACCTTCCCTCCGGCAAGCTCCGCATCGGTAAAGAGCGGGACATCCAACTCTGGTCTGAGAATCGGGGATCTGCGTTCGATCGGCATCAGCGGAGAGCGGTTCATGTAGATGCAGTCGACCTTGACATGGTCTGGACCCCATTGCGACCTGTAGCCGAGGAGGAACGTCCTGCCGGCATGCCCGTCTCGCGCCCCAAAGACGGGGTATCCCTGAGAGCGGGCCACCTCGTCAATAGACCTCTCGACGATTGGCCTTTCGGCGAGCATCTCGTCCCTGTCGAGCGCTCCGACGTACGAGAGATCGATGTCGACGGAGAGCCTCGGTGCGTCGAGCATGAACAGGTTTATCGCGGTCCCGCCGTGTAGCGCGATCTTGTCTTTGAGAAACGGATGGTCGCCGAGCTCGCCGAGCAGGTCGAGAAGCCTCTCCACCTTGTCAAGCGCGCGCGGCGGGAACTCCCTCACGAGCGCGTTATCCACGACTCCATCTCCTCCCTGTTCTCGGGCAGGATAAGCTTCCATTTGGCGGACCAGCCCGTTGGGGCTCCATCTGCTGCATGCCCCAGACGGTAGGGGCCAAGTCCGAGCGCGCTCTCGAGTCGGGCAAGATCTCCCTCGTCCACATGCCACTCATCCCCCTTCTCCGACAGCAGCCACCCGACGCGGGAGGCCATCGAGGGACCTGCCTCGGAGGCGAGCCCGACCAGCTCTTCCACGCCGAGGTATACGAACGCGGTCAAGCTGCGTACCGTCTCCTCGACCCCTCCCGCCAAGGCGGGTTTCCCTAGGCAATCAATTACTGTCTGCTCCCTCGTGGTAGCGAGGTAGGGTCCCCAGGAAGATCTCAAAGTTTTCGACCGCACATTCCTCACCGGGCCGCAGGGACGGTAGGCGACGCCGCGGAAGTCGAACCCGGCCCTCACGGTGTCCGAGCGGAAGTGGCACACGAACCCCGCGTTGTGCGCGACGCCGTGCGCCTCGAGAGCCGAGTGGTACGAGACGACCGCGCTGGCATCGAGCGCCGCGACAACCTCGAACTGGTCCACAGGGACGTCCTCGAACCGCCCGCGGTTGGAGACGAGAAGCCCACGCCGCACGCGCTCCACGGCCCCGGACCTCACGGCGAGCCGTAGCTGCTCCTCGGCCGCAGCTGGGGAGTCCATGGCCCCGAGGAGGGAGGGTGTGGTGAACACATGGTGGTGGCCTATGTAGTCAGAGAACTTCATACTGCAAACAGTACCATGAAATAACAATTAATAGTTGGGATATCAATAGATTATTGGCAGCAAATCACGTTACGAGACTACAAACAAGCGGCAACGTGCCTTCTCTGTGGACAAGTTGCGTCGCCTCGCTACACACTAACGAAATCTACCCCTTTGGCTCCGCTCCTTTGATATCGGTGAATGGGTCGACTCCGTACCTATTCACTTTTCATGCACCCGACTCCCACTCTGCTGCCGGGTCAGCTCCGTCGAATCGGCAAAGGCGGGTCAGTGCAGTCCATGATTCGTCTTGGAAACGGAGCTTCGTCCTCGCAAGAGCAACCGTAGCGGCAGGCCTGTCTACTTCCTCTATCTCGTATTCTTCAGTCGGATGGAGCGAGTAAAGCTCCCGCGCCTAACCTGCAAGTTTGCCGGATGACGTATTCACAATGCTCGGGAAAACGATCCCAAAACCCCGTAATTCTTGGCTCTTCGGGGGTTTGCGTGGGCTGACGCCCCGGTGAAGACGCCAACCTAGCGGCGGCGCCACCACTCGCGTGGGCCTGTTTTCTCGACCAAGGGAAGAACGGCCACCGAGGGGGCGCCGCCGCCATGCCAAACAGCATGCTCGACGGGCCCGCGCCTGGGCGGCGAGCGACAAGGCCAGGGTCGCGACCGGGCGGGGCCACGGGTCCCACGACATCGACAACCCCATGGCCCTCGTGATGCCCGGGTGCTCGGACCTGAGGCCAACGCTGCCGGGAGGGGCGGTGGTGACGTGATCTCTACCCACACGAACTCACGAAGCCTCTGAAAAATACGGGGAAGATCAGATGGCCCATACAGTAGCAGTAGGCCCTTCGACTTCAGGTGCTTGCAGGCCAAATCACATGGTTTCTTGACGTACATTTTTCCAAAACATAATAGTATGGAGGTGTGGGTATAGGGATGCAAAAGGGTGTTTAGTCTTTGCACGTTTCAGGCGGTGCTTCGAAAAAGGAGGTAGCCATGCTAGTCAAATTCCCATTTGGAAGAGAGAAGGTCGAGCTTACGCTTCCGGACTCCACGTCGGTCTTGGAGTCGAAGGCGGTGGAGTACGTCCCCAAGGGTTCCCAGGAGGAGCTGGTGCAGGAGGCCTTGGAGCATCCCATCGGGAGTGCGCGCGTCTGCGAGCTCGCAGAGGGCAAGAAGAACATTGTGATCATCACGTCTGATCACACGAGGCCCGTCCCCAGCAAGGTCACCCTCCCCCTTTATCTGAAGGAAATTAGGAAAAATAATCCCGACTGTAACATTACGATCCTGATTGCCACCGGGTTCCACAGGCCCACGACCAAGGAAGAGATGATCGACAAGTTCGGCGAGGACCTGGTCAAGAACGAGAAGTTCGTGATTCACGAGTCCGAGAAGGACGAGGACATGGTTCACCTCGGCACCCTTCCCTCGGGCGGAAGCCTCCTGATCAACAAGCTCGCCGTAGAGGCTGACCTTTTGGTTTCCGAGGGCTTCATCGAGCCCCATTTCTTTGCGGGCTTTTCCGGCGGCAGGAAGTCCATCCTTCCGGGCATCGCATCCCAGAAGACGGTCTTTGCGAACCATTGCTCTACCTTCATTGCGTCCGACAAGTCGCGGACCGGCGTCTTGGATGGCAACCTGATCCACAAGGACATGCTGTTTGCTGCCGAGCAGGCAAAGCTTGCCTTCATATTGAACGTCGCGATTGACGCGGACAAGAAGGTGATCGCCGCCTTTGCGGGAGATCCGACCGAGGCTCACGAGACCGGCTGCAAGTTCGTGAAGGATCTCTCCTCGGTGGACGGTGTGGATGCGGACATCGTGATCACCACCAACGGCGGATATCCACTGGACCAGAACATCTACCAGTCCGTCAAGAGCATGACCGCCGCAGAGGCGTGCTGCAACAAGGACGGCATCATCATAGAGATGTCCAAGTGCAACGATGGGCACGGGGGAGAGGGCTTCTACCAGACCTTTAAGAATGCCGCTTCCGCCAAGGAAGTCGAGGATATGATCCTGAAGGTCAAGATGGAGGACACCATCGCCGACCAGTGGGAGAGCCAGATCCTTGCCCGTATCCTCTCGCGCCATGAGGTGCTGTACGTGGCGGATCCATCCGCGAAGCAGATCCTCGAGGACATGCACATTCGCTTCGTGCCGACCCTTCAGGAGGCGCTAGACATCGCTGTGAAGGAGAAGGGCGAGAACGCCAAGATAGCCGTGATCCCCGAGGGCATCTCCGTTATCGTGAAGCCCTGCAGCGCATAGCTTGGAGATGTCAGCGAGGCCGTCGCTACAGTCTCGCTGACATGAGGGCCGATTGAGCACGGGTTCCATCGGGTCCTGCTCGGGCGCGATCGGCTCTCTGTCATCAGTGGCATCGATACCGTGCTTTGGGACCGCATCGGCAGCCCTTCCGATGCGGTCCTTTCATGAAAGGGGGCCCGTAAGAGTCGAGCCATCAGGGGCGCGTGAGATACACACAGTCCTCAGGACCTCGCGTCCCGTTCCTCGGCAGTCAGTAGGGTGGCACGGAAGGCCTCTTGGTAGGAGACGCCTTTTTCCTTGGCAAGCGAGGCTACGGAATCGTGTTCGGGGTAGGGACGCTCGCTGCCGTTGGGCAGGGTCACGAGCTTGACCCGTGCTGGGCCGAGCGGCGTTTCCATCGTCTGTTCGCGGCGGGAAAGTGTCGTGCGCTCGACACGGTGACGCCTCACGCCGATGGTCGTGGTCTCCTCGAAGAGTACCCGCTCCACAGCCTCGAGGAGGCTTTCGTCGCAGAGGACTTCCACCTGGTAGGCCGGGCGACTCTTCTTCATGAAGATGGGGACGTAGTGAGCCTCGCGCACGCCGACCTCAAAGAGGCGTTCGAGCGCATGGCCCAAGGCTTCGCCCGTGCAGTCGTCCACCTCGGTCTCCAGTTTCCAGAGTCGGCTCGGGGCAGCGTCCGTAGTGGTGTGAGCGTCCGGCTGGGACTCCGTCGTTGTTGTCCCGCGAGGCTCGATGATCATGCACCGCAGCGTGCTCACCGGCTTGTAGGCACGCTTGCCCGAACCTGTGCCAACGGCTCTGACGACGTAGGCTGTGGGTAGCTCCTCGGCAGTGCGAATGGCGGCGACGATGGCGGCGCCCGTGGGTGTCACGAACTCGCCCTCCATGGCGCGCTGCGCGAGCACAAGGCCGCAGGAGGCTGCGATGTTCACGACGGCAGGCACGGGCACGGGCAGAACGCCGTGCTGGGTGCGCACACGTCCGTGGCCCTCTGCGAGTGGCCCTACGATCGCGTGTGTGATATCGAGGTCGTCAAGGCAGACGGCCGCTGCCACAACGTCGACGATGGAGTCGACGGCACCCGCCTCATGGAAGTGAACCTCGTCTGCGCCTACGCCGTGGGCCTTGGATTCCGCCTCAGCCAAGATCGAGAAAATCCGCTTCGCGAGCTCGCGGGCACGGGGGGTGAGCTTACCGCTGTTGATGATCCTCTCGATGTCGCTGAGATGACGGTGCTCGTGGTGGTGGCCCTTGCCGTGCCCGTGCCCGTGCTCGTGGGTGTGGACGTGTTCGTGATGTTCGTGATGGTGGTGGCCCTCGCCGTGCCCATGGTGCTCGTGGTAGTGCTCATGGCTGTGACTTTCTGCCTCGTCTAGGCCGCCATAGAGGTACGCCATGTCATGATCGTGGTTCTGGTGCCCCTCGTCGAGGACGACGTCGAAGTCGCAGACGTCGATGGCGCTCACCTCCCTGCGCGTGATCTGTACGGAGAAGCCATCCATAGGGAGGCTCTCCAGGGCGGTGAGGAGCCTCTCTTGGTTGGCACCGAGGTCCAACAGGGCCCCCACCACCATGTCACCGCTGATGCCACTCTCGCACTCTAGATAGAGGGTCTTGCCCATGGTCGTCCTACCTTCCCACGTGGTTGATGAGGTTCGCCTGGTAGCCGGCCCCAAAGCCGTTGTCAATGTTCACGACGGAGGCACCGCTCGCGCAAGAGTTGAGCATGGAGAGAAGTGCCGAGATGCCGCCGAGCGAGGCGCCGTAGCCCACGCTCGTCGGGCATGCGATCACGGGGCAGGACGCGAGCCCGCCCACCACGCTCGCGAGTGCCCCCTCCATGCCAGCCACGGCTATGATGACCGAGGCGCGCTGGATGTCCCCTGTATGCGAGAGCAGCCGGTGGATGCCCGCTACGCCCGCGTCGTACACGCGACGCACCTCGTTACCGAGCATCTCAGCCGTGACGGCGGCCTCCTCGGCGCAGTAGAGGTCGCTCGTTCCTGCCGCGATCACCAACACGTAGCCTATACCCGTAGGTTTGGGCGCCTCACCGAGGATGCCCATGCGCGGGGTGGCGAGGTAGCGGTAGCCGTCTGCGAGCCTCGGCATCTCC
>RBWB01584359.1_pt1 | contig 10265 bp, 7 predicted proteins | sample 2014201 | NCBI WGS metagenome assembly RBWB01 (sample SAMN10133834, study PRJNA383868) | Human oral metagenome, whole genome shotgun sequencing project. | isolation source: supragingival plaque isolated from 88 juvenile twins | host: Homo sapiens | place: Australia
GGTCTGCGGGATATGGGGAGATACGCTTGTGAGGCATTGCATGCGACTGTGGTGGCTGGCGATGAGGGGCGGTGGTGTCAGCCTTTTCTCTGCCTCTCGACTAGACTGTACGAGCTGAACACGTGGCGTTTCAGGATGGGGATTGATGGTCAATCTAGGTGATATAGCGAAGGCGACAGGGTACTCGAAGGCGACTGTGTCCCGTGTGCTCTCGGGGGATCCCAGCTTCACCGCGAAAGAATCGACCCGACATCGCGTTATTCAGGTGGCCAATGAGCTCGGCTACGCGCTGCGCTCCTCGCGTTCCGGAATTCCGCAGATGATGGCGGTGCTGGAGAATTTCGACGCGACGCACGGACCCCAGGACACTTACTTCGCGGACGTGCGCGACGCACTGCGCGAACGCGCGGTCGAAAATATGATGAGCCTGTCCTTCTTCTCCGACGTAGACTCGCTGGTCGAAGCCGGTGATGAGTTCGCTGGCTTCGTCTCCCTGGGGCCCGCTCCGATCGCGAGGGAGGATCTTCAGAGGCTGCATGAGGCGCTGGCACACGGCGTGTTCATCGATATCAATCCCGCACCCACCCTCTTTCATTCGGTGCGCCCCGACCTGCAGCAAACCGTCATCGAAGCCATCTACGCGCTGCGCGAGCAGGGGCGTGAGCGTATCGCTTTTATCGGTGGAGAAGGGCACATGATGGGGTCGCACGTCTTCGCCCGGGATCCTCGCACCTTTGCTTTCGATGAGTGGGCGCGTCTGCTGGGGATGCCGACCGACGGGCACGTGTATGCGTCGGGCCCATTCACGGTTGATAACGGGCGTGACCAGGCCGAGGCTCTGCTGGATGCCCATGCCGAGGCGATGCCCGACGCGATCCTCGTGGCTGCAGATCCGTTGGCAGTCGGCGTCATCCAGGCGCTGGTGGCCCGTGGGGTGAGGATTCCCGACGAGGTCGCGGTCCTGTCGATCGATAATCTCGAAGTGTGTCAGTACACGGCTCCCACGCTCAGCTCCTACGCGATTGAGCGTTCAGAGCTCGCCGAGACAGCCCTCATGCTTCTTTCCGACGCGATTGTCGGCCGGTTCCGGCACAAGCATCACGTGCTCCTCTCCACGCACCTGGTGCCTCGGCAGAGCTTTATTCCCCTCGAGGACACGCCCCGGTACTGATCGTCTGACGCGCAACGCGGCGGCGTGTACTTCTCACCCCGCCGCCGCGTTGCCTCGTCACAGGAGAGACAGCGTCACGTCCACGATCTGCTCGTGCGTCGCGTCGATCTGGAACTCGTCGTGGACCGGTGAACCCCACGAATCATCGCCGCCCACGCCCATCTGTGCGCTGAGCAGACGCAGGTACGTCGCGGTACGCTGCGAAGGCTCGGGAAGTTCCCACCAGTGGCGGGCGTTCTCGATTTGCGCGGAGGAATAGGGTAGGAGAGAGATGCCTAGGTTGGAGCGGGCCTGTACGTGCAGCCCGTGGCCGTTGGCGTCGGTCACATCGCACCAGCGCACACCGGGGTGGAAGCCACACTCCTGCGGCACCGCGTAGTGGGCCAGGCCCTGCGCGGCGCTGAGTTCCCACACACCCAGGTTTGCGCCGGCTAGACGGTCTGCGTAGGCCTCGACGGGGCCGAGGCCGTAGAAGCGCAGCCGGTCAATCGAGGAAGGTAGAGCCCACTCGAGGCCGAAACAGGGCATCGTCGGCAGGTTCTGGGCACCCGGGTAGGTTGCCGTCAGGCGGATCGTTCCATCGCTACGCAGCTCGTAGCGCACGGGAACGATGACGTTGTCCAGGCTGGCCAACTGGTAGTCGTAGGTGACGACGACGCAGCCTTCACGGGGCTCAACCCGTGTGTCCACGCAGCGGGCGTAGGCACCGGCGGTCGTCCAGCATGCACGCTCGAAACCGTGGCCGGCCCCGCGGTCATTGTCTGTGAGGGGACGGAACGTCGTTAGGCGAGGCGGGAAGAGTACCATGGCCTCCTCCCCGCGTTTCCACTGCACAATGCCGCCAGCGGTGCGAGACAGCAGAGCCTCGCTCTCGCCGTGGCGGATGCCGACGTTCCAGCGTCCCAGCGTGAAGTCAGCCTCGCCCTCGATCTCCTCCGTTGGCGGCTCCGGGCGCGCGTGGATCGATTGACCCACCGCCACCACGTGCCCCGCCTCGCACCACGCGGTAGGCGCGGCGAGAAATAGCGTCCCCTCCAGGACAATTTCTCGTGCTGTCTCGCCCAACAGCTCGCTGGGCCAACGTACCTCGACCAATCCCTCCGGGCCGCTCGCCGACGCCGCCTCGTACTCGGCCTCCCATGCGACCTCGCCGTCCGCGAGCACGCGGGCGCGCACCCTCAGGTGCTCGAGCGGAGCGGGAAGGGTGAGTATACCCAGACGTATGCCCTGCGCGCTGGGGGTGAGTGTCACCGGGGAGTAGAGAGCCTTGACCGCCTGCGCCTGAGGCTTGGGCGTACGATCGGCGAAAACGATGCCGTCACACGAGAACTCCCAGTCGCAAGGACGATCACCGAAGTCGCCGCCGTAGGCCAGGAACTCACCGCCCGATCCGGCGGTCGGCTCATGGTACAGAGCCTGATCGATGAAGTCCCAGATGAAGCCGCCGCCGTACTCGGGGTAACGCTCGAGGTCCGTGTACAGTTGCAAGCCTCCCACCGAGTTACCCATTGAGTGCATGTACTCGCACGACAGGTAGGGCTTTGCCGGCTCACGGCGCAGGTACTCCTCAATAGCGTCGGGATGGGCGTACATGCGCGACTCGATATCTGAGGCATCGTCGAACTCGCGATCCCACGTCACGCCCTCGTAGTGAACTGGACGGGCCTCGTCCAGCTCGTGACAGCGTCGGTACATGCTGCGGAACACCTCGCCGCCGTAGGACTCGTTACCCAGTGACCAGATGAGCACACTCGCGTGGTTGCGGTCCTGGCGCACCATCGACTCCACGCGATCCACGCATGCGTTCTCCCACTCCATCTTCGAGCCCGGGATGGCCGTCTCGGGTGTGGGAATATCGCCTGGTGTGCACCATGAGCCGTGCGTCTCCAGGTTCGCCTCGTCGATGACATACAGGCCGTATTCGTCACACAGATTGAGGAATCGCGTGTCGTTAGGGTAGTGGCTCGTGCGAATGGCGTTGATGTTGAGCTGTTTGCACAGTCGTACATCCGTGACCATGTCCTCCATCGCCATCGTGCGGCCCGTGTATGGGCTGAACTCGTGACGGTTCACTCCTCGGAAAATCAGGCGCTGATCGTTGAGAGTGAACACGCCGTCGACGATCTCAAAACGGCGGAAGCCCACGCGCTGGCTCACGACCTCGTGCGTGTGTCCATCCGCATCGAGAAGAGCCACGCTCAGCGTGTAGAGCGCCGGGTCCTCCGCCGTCCATGGGCAAATCTTGGACAGAACACCGCTCAACTCAATGACGGGCTCCCTCGTGGGGCTGCGGTGGCTCCACACCACGGTCGCCGAGCGGTCCGTAAGTTCGGCGCTGATGGTGACGTCAGCATCGATGCCGCAGATGTCGGCCTTGATGTCCAGGGCGCCCATGCCCGTCGCTGCGTCGTAGTCCGCGTCCACCCTTAGGTTTTCGATGTGGCACACCGGCAGCGCGATCAGGTAGACGGAGCGGAACAGGCCGTGGAAACGCCACGAATCCTGTCCTTCAAGCCAGGAAGCGCTCGAGTGCTCGTAGCACGCGACCACGAGCTCGTGTTCCTCCGTGCCGCTATCGCTATTGAGAGCCTGCATCACGTCGAATTCGCTCGCTGTGTAGCCATCCTCGCAGTATCCGACGAACGTGCCGTCGACCCACACGTAGAGCGCGGTCGCGAAGCCTTCAAAACGCAGGCGTACGCTGCCGCGTGCCTTGAGACTCTCCAGCACGGCCTCGTCAAGGCGGAATCGGCGACGGTAGACGGCGACTCGGCAGTCCTCGGGAAAGTTGGGAGCCGTCGGATTAGCGTGTCCGTCCCACGGCATCTGGATGTTGACGTAGGCCGGTGGCCACAGTCCCTCCGCTTCGAGCGTCGAGGGGACGGGCAGGTCGCACGCTTCCTCGGTTGAGAAGCAGTCGGTGGGGGAGACGAGGCAGATGCGTGATGCGGTGGTGAGTGCTACCTCCCAGGTTCCATCGAGGCTCTGGCGGTGCGTGTCTGAGTCATGGGAAGAGCGGGCGGGAAGTCGATTGACAGCAAAGGTCTGTGGATCGCTGAGCCAAGCAGATGTAGGGGTGGAAACATGGGGCGTGTGGAACATGGTGACCTCCGAATGTGCGACGTTGCGGTGGAGCGATCGTGCTCTGAGGACAGATTAACTTGCCGTGCACAATAACGCAATTAGGTTACTTACCAATGCCTGTGTGATCTAAATAATCTTGGATTTGCAAGGTAAATACGTTAAGTTATGAGTGTCCATGCAAGTGTTGCTTCAAAGGAGAGGGACAATGGCACACGAACAAGGAACGAATAAGAGCTGGGTGTCGCGAATCTGCTACGCGATCGGCAACCTCGGGCAGGCTGCGTATTACAACGCGCTGTCGACCTTCTTTGTCACCTACTACGCGGCACAGACCCTGTTCCGTGACTACGAGGACTCCGAGGCCAAGGCGATGATTGCGATCATCACGGCTCTCGTCTTCATCATCAGGATTGTTGAGATCTTCATCGATCCGCTCCTGGGTAACCTCGTGGACAACACGAACTCGCGTTTTGGGCGCTTCAAGCCCTGGCAGGTCATCGGCGGTGTTGGATCCTCGATCCTACTCTTCGCGATCTTCACCGGACTCTTCGGCCTCGTCAACGTCAACAAGGGCGTGTTCATCGTCGTCTTCGTGATCGTCTTCGTGGTCCTCGACGTTTTGTACTCCCTACGTGACATCTCCTACTGGGGAATGATCCCCGCCCTGTCCTCGTCTTCGCAGGAGCGTAGCGTGTACACCGCCCTCGGTACCTTCACGGGCTCGATCGGCTACAACGGCGTGACTGCGATTGTCGTTCCCGTCGTCGCGTTCTTCGGTGCCCTCGCAGGTGCAGGCTCCGAGAGTCAGGCGGGCTGGAGCGGCTTCGGTGCCGTCATCGCGATCCTCGGCATCGTCACCTGCCTGGCCGTCGCCTTTGGAACGCGCGAAGAGGAGAGCGTGCTGCGCGATCCCGCCGACAAGTCCAACCCCCTGCAGGCCTTCCAGGCGATCGGACGCAATGACCAGCTCCTCTGGGTCTCCCTGTCCTACGTCCTGTACTCGATCGCGAACGTCGCGACGACCGGATTCATGATCTATCTGTTCAAGTTCGTCCTCCAAAAGCCGGACATCTACTCCGTGGTCGGTATCATCGCCTTCCTCATCGGCCTTGTGGTGACTCCTCTGTACCCGGTGATAAACCGGCGCGTCCCGCGCCGCTACCTCTACCTCGGTGGCATGGCGTTCATGGCCTGCGCCTACATCCTGTTCATCTTCTTCTCGTCCAACCTCATCGTCGTCTTCGTTGCCCTGGTGCTCTTCTACCTGCCCGCCACCTGCATCCAGATGACGGCGATCCTGACGATCACCGACTCCGTCGAATACGGCCAGTGGAAGACCGGCAAGCGCAACGAGGCAGTAACGCTGTCCGTGCGTCCTATGCTCGACAAGATCGCAGGCGCGCTGTCGAACTCGATCGTCGGCTTCGTCGCCATCGTGGCCGCCATGACCAACGACGTCGATCCTTCGCTTCTGACGAGCAGCAACATCGAGACATTCAAGGCGGCTGCGTTCTACGTGCCGCTGGCGGTTATAGTCCTGGCGTTCATCGTCTTCGCCCGCAAGGTGACTCTCACCGAGGCCAAGCACGGCGAGATCGTGTCCATCCTTGAAGAAAACATGGCGAGCGCTTCTGACAAGGAGGGTTAAGACTTCCACAGTCGCAGCATCTTCGGGACAACTCGTGAGATGCTCCGGGCGACGCGTGGGAGAGTTGAGGCGGGGGACGCCTTCGTCGTCCCCCGCCTGTTTCTCTGCCTCCTGATCCGTCTGCAATTCCACAGGCAACTCTCCTGCATCGCGTTCGGGTGTCGACATCAGATGATCGGTATTCCAAGGTCCTTGGGGTGTGAGTGAGATATGCTCGCGAGGAGTTGGATATAACAGTGGCTTCTGTCGATGTGTGGCTGTGAGGACCTCTCAGGGTTGTCTGATGAAACTCTGCGCGCGCTCCCGGATAGTTTTCAGGTACCTTTCAGGGTTGTGATCTCTAATATATCCAGGCAGTGAGAACCACAGCCCAACAGTAGTCCACAAGGAGTTTTCGATGAAGAATCGTGCACAGACGCGCGCCCTCGCCGTCATTGCCATCACCCTGGCGGCGGCCCTCAGCGCATGCGGATCGACCGGATCGTCCAGCTCGTCCGCATCCGGTACGAAGAGCCCCAGCTCGTCGGCCAGCAACGCGGCCAGCAACGACCCCAATCTGGTGTTCGCCCAGTGCATGCGTGAGAAGGGCTTCGATGTGCCCGATACCGGCCTGACGCCCGAACAGGCCAACGACCACTCCCCGGCGTTCGACTCGGCGGTTAACGAGTGCATGACGAAGGTCGGGCCCCTGACCGGTGAAGACAGCGTAGCCAACGATCCGGCTGCGCGCGAGACGATGGTCAAGGCCGCGCAGTGTCTGCGCGAGGCCGGCTACGACGTGAAGGACCCGAAGCCGGGCGAGGGCATCAACGTGAAGGACATCCCCGAAGACACGCTCAACAAGTGCTTCCAGCAGAACGGGAGTGGAAAGTGACCCGATCGCGGACCCCACGCCTCGCGGCAGCACTAGCGATGCTGGCGGTTGCGGGAATGAGCCTGTCGGCCTGCTCGAACACGAGCGCCGAGGCCGATGCCCCTCAGTCCTTTGACGGTGCCACCGCGACCGTCACCCGCGGAGACCTGGTGGGGGAGACCACCGTTCAAGGATCCCTCCACTACGCGGACTCCTACACGCTCAAGAGCGCCTTCGACGGCGTCGTCACCGCCCTTCCGACTCCCGGCACGACCCTCACGCAGGGCTCGCACGTGTACACGGTTGCCGGGAACAACACCTACCTGCTCCACGGCGCCACCCCCGCCTGGCGCTCGTTCGAGGAAGGCATGAGTGACGGCGAGGACGTGTTGCAGCTGGAAACGGCTTTGGCTCAGCTCGGATACTTCGAGGCCACGCCCAACGCTCACTTCGACTGGAACACGATCGCCGCGATCAAGAAGTGGCAGAAGGCCCTGACGCTTCCGCAGAATGGCACGCTGCCGCTGGGCACCGTGCTCTTCGCTCCCGAGGACCTGCGCATCGGTGCCCTCAAGGCCCGCGTTGGCGACAGCGCCACGATGGAGACGGAACTGTTCACGGCCTCGTCCTCGCGTCAGGTGATCTCCGCGAACCTGAAGCTGTCCGACCAGGCGCTCGGCGTCGTTGGTAACTCCGTGACCGTGCGCCTGCCCGGCTCGGCCACCACGACGACCGGAACGATCACCTCCGTGGAACCGCCCCGTGAGAAGGCGACCGAAGAAGGCAGCAAGGAAACCAGCAAGGAAGCCAACAAGGAACGGATCATTCCGATCACCGTCACCCCGGATGACCCCTCTGCCCTCGAGGGGCTTCAGGAGGCCTCCGTCTCCCTGGGCCTCACCTCCGAGACACGCAAGGGTGTCCTGTCCGTGCCCCTGGGCGCACTCATCGCCCTGAGCGCGGATCAGTTCGGCCTCGAGGTCGTGGACGAGAAGGGTGAGATTCGTCGGGTCCCCGTCACCGTCGGCCTGTTCGCGGGTGACCGCGTCGAAGTGAGTGGCGACGAAATCGCCGAAGGCCAGCGCGTGGTGGTGCCCAACCGATGAGCCACATCCTGCAACTGACCGACGTGCACCGGTCGTTTGGCTCACCGCCCGTGCACGCCTGTAATGGAGTATCCCTGAGCGTTGACGAAGGCGAGTTCGTCGCCATCGTCGGCCCCTCGGGCTCCGGTAAATCCACCCTGCTAAACCTGATCGGAACGCTGGATCGGCCCACCTCGGGCAGCGTGTGCATCAACGGCAACGACGTGTCCTCCCTGCGAGACACCGAGCTGTCTGGTGTGCGCTCCTCCCTGATCGGCTTCGTGTTCCAGCAGTTCCACCTGACGGCCGGCGTCTCCGCCATCGACAACGTCGCGGACGGTCTGCTCTACCGGGGCGTGCCGCGCTCCAAGCGCCGCGAGGCGGCCCGCGAGGCTCTAACCCGCGTGGGGCTCGGGCACCGCATGGACCACAAGCCCCACCAGATGTCGGGCGGCGAGCGCCAGCGCGTCGCGATCGCGAGGGCAATCATCGGTCATCCGGCCCTCCTCCTCGCTGACGAACCCACCGGTAACCTGGACTCCCGTTCGGGCGCGTCCATTGTCGAGCTCCTGCGTGAGCTCAACGATGCCGGCACCACCATCATCGTGATTACCCACGACAACGAACTGGCAGCGTCGCTGCCTCGCCAAATCGCCATCCGTGATGGCGAGATCGTCTCCGACTCTGCGCACCCGGGAGGTGGCCATGACGAGTAAGAAGAATTCGGGAGCCGGCCGTTCCGCGCTGCGCGCCTCCGACGTTGCTCGCCTCGGCCTGACCGGGCTGCGTGCCCGGCCCATGCGAGCAATCCTTTCGGCCCTGGGCATCGCGATCGGCATTGCGGCGATGGTCGGCGTTGTCGGCGTGTCAGCATCCTCGCAGGCTCGCTTGCAAGAGCAGCTGCGGGCGCTGGGAACGAACATGCTGACCGCGCGCAGCGGGGCTGACCTGAGTGGCCAGGATCTGATCCTACCCGAAGACTCCGTGGGACGAGTCCGTATGATCCCGGGCGTGACCGACGCGGCTTCGACCTCGACGCTCAACGGCATCTCCGTGTACCGTTCGCGACTGTCAGACCCTAACGCAACCGGTGGTATCCTCACGATGGCGGCCGATACGAACCTACTCAAGGTCATTTCGGGCACCATGAAGAGCGGGTCTTGGCTCAACGATGCCACCGCTCGCTACCCGGGCGTCGTCCTGGGCTCGAAGGCCGCCGCGCTCCTCGGCGTCGTCGAGCCGGGCACCCAGGTGTGGCTCGGAGGGCGCTCCTTCACGGTCCTGGGCATTATGGAACACGCGCCCCTGGCCGAGGAACTCGACAACGCCGCGTTGATCGGCGTGCCCGCCGCGAACTCGCTTTTCGATGCAGGCAAGACGCCCACGACTATCTACGAGCGCTCCACCGAGGCCCAGGTTGAGACGGTGCGAGAGCTCCTGGGTCCGACTCTGGCCCCGCAGGGGGCCACCGGCCTGAAGGTCTCGCGCCCCTCCGACGCACTGGCCGCCCAGAACGCGGCCGACCAGACCCTGACGACCCTGCTCGCAGGTGTCGGCTCGATCGCCCTGCTCGTGGGCGGCATCGGCGTGGCAAACACGATGATTATTTCCGTGCTGGAACGCCGCAAGGAGATCGGCCTGCGCCGCTCCCTGGGTGCCAAGCGCGGCCACATCACCGTTCAGTTCCTGGCCGAAGCACTGCTCCTGTCCTTCCTTGGAGGACTCGCTGGATGCCTCATCGGTGCGGGCGTCACCTGGGGCATGTGTTACGTCTACGGCTGGCCTCCCACCCTGCACTGGTGGGTGATCGCCGCAGGCCTGGGCGCCACTCTCCTCATCGGCGCCGTCGCCGGGCTCTACCCCGCGATCCGAGCGGCCCGCACGCCGCCCACAGCGGCGCTCGCCTCGCAGTAGGAAAGCCCACCCGATAAAGCCATGGCCGGCTCGCCACCCCCTCAGTGTGGGGGAGCGCGAGCCGGTCACGGCCTCGTCTATGGGCGAGCGACCTTGCGGGGTTCAGCTCTGGACGGGTCCTCCGTAGATCTCGTCAATGACGGAGGCAAGGCGGCGCGTGGCCTCCAGGCGCTTAACCTTCAGGGAGGGCGTCAGCAGGCCGTTGGCTTCGGTGAAGTCGGTGGTCAAGACCTTGATCTTCCGGATTGATTCGGCGCGCGAGACGTGCTCGTTCGCCGAGGCTACGGCCTTTTCCAAGGAGGCGAGGACCTCGACGTTCGAGGCGGCCTCGGCCACGCTCATCGGTGGCAGGGAGTGGGCGGTGAGCCAGTCGGGTAGCATCTCCGCGTCCAGGGTAATGAGCGCGGCGACGAAGGGCCTCTGGTCGCCCACGACGAGGACCTGGGAAATGAGAGGGTGGGAGCGCATCGGGTTTTCCAGCGCCGCGGGCGCGACGTTCTTGCCGCCGGC
>RBWB01584365.1_pt1 | contig 10258 bp, 9 predicted proteins | sample 2014201 | NCBI WGS metagenome assembly RBWB01 (sample SAMN10133834, study PRJNA383868) | Human oral metagenome, whole genome shotgun sequencing project. | isolation source: supragingival plaque isolated from 88 juvenile twins | host: Homo sapiens | place: Australia
GGGTGCTGGCGCAGCCACCAGATGTCGGCCTTCTGACCGGCCAATCGTGTGCAATGGATGCGGCTCTGCTGCCCGGCGCCGATGCCGATGGCCTGGCCGTCCTTGGCATAGCACACGGAGTTGGACTGCGTGTATTTGAGTGTGATGAGAGCGATGCGTAGGTCGCGGCGGGCTTCGAGGGAGAAGTCCTTGTTGTCCGTGGGGATGTTGTCGAAGAGGTGGTCGGTGGTAAGATCAATCTCGTTGCGACCCTGTTCGAAGGTGACGCCAAACACCTGCTTGCGCTCGAGCGGAGCGGGGCGATAGGCGGCATCGACCTTCAAGACGTTGTAAGCACCTTTGCGCTTTTCGCGGAGGATGGCGAGGGCTTCGGAGGTGAAATCAGGGGCAATGACGCCGTCGCTCACCTCGCGCTTGATGAGCAAGGCGGTGGCTTCATCGCACGTGTCGGAGAGGGCAATAAAGTCACCGTAGCTCGACATGCGGTCGGCACCACGGGCACGGGCATAGGCCGTGGCGATGGGCGAAAGGGGCAGGGCGAGGTCGTCGCAGAAATAGATGCGGCGCAGGGTGTCGCTCATGGGCAACCCCACGGCAGCACCAGCGGGCGAGACGTGCTTAAAAGAAGCCGCTGCGGGCAGACCGGTGGCCGCTTTGAGCTCGCTCACAAGCTGCCAGCCGTTGAGAGCATCGAGGAAGTTGATGTAACCGGGACGTCCGGAGAGCACCTCGATGGGGAGGGCGCTGCCGTTGTCCATGTAGATGCGGGAAGGCGTTTGGTTGGGGTTGCAACCATACTTCAAAGCCAATTCGTTCATAAAAAGCGCAAGATTTGATGGTGGATGAAATTCGCTCGCAAAGGTAGCAAGATATGGGCAGTTTGCCAAAGAAGTTCCCCCTTTTTCGTGGCGGTCTCGTTTTTTATTGCTACTTTTGCGACATGTACCACACACTCTTCCCCGATTTTTTCTCCTTCGACGATGGGCGTAGCCAAGAGCAGGCGCTTCGCTTGAACGAAGCCTTGCAGCAGGTCGAACTGGCCCTGCTCGACACCCACGCCGAACGCCGTGCGGTGTTGCGTAGGCTCGCGACCCTTGGGGTAACCAACGCTTGGCAGCTGCTCCAGCTCCAGCACGAGGAAGTGGCCGAATGGCCCGGCGTAGGCCCGGCCTTTCTGAGCGTGCTCGACGAGATGCGCGAGGAGGTGCATCGTGCGCCGGAACAACTGGTCGACACCTGGCGTAGAGAGTGGGCCGCGCTCACCTTTCCCGACGACATGGAGGAGGAAACTCACATCGCGCTTTCCGACGCCGACTCAGCCGAGGAAGTGCCGGAGAAAAAGTCCACCGACACGGAGCACGAATGCCTGAGCGCCGAAGCCTGCGAGGTGGAGCGCACGCTGGCCGCCTTGCTGCACACGCTCCTGCATCGCCGACCCGTCGGCGCGGGCGTGTTGCGGCGCTACTTCCTCGAAGGACTGCCCGTGAGCACCATCGTGCGGGTCGAAGGGCTCGCTTCGCGCTCCGCCGTCCATCGTGTGGTCGACCGCCAATGTCTGCGCCCTCTCCTCTCGGGTGAGGCGCTCCACGGATTGCAGCTGAGTGCTGCCTTTCTTGCAAAGTTGGAGCAGCTGCGTGGCCGACTGATATTTTGTCCCTCCACCGTGCTGGAGTGCCTGCACACCATGCTCCCTGAGCGCTTCCTGCGCTTCCTCCACCTCACGCTGCTGTGCCGCACGACCGCCGAGACCCAGTGGGGGGCCGACCTCATCGTCCCCCGCCACGCCGTGTTGCGGGCCCGCCGCCTGCTTCGCCGCACCATGCAGCAACTCCAGTGGCAGCCCGACTTCGTGAAGCGCACCCACCTCGCCGTGCGACTCCACTCCTCCGATGCCTCCTGGCTCCAGCCCCTCCTGCACCGGCATCCTTGGGTGGAGCGGAATGCCGAGGGCTACCGCCTGCGCAGCGAGCAGTTGCAGTATGATGTCTGCCGCACCGCCCGCATCCTCTGTGATGCCGGCGTCCCCTGTTCGCTCCAGGAGGTGAGATATGCCTACGAGTGTCGCTACCTGGAGCGCCCCAAGCGCCTGTCGTTGTCTGGAGTGCAGGCTCGATTTCCGCAGATTTCGACGGAAGACGACCGACTTTGGCAGTGGAAAAATACTTCCGATGCGCCATAATCCGATGATGAAATACACCGACATTTGGGCGTCGCGAAACAGCCTGAAAAAGCCCCCAAAAGCCGGCCTTTCCGCAGTGGAAGGCTGGCTTTTTTCATACGATATCCTCGGCTGATGCCCGAAAAGTCCCTTGTTTTGCTCCCTGAAAGGCGAAGTATTGTCGCAGAAAGGGCACCAGCACCGGTCGAGAAAGTGCTTTGTTTTGGGAAAACAGAGGCCCGATTTTGTGGAAAAGCAATGGTTTTACCGGACCAACTCCCACATGTGAGACGTTCATCTCCCATACGTGGGAGATTTACTTCCCACCTATGAGATGTGAATTTACCCTTAGTGGGAATCAACTCCGACTATGGGAGTGAAACGGCTGTCGGCGGGGTGCGCGGCCTTCTGCCGTCCCTCTGATTTCCGGTTGAAGAGCACCCGAAACCGAAATGCTTTCTCTCGGCGGCCAAAAGAGCGAGAGTCTTGTAGAATTGATTTGACGTCTGCCCACTCCCGATGCGAAGCCGACTGCGTCCGGAGCGGTCGGCCGTCGACACTTTTTCTACACAAAGGTCGGACTTAAGTAGATCTTCAAAATTAATCGTAGCCATTTTAGTCGTAGGCAGTTCTCTACTTTAATGTTATCTCTCTTTTGATGTCATCTATATTTCCCTTTTTCGCCATCTCGCCTTTCTTTATCAGCCGTGTAGCCCACTACACTCCTTCTTCACAAAGACAATCTATCGAAAAATTGAAACAAATATAGCGTTAATTCATTCTGAACACCTACTTATTCTTTTGTCAATTCCTAAGAATGTCGTACTTTTGCACCGATTTAGCACTTTTGTGCAACTTTCAACAGCAAACACCTCAGTCCTATTTATGGAAAAAAGAAAGATTCAATTTTCGCTGGTTTATCGCGACATGTTCCAAAGCTCGGGTAAGTTTCAGCCCCGCAAGGACCAACTCGAGCGCATTGCTCCTGTGATTATCAAGATGGGCTGCTTCAGCCGTGTCGAAACCAATGGTGGCGCCTTTGAACAGGTGAACCTCCTGGCCGGCGAGAACCCCAACGAAGCCGTGCGGGCTTTCACCAAGCCCTTCAACGAAGTGGGCATCAAGACCCATATGCTCGACCGCGGTTTGAACGGTCTGCGCATGTTCCCTGTTCCCGCCGATGTGCGCCGCCTGATGTACAAGGTTAAGCACGCGCAAGGCACCGATATCACCCGTATCTTCTGTGGTCTGAACGATGTGCGCAACATCATTCCTTCCATCAAATATGCCATCGAAGGCGGTATGACGCCCCAAGCCACCCTGTGCATCACCACTTCGCCCATCCACACCGCTGAGTACTACGCCGGCATTGCCGACCAGCTCATCGCGGCTGGTGCGCCCGAAATCTGCTTGAAGGACATGGCCGGTATCGGTCAGCCCGCAATGCTCGGTGAACTTTGCCGCATGATTAAGACGAAGCACCCAGAAGTGATTGTGGAATATCACGGCCACACCGGCCCCGGCTTGTCGATGGCCTCTATTCTGGAAGTGTGCCGCAACGGTGCCGACATCATCGACTGCGCCATCGAGCCGCTTGCCTGGGGCAAGGTGCATCCGGACGTCATCTCCGTGCAGAGCATGCTCAAGAATGCCGGTTTCGATGTGCCCGAAATCAACATGGAAGCCTATATGGAAGCCCGCAAGCTCACGCAAGAGTTCATCGACGAATGGTTGGGCTACTTCATCAACCCCGGCAACAAGTTGATGTCTTCTCTCCTTCTCGGCTGCGGTCTGCCCGGCGGTATGATGGGCTCGATGATGGCCGACCTGACGGGCGTGATGAGTGCCATCAACGCCAACCGCGAGAAGAAGGGCGAAGCGCCCCTCTCGGAAGATGCGTTGCTCGTCAAGCTCTTTGACGAAGTGGCCTACGTTTGGCCTCGCGTGGGTTATCCTCCCTTGGTGACACCTTTCAGCCAATATGTCAAGAACATAGCTCTGATGAACCTCCTCACAGAGTCGATGGACAAGCCGCGCTACACCATGATGGACAACAGCATCTGGGGCATGATTCTCGGCAAGAGCGGTAAGCTCCCTGGTAAGCTCGATGACGAAATCGTGGCTTTGGCCAAAGAGAAGGGCTACGAGTTCAGCACCGAAGACCCCCAGACCAACTACCCCGACGAACTGGACCGCTTCATCAAGGAGATGGAAGAAAACGGTTGGGATCGTGGCCAAGACGACGAAGAGCTCTTTGAGTTTGCGATGCACGAAACGCAGTATCGCGACTACAAGAGCGGTGCTGCCAAGAAGCGCTTTCTCGCCGACCTCCAAGCTGCTAAGGACAAAGCCAACGCTTCCGGCATGACGCCCGAAGAGGCCGCTGCCCTCAAGCACGCCAAGGCCGATGCCATCGTAGCTCCCGAAAGCGGTATTCTGCTGTGGGAAATCGGCGGTGATGCCGAAGGGGTGAAGGCCATCGAGCCTTTCATCGGCAAGGAGTACAACGAAAAGGACTTCTTCTGCTACATCGAAAACGGCTTCGGCAAAATCCTCGAAATTCCTGCTGCCCTCGGCGGTACGCTGGTCGAGGTTAATGCCAAGCAGGGTGCCCACGTCCAAAAGGGTGATGTGATTGCCTACATCGAGCGTTCGGAACGCGTCTAACCCCCTCTCCCTCCCTCTGACCCTATCGCCTTTGGAGCAACTTCGCAAGAAGTAGCCCCAAAGGCTTTTTCACTACTTCCCCATGTCGCTCCCTGCTCTCTTTGTCCGCCTCGTGGCCTATCGGCTCAGCCTGTTGCTGACGATGGTCATCTTTGCCCTCTGTCTCTATGATCTGCCCGAAACCCCGCTGGACCAGGTGCGCTTCATCGATAAGTACACACACGTGCTGATGTATCTGGCTTATGGCACAGTGCTTTGGGTCGAAACGGGGCTTCGTGACCTCCCACCTCACAAGCGGTGGAGCGTCTGTGTGGCCTGGCCGGTGGCGATGGGGGGGCTCATCGAAGTGCTCCAGTCGCTCTGCACGCTACACCGCCACGGTGACCTCCTCGATGTAGCGGCCAACAGCCTGGGTGTTGTGCTGGCCGTCTTCGTGGGGCGTGCGGCCTGCCGGTTTCTTTCTCAACATCGTTCTCTTCTTCACTAAACCATCGATATGCGCTATCTTAGGATTGATGACACCCATTTGACCCTGGTGGCCTGCACCGGTTCGCGGCAGGCCCCCTCTCCTCAAGCGGTTGTAGCGTTTGAGCATCGGGCGCTATCGCCCACGCTTTCGCTGGAAGCCGACTTGCGCGACCTTTGCCAAGCCCATAAAGCGTTTGCCGAAGTGCAGCCCACGCAGGTTGTCGTGGAAGGCCGGGTCACGCTGGTCCCGCTCTCGGAGTTTGAAGAGGAGGCTTGCGCCACGCTCTATCGCTTCTGCGTGACGGGCGACGATGAGTTGCAGCCGGCCATGCGCGTCTTCTACGACCCGCTTCCGGCCTCCAATGCCGTTTTGCTCTTCGCCTTGCCCGAAGACACCTGCCGCGACATCGAAGCCGTGCTGGGAGAGGTGCATTACGTGTCCTACCTGACGGCTGTCTTGCGCCGTCTCTCGGGCAAGGGCGTTGCCGGCAAGCGTCGTGTCTACGTGTATTGCCGCGACCAGAAGGTGGACATCTGTGTCTTCGACGGCACGCGCATTTTGGTGCTCAACACGTTTGAGGTACAGTCGCCCACCGATGTGGCATACTATACGTTCAACTTGGCGCAAAGCTTAGGTTGGGAGCAGGAGAAGCAACCCTTCACCCTTTTCGGAGAAGAGGGGAAGGTACAGGACGTTGTGAAACAACTACAACTTTACGTGGCCGAGGTGGGCAGTTTGCGCTTGTCGGCCGAATACAATCGACATCCCTTGACCGAAATCGCAGATATGCCTTTCGACTTGGCCACTCAAATTTTGCACCAATGAGAGTCATCACCGGAAAATACAAAGGTAAACACTTCGAAGTGCCGCGCTCGTTTAAGGCACGTCCCACCACCGATTTTGCCAAAGAAAACCTCTTCAACGTGCTTCGCGCCTACCTCGATTTTGAGGAGACGCGTGCGCTTGATCTCTTTGCCGGGACGGGAAGCATTTCGCTCGAACTGCTTTCGCGCGGCTGCCCGGAGGTGGTGTGTGTGGAGCGCGACCGCCAGCATTTCACGTTCTTGTGTCGCATGTTTGAGGCGTTGGGCGACAAGGCGGTACGAACACTGTGTGGCGATGCTCTGCGCTTCATCGAGAAAAACGGACAACCTTTCGACCTCGTTTTTGCCGACCCACCTTATGCCTTGAAGGAGTTGCCCGAACTGCCTGACCGCATCTTGTCCGGCAAACTGCTGACATCGCAGGGACTGCTTGTCCTGGAGCATGGCAAGAACTATGACTTCTCTGCCCACCCTTGCTTCTTGGAGCATCGTGTCTATGGGTCGGTGAACTTCTCTTTCTTCCGACCTACGAATGATTAGTCAACTCTTTGCGCGAAACATTGCCGAGGCTTTCCCCCACGCCATCACGCCTCATCAAGAGGCTGCGGCTTTGAAGATGGGCGAATTTCTCTCCGACCCACGCACCTCGCAGGCTTTCATCCTGCGTGGCTATGCCGGTACCGGCAAAACCTCACTCGTGGGCGCTGTGGTGCGCGTTTGGCAGCAACTGCAACGCACCGTGGTGCTGTTGGCTCCAACAGGACGTGCGGCCAAAGTCTTCTCGCTCCATGCCGGCAGTCCGGCCTACACCATCCACAAGATTATCTATCGTCAAGATGCCTTCAAGGGGGAGGACACTCACTTCAATCCCGGATGGAATCCTTTCAAAGAAGCCCTGTTCATCGTCGATGAAGCCTCGATGGTATCCAACAACGGCGGAAACCGCCTCTTTGGCACCGGTTGTTTGCTGGACGACCTCATCCAGTTTGTCTACACTGGCGCAGGTTGCCGCCTGATGATGGTGGGTGATACGGCACAGTTGCCGCCCGTGGGCGAAGAGGAAAGTCCGGCTCTGCAACCTTCCACCTTAGAGGGCTACGGCCTGAATGTGCGTATGGCCGAGCTGACGGAAGTGGTGCGCCAAGCCCAAACTTCGGCCGTGCTCCGCAATGCCACCCATCTGCGTTTGCAAATCAGCACGTTCGACGGCACATCGGTGCAAGGGGCTTATGCTGACGATGGAGATGCCTATCATGCCGTCAATGAAAACGGCCTTCCGCTCATCACGGTGGGCGAGCACAGCGAAGTGCGTGTTATCCCCGGCGACGAACTGATAGAAGCGCTCGAAGCCAGTTATCAGAACTGGGGAACGTCTGACACCATCATCGTGACGCGAAGCAACAAGCGCGCCAACATTTTCAACCAAGGTGTGCGCACCCGAATCTTCGACCGCGAAGATATCTTGGTGCGTGGCGATCAAATCATGACCGTCAAGAACAACTACTATTGGACCGCGCAGGCGGCCACGCAGCTTGCTGAAGGCGAAACCCTTCCCTTAGCTTTTGTGGCCAACGGCGATAGTGCCGAAGTGGTGCGACTGCACAATGTCCACGACATGCACGGATTTCAGTTTGCCGATGCCACCTTGCGTTTCCCTGACTACGACAACTACGAGTTGGACTGCCGCATTCTACTGAGCACTCTGCTCTCAGACTCGCCTTCCCTCACGTCCACTGAATCCGCGCAGCTCTATGAGGCTGTCTATCAGGACTATGTCGACATTCGCAACCAACGTGAGCGGATGAAAGCCATTCGTCAAGACCCTTATTATAATGCGTTGCAAATCAAGTATGCCTATGCCGTGACGTGTCACAAATCGCAGGGCGGACAGTGGCACGAAGTCTACATCGACCAAGGCTACATCCCTGACGACACCGACCCAGTGGCTTATCTGCGGTGGCTGTACACCGCTTTCACTCGCACCTCGGGCAACCTCTATCTAATCAACTGGCCTGCTGAGCAGACCACATCCTCTCCCTAAACCTATGATTGCAATTGTCATCAACGCACTCGCCGTAGTGGTCGGAAGTACCATCGGCGCCTTGGCCAAACGAGGCATCGGCGAAAAGTATCTCACAGTGCTCAATACCGCCATGGGATTGGCGGCTTTGGTGCTGGGCATCAATGTCGCCATGAGCAATATGGGGCGAAGCAAGCTCCCTGTTCTCTTTATCTTCTGCCTTTCCCTCGGTGGACTCTTGGGTACGGTGCTGCACTTAGACCAACGTTTGGAGGCCGCGACAAAACACATGTCCAAAAGTGGAAGCAACTTGGTGGAGGGCATCACCACCGCCGTGTTGTTCTGTTGTGTCGGCACCCTCTCCATGATGGGCCCCGTGCTGGCCGCGCTCAAAGGCGACAATACCTACCTGATGACTGCCGCCACCCTCAACCTCGTCACGATGATTGTCGTGGCTTCAAGCTATGGCTTTTGGACTTGCATCACCGCCCTTTTCGTCTTTGCTTGGCAAGGCACCATCTACGGCATTGCCAAACTCTCGGCCGACTTCATTTCGGACGACTTGATTGCCGAAGTCTCCATCGTGGGCGGTGTCTTGATTGCCGCAGCCGGACTGGGCGTGATGAACATCAAAGACTGCAAAACCATCAACCTGCTCCCCGCCTTGCTGATGCCCATGCTCTTCTTCCTCTTCAAAAATCTCTTAGGCCTTTAATCCCTTCACACTGCCAAAACAACAATCCATGACACCAACTCATCGCCTTTCCATAGCGTTGCTCCTCTCCGTTTTTGCCCTGACGACCTTAGCACAAGGCAAAGCCGAACTCCTCAATCCGCAGGTAGATTTGGGCGAGGTTGGGTGGAAAACTCCTGCCGCTGCCACCTTCCAACTGAAAAATGTGGGCAACACTCCGCTCACCATCACCGCTGTCGAAGGCGATTGCCGCTGTGCCTCCTTCCATTGGGAGCGGAACGCAATAGCTCCCGGCCGCACCACCACCATCACTGCCCACTACGATGCCGCCACACTGGGACACTTCGTCCAGCAGGTGCGGTTCGTTACCTCGGCCTCCGCTCAGCCGCTTTGGGGAAAGTTGCAAGGGCGCGTGGTCAATAAGTTGCAAGACGAAGCGGTGCGTTTTCCTTATGCCATTGGCGATGTGCGCCTCTCCACCGACAATATCGAATTTGACGCCTATCGCGGACAGCAGTTGCAGCGAACTCTCTTCGTTCTCAACAATGGCAAGGCCAACTATATGCCTGCATTGCTCCACCTTCCCAAGTACCTCACGGCCTATGCTGAACCAGAAGTGGTGCGGCCGGGCAAAGTTGGGAAAATCACACTCAACCTGAACACCAACGAGGTGCATGACATCGGCCTGACCCAAACCTCCATCTATCTGGCGCGCTATGCCGGCGACCATGTGGGCAAGCACAACGAGTTGGACCTCTCCGTCACCCTGCTCCCACCGGTGGAACAAACTCGCCTCGAAAATGCTCCCGTGGCACAAATAGACACGCTCATTGATTTGGGCAGTTTCAATGGGAAATCAAAGTTGAAGGGTGAACTCATCCTCTCCAACCAAGGCCATGCACCGCTGGTGGTCAAGACGCTCCAAGTCTACAATCCAGGCATCAGTGTCTCCCTCTCCAAATCGGTCATCAGGCCCGGCGAACGCGCCAAATTGAAACTTACGGCCAGTGCACAATCCGACTTCTTCCGAGGTCGCCGCCTTCTTTTGATTACCAACGACCCCAAGAATACAAAAATCATCGTACATGTGTTGATGAAAAAGTAACAAACATTTCGTCAGTCCAAAGAAAATGCCTACCTTTGCACCAACAAACAAAAAGCCTATCGGAAAGTAGCGCAGTTGGTAGCGCACTACGTTCGGGACGTAGGGGTCGGGCGTTCGAGTCGCCTCTTTCCGACCAATATCGGTGATGAATACAGCCGATAGTCTTATTTCTAAGGTGAACATGCAACCTCTGCTTCGGCAGAGGTTGTTTTTTGCTATCTTCTTTACTGAGTTGCTTTCTTTGCACATTGTCTCTTCTTTCTGATAACCCCAATTCGGGATAAGGCACTCTTGCTTTTTGCCTTAAAACAGTTTCAATAA
>RBWB01584366.1_pt1 | contig 10256 bp, 9 predicted proteins | sample 2014201 | NCBI WGS metagenome assembly RBWB01 (sample SAMN10133834, study PRJNA383868) | Human oral metagenome, whole genome shotgun sequencing project. | isolation source: supragingival plaque isolated from 88 juvenile twins | host: Homo sapiens | place: Australia
TTTTTTTAGTTACAGAGTTTTACTGCCTATTCCTCATCGCTCCACGCTAGGGTCGTCCCGTAAATCTGCTCTAGACGACCGAAGAGCTTAGGCGCTTCATCAGCTCTCAGACTTAAGGACAAGCGACAACTCTCCAGAAACTCTTGCTCCAAAACGCGCGCATCCCAATCCTTGACCAAACGCATAACCTCGCCCATCAGCTCATAGCCAAAAGCAACCGTAAACGCACGCTCCACGATGCGTTCAACCTTTTTGGCGGTAGAGAGTGCTTCTCGTGTAGCCTCTCTATAAGCCTCTATAAGCCCCGATGTGCCGAGCTTAACGCCTCCAAAATAGCGAATAACAACGGCTACAACCTCCGTAACATTAGCACTCAACAGCTGACCAAGGATAGGTTTACCTGCCGTTCCCGAAGGCTCTCCATCGTCATTACTGCGTGTCGTCTCCCCATCTATGCCCAAGCGATAAGCCCAGCAAACATGGCGTGCATCGTAATACTTTTGCCTCAGGCGAGCGACCTCTGCAAGCGCTTCTTCCTCTGTCCTTACAGGGATAACATAGGCAATGAACTTACTCCTTAGCTCTGAATATAAGCCCTCTGCCGTCTCTTCCAGACTCCAGTATGACGCTATTACCTCTGACATATCCAACTATTGCTCATCTTTGGAGCGCAACTGCATATTATATAGCTGCGTATAATATCCGCCCTTAGCTAATAATTCGTCGTGTTTGCCCTGCTCTACAATCTGCCCTTCATGCAGAACGCATATCATATCAGCATTGATAATGGTCGATAGTCTATGCGCAATAACAATAGTCGTACGGCTATGCATCAAGTCCTCAAGAGCCTCTTGAACAAGTCGCTCACTAGCGGTATCGAGTGCGCTCGTAGCCTCATCAAGTATCATAATCGGCGGGTTCTTATACACCGCACGAGCAATAGAGAGTCGCTGACGCTGTCCGCCAGAGAGCTTACTACCTCTATCTCCGATATTAGACTCGTAGCCCTCAGCCATACGCTCTACAAACTCATCAACGTGGGCGATGCGTGCCGCCTGCTCAATATCAGCCTGCTGCGCATCGTCTGTTCCGAAGGATATATTATTAGCAATCGTATCATTAAAGAGAATTGGGTCTTGATTAACATTCCCAATTAGGCTTCTTAGGTCTGTGAGCTTCAAGGCACGCACATCTGTACCATCAACCAAAATCGCCCCCTCTTCCACATCGTAGAAGCGAGGTATTAGGTCCACGAGCGTCGTCTTACCGCTACCACTCTGCCCTACCAAGGCGACTGTATGCCCCTTAGGAATAGTGAGATTGATATCACGCAGAACCCATTTATCTTCATAACGGAATGAGACATGACGCAATTCGATACATTCCTCAAATCTCAATTCTTGAGGACTCTCAGGGTCTTGAATACTATTCTCCGCCTGCATAATCTCATCAATACGCATCACCGAGCCCATACCCTTGCGTATGGCATAAAAGCCCTTAGACAAATCCTTCAGCGGATTGATTAGGCTATAGAAGATAACGAGATAGTAAATAAATGTAGAAGCATCAATGCCACCACTACCACTGACAATAAGCACACCGCCATACCAAAGTACTATCGCAATGGTCATGGTCCCAAGGAACTCACTCATCGGATGCGCTAGTTGCTGGCGTCTAAATAGCGACATCGTACTCTGACGATGGCGGTCATTAGCTTCTCTATAACGCTTGCTCATCCACACTTCACTCGTGAAAGCCTTGATAATGCGCAAGCCTCCGAGCGTTTCCTCTGTCATACTCAAGACGCTCCCCCATAGCGACTGCACGGTAAGGCTATCACGCTTGAGCATACGCCCCACACGCCCCATAATAAAGCCTGCTATCGGCAGGAGAATAAAGACAAAGAGCGTGAGCTTCCAGCTAATGAGAATCATGCTACCCAAGTAGACGATTATCATGATTGGGTTCTTCAGCACTAGGTCAAGGCTACTCATAATAGAGTTCTCCACCTCGGCCACGTCGCCCGATATACGGGCTAGCACATCGCCCTTACGCTCACTAGAAAAATAGCCTAGAGGAAGTGCAAGAATCTTGTCATACAGAGACACACGCATATCACGCACAATACCTGTGCGGATAGGTATCATCGCATAGAGAGCTAGATAAGCACTCCCCACCTTAAACCCAGTCATCACGACTAGATAAACACTCAAGAGCATGAGCGTATAGGGAATACCATGGCTCTCGGCTAATTGCCCGATGTAGTAAGAGAAATTATTATTGAGAATATCTGCTGCTCGTGACCAATCTCGTACATTCAGGAAGGAGATGTCCGCAAAATCCATAAGCCCCTTAGCACGCTCATCTATTTGGAAGAGTATGCGCAAGATGGGCATCACAAGGGCAAAAGCAACTAGATTAAGTATCGCACTAATGATATTAGCGACTACACTTAGAAGGAGATACCGCTTATAGGGCGGTACATAACGTCTTATAAACCGATATAAATCTTTCAAAATCTTGTATTCATGAAAGGCGAGAGCCACTAAGCGATGGCTTAGTGGCTACTTGCTGTATCATCTTTGTAACGGAAGATTAGAGTGAAGAGCACGGCGACAAGGGCTGCATAAGCCGCAAAGATATGCCATGAAGTCTGCCACCCATGTATTTTAGCAAGAGCGTCCGTTTGATTATTGACAAAGTGGTCAATGATAGCACCTGCAGCAAACGAACCAATCGTAGCGCCGATACCATTAGTCATAATCATAAACAGTCCTTGCGCACTTGAGCGGATAGAGTTGTCTGTCTCCTTATCCACGAAGAGAGAGCCCGACACATTGAAGAAGTCAAAAGCCACTCCGTAAACAATCATACTCAAGAGGAAGAGCCAAACACCCGAACCCGGATTACCGAAACCGAGCAGAGCGAAGCGCAGTACCCACGCACACATAGCTATCAGCATCACATTGCGGATACCGAAACGCTTAAGCGCAAAAGGAATAAGCAAGATACAGAGTGTCTCCGACACTTGAGAGACAGAGATAAGGATATTACTATGCGTTACCCCGAAGGTACCTGCATACTCGGCTACATCATTGAAAGCTCCAAGATAAGGATTTGCAAAACCGTTAGTTATCTGCAAACAAACACCTAGAAGCATTGAGAAGACGAAGAAGAGCGCCATCTTAGGTTGCTTGAAGAGCGCAAAAGCTCTAAGCCCCAAAGCATCTACAAGTCCCTTACCCTCAGACTTGCTCACAGGGCAATGTGGCAAAGTAAAGGTATAGGCAAACATGAGCAAAGCTACTAAAGCCGAAGCTAAGAACTGAAAGCTAGTAGCCTCCAAGCCAAGAACGCTCACCAAAATCATCATACAGATGAAGCCGACAGTCCCGAAAACACGGATTACAGGGAACTCCTTGATTAGGTCTAAGCCATTAGACTCTAGCACAGAGTAAGCCACCGAGTTGGACAAGGCTATCGTAGGCATATAGAAAGCTACGCTTAAGCTGTATAGGATATAGAGCGGTAAGTACTGAACAGACTCAACCTGATGCGTGTACGCCCAAGCTCCACACATGAAGAGGGCTGCCAAGAGATGACAAATACCGAGCAATCTCTGTGCTGGTACCCATCTATCCGCCACAATACCCATTAAGGCCGGCATAAACAGAGAGACAATACCCTGCATGCCATAGAAAGAACCTATCTGAACGCCACTAAAACCTATTGAGCCCAAATAGCGACCCATAGAAATGAGGTACGCGCCCCAAACGGCAAACTGCAAGAAGTTCAGTATGATTAACCTTAGCTTGATACTCATAACTTCTAGGATTATTTGATGAATATGCTATTACTTAAACTTAGATACTGTGACGCCTATCTTCAGAGCGGCAGCATCTTTCTTGAAGCGCACGAAGCTAGGGAAGAGATATTCATGAATAGCCGCTGTAGTTACAACGTTATTACCTGAGTTAGCCACCTGACGCTCTACGGGAATAACTCTCAACTCCAAATCGGCATCAACCACCCACTTAGAGCCATTATAACTCGCATGATGCTTGAGGTGCTCTGTAAGCAATCTACTGATATTACTGAAGTTGTAATACTTTGCATTAGCTACATAAGCCGAGCTTAGGTAACTCACTGCCGCTGCCGTACGCTCAGTAAGACCTTTCTTAAAGTAAGTAGCCAATGAATCCTTAGGCATCAGCATCATATAAGGAGGAGGGTCAAGGCTCAGATTAGCTGGATTATCTATTTCCAACTTAAACTGAGTGTCTGCTATCGAACGGTCCTTACCTATCTGAATATCCTTAGGCTGATTTTGGAGTAAGCGTTCAAGCTCTGTATGAGCAAGGCGGATAGCTGGCAGAACGCCTGCTGGACCTTTGCTATAGAGGTAATGACTTTGAGGATCAAGGAGCGCATTTAAGTTCTGATGCTCAATACCATCTATACGGCTCGTGAGCTTCGTATTGATAAAAGCCTCACGACCATGGCGAATGCTGTCGCCCTCCTTATAGTGGTAGTGTACGACTAAGTTTGTAGTCTTAACCTTGAGCACGGCTCCTCGCCCTGCAGTTGTGGTTATATACAAACCGCCTAAGACTTTCTTAGAGAAGCTCTCTTGAGTATCGAAGTCGCTAGGGCTTGTGCGTGAGCGGTCATACAGACGCTGACCAAGTTCATTAGACAGCTTAAGGCTAATAGCGTAAGCAACTGCTGACTTCTGTACGACACGGCGCACCGTATCACTCGCATAGCGTACAATCTGCTCACCTAGCAAACGTGAAGGCTCGGCATAGCTCGATAGCTCTTGCTTGCTACGCTCTCCCCCAGTAAATCCGGCAGGAAGCTCATAGACAGATACCTGCATAGGCGCACGAGAAGAACCTAAGAAACCCTCCCCTCGAGGCAATAATAACTCAAGTCTTACGCTGTCTATCTTTCCTCCTTCGGGCGTGTGCGAGAATGAAAAGCCCGGAGCCGTGCGTAGTTGTGTGGCAAAGTCAGCCTTAAAGTCGCCATAGGTAGCATCTGCATAAGCTCCTAAAAGACCATCAGTGCTAAATCCATTATACACATCAGGCTGAACCTCCGTAGACGCTTCAAACTGGAGCTGATACTGCTCACTCTCCACCTTATCTCGTGGTGTCTGCACGCTCTCCCCTAAGTTCGAAAGCGTATCATCGCAGCTTGCTAGTAGAGCTAGTGAAAGCCCTAAGCCAACTACTGCACGTGCCATCATTTTCATGACCTTATTATAACTGTTCGTAAAAGTTGTTGTAAACCTCTGCTGGGTGGTCTGCACCGGGGTAAGCAAGGAAAGGCTTGCCACTCTTAGCGATAAACTCGGCTAGACTAGGGCTAATCACCTCACTACCCTGCACCACTGCATCGGCATGACTAATAGCGAGCTTCATCAGGGCTTCGTAATCCGTCTTACCCTCCATCACTGCATAATCTTCTTCTGCAATGCCGTCGCTCTTTAGCTTGGCAAAGAGGTCAGTAGGTATTTCCACTGCTTGCTCTTCATTATAAACGCTCACAACGAGTTTCGCAGTATTGAGCGCTTCATCTTGGTTATAAACCTTGCGCAGATAAAGCATAGACAGAGCTGTAAATGCACCATGACAATGAATAAAGCCCGGCTCCCAACGCAATTTCTTAATTGTCTCAAACACTCCCTGAACAAAGAATAGTGAGCGTTCGTCATTATCATTCGGGCCCTTCGCAGATACTTCCAAGCCAGTTTTACGCTTGAAGAAGTCGTCATTATGAAGGAAATAAACCTGCATACGAGCCGATGGAATAGATGCTACCTTAACAATAAGGGGATGGTCTCTGTTGTCGATAGTTAGGTTAATACCTGATAACCTCTGCACTTCATGCAGTTGATTACGACGTTCGTTAATTGTGCCATAACGAGGCATAAACAAGCGCACTTCATTTTTATCATAGTGCTGCATATACTCTGGCAGTTCGCGTGAAACCTTAGCGATTTCCGACTGCTCTACATAAGGATAAATCTCTTGAGAGATATAAAGTATTCTCTTTAATGCCATTCGAGTTAATAATTCAACATGAGTCATACCCATACCTCAGATATGACTATAACATTCCTAAAATTAAATCTTTGCAAAGATACGAATAATAGCTGACTCTGTAAGCCCCCGCCTAAGAGCAAGCCAGCGCAAGCCCATGAAAATAACCAAGTAATTGATTGGTGGTGATAACGTAGATGAGCCCTGCAAGGGCGACACTATTCTGTCCAAGGCAAATGCTCGCTCTGTTAGTGCCGCTCCTACGGAGCTCAATCCGCTTTTATCTGTGTGTACCCAGGGTTTCATTTCGGGCTTTGCCCTCATTACACCCTGGGCTATGAAAAAGTATCGGGCCTAAAGGCACTCGTAATTAGATGAATTTTGATGCGGTTGCCCTGTAATCTCACCATCGCTCGGTATCTTTTTCGCAATAAATCAAGTATATTTGCATTATTCATTTAAGAAATTTCTCCCGTGAGCGAAATCCTCCGACTTCGAGAAAAAACACAAAGGAGGAAACCATATTGAATAATATCATTTCAATTTATGTAGATTGGGCAGATGAAACAATGCCTAAAAAACAAATAGAATAACAGCACAAAAAGTTAAATGTCAGATTTATAAAAATGATAAGCTTGTACTATCAGCAACTAATTCTGCAATTACAACTAAATGGTGTAATTGGGAAGTAGGCATTAGAGATATCTATAAGCTATCAAGTAGAAAGATTGCATTACTCCCTTTGGCTGAAAATAGTGGTGTATGGAATGGTAATGAATCTCTACAAATCTATCCCAGAATTGAGAAAAAATTTATATAAAAATGACGAGTCCTACATTCGTTACCCTGATGGAACATTTAAAGACCTATCTAATATGGCTAAACAAATAATTATGGAATTTACAGATCAACAGAAACAATTCATTAGAGATTATATAGCTGAAATAAATAGTGGTGATGCTGCAATTTTTGCAGGAGCAGGGTTGTCTGCTTCTGTAGGTTTTGTAAACTGGAAAGAGTTACTGAGAGACTTAGCGACCGAATTAAATTTGGATATTGAAAAGGAGCATGATTTAATTTCTGTAGCACAGTATCATTTCAATAAATTTAAACGTAGTAAGATAAACAACAAGATTATCAACGAGTTTAGCACACTCAAAGTAGGAAGTGAAAATCATAAGATCTTATCCCGTATTGGTATCGATACATTTTGGACGACTAATTATGATCAACTTATAGAAAGAGCATTAGAGAGCGAAGGAAAGACTGTAGAAATAAAAATTAGACAAGAAGACTTTTCACGAAATATCAAGAAAAAGGATGCCATCGTTTACAAAATGCACGGAGATAAAAATTCACCAGATGAAGCTGTTTTGACAAAAGATGACTATGAAACATATAATGATAAGAAAGAATTGTTCTCCACTGCATTAAGAGGTGATTTATTATCAAAGACGTTTCTATTTATAGGATTTAGTTTTGATGACCCGAATTTGGAATACATTTTAGGGAGAATAAAAATTTTACTAAAAGACAACACTCCTACTCATTATTGTTTCTTCAAGGAAGTACAAGAGTTAGACTTTCAAGATACTACAAAAACTTCCGAGCAAAATAAAGAAGATTATTTGTATGCTAAAATCAAGCAAGAATTGAAAATTGAAGATTTAATTCGATATGGTATTCGTGCAATAATGGTAAAAGAATATTCTGACATAACTGCAATACTTTTGGAAATTGAGAAAAGACTAAAAAGGAAAAATATTTTTATTTCGGGCGCAGCTCACGACTATGATCCATATACGGAAGAAACAGCCAAAGATCTTATTCATTCTTTGAGTTACAAATTAGCAGAAAAAGAGTATAAAATCATTTCAGGCTTTGGTTTAGGTATCGGAAGTATCGTTATTAATGGAGCTTTAGATTTTAAGCTAAACTCAAATTATAGAAGTTTGGATGACTTACTGGTTTTGCGCCCTTTCCCGCAGATACAATCGGGAGGGCAAAGCATTTCTAAAGTATGGACGGATTACAGGAACGAAATGATCTCAAAAGCTGGTATCGCAATCTTTGTTTTTGGGAATAAAAAGGTTAGAGAAAATATTGTTAACTCAAATGGTATGGAGGAAGAATTTGAAATTTGTTTAAAGCACAATGTTATTCCGATTCCAATAGGAGCAACTGGCTATGTTTCTAAATCTTTATGGGATAAAGTTATAACCAAATTAGAAAGCTATTATCCCAATAATGACAGTTTATATAATACAATTACAGAGCTTGGGAAAGACAATTCCACAAAAGATAATTTGATAAATAATATATTAACGGCAATTGACATCTTACAAAATATCTAATTATGGCAAAAAGACAAGTATTTTACAGTTTTCACTATGAAAATGATGTTTTTAGAGTTCAACAAATTCGAAACATTGGCGCATTGGAAGATAATGAACCCGTTTCTCCCAATGAATGGGAAAGCATTAAAAGACGCGGAGAAGCTTCAATAAAAGAATGGATTGACGATAACCTTAGATACAAAAGTTGTGTTATCGTATTGATAGGAGAAGAAACGGCTAATAGAAAATGGGTACAATATGAGATCAAAAAAGCTTTGAAACTTGGTAAGGGATTAATCGGGGTTTATATACATAACCTAAAAGACCCAAGAACGGGAAAATCTTCAAAAGGAAAGAACCCTTTTGATCAATTTATATCCGATGATGGTACCAAACTTTCAAGTATTGTAAAATGCTATGACCCCAATCCTAATGATGCCTATAATGAAATTAGAGACAATCTTGAAAATTGGATTGATGAAGCTATAGAATCACGTTAATTCTCCTACATTAAACTAATGAGAGAGCTGTGAGTTCGAGGGAAAAGACATTAAAAACAAAAGTGACCATAAGGATCTGTACCACTGACAAGCACTTTTTCAATACTTAAAATGAAACTATAAAGAGAAAGAGCTTGCTCCATTAATGATGGAACAAGCTCTTTTTTATATTCAAGTTATTTGCCCTCTTTGTTACTTAAACCTCTCCATATCTCTTGCAATCTTTTGGTCAATGATTTGGGCATAGATCTGCGTGGTGGCGGCAACGGAGGAATGTCCCACCATCTTGGCAATATTCTCTATCGGAATACTTGCCTCCAAAGTCAGCGTGCTGAAACTGTGGCGAGCGGACATGGTAGCCCAGTGGAGTACGAACACCACACGCCAAGCCTACTGCTTTGAGGAGGGCAATCAGTTTATTGTGTCGGGGAATATTTTCGTTTCGGGGAGTGCCTTGCAATCTCTCTCTACTTCCGTTTTTCGTCTTTCCTTACGGATATATCGTTTCCTCCTCGCTGTTCGTTTCGATTTGCAAAGCTCGCAGAGCCTGCAAGTCGGCAAATAGCAAACCCGTGAAGGTGGAGAAAAGAAACATTCTTTGGCTTAGTTTTGCCCCCCTCATCCTGCAATGGAAATGCCAAGAGCTTTGCCTCATCGCCTTTGCTTAGCGAACGAGGGTTACGCTCCATGGCTTCATACTTCCCCTCTTCAAATGAATTAAAGCATATTGTTCCCCTGACCGACAGCTCGATACATCAATATTCAACCAACAGAGATACTTACTTATTGTTGCAAAGACATAGCCCTCTTTCTTCAAATGGAAACGATAATCATCAGATATCTATGATAAGTTAGAGAAATATACTCTTCGTCACGATTTCGTACAAAAGCATTGAGCTTCATCGGAACTTAGATTGTTGCTATACGCACCCTCACTCTTGCTTTCTCTTTGGGTATTCCTCTGTACTAAGGACAAGAAGTATCGTTGGATTCCGCCTGATGCCTTGTGAGTAGTTCTTCAGAAGTGCAGTGCACCCCCAAAGTTAGACAATAAACATTTTGAGTTTTCTTATGAGTAGTAAAAAGAGAGAAGAACGATTTTTCAAATTTGCTAAGGCATATACATCATACTAGATGCCGGTTATTCATTTGAGCATACCCGCATCGCCTATGGTATAAGTGCTACACATCTTAAAGTTTTACGATCAAAATACCTACAATAGGGTCCAGTTGGATTGAAAAAAGATAAATACAAAAGTGAGTACGGTGTACTTATTTCCGTGAGTACACGTAAATAAATTCGTACTTACGCGCACTTAAATCGATACTTGCACTTACCTTTCTGGAGACTTCAGCTGTAGTCTGTACAAACT
>RBWB01584368.1_pt1 | contig 10253 bp, 8 predicted proteins | sample 2014201 | NCBI WGS metagenome assembly RBWB01 (sample SAMN10133834, study PRJNA383868) | Human oral metagenome, whole genome shotgun sequencing project. | isolation source: supragingival plaque isolated from 88 juvenile twins | host: Homo sapiens | place: Australia
AAGTAAAGTTCAAATTCCGATTTAGAGAATATCTTTTATATCTTTGCAGAAAATAGCTGTATGGACTTGAAGATAAAGATATTAGTTTTATTTATTGCTCTATTTATCTTCGGTGGTTGTTCTTCCGAAGTAAACTATAGTAGTCAAATAATAAACTACGATTATAATCAATTAGATGGTGTCTTAATCTATAATAGAGATATTGACATGACCATTTTTGAGCTGTTTAGGGAAAAGGGGAGTGGTCTTGTGTTTGTAGATAACCAGTTGAGAATAACTAAAAAGCCAAAGAACTATCCCTTACAGGATAACGAGATAATTAAGTTTCTCAAGGCTTATAAGAAATTAAATCTATCGTATTGTTGCATAGATAATGGGAAGATAATAAGAGTGATTTCTAATGGCATTGACTATATAAAAATAAATAAAGGCTATCATGATAAAAGATACCTTTTCGACTCGCATAAGCAAGAGTATGAATATATTGGCAATGATTGGTATGTAAAGAGGATGTAAATAACATAGACAAAAGAAAAATGAAACAGAGATTATTAATTTATACGGTATGGATTGCCATTTTCCTATGTATATCTATCTTGATTCTTTTCATAACAGCCATAACACAAAGCTATTTTCCATATCTAAACTTGGTGATATACGTACCAATGATTATACTTTCGTCTGTCTCATTTGCAGTCATATTTGAAGACAAATGGTGGGTAAGTCTAATTGAAGGTATGGTCACAAGTCTGCCAGCTCTTTACCTATTCTCTTTTATTTAAATACCTTTAATTGAAGAAAAGTGAAAGAATATTCTTTCTACTTCTCTTTATTACCCTCTACATCACCAATTTTTCGTGATGAATTGTCAGCTAACACGTCGTTGACTATGTTAGTAAGCTGCTCTTTCAATTCGTTAATAAATTGAGAAGCATCATACTTTTTTGCTTCAATATCACGAAGTTTCTTCTCCCAGATACCCGTCAATTCGGCTGATGTAAGAAGTTTCTCGTGAATCGTATCAATGAGTGCAACACCTGTATCAGTAGCTTCTATGTTCTTTCTTTTACGACGAATATAATGGCGTTTAAAGAGCGTTTCAATAATTCCTGCACGTGATGAAGGGCGTCCGATACCATTCTCCTTCATAGCAGCACGCAGGGTTTCGTCCTCAACAAACTTACCAGCTGTTTCCATTGCACGAAGCAAAGAGGCCTCTGTGTAATGTTTTGGAGGGGTTGTTTGCTTTTCAGTAAGGGTAGGGGTGTGCGGTCCTGATTCCCCTTTCTTAAAGGTAGGAAGTAGAGGAGAGGCTGTTGCGCTTCCTTCTTGGCTGTCATCTGATGGGGTAGAGGAGGAACCTGATGGCGTATCAGTGCAAACTCTCCAACCCAAATCTAATATTTCTTTGCCAGAAACCTTAAACTCTATCTCGTCTACCTTGCCCAATACTGTTGTCGTAGAGAATTTACAATCGGGATAGAAAGCTGCGATAAAGCGACGAGCAATGAGGTCGTATACCTTTTGTTCAGCATCTGTCAGTCCTTGTGGTAGTACACCAGTCGGAATAATGGCATGGTGATCTGTCACCTTTGAGGAATCAAAGACGCGTTTTGTCTTAGGCAATGGCTTGCCACCCAACGTCTTCACAATATCGGCATAAGGCTTTTTACCCGCAAAGGTAGTCTGAAAGAGTCCGTTCATTATCTGTGGACACTTCGGATAGATATCATCAGAGAGGAACTGTGTGTCAACACGTGGATAAGTTGTAAGCTTACGTTCGTAGAGAGTTTGAATCGTATTGAGTGTCATCTCAGCAGAGAATCCAAACTTACGATTACAATCTACCTGCAGAGAGGTGAGATCATAAAGTTGCTTAGGCTGTTCTGCCCCTTTCTTTTTTGCTACACTTGTAATCGTAAAAGGCTTTCCTTCAATCGTAGAGAAGGCTTTTTCGCCTTCTTCTTTAGAGGTGAATTTACCCTTTGTTGCCGTAAACTGCGTATCACGATACACTGTAGCTAATACCCAATAAGGCTCTGGTTTAAAGTTATCTATCTCTTTCTGTCGCTGTACGATGAGTGCCAAGGTTGGTGTCTGTACTCGACCAATTGACAGAACCTGACCTCTACCATAACTATTGTTGCCATACTTTAATGTATAAAGGCGGGTAGCATTCATTCCTAACAGCCAGTCTCCAATCGCACGAGACAATCCTGCGAGGTAAAGTGGCTGATACTGCTCTTGTTCCTTTAAGTTGGCAAAACCTTCACGAATAGCTTCATCCGTCATCGAAGATATCCAAAGACGCTTCACAGGGCATTTCACACCTGCTTTTTGCATTACCCACCGCTGAATTAATTCACCTTCCTGACCAGCGTCACCACAGTTGATAATCATCTCAGCCGATTGGTAAAGCTTCTCAATAACAGCAAACTGCTTCTTGATACCTTCGTCCTCAATGAGCTTAATACCAAAGCGTGGAGGTATCATTGGCAATGCAGCGAGACTCCAATATTTCCAGTTTGTAAAATAATCATTAGGTTCCTTCAACTCACAAAGGTGGCCGAAGGTCCATGTTACTTGGTAATTATTGCCCTCCATATAGCCGTTACAAGCCTTGTTGGCACCAAGGATTCGAGCTATATCTTTAGCAACACTGGGTTTCTCTGCAATGCAAACTATCATACAATTTCTTCTTAGTTTTAAGCCATTTTACCTTTGCAAAGGTAAGAAAAATATTCTTTGTTAAGGATTAAACTTATTTTATTACCTGTCTTTTTTGCGATTTTCCTATGCAATCTAAGTAATTTTATCTAAATTTGTAGCATAGAAACGAACAAGAAAAGATAAAATTATGAGAGTTGGTCTCTTTATTCCATGTTACGTCGATGCACTTTATCCACAAGTAGGCGTAGCAACTTATAAGCTTTTGAGAAAGCTAAAATTAGATGTAGTCTATCCCGAACATCAGACTTGTTGTGGTCAGCCAATGGCAAATGGTGGCTTTCAGCGTATGTCTAATCACCTTGCTGGACGTTTTGAGGATAAGTTTAAAGACTTCGATTATATCGTAACACCGAGTGTATCTTGTGCTGCTTTTGTGCGGGTTAATTACCCACAAATACTCGATCATGAGTGTCAGACACCTAAAAAAACAATGGAATTGGTAGAATTCTTACATGATGTTTTGAAGGTAAAGGAACTTCCTGGAAGTTTTCCTCATGTCGTGTCTGTTCATAACTCTTGTCATGGTGTACGTGAATTAACGCTTAGTACACCTTCTGAATTGCAAGAGAAACCAGTAAATAAGATAGTTGAATTATTGAAACTCAAGGAAGGTATCACAGTTAAAGAACCTGATCGCAAGGATGAGTGTTGTGGTTTTGGTGGTATGTTTGCTGTTGAAGAACCTTATGTTAGCACTGCCATGGGTAATGATAAAGTGAAACGTCACATGGATACGGGTGCTGAATTTATCACTGGTTCGGATAGTTCATGCTTAATGCACATGCAGGGTGTGGCAGGAAAGAAACACTATCCTATTAAGTTCATGCATGTAGCTGAGATCTTAGCTGCAGGTTTATGATATTTATATAAAGGTTATAAAAGACAAAAGAGTTATGTCAACATATCATTCTAAAAAAGCAAAAGAGTTTCTGAAAGACCCTAAGAAGGTTGAACGACATGACCGTACATTTTGGTCATTACGTCAGAAAAGAGATGCTGCAGCGGCAGAGCTACCAGAATGGGAGGATTTACGCGAACATGCAAGTCGAATAAAAGAGCATACAGCGACCCATTTAGCTGACTATTTAGAGCAATTCTCTAATAGTTTGGAACGTAATGGTGTTATTGTTCATTTCGCAAAAGATGCACAAGAGTTTAATGAAATGGTTTATGGGATACTTGAATCTCATAAAGTAAAGAAACTCGTTAAATCTAAATCAATGCTGACCGAGGAATGTGAGATGAATCCTTATCTGATAAAGAGAGGTATCAACGTCGTCGAATCCGACCTTGGTGAGCGTATTCTTCAACTCATGCATTTAAAGCCTGCGCATATTGTTATGCCTGCTATTCACTTGACTCGTGATGAGATTGGAGAGATGTTTGAAGAGAAAGGAATCTCTAAAGAGAAAGGAAATCATGACCCAGCTTATCTTACACGTTGTGCACGTGAAGATCTGCGTGGTGATTTTATGGATGCTGATGCAGGACTGACAGGTTGTAACTTTGGTGTTGCTGCGACAGGAGATTGCGTTGTCTGCACTAATGAAGGTAATGCTGACATGTCAACTTCAGTACCTAAATTACATATTGTTGCCATGGGTATTGAGAAAGTTATTCCTGATTATGATTCGTTGGCAGTGTTCCAACGCTTATTAGCACGCAGTGGAACAGGACAACCATCAACTGCCTTTACCTCTCAATTCCGTAAGGCACGACCAGGAGGTGAGATGCATGTAATATTAGTAGACAATGGTCGTAGTGACATGATTGCTAATAAAGAACATTGGATGACACTGAAGTGTATTCGATGTGGTGCATGTATGAATACTTGTCCTGTCTATCGTCGTTCAGGAGGTTATTCATATAGTTACTTTATTCCAGGTCCTATTGGAGTTGACCTTGGTATGCTAAAGAATCCAAAACAGCACAGTGGTAATGTTTCTGCATGCTCATTATGTTTGAGTTGTGATTGTGTTTGCCCTGCAAAGGTAACTCCAGGTAGTCAGATTTATCGATGGCGTCAAAGCCTTGAGAAATATGGTACAGAGAATAAAGAAAAGAAAGTGATGGCAGAAGGAATGAAAGTTGTTTACGAAAACTATCATATTTATGATGCTTTACTTCGTAATTCATCAGTTGCCAATCACATACCAGAATCGCTAATGGATATAAAGCTTAATCCATGGAGCATTGGTCATACAATGCCAAAGTTTGCGAAAAAGCCTTTCCATGTCATATTTAAGCACGCAATGGAGGAATTGAAGCATGAATAAAGAAGATTTATTTAGCAAATTACGACGTAATACAAAAGAACAGTTTGATATGCCCGAGAAGCCTATTGAGGGTATTAAATATCAAGATGTAGTACAGCAATTTATCGAGATGAGTCATATTGTAGGCTGTGAAGTCATTGAGGCTAAGGCAGAAGATGATATCAATGCACTGATACAAAAGGCTTATCCCGATGCTAAGGTATTGGCTTCAAGTGTAAAAGGAATAAAGGCAGACCTTAATCCTGACACTGTATCAAAGGCACAAGACCTCAATGGAACAGATGTAGGAATCATTCAGGGAGAAATTGCTGTAGCAGAGAACGGATGTGTATGGGTGCCACAAACAATGAAAGAAAGAGTTGTTTGTTTCATCTCAGAAAACCTTGTAATCCTCGTTCAACGTAACAATATTGTCAATAATATGCATGAAGCATATAAAAAGATTAACATGACAGACTATGGTTACGGCTGTTTTATATCCGGTCCAAGCAAAACAGCCGATATTGAACAAGCACTTGTCATGGGAGCACAAGCAGCACGTGGAGTTACAGTTATCATAATGGGATAAACGTTAATTTTGTCAAAAACATAAATATAACGTATTGTTAGGAGAGGTTTACGACTTTTTTTATTAACTTTGCAAGGAGAAAAAGAAAGTTAAAAATATAACTGATTTTTAATAAACATATAAGTTATGAAGATTGAAAAAGTACATGCTCGCGAGATTATGGACTCACGTGGCAATCCTACAGTTGAAGTAGAGGTAACTCTCGAAAATGGTGTAATGGGTCGTGCAAGCGTTCCATCTGGTGCTTCTACCGGTGAGAACGAGGCTCTGGAGCTTCGTGATGGCGACAAGAACCGTTTCTTGGGTAAGGGTGTTCTCAAGGCTGTTGAGAATGTAAACAACCTTATCGCTCCAGCTTTGAAGGGTGACTGCGTGCTGAATCAGCGTGCTATTGACTACAAGATGCTTGAACTCGATGGTACTCCTACTAAGAGTAAGCTCGGTGCTAACGCTATTCTCGGTGTTTCTTTGGCTGTAGCTCAGACTGCTGCTAAGGCATTGAACATTCCATTGTATCGTTATATCGGTGGTGCAAATACTTATGTATTGCCAGTACCTATGATGAATATCATCAACGGTGGTGCTCACTCTGATGCTCCTATCGCATTCCAGGAGTTCATGATTCGCCCTGTAGGTGCTCCTTCTGAGAAGGAAGGTATCCGTATGGGTGCTGAGGTATTCCACGCACTTGCTAAGCTTTTGAAGAAGCGCGGTCTCTCTACTGCAGTAGGTGATGAGGGTGGTTTCGCTCCTAAGTTCGATGGTATCGAGGATGCACTCGATTCAATCATTCAGGCTATCAAGGACGCAGGCTATGAGCCAGGCAAGGATGTTAAGATTGCTATGGACTGTGCTGCTTCTGAGTTCGCTGTATGCGAGGATGGTAAGTGGTTCTATGACTATCGTCAGTTGAAGAATGGTATGCCAAAGGATCCTAATGGTAAGAAGCTTAGCGCTGATGAGCAGATTGCTTACCTCGAGCACCTTATCACAAAGTATCCTATCGACTCTATCGAGGATGGTCTCGATGAGAACGACTGGGAGAACTGGGTTAAGTTGACATCTGCTATCGGTGATCGTTGCCAGCTCGTTGGTGATGACTTGTTCGTAACTAACGTTAAGTTCCTCGAGAAGGGTATCAAGATGGGTGCAGCTAACTCTATCCTTATCAAGGTTAACCAGATTGGTTCTTTGACAGAGACTCTCGAGGCTATCGAGATGGCTCATCGTCATGGTTACACAACTGTAACTTCACACCGTTCTGGTGAGACTGAGGATACAACTATCGCTGACATCGCTGTTGCAACAAACTCTGGTCAGATTAAGACTGGTTCTATGTCTCGTACAGACCGTATGGCTAAGTACAACCAGCTCATCCGTATTGAGGAGGAACTTGGTGCTTGTGCTAAGTATGGTTACGCAAAGTTGAAGTAAATTATTTTATCACCTTGTGTGATTAAATGAATTTTATAGAGTAGGGGATAATTGCTTATAATAGTGATTATCTCCTATTTTTATTGTTTGTAGTTATGGCGAATGCCATTGGGATGCCCATAACATAAATAGATTTCTTCGTTATACAATAAATTATTAATGTATAATCCAACGTCTTATAGCAATAAAATAATAAGCATTTTAGCACTTTTGGTGTGCGAAAAAACTTTACACTAATTCTTGAAAATAGTCATTTATAATGCTCAAAAATGCCATTATGGATGTTATTTGTAAGTACCTATACTTCAGTAAGTTACAAAATAGCAAAAGAAAAGGTGCTTAGTTGGACTCCAAAAGGGCGTTAATAAGGTTGCTAAAGGGCGTCTTTAACAAGTCAATTAAGCCTTAATTCACATCTAATTTAGCCTCAATAAAAATGCAGTAGACGAAAATTATTTACAAAGATATTTTTTAATTAGGTTTATATGACATGATATTTATAAACGATTTCTTTCTTAAGTTTTAAAGTTATTCATTTTAATTTGAAGCTGTTTTTCTGTTTCTTATTTTCTCATTTTAGCTTATTCGTATAGTTTCTGTTGTGCAAACAGACTTACTTTCTTTTTGATAACTAATTTTATAAGTAAGAATATAACTAACGCCTAATGGTTTTTAATATCCCTTTACATGCTTAATACATAATGAGCATTATGATAAATAGATTATCTGTAATCCACTAAAAGAGTATAAGATAATATAAAACCTTATTTTATCGCTTGATTCTAACTTTCAAAATCAAATATAACTCTTAAGAAATTTCCCAATCCCGCCCTCGTCAAATATGTTATAGTCAGCTAATGGTAATGCTATATGCAAAATGCAAAGTACACCGTACCAGTCCTTTTAGACATTATATGCTGGGAAATGCAACCTGCAATTAAATCCTCAGAAACCCCGTACTCTGATGTAATGTTGTTTTTAGCTCACACCTACAACATAATAAGACTACACCTTAAAATGTCCCTTTTATTTTCTTACATTCTTGAATAAAGATTACTCCATTAGTTCTGTTGTGAAGTTTAATGTTTGTATCTTCATATCAAGTTCGCGTAATTGCTTAGACAAGTCATCAATCTTCTTACCTAAAGGCTTGATATCTATGGTTGTTACCATTTTAATTTCAGAACGGCTGTAACGCTCCTGAGATTCTGACGCTTTATTGAATATTTCTCGTAGTGACGTAATACGCATAGAGAGAATATCACGTTCTGCCATCATTTCTGTAATTGTACGCCCTTCACTAATAGTATTCATGTTAGTCTTGTTAATCTTGAAGATTAAAGCGAAAAGAGTATTCAGACAAGCATCCATCTCTTTCATCAACTCCTTAGGTTCTTCAGAAGGAGAATCTCCTTCCTGTACTCGAACATTATTCAGTATTCTACTTTTAAGCTGTTCTATTCTTTTTTGTGTATCTTTACGAATAGCTAATGCTTCTGCTAATTTCATTGTGATATGTATTTTTGTAATTATTCTGTTATATTCTGGTTATTCTTACGTGCTTCGTCAAACTTGGCTTTCATTGTAGGATTCATGTACGTTAGCCTACGTATAGTAAGATCGTCTGTGTCTTTATTAGCAAGACGAAGGTTGTTCTCACTACTTAAAAGTTCCTCACGTACCTTTTGAAGTTTTATAATTGTAGCATCAATATCTTTAATAGCATCATTAAACTTCTTAGATGCCATCTCATAATGTCGCCCAAACTTAGTTTTGAAGTCTTCAATCTTATTTTCAAAGTTGGTGACATCCACCTCTTTGCTCTGTGAAAGAATAAGTTGCTTCTTATATTCTAAACTCTTCTTTGACGTTTGTACAAGAAGATTAATAAATGGAACGAAGAACTGTGGACGAATAACGTACATCTTTGGGTACAGATGACTCTTGTTTACAATACCAGTATTATAAAGTTCATTATCAGCTTCAAGAAGACTGACTAAAACAGCAAACTCACAACCTTTCTTTTTACGGTCATCATCAAGCTTTTTTAAGAAGTCATCGTTTTTATGTTTAGTGGCAGTAGTATCCATTTCATTCTTCATTTCAAACATGATAGAGATATACTCCGTACCATCTTCTTCTGCACGAAAGATGAAGTCTCCCTTTGTACCATCGCTTGCATCATTGTCTTTCTCAAAGTAAGCAGTAGGCATCATTGGTCGGATATACTGGTCAAACTCTATACTACAATGCTGTTCAAGCGTTTCACCAACCATCTTGGTAGACATCTTGGTCTTCAAGTCTTTATAGTAGTCCACTAAATCCTGCTTCATTCGAAGTTCATTCTCATGATGTTTGATGAGTGATGCCTCATGAAGTTGTGCTTCACGCTTCTCTAATTCTACTGCAGAACGAAGCTGAGAGATTTCAGTATCCTTTGCTTGAACCTCCTTTTGAGCTTTACTACGTTCCTCCATGAGCACAAGTTGCAACTTATTATCATTCTGTTCTATGACAGAGTTAAGCTTAGATATTTGCTGTTCCTTCTCTGCCAAAGCAATCATCATCTCATTTTTCTTCTGAGTTGCAATGTTTTCTAACTGTGTTTTAAGCACCTCTATCTCGGCTGAGAATGAACTCTTTAGCTTTGTAAGTTCACTTTCTTTCTCACTTTTCAGACGTTCAATCTCAGCATCTTTGGCACCAAGTTCAAGTTCTTTCTTAGAGAGTTGGTGCTGAAAGGTTTGTTCTGTCTTTGCAGTTGCTAAGGCTTGTTCTGCCTTGTGCTGCTCATGAAGCTCAGCTATACGACGGTTAACCTCCTCGTTAAACTCTGTATTCTTTACTTGATTAACGATGGAAGCATAGTCTGCTTCATCAACAGTAAATGCCTTATGGCAGTTAGGGCATATTAATTCTTTCATAAATCTGATATCTTTAGATATTTGAAAAGTCTACTCACAGAATTCTGACCATAAATATTTCTATTGTTCTTCGTCATTCAATCTGCATCGATATTTATGTTAGCTATAAAATAAACAAGCCGAATGCGAATATACAAAATTAATTGCTCATTCTGAATGATTAAGCAAGAAAAATAATAAATTGCTTGTTAAATTATTGGATTCACTATTATTACCAACAGAAATAACCCTATAAAGGAATGTTGATTATTGTTTAATAGCACCTAAAATTAGATTATCTGCAAATGAATAAGTCTAATAAAATGGCATAGTCTTTATCTT
>RBWB01584370.1_pt1 | contig 10249 bp, 12 predicted proteins | sample 2014201 | NCBI WGS metagenome assembly RBWB01 (sample SAMN10133834, study PRJNA383868) | Human oral metagenome, whole genome shotgun sequencing project. | isolation source: supragingival plaque isolated from 88 juvenile twins | host: Homo sapiens | place: Australia
TAGCTTCTGTCTCTGATAGTTTGTTGCTATCCCACACATAGGCTAAAGATTTTCCTTTATTGTAAACAAGCCATACCTTAAAATTCTTTACCGCTCTAATCTCGTCCCATCTTTTCTGGTCAAGCAACTCTGGTAGTTCTTGACTCGTCACAAAATTGCTTTGTTTCAATCTCTTTATTAGCCGTGCTATAAGCGAGGGTTGATATTGATTGAACTCTTCAATCAGTATTTCTTTCAGTTGATGAAAGTAATGGTGAAGGGAGGCATTTTGACCGTCTAGGTATTCATCTACTGCCTGTTTGATAACTGATTCAGTATCCACTTGGTAAACTCTCAACAAGTCAATCAGTCGGAAATAAAGTGCCTGTTTTGAAACTTCTAGATCCTCTTTGACCTTTTGGAAAGAATCACAAGAGTAGTAAATTTTGGATAGTAGCACAATATCAGGCATCAGAACAATAGCTGAAAATACATTGGCCTCTCGCTCTAAGATAGATTCTTGGTTATCCACCGACTCTGTAAAATAAGAACCATCGTGTTTCAAGATAAAGTGGCCTAATTCATGACATAAGGTAAAGTGACGCTTGGTTACTGGATTGTCTCGCTCATAAGAAAAACTCGTTCCGAGTTCATCAATAACCGTCAAACCTTCAATCTTATGATTTGAAAAGTGATGACTAATGACTTGAATGTTATTCTCATGAACACAATAGTTAAAATAATAGTGAAAGTGATAGTGCAGAGTTGAAATTTCTTCATCTTTCATAAAAGAATAAAGGACTTGTTTTGTGATTTCACTTACTCTCGAATACAATTCATCCAACGAATAGTACCTCCTTTAAGTCACAATTTATAAAACTAAACCAAATAGGTTGAATTTATTGTACAAAAAAAGTGGACAGATGTCCACTTTAAAATTATTTTTTTGAGACGAACTTTCTTATCCATCTTATACATTGGGTAATTATACTATATTTTTTAAAGTATGAAGAAAGTATCAGCTTTACCGAATCGTAGACGATTACTCTTAATTCTCCTTTTTGTTCTTTCCCATTGATAACATATTTAAACTGTTCACTATAAAAATATTTATTATCAGTAATATCAATGTCAATTGGATTTTCATCTTTTCTGTTAAATAATAAAGCTTTAGCTCCATATTTATTAATTTTTACATTGATTGTATCCAAATTTTTTATACGCTTAAGTAATATATTTTTTTTCAAAAATTTTCCATAAGTAATCATTTCAATAACAGAGATAATTATGAGAATTATTGATACTATCGACCATAATAAATTGAATTTTCCTATATCAGTAATAATAAACATAATATATGCCAGTGCACCATTACAGAATAGTCCCCAAGTAATTAAATAGAAATATTTTGGTAATAACAGAAGAATTATTAATATGCTAATCAGAACAATCCAAATATTTAAAGTGATTAATTTATCTAAGAAACCTTTTAGCCGTGCTTCTTCAGTTGATGCTCCTACAATAAATTTATAATAACTATTAGGATTTTCATTTGAACTAGACATTACCTTAAACGGAATTTCAGGACCTATTATAAAATAGGTTTCCCCTGGGACTGTTTTTACTGTATAGTACGCAACTATCTTCTCATCATTATTACTAAAAAAAATTGTGTGGTCTAATTCTCCCTCGTAATATATTTTAGTATTATTACTCAACAAAATCTTCTCATTAACCATTAAACCATAAACACCATCACGAATTTTCTCTCCTACATCAAAAACTTCTTCTTTCATTGGATATGTTTCAATTGAAAAGTGTGACCCCTTACTAATTGAAAATATCGTTCCTGTTGGTAAATATTTTTTTTGAACCTCACCATCTTGGACAAAAGTCTTCTCTATCGTTTCAGTATTTGTAATAAAAATTTTCTCATCAGCTATATATGGATATTTGGGATTATCTTCACCATCATTTTGAAATATTTGAAAAGATACTAATAAAACGAATGATATTAATGAAAATAACAAAAGTTTAAAAATATAGGTTAAGAAATACAACTTTAATATATGACTAATTTTTTTAACAAGGTAAAATATCTCAATGTAAAAATCATTATCATAACTTGACTTAGATTCAATTGAAACACCTTCTCCATATTTTTTTAAAGAAAATATATCTCTATCAAAATTTGGAAATAATAATTGTACTATAAAGATACTTAAAAAAACAAAAGAAAAGGTAATTACTCCATAGTGTATAATAAACCCATTAAAAGATTCATAAGCCTTAAAATCTGAATTACTAAAGTAAATATAAGTTAAATTCAAAAAAACAATAGGCAAACTTATGAGCATCCCCTTAAGCATTGTAATAAGCACATCTCTCTTTATAGTATCGGAGTCCTTACTCTTTCCACTATTAAATATGGCTAATAGACTTACAATTGCAACAACGAATGCTGGGATTTTAAAAATATCCATTATTTTTCTCCAATAAACATTTTTTTTCGTTTCTCCATAAACTCAATCAATTCCTTCTTGAAAATTTCCTTTTCTTCATCAGTCAATCCTTTGGAGTTCATACGGAAAAGCAATTCAATATTATCTAGTTCCTCTGATTTTTCTTCTGAGTTTCCAACTAGATAATCAATGGACACATTTAAAACTTGTGCAATCTTAACAAGATTTTCCTGTGTTGGTTTTTTTACTCCACGTTCCCATGAAGCGTAAGCAGGTTGCGAAATTCCTAGTTTTTCAGCCACTTCAACTTGAGTAAAGTTTGCCTTTTTTCTTAGTTCTTTTAAGCGTTCCGAAAATTCCATTTTTAAGCCTCTAAAAATTTGTAAAATTTTTTCAAAAACCTCTTGACAAATATAACCGTTGGTTATATAATGTAAATATAGCTGATAGTTATATCGGTTTTAAAAATAATAATGCTAACTTTTAGCATCACGATCTTTGAAAATTAAATAAAAAGTGCGTCTGACAACCAGAGGACTGATTGCCAAAACTACACTAAACTTCGTACCTTTATTGTAAACGTTTTGGAAAGAAAAGTCAAGTCTGTTTGATGGTTGAAGTGAAGATTTAAAACATTATTTGTGGGCTTCCACGCATTTCGGACTTTCGCACTTTTCCGAATAGTAAAGTGAACTGGCTTCGCCAAAGGGCGTAAGAGAATCTTAAGGGTATGACAATGACTACCTGATGAGATTGGCTGGGAAAGCGATGGTAATTCATGCAATGCACCTTGCTAAACGTTGCCACCGTGAAGGAGGAATCCTTCAACCAAATAACTTTTCTCTACTGCTGTCTATCTAATTTACTAGATAGATTTACTCTAGCTACTAAGTCCATTTTCTTAGTAGCTTTTTACTTTTACAATAAAGGAGAACACTATGTCTAACTTTTTTCGCACAACAATGTGAACGACTCTACAATAATTACATATTCACCTATGATATGTTTTCTGCATCCGAACAACTCCAGGGACAACTCTATCATCAAGCCCAAAAGGATTTAGATAAACTTGCCAACCAATCACTGCTTACTGGCTTTGCTCAAGGTGAAGTACAATTTTATACCAGAATGTTTAAACGAAAACTTTTTACTCATTACTACTCAAGAGTGAAGCAACTAGCTTAACTCTTTTTATTTTACACTCAGAAAGGAAACACTTATGATCCCAGAAACACTTGTCATGCTACCAGAATTTATCGGCACTGCTTACTACGAAAAATTGGGGAATGCCCCACGCTATGTCTTCGGAAAAGAAGGCAAATACCAACGCCACGTGCTAAACAATGAACAACACGGAGCCTTCCACGTAATCACACCTGCTTCAGCTACCGTCTTTCCAGAAGATGCTTTGGTTGAAGTGGTTAATCCCATTTTCCTCGCAGATACTTCCCTAAACGGAAATTCTGTTGCCCCAGCACTTAATGTATTTGCTGAAAAATTGGTTTTGAAAAAATAAAAAAGAATAGGAGAAAACATACATGGCTAAAATTGGATTAAACTACGGAGAAAAACTTCAAATTGCAGACAAAACTTATCGGGTTATTTCAGAAGGTCTAAACATCCCTCAAGTCTTTGGAAAATTGACTTTCCGAGGAATTGAAGGAACAGATACCATCTATGAAGTTGACCGTTCCCAACGCAATCCTGACGGATCCTACGTTCAAGTTAATACGGGGGAAATTCGGGGTGTTGTGGTAGGTATTCATTCTTCTGTCCAACATGAAACTCTCTTTTTCACCATTGCCGATATGTCCGAGTCTGAAATCGAAGACTTGGGACTTAAGTACCGTGAAGAAGTAGAGCTAGAAGACATTGTCGTAACCCATACTCACGTTAACCGCAATGATATCTACAAGCTCTTTGCTTCTAAGATTAAGAAAAAAGGGGCAAGTCCTAAAGACTCTAAACCCGTAGAAAACAAGAAAGAAAACTAGGAGGTGACACATGAAACTCTTTACCTACCGTGGACAAAGAGTTCAAGTCTATCATCGACATATCAAGGCAATTACTTGGTTTATCTTGTGGTCGCCTTTTTTATTTGCCTTAGCTTACTACGGCTATCAACATCACTTGGAACTACAAGCCCAACCCCTTCCCACAACCTACTACTTGGTTGCCTTTGCCTTACTATCCGCTCTCATCTCTCAAATACTGAATTGGCTTTGCTACGAGAAACTACTCGCTTTTCAAAAACTCAATAGCTTGCGAATTCTCTCTCGTTTTCTCTTAGAAAACAACCTCTACCTAGTCAAGAAAGTCAAACGAGAGAAAAGGACGATAGAGAAAATCAGGCTTCCTCAAGTCTATCTCAAACAATTCCGTTATAGTTTGGAAGTGAGTTTTATCCTAGAAGGCAATAAATTTCAAGATCGATTTCTCAATCTTGGAGCAACCCTTGAAGTCATGTTTAATGGTGATTTTCGAAACAAAACCTTTGATAAACGCTTTATTAAGTACGATATCGCCATCAATAGGATTGATAGTCGTATTAGCATTGACCAAGTAATGGTCAAGGGTTCAAAACTCCAACTTATGAAAGATGTCATTTGGGACTTTATCGAAGAACCACATTTGCTGATTGGTGGAGGGACAGGAGGAGGGAAGACAATTCTTCTCATGTCTATCATTTATGCTCTTGCTAAGGTTGGTTATATTGATATTTGTGATCCGAAAAACTCAGATCTAGCTGGTTTGAAAAAAATTCCAGTCTTTCATGGTAGAGTCTTTACCAGTAAGGAAGATATTATCCAGTGCTTTAGGGAAAACGTGGAGTTCATGGAGAAACGCTATGAACTCATTTCTACCTCTCCTAAGTTTCAAGCTGGTAAGAACTTTACGTATTATGGGATGAAGCCTAAATTCATTCTGGTTGACGAGTGGGCCGCACTTATCGCTAAAATCGATCGGGATTATAGCCTACAAGCAGAAGTCACAGAATACCTTACCCAACTAGTCCTAGAAGGCCGTCAAGCTGGGGTTTATGTGATTTTTGCCATGCAACGTCCTGATGGGGAGTTTGTCAAAACTGCTCTTCGGGATAACTTTATGAAGCGCCTCTCAGTCGGTCATTTAGAATCAACAGGCTATGACATGATGTTTGGAGATGCCAATAAAACCAAAGAGTTCAAAAAACTGGATGAAATCAATGGTGTTAAAGTCAAGGGACGGGGCTATATCGCAAACAATGGAGACTTGGCTGGTGAATTTTTCTCGCCTTATGTCCCAATAGACCAGGGATTTTCTTTCTATGAAGCCTACTCGCAAATTCCCATTTTAGAATTTGAAGGAGAAGAGTTCTCCGCCTTTAAAGACTATGAGACACAAATCCCAACGGAAGAAATGATAGAGGAGGTAGAACAGTTAGAAAACCAAGTCAACCAACGACCACTAAAGGATTTTGCTGAAGAGCAGGAACTAAAAGTCGCGACGCTTCGAAAAATTATTTATCTCTTGGAAGAACAAGGAATCGATTTTGACCGTTCTGACTCAGCTATTTTGGTGACTCCCCTTCAAGAAGAACTCCTTCTGGAAACTCTGGTTCACTTTGAAGAAGGCGGACGAAGATCTTATGCCAAAGCCGTTCAGATGGCACTTAGTCATCAGGAACTAGGACAAGGGCAAGGGCAAGCCTGACGGCAAGTCAGGCGCAGACCGTAGCCCGAAGTTCCTAGTTTCTGATGATGAAACCCCCGATTTCTAATAGGGGGGTTACATTTGGCAAAATGGCAAAGTCCAACCCTCCTCATTCCTTGTGAGAGTTGGGATTGCGAATTTTAGAAAGTGTGTCACTTTGGCAAAAAAAGTGTGTCACTCATAAAAAAGGAGGTGTCCCCATGAATGGATAAAATCAGCCCATTCAATCTTAAGAAATTTCGTCAAGAAACAGGTATGAGCCAAAAACAATTTGCAGAAGCCGTTGACCTACCTACTAGAACCTATCGCTCCTACGAAGCTGGAGAAAGAGGATTAAGCATTGAAAAATTCCGTGACCTAAAAGCCAAACTAGGCTTTCATAGAGAGCATGAAAAACAAAGTTTGCGTGCTCGAATTGACTACTTACGAATCTCTTTTCCTGCTCTACGTGACTTAGAGTCTTTCTGTGAAAACTTTCTCTTCTGTCATCTGAGCGAATTTAGCGCTCAAGAAACACGGCTCATGAACTTCACCCATCTTTGGCAACGTGGTAATATTTGGATTTTTGATTTCTTTGATAAAGCAGAAACCAAAGACTACCAATCCTGTCTTCAACTATCAGGACAAGGGTGCCGTGAGTTGGAAGTACTCCTAGAATACAAGGGAATCACTTGGCAGGCCTTCCTTCAAAATCTCTTCTATTCTTATGAGGATTGCCGGATTAAGAGGTTAGATATTGCTCTAGATGAGCTCTACAAAGGGTTTGGAAAAGAAGACCAGCAGGTTCACCTACCTAAGTTGATTGAGAAGCTCTACGCCAAAGAAATTGTCCTCAATACCTTTCGAAAGTGGAATGTAACAGGGGGCGGTTCTTTTATTGATAATGACGATATGGAAGCCAATCACGGTTTATCTCTCTACTTTGGATCAAGGCAAAGCCAACTCTACTTTAACTTTTACGAGAAACGCTATGAACTAGCCCGTCAAGAAAATATCTCCTTGGAAGAATCCTTGGAGATTTTTGGTATTTGGAATCGCTACGAACTTCGCTTTTCAGACCAGAAAGCACAAGGAGCTATCGAGGAATACATCAACGGTGTAGACCTTGGGGAAATCGCCCGTGGGATTATTAATCATGAAATGCAAGTCTATGATGGAATCAATCAATTTGGAGCTTATAAGCCTGACCAAAAATGGCAACGACTTTTTGGTGGGGTAGAACCTTTGAAACTCTCAACCAGTCCTCAACCCTACTCTATTGAGCGAACCATCCGCTGGCTAACCTTCCAAGTGGCGAACTCCCTTGCCCTAGTTTCAGAAGCTGATCGTATCATGCAGACCGAATACATGAAGATGATACAAAACAGCGGGGAAATTACAGATCGTGGGAAGGCAATGTTAAAACTACTCAAAGCTAGTAAACATTATGAACATTAGAAAGGAAAACAATCAATGGAATACAAAGTTGAGATTAATTCACTAGAAAACTTTAAAGCTTGGTCAGGCGGATTAACAACTCTAAACACTGTTCGTGAACGTGGAGGATTGGATACCCTCACTATTATTTGTGAAGATATCTTCTGTGGGGATACCCCAACGGAAACTCAAATCAATGATTGGCTCTGGTTTGATTCTGATTTTATCTTCCAAGCACTTGGCTATGATGATCTTCTAGAGGCTTCTTAAATTGCTTAAGAAAATCTATCAAGCAGACTTCTTTCTCTTACCTGACAAAGAGTTTTGGCATTTCTACATTCTTTTAAGAAAAGGAAAGGAGTTCTACTATGAATGTGCTGGAAGATGCACCGAAAAAGAACCAAATTCTAAAGGCCTCTATAGCTACGAACATGCTTGTTTCACCTTAGAGGGACAAGTTCTTTCCCTCAATCAAAAGATGCGTCCCTCACTTATTGCTTACATCCAACAAACCATCAAGCAAAATCAAGAACAATTTAGAAAGGAAATCGAAATGGCAACAAAAACAACCTTCATCCGACAAGTAGAACAAGTCGCTAATGAATTAGGAGAATTACTCAAAAAGAAAGATTATAAAGAATCTTGGACAAAAGCAGGTGAATTAAATAGCTTGTTGAAAAAAGAGGAAGCAAAGACTTTAGCTCCCCAATTACTGGAACAGCTCCAATACGAGCTAAAAGGCTATTACTTTATCAATTCAGAAATGGAAAAACTTAATAAACGATTCTATGCAAAAGGAACTAAACTTATTGAGTTAGCCCAAGTATAACAGGAGGAACTATGGACAATTTAAAATCCTATCTCTTAAAGGTGAGGAATTTTCTAGAACAATTTAAAAAGATTGAACAGAAAAAGAAACCTCCAAGACTTAAAACCCTCACCAAAAAACAAGTTAACCTTGCTGTAGTTGGCGGAACTTGCTGCCTTCTCTTGATTGGGCTCATGGGCTCTATTAGAGCTATCACTCTATCAAATCAAGTTTCAAATCTAAAAACAAGCATTGAAAACTTTGAAAAGGAAAAATCAGACACCACTTCAACTACTAGGCAATATGACTACCGCCTACAATACTATCTAAATGATTTTGTTTATGCTTACTTTACCCTCTCACAAGAAAATAATAAGCAAACCGAACAAATTAATCATCTGAATTCCTTTTATGGTGCCCTTCCTGACACCAAGTCACAAGGGCAAGTCCGAAACCCTAGCGAGGTGATTTATTCGCAACTCGTCACTGTAACAGATAAAGTAGCAACCTACCGTGTCAAATACAAAGAATGGATCAAAAAGGACAACAACACCGAGAAAAAGGAAATCACAACAGGATTTAATATTCCTTTTGAGGAAGTCAATGGTAAATATCGTATCGCTGGTCTACCTTGGTTTTCAAGTCTTGAATCCTCACAAGCAACTCCATCTTCAAAAGACGAGCAATTGACCCTGTCAGCAACCGATCGTCTATCGGAGGATGAACACAAGAAAGTAGATAAGTTTTTAACTGTCTTTTTCACCAACTACACTACAAATCAAGACAATCTGAATTTGATTGCTAAAGATGTTTCTGTAGTCGCAAATACTACCTTTAAAAGTATTGACTACACCTATCTAAAAGAAGATGGGGAAAAGCTCATCGCAACCGTTCAAGTTACTTTTGAAGTAGGGGCTTCAACTCATTCAGAGAATTTCACTCTCACTCTTACTCAAAATAACGGGACTTACTTTGTAGATGAGTTAGCCCACACCATTCCTCTTAACTACGCAAAACAAGAAAAATAAAGGAGAACAACATGAACACAGAAAATCTACGAGCCTTCCTACAAGGAGACGCTGTTTGGGTACTAGGAGCAATTGCCGTCCTACTTGCAGTTAAAGCTTGGCGCAACAGCTCCTGGATCCAACTTTTTTCAGTAGTTTGTTTTTATGCTGTCATTGTCTCACTCACAAAAGGACAAGACATTCTAAAAGCATTTGGCTGGTTCCTTCGTCTCTTTGGGATTGAAACAGGACTCTAACTATGAAAGATGAAAAACTGTATGATTACGCCAAGGGGCTTAACGCCCCTTATTGGATTCAAGAGATAAAAACTAAAAAGGGCACTCGCATTTGGTACTTTGCTACACCCATGCAACTGTCCTTTTTTATAGTCTTTATCTTCATCTTTGTTACCATGCTACTCTTTGGTGGTTTTATTCTTGTACCTCTAGCTAAAGCCACTCATTCTATTTCGTTAATTCTCTACTGGTTTATCCCTTATAAGCTAGCAAAGTTTTATACAGAATACGAACCACATGGAAAGAAAATGCATCTCTTTCTAGCAGATTATCTAATCTACTGTTGGGATTTTAAACTTAACAAAAAAGCAATCTACCACGAAGATCGTATTGAACCAATTGAAGAAATCGTCTTTGAAAAAACAAACCTTTAGAAAGGAGGAACTATGTCTCTAACACTAACTTATCCCATTCTACAAACTCATGAGAATCTTGTCTTGAAACGGGATCGGTCTGTAATGGCCTACTACCGTATTCCGAATACCCCAATCACCATCACGGATGATGAACGAAAAAATAAGCACAAATTAACGGTTGCACAAATGATGAAGAAACTTCAAAAAAACCAATATTTTGAGGTTTCCCTCA
>RBWB01584373.1_pt1 | contig 10246 bp, 8 predicted proteins | sample 2014201 | NCBI WGS metagenome assembly RBWB01 (sample SAMN10133834, study PRJNA383868) | Human oral metagenome, whole genome shotgun sequencing project. | isolation source: supragingival plaque isolated from 88 juvenile twins | host: Homo sapiens | place: Australia
AACGGAGCGGCAACGGCCGAAGTTCCGGTCCAAGCCAAGGCGATGAGCAGGAGAAGACGTATAGCAGAGTTCATATCAAATCAGACTTTGAGGCGTGGGGACGTGCTCCACGTGATGGTTTGAGAGCAAAAATAGCGTTTATTGTGCAAGCAGGCAAGTTTTTTTGAAGAAATCTTCGTTTTCCGGCTTTTTATCGGCCATTTTCGCTCAGAAAGGGCAGTCATCAGAACAGGAAGCGCACCACATCGTTGAAAATGCCGAGTGCCATCAAGCCGAGCACCAAATAGAAACCGATGGTATTGACGCGCTCAATCAGACTGTCGGGGAAGCGGCGGCGGGTGATGAGTTCGAGCAGCGTGATGAAGATATAACCACCATCGAGCATGGGGATGGGCAGGAAGTTCATGAAGGCCAACATAAGGGAGATGAAGGCCGTGAGCTGCCAGAAGGCGGGGGCGCTCCACGTGGAGGGGAAGAGGCTGCCGATGGTGCCGAAGGAGCCGACACTCTTGGCGCCCTCGAGAGTGAAAATGTAGCGCAGGTCGCTCACGTAGCCGGTGAGCACCTCCCAGCCGTGGCGGATGCCGGCGGGGAAGCAGGTGAGGAAGTTGTAGCGCATGGTCTCCATCTTGTAGTCGGCCAAGACGTTGTGCTTCATCACACCGAGTTTGCCTTCGGCGGTAAGTGAAAAACGGAGGGTGTCGCGGAGGGCATTGTCGGCATGAAGCACCACGAGGGTGGTACGGAGCACGTTAGGTGCTACTTTGCCGTCGGCGGCATCGATTTGGTCTTTGACTACGGCGAGTTGGGCATCGATTTCGTTCCAAGTCTGCACGGGGGTACCGTTCATCGCGATGATGCGGTCGCCCTTGCGCAGTCCGGCCTTGCGGGCGGGGCTGTCGGGGGCAAGGTCGTCGACGAGAGCGGGCAGGGTGAGGGCAACAAAGGGCGGTTGCTCCTTGATCATCTTGAGCAGGTCGATGCGGCCGCCGGTGGCAATATCCACTTGTTCACCGCGGCGCAACACGTGGATGGTCTGTGCTTTGCCCAAGTCGCGGAGCATTTCGCTTTGGTTGAAATGGGTGTAGGTCTTACCGTCGGCCCCGGTGATGATGTCGCCGTTGCGGAAACCTAATTGTTGCGCTGTGGGCGAGAAGGTGAAACCATAGGTGATGTTGCGCATCGGCAGGCGCTCTTCGCCCCACGCCAGCAGCACCATCGAGTAGATGAACAGCGCCACGAGGAAGTTCATCAACACACCGCCCACCATCACCAGCAGGCGCTGCCAGGCAGGCTTGTTCTTGAACAGTTCGTGAGCCGGAATGGTAGCCTCTTCTTTGGCTACGGCATCGGCATCGGTGCTCTCATCGACCATACCGGCGATTTCGACATAGCCCCCAAAGGGCAACCAGCCGATGGCAAACTCCGTGCCGCGCCATTTGCCTAACGGTAGTGCCACCCGCTTGCCACGCCAAAAGTCGAAAAAGAGGCAGAAGCGGTGGACTCGGATACCGAAGAGTTTAGCAAAAAAGAAGTGGCCGCCTTCGTGGAGGATGACCAGTAGGGAGATGCTCAGAATAAGTTGTAGAGCTTTGGTGAGAAAGATTTCCATTGCTTACTTGTTGTGGAGTTTTGTGTTGAAATAAGGTGGACGGATGCCACCGAGGAGAGGGCGCGTTTAGGCAGAGGGTGCATCGCAATAGACCGCGACGAGACGGCGCACTTCGGCATCGGACGCGAAATAATCGTCGAGGGTGGGCTGCTTGCAGAAGGTGGCTTCGGCCATGGCGCGGCGGATGCAGCGCGCGATGTCGAGATAGCCGATGCGGTTTTGTCGGAAAGCGAGATTAACGACTTCGTTGGCGGCATTGACGATGCAGGGCATGTTGCCACCGATTTCGGCAGCTTCGTAGGCGATGCGCAGGCAGTCGAATCGATCAAAGTCGGGGCGTTCGAAGGTGAGGCAGCGTAGTGCAAAGAGGTCGAGCCGTTCGCCGCTCAGCACTTCACGCTGTGGGAAAGAGAGGGCATACTGGATGGGCAGGCGCATGTCGGGCACACCGAGCTGGGCTTTGACGGCACCGTCGGCAAACTGCACCGCGCTGTGGACGATGCTTTCGGGGTGCACCACCACTTCTATCTGTTCGGGCATCACGCCGAAGAGCCATTTGGCTTCTATCATCTCAAAACCTTTGTTCATCATCGTGGCGCTGTCGATCGTGATCTTGGCGCCCATCTCCCAGTTGGGATGGCAGAGGGCTTGCGCTGCCGTCACGCCTGCCATCTCGGGCAGGATGAACTTGCGGAAAGGTCCTCCCGAAGCGGTGAGCAGGATCTTGTCGATGGCGTTGCCGCCTTCGCCCACCAGACATTGGAAGATGGCGCTGTGCTCACTATCGACGGGAAGGATAGCTACGCGGTGCTCCACCGCCAACCGAGTGATGAGTTCACCGGCCACCACGAGCGTTTCCTTGTTGGCCAGCGCAATGTTCTTCCCTGCTTCGATGGCGGCGATAGTGGGGCGCAGTCCCGAAAAACCGACCATCGCAGTGAGCACGACGTCGACTTCGCTCATCCGCACCACATCGCAAAGGGCATCGGCACCGGCAAAGACTTTCATGGGCAGGTCGGCCAGCGCATCGCGCACCGTCGCATAGTGGGCTTCGTTGGCAATGACCACGACTTCGGGCCGAAACTCACGCGCTTGTGCAATGAGGAGTTCAGCGTTGTTGCAGGCGGTGAGTGCGTAGGCTTGGTAGGCTTCGGGATGCTCGCGCACAATGTCGAGCGTTTGTGTCCCGATGGACCCGGTTGAGCCCAGGATGGCAAGTTTTTTCATGAAGGATGAGTTGTAATTCGGCCGGTGAGTAGAGACAAGAGGTGGGGAAAGAAGTGTTGTAACACTCGGAAGACAGCCCACGAAATGCCGATGATGACACATGGGAGGAGGACGTAGAGGGCTGCCGCAGCGATGACACCGGTGTCCATCAGCGGAAGGGCTTTCTTGCGCAGCATTCCGAACAGTGGTTCGTGGAAGGCGTAGAGAAAGAAGGCAAACTGCCCGCTGCGCCCCAGCCACGCCCAGCGCGTGAAGGAGGTTCCCATTTTTGCCAAGCGCCACAACAGCAATATCGCCGGGAAGGGGATGAGTGCATCAACGTAAGGAAGGATAGCCGCTGGGAGTTGTTGATAAAAGACCGTGAGGCGTACCATCAACAAGAGGAGCAGCAGCAAGGAGGAGATGGAGGGTGTCAGACGAGCTGCGATAGATTGTAAGCGTTTCAGATGCCCCAAGCGTAGCGAAATGCCCAAACAGAAATAGAACAGCGAGAGGATGGGCACGTTGCAAAGATAGAGCACCAAGAGCACCCCGAGGGAGAGGGAGCGCGTGCCCTTGGCAAGCCACACCCAAAGCGGATAGACGAGGGACAAGCACATCAAATCTCTCAAAAACCAAAACTGGAAGTGCAGCGGTGTGCCTTGCCCATGGTAGTTCCAGAAAGAAGGCAAAACATCGTGCCACGTGGCTTGATGCAGGGCGATGGCCGCCAGCAAGGTTAGGCTTCCCCAGCAGACATAGGGCACAAAGAGCGTGAAGAAACGCCGCTTCATCTTCTGCGGCCACGCTCGTGCGTCATCGCCGCCGGAAGAGACAATCAAATAGCCCGAAATGAGAAAGAAGAAAGGTACACAGACGCGGAGTACACCCAAATTGAGCGTTTGCTCAAGAAAGGACAAGACGCTGACCACATTGGGTTGTGCCAACTGCTGAAAGGTGGTGTATTGGTTGTGCAACAACACCACGCCGACCATAAGCGGCAGGCGCAACCACGCAATCGCGTGCGAAGTTCGTTGTTCTATGGCATTCATCGTTCTGTTGCTTTGCGATTTACCTATATGCTCCTCTCAGCGGGTGGAAATCCTGTACGAGATGTCGTGCAGTCAAGGATTTTTTACGCTCCTACCGGGCTGCATTGAGTTCTAAAATCTCTTCGGGCACATTGAGCACGAGATAGCGCCGGCGCGTGTCGTAGTCGAGGACGAAGTCGTCGTGCAGCGGCAGCAGCACCTCCTCGCCCTCCTCGGTTTCGACTGTGAGCAGCGCACTGGAAGGCGTGGTGGCCACGTGGGTGATGCATCCCAGTTCGCGTGTGGCCATACCGGCGTCTTCGGTGTCGTCGGCCTGGGCGGCGGTCAGGTCGGGGAGCAGTACGGTGTAGCCTACAAAGGCTTGGAGGCTGCGGATTTCCGGAGCATCATCAGCGGGCAAAGCGGCGTGCGGATAATACACGGAAACACCGACCAAGCGACGGGCGTCCTTCTCCGAATCGATGTCGGCAAACTTGATGAGTGCCGCTTCGTTGTTTTTGAAACGATATTCTTCAAAGAAGAAAGGGACGAAGATGCCGTCCAGCAGGAGCACCACATAGTCAATCTCACCGCGGTCGAAAGCATCGTCGGTGAATTGGAGTTCCATTTCGCCCTTGATGCCGTGGGTGCGGGTGAGGCGGCCGATGAGGTAAACGTCTTCGGGTTTAATCATAAGCTATAATAGTTGTGTCTTACACACGCTTGATGGAGGCGCCCAAAGCGTTCAGGCGCTCTTCGATGCGTTCGTAGCCGCGGTCGATCTGCCCGACATTGTCGATGCGGCTCGTGCCGTCGGCACACATTGCGGCGATGAGCATGGCGATGCCGGCGCGGATGTCGGGGCTGACCATGCGGTGGGGCTTGAGGGCGATGTCGAAATTGTGCCCCACGACCACAGCGCGGTGAGGGTCGCAGAGGATGATTTGCGCTCCCATGTCGATGAGTTTGTCGACAAAAAAGAGACGACTCTCAAACATCTTCTGGTGAAACAAAACACTGCCTTTGGCTTGCGTGGCCACGACAAGGAGGATAGAGAGGAGGTCGGGCGTGAGTCCCGGCCAGGGGGCATCGGCCAGCGTCATGAACGAGCCGTCGATGAACGACTCGATTTCGTAGCGCTGACGGCCGGGGATGAAGAGGTCGTCGCCGCGCTCGTCCACGCGGATGCCCAGACGGCGGAAAGCATCGGGAATCATCCCCAGGTCGCGCAGGGAGACGTCCTTGATCGTAAGCCCGTCGCCCACCATAGCGCCGATGCCGATGAACGACCCTATCTCAATCATGTCGGGTAGGATGCGGTGGGTGGCGCCGTGCAGTTCCGTCACGCCGACAATGGTGATGAGGTTGGAGGCGATGCCCGAGATGTTGGCGCCCATGCGGTTGAGCAGGTGGCAGAGTTGCTGGATGTAGGGCTCGCACGCCGCGTTGTAGATGGTGGTCGTACCCTCTGCCAGGACGGCGGCCATGATGATGTTGGCCGTGCCGGTCACGGAAGCCTCATCGAGCAGCATGTAGGCGCCTTGCAGTCGGCGGGCAGCGAGTTCGAAGATGCCTTTTTCGGCATCGAAGTGAAACTCCGCCCCGAGTTGTTTCAGCCCGTAGAAATGGGTATCCAAGCGGCGGCGGCCGATTTTGTCGCCACCGGGCTTACTGATGGTGGCACGACCGAAGCGGGCCACGAGGGGACCGATGGTCAGCACCGAACCGCGCAACGCAGCGCAGCGGTCAAGGTATTCCTCCGAGCGCAGGTAGTCCAGATTGAGGGCATCGGCCTGGAAGGAAATGTCGCCGTGCCCATGGCGCGTCACCTTCACGCCGATGTCGCAAAGGAGCTGTATCAGGTTGTTGACGTCGACAATGTCGGGCACGTTCTGCAGGCGCACTTCCTCCGAAGTGAGCAAGGTGGCGCAAATCACTTGCAGCGCCTCGTTCTTAGCGCCCTGAGGAGTGATTTCGCCCTTCAAGCGGCGATTGCCTTCGATGATGAAAGAAGCCATAAGTAGGTGTAGGGGATTATTGTTCTAAGGCGTCGGCCACTTCGCTTTCGGTCAAAGCGCCGTTCACGCCCACCACGATGTCGCGCACCATGCGCCGTTGGTCGGGATGTCCGTTGCGGGCCGCAGCGAGGGTGGTGCGCATGTGGGCAGCGGCTTGGCGGAGGAGCGCGTTGCGTGTGGCGATGTCGGTTTCGGACTCAATCCTCCGAAACAGTTGCTCCACCAGTTTGCCGTAGTTCTTCATCCGCAGACGATGGTCGGGATAGGCCAACCTCCCGGGGCGCACGGCCTCCGTGTGCGGCTCAATCTCGCACGGGAAGTCGATGTCGAGGCGATAGTCGGCGATGCGCGCCAGGTGGTTCCAGATTTGCACCTCGTTGTCAATCCCCGACTTCGTTTTGGCTGCCACCATCTTCATCACCTGCACGATTTGGTGGGCATAGTGGGTGCGCTCCTCCCGATCGGTCATGGCGAGCGCACGCTCCACCATCTCTTGCACCTCACGACCGTAGGCGCGCAGCCGCAGTGGGGGAAGTTGCGTGTTGTAGGGTTGCATGTTCAGAAGCGTTTTTTAGGGGTGGTGGCTTGATACTCTTTCAGGTAGAAAGGTTCGAAATAGGCGGTGTCGACAAATTCGCCCCTGGCGTGGGCACGCTCTGCCAGCGGAGCCATATATTTGGCCAGCGGGAGAGCGCCATCGATGAAGTGAGCGTTGGGGTGGTCGATGACGGCCTTGCACTTCTCCATGCCGTCGCCCAAGAAGTAGACGGGGCGCTCGTCGAGCCAAGGTCGATAGGTGTCGGCATCGACGATGTCGGCCTGCACCTCGCGCACAGCGTTGAGGGCGCGGTCGTAGACGGCAGCGTAGACCTCCATGCGGCGGGCATCAATCATCGGCACGAGGAGGGCATCGTCGGGCAGGTCGTCGCGGAAGAGGAGCGTGGGCACGGTGATGAGCTTGAGCGTGGGCACGGCAATCATCGGCACGCCGCGGCCGTAGGCCACGCCCTTGGCGGTCGACACACCGATGCGCAGCCCGGTGTAGCTGCCCGGTCCGCTCGACACGGCCACGGCATCGAGCGGGATGGCGTGGCTCTCAGCGAAGCTCAAGGCCTCGTCCACAAAGGGGGCGAGCACACGGGCATGGTTGGGGCCTTCCAGGTTTTGCTGTTCAAAAATCACTTGCCCGTCTTCGCTCACGGCTACGGAGCAAACGGAAGTGGAGGTTTCGATATGGAGTATGCAGGACATTGAGTCAATGATTTTACATCAGGTTGGGAGATTTCTCGGGGGACTTTCCCCTTTCGACAGAAAAAGGGCGCTTGCTTTCGGCGCACATCTCTCCAAATTATCGCCTGCAAAGGTACATCTTTATCAGTAATGTGCCAAAGAAAACGCTTATTTATGTAGTCGGTGCGCCCTTTGACAAAGTTTACGGGACGTTTCAAATTTTGGTCGGCGAGCGTCGCAAACTATAAACCAAGGTTTGAATTATATAAACCAAGGTTTGGTTTACATAAACCAAAGCTTGAATTACATAAACCAAAGTTTGGTTTATAGAATTTCTCTGACTTATCGAACTTTTTTCGGCACTTGCGCAACTTTACTTGTGCTGCCGCCGAACTTCATCAAAACCGCCCGTGGGGGCTTCTACTTCGTGCGGTGAATATCAGACAATCTTCTACATCGTACAAGTCCAATGCCGCAGGGTAGTCCCCGGAGGGGGCTTCTCTGAATAGCCGTAGTGTGAGGAGGAAGGACGACGAACCTACGGAACGTCCAACGCTGAAAGAAACCAACCAGCTTGACTTCCAGAGAGAAGGTCTGCCCCTATAAGTATATAGACATCTCGTCCACGAAAAGTGCCACTCATCCTTGACTTTAACACGACTTTAACATTCCTGCGAGGGAGCTGGAGGAATTTAGCTCAGACGTAGTTTTTTCTACCTCAGAGGTAGTTGGATTTAGTTCAGAGGTAGATTTTCAGAGGTAGGAGACAGCAGCACTTTGCTTTTTCTCCCTCGCGCGTACGTGCGCATCACTACACAATAGGCTTGTTTTTTGCCTTCACCGCCTTCACCGAGGGGAAGCAGCGGTGAAGGAGGGTGAAGGCACAGACGTCGAATGCCTTCACCCGTAACGGACTGTTTTTCTGGCGTCTATCCCCTGTGGTGAAGGAGTGAAGGCAAAAAACACGTGCTATTGTAGGGTATACGCGCGCGAGGGATTTTTTTGTGGGTATGTTAAATGTTTTGGCCTTTCGTGATTTTTTGGTGCAATTTATTTGGAAGATTAAAATGAAAAATCTTATATTTGCTGCCATCGATGTTGTTAAATCTCATAATACTAGAAGTCATGTGTAAATTAAAATTCTTATGCTGCTTGTTAGCACTATTAATGTTTGAAGCATGCTCGGAGAATTCTATTGAACCTATTCAGAATGAAGGGGTAGGAGTACTGCTGGGTAAAAATCTCCAAAAGTTTTCTTTCTCAGAATGCAAGGCTGAAAAACAGATAGCCAATGAAGATCAAGTGCAATTGTTTACCTTGCCTGAAGGTCGGCTTCGTATGATTGTAAAAAATCTTACTTTCCCATGTGATGCTCTCTTATCAGGAACAGTAGAAAATTCTGATAAAGAGTGCATATTGTATATTCTCGGAAAAGGAATATCTGCAAATTGTATGTGTCATCATGATTTTACCTATGAATTTTCCGGATTGAAAAATGCCACCACTTATAAGATTGTGGTGAAGCAATGTGAGACAAATAGAGAAACTTCGGATGTTCCCTACCATTTTTATCGTGAAATACAAACTTTCAGCTTTACCTATGTGAATGGAAAAGCACAACTTCAAGTTAATAAATAGTCTCTCCTTAACTGCGTACTTCCAATTTACCTAAACAGCAATGGGGTGTGCCACATTAGGCACACCCCATTGTCGTATTTAGGAGAATGAAGAGGTTTTACTTTTCCCACTTACGTTCTGCAGGAGGAAGGGCTTTGACCACGATGTCGCGGTGGCGGGCTCCTTGCAGCAGGCGGGTGGCAACGGACTGCACATCTTCCGGCGTGAGTTGGCTGAAAGCATTGTCTACCAACGCTGCGGGCGCTTGGGTAGCAGTGGGCTGCGCCTTGGGCTGTTGTTGCGTTTTGCCTTTGGCCTTACCCGATGTAACGGTGGCTTTGTCCACTTCGGCTGCGAGATCGGCCGGAAGTTGAGGCACCGTTCCTGTTTCGGCATAGACGTTGAGCATTCCCATCCACAAAAGGGCTTCGGGCGTGTTGCTTTCGGTTTGCGTTTCTTCGGTAGCAGAATTGACGGCCAAAGGCACTTGGACGGCTTTGAACTCGTCGGCAGAGAAATGTCCGGCAGCGATGTCGCGGAGAAGTTCATAGGCACGCGCTTTCATCTCATCGGTACGAGCGCGCTCAGTGGTAAAGTGAATGTTGAGCGTGGCCAGTCCTGCCGTCTCGGCATCGGTGGGAGCGTTGTAGCGGCTGCGCACCCCGATGGTGTAGGTGGCGCGGGCTTTTTCGCGCAACTCCTCGAAATAGCGGTTTTCCAATAAGCCACGGAACACTTCGAGAGCGGCTTGCTCACGCTCATTGAGGTTGAGGTCGTTGAGATAAGCGATTTCGATTTCGCCTTGGTCGCCCTCGGTGTCTACGAGAAACTCACGCTTGATTTCGGGGGCTTTGGAAGAAAAATCGAGACTGCGCTGTGGTGCGAGCGATTGCAACGTGGCGGTACGGCGGTCGGCATGGCCGGGGAGGGAGGCTAGATAGCGCTCCACAAGTTGGCGTGCCTGTGCTTCGGGCAGGTCGCCTACGAGACAGAAGGTGAAAGCCTCAGCACGTCCAAACTGGGAGGCAAAGAGCGGAGCGAGATCCTCATAACGTATTTTTTTGTAAAAGTCGGCATCCTTACGAGGATTTTCGGGAGTAATGGGGTTGAGCAGTTCTTGGATAGAATCTTGCACAGCCTGCATACCAGTGGTGCTACGGGTAGAGGCGACATAGGCACTGCGCTGCACATAGCGGTCGAAGATGTTACGATCGAAACGCTGATGCGCCAAGACAAGATGGGCATAGCCCAAGAAGTCGTCGGCCACAGCGGCAGCCGATTCGCCTCCGATACCGCTGGAGGTTTCAGACGAGGAAATGGAGAGATCGAAATCCTTGTTTCTTACCCATTCGTAAAGCTGATTGCGCGAATAGTTGTGCACCCCGCTTTGCATGATGAGTTGCGTCACGGCGGTGTAGGCCGGAAGGTCGCGTGCCGTGATGGAAACAGCGCCACCGGGCGCAGAACCGGCAAAGAAGAAGCGGCCTTTGGGGTTGGGCACGTACTTGTAGAACACGCGTGCACCATTGCTC
>RBWB01584379.1_pt1 | contig 10230 bp, 8 predicted proteins | sample 2014201 | NCBI WGS metagenome assembly RBWB01 (sample SAMN10133834, study PRJNA383868) | Human oral metagenome, whole genome shotgun sequencing project. | isolation source: supragingival plaque isolated from 88 juvenile twins | host: Homo sapiens | place: Australia
CAGCACTACTGCGCACTGCCCCCTCTCTTTTGGAGAGGGGGAACGGGGGTGAGGATTTTTAGCCCGCTGGCGCGAGCTTGCAGCTTGTGCCCAATTCAAAAATCATAATTCAAAATTCTTCTCACCGAACCTTCGCTCATCCTTCGCTGAACCTTCAGCGAAGGTTCAGCGAAGGAAAGTCAGCGAGCTGGCGCAGCCGAGTATGTGACGAAGGATAACGCACTCCCCGCTGGCGCGAGCTTGTAGCTCGTGCCCAATTCAAAATTCAAAATTCAAAATTCAAAATTCATAATTCCTCCGTCCCCTCAATTCAAAATTCTTCACAAAGCATTAATAATTAAACATTATTTCGTACCTTTGCCCCCTGCAAAAGCAGTAATAGTTTTTGGCACAATATATGCTATGTTTCTTTAGCAAGTGTTATGCCCGAAAGAGAGTGCTGCACAAGTGATTTTTATAAAACATACATTTTAACCATTGATTATTAAACATTTAAAATTTTAAATATTAAACATTATAAAAACAATAATGAGAAAATTTATAACACTGATAATGATAGCCTTTACAGTAGCTGTATCCGGACAGATACACAACCCTGTAAAATGGACTACACAAGCCCAGAAAATTAACGACAACGAATACAACTTAGTAGCCTTTGCTACAATAGAAAACGGTTGGAAACTCTACGGACAGCACCTGCCTGCCAACGGACCTGTACCCACCACCTTCACCTTTGAAAAACAAGAAGGCTATGAGCTAGTAGGCACACCCGAAGAGTCAAAACCTATCGTAAAGCACGACAACGTCTTCGATATGGAAATAGCCTATTTTTACAATCGGGCTACTTTCACACAACACATCAAGCTCACACAGCCCTTGCAAACTATCAAAGCAAGTGTCGAATTTATGAGCTGTAACGACCACAGTTGTCTGCCCCCAGATACTGCCGACTTAGAGTTTACCCTACCCAATACCACAAGCAGTGCAGTCGCTACAGCCACCCCTCAATTTAGCTTTACCCTCACCCCCGATGACAATACAGCAGCTACCGCTACCAGCAATACAAAAGCAGTAGCTACCCCCACCGATAGCGCCACCAATGATGCCCCAGTAGGGCAAATGGGCATATGGACGATATTCATTATCTCCTTCTTTTCAGGTTTTGCAGCATTGCTTACCCCCTGCGTGTTCCCAATGATACCAATGACGGTGAGCTACTTCACCAAGCAAAGTAAATCAAAAGCCAAAGGTATTAGAAATGCCGTTATCTACGGACTTTCCATCATCGTCATTTACGTGCTTTTGGGCTCCGTAGTTACCGCAGTTTTTGGCTCCGATGCGCTAAACGCTTTGGCAAGTAGCTTCTGGTTCAACCTCATATTTTTCATTATCTTAGTAGTTTTTGCAGTGTCGTTCTTAGGAGCATTTGAACTTACTTTGCCTAGCTCGTGGAGCACTAAAATAGACGCCCAAGCCGACCGCAGTGGCTTTGTAGGCATCTTCTTTATGGCGTTAGCGCTCGCTATAGTGTCATTCTCTTGCACAGGACCCATTGTAGGCACGCTCTTAGTGCAAGCCGCTTCCGAAGGGGGCATCGCTCCTATTATGGGAATGTTTGGTTTTTCATTGGCTATAGCACTTCCTTTTGCCCTTTTTGCAGCCTTCCCAGGTTGGTTACACTCAATGCCTAAATCAGGCGGGTGGCTCAATACAGTCAAAGTAGTATTAGGATTTTTAGAGCTCGCTTTAGCATTCAAATTCTTATCAAATGCCGATTTGGTTGAACAAAGCCATTGGTTCGAACGCGAAGTGTTTATCGCCATTTGGATAGCCATATTTGGTGCCTTGAGCCTCTATTTGTTTGGCAAAATACGCTTGCCACACGATGACAACGAAAGCCGTATTTCAGTAGGCAGATTGTGCTTAGGCTTGCTCACCCTCAGCTTTACGATTTATATGCTACCAGGGATGTGGGGCGCACCACTAAACCTTATCAATGCGTTCCCACCTCCACAACATTATAGCGAATCACCTTACGGGGTAGGCTATACTGCCGGTGGCAATGCAACAGGCGTAGATGAAGGCAAGTTACCCGAAGGAGCTCACTTGTTTAAGCCTCACAATATTGTAACTTTTGACGATTACGATAAAGGATTGGCATATGCCAAACAGGTAAACAAACCCGTATTGTTAGATTTTACAGGCTGGTCGTGTGTCAATTGTAGGCGTATGGAGCAAAATGTATGGCCAGACCCTCAGGTGCTCGATGTGTTGCGCAATGAAGTTGTGCTTATTTCACTTTATGTAGATGACAAACGCCCACTGCCCGAAAACGAAGTAAAACCTTCGCAAGTGCGTGAAGGCAAAATGATAAAAACAATAGGGCAGAAGTGGACAGAATTCCAAACACTTCGCTATAAAGCCAATACCCAACCCTTTTACGTGTTGGTAGGGCATAACGAAGAAAACCTAAACACACCTATTGGTTATACACTCGATACCGATGAAGCCGAAGAATTTTACCAATGGCTAAAAACAGGTATTGGTGCATTTAAAAAATAATTAGGGAATCCTGATGAAAAATAAATACTATATACTCCCTACTATTATAGGAACTACTTTAGCTTTAGGATTGATATTGGGTAGGCAGCTGGCTAATATCTATATCCCAAAGCCACCCCCTCCTTTACCCGTAGTGATTGACGATACAATTCCACAAAGCCCTTATATGGAAAAACTCGGCAAGCTGATGGATTATATAGAAGAGGATTATGTTGATAAGGTAAACGCCGATAGTATTGTCGATTTAACGATCAATAGCATTTTGAGAAAGTTAGACCCGCACTCTACCTATATTGCCAAAAACAACATACAAGAGGTAGCCGAAACGATGAGTGGTAAGTTTGTAGGCGTAGGTATTAGCTTTTATGTGTATCGCGATACCATAGCTGTCATTAAAACCATTGAGGATAGTGATGCCCAAAAAAAAGGAATCCGCTTTGGCGACCGTATCTTGATGGCAGGCAAGGATACCCTCTATAAAAAACACCTCAGTACCGAAAAAATCAAAAATATACTGAAAGGCGAAATGGAATCTCGCGTAGATTTAACCATTTACCGAAAAAACAAAGACAGTATATTCACCGTGCCCATACAGCGCAAGTTTATCCCTATCAAGAGTGTAGATTGCTATTATAAGGTGAATGATACATTAGGCTATATTCGTATGAATAGATTTGCCGAAACCACTACCGAAGAATTTACCAATGCCCTCAAAGCACTTGATAAGGAAGGAATCAATAGCCTGATATTAGATTTGCGCAACAATTCGGGAGGCTTTTTCAATGTAGGTATACAAATAGCCGATGAGTTTTTGCGTAAAAACAAAATGATTGTATTTACCAAAAACAATCGCAAAGAAACCGAAGAAACTTATGCCACCGATGGTGGTTTGTTCGAAAATCGTCCTATATTCGTATTGGTCAATGAAAATTCAGCTTCGGCAAGCGAAATTGTAGCAGGAGCATTACAAGATAATGACAGAGGAGTGATTGTAGGCAGACGTACCTTTGGTAAAGGATTGGTACAGAGCGAAATGCCTTTACCCGATGGCTCAGCAGTACGGCTTACTACAGCACGTTACTACACTCCCACAGGGCGTTCTATACAGAAACCTTACGCTTATGTGCAGCAACGCCGCAGTGTCCCTATAGATAACGCTACAGTCCCCGATTCGCTTAAGTTTAAAACGCCTAAAGGGAAAATAGTCTATGGTGGTGGCGGTATCTACCCCGATGTGTTTGTACCTATTGATATGAAACCCGAAAGTTATCTTGTGAATGAACTCTTAAGTTCGGGGCTTACAAGTTTCTTTCTGTTTGAATATTTAGACAAACACCCCGCTCTAAACAATAAACCCTATAAAAACTATTTTATCAACGAGTATAAAATTCCGAAAGAAATGCTCACCGCCTTTGCTAAATTCTTGCGTGATAGGCGTATTAGTATTAACTTTGCAAAAAACGGAAAAGATATTACCAAGCACCTAAAAGCAAATTTAGGCGAAATATGGTTCAATGAAAATGTAGCAGGAATGATACGCAACCAGGGCGACCTCTATATAGAGGAATGCTTGCACTATCTGAAACCTCCAAAACACACCTCTACTACTAAAAAGAAACACAAAAAAAACTATTAAAAAAACGAACTAAATAGTATGAGCAAGAACTTAACCTCGCGAAGTGAAGATTACTCTAAATGGTATAACGAATTGGTCGTAAAAGCCGATTTGGCTGAAAATTCAGGAGTACGTGGCTGTATGGTGATTAAACCTTACGGTTATGCTATATGGGAAAAAATGCAGGCTGAATTAGACCGTATGTTCAAAGAAACAGGACACTATAACGCTTATTTTCCGCTGTTTGTTCCCAAAAGCTATTTTGAAGCAGAAGAAAAAAATGCAGAAGGTTTTGCTAAAGAATGTGCGGTAGTAACTCACTATCGCCTCAAAACAGACCCCAACGAAAAAGGAAAACTAATGGTAGACCCCGAAGCAAAATTAGAAGAAGAGCTGATAGTGCGCCCCACTTCTGAAGCCATCATCTGGAATACCTACAAAAACTGGATTCAATCCTATCGTGATTTGCCTATACTTGTAAATCAATGGGCTAACGTAGTGCGCTGGGAAATGCGTACCCGTTTGTTCCTCCGTACAGCTGAATTTTTGTGGCAAGAGGGGCACACCGCCCACGCTACCAAAGCTGAGGCAATAGAAGAAGCCGAAAAAATGATGAATGTATACGCTACTTTTGTAGAAAACTTTATGGCAGTACCTGTTATCAAAGGCGTGAAAACCGAAAGTGAGCGTTTTGCAGGGGCTGATGATACCTATTGTATTGAAGCATTGATGCAAGACGGCAAAGCATTACAAGCCGGCACATCACACTTTTTAGGACAAAACTTCGCTAAGGCTTTTGAAGTGAAATACGTGAGCAAAGAGGGAAAACAAGATTATGTATGGGCTACTTCGTGGGGGGTTTCTACTCGCCTGATGGGCGCCCTTATTATGACCCACAGCGATGACAACGGATTGGTATTGCCGCCTAATTTGGCACCCATACAAGTGGTAATAGTACCTATTTATAAAGGTACTGCCCAATTAGAGAACGTGCGTGAGCGCATTACACCGCTAATGGAAGAGCTTAAAAAACAAGGTATTAGCGTGAAGTTTGACGATCGAGATACCCAATCACCAGGTTTTAAGTTTAATGAATATGAACTAAAAGGCGTACCTGTACGCTTGGCAGTGGGGCAACGCGACTTAGAGAACCACACCTTTGAGGTAGCTCGCCGCGATACCCTCACCAAGGAAACCATCTCCGCTGATGCTATTGTTGCACATATACAACAACTCTTAGCCGAAATACAAGAAAATTTGTACAAAAAAGCATTAGCTTACCGCGATACTCATATTACCGAAGTAAATAGCTATGACGAGTTTAAAGAATTGTTAGAAACCAAAGGCGGTTTCTTTGCAGCCCATTGGGATGGTACTGCCGAAACAGAGGCAAAAATAAAAGAAGAGACAAAAGCTACCATACGCTGTATTCCTTTAAACGGCAAAGAAGAGGCAGGAGTATGTATGTATTCGGGCAAGCCTTCGGCAAGACGAGTACTATTTGCTAAAGCCTATTAATATTGCAATATAACGAAAAAATATATAAAAATATTTGGTAGTTATCATAAAAAGAAGTATCTTTGCATTGTAATAATTAAAAAAAACATAATTACGATGAAAAAAATTATTTTATCATTAGTAGCAATTTTTGCTTTTGGTGCTGTATCAGCACAAAGTTTGGTGTCTTCTAAAGGTGAACAGTACCTTCCTAAACAAGGAGACTGGTCAATCGGTTTCAATGTAGGTAATGCTTTAACTTTCGTAGGACAAGCATTCAACGGTTCACCTTCTAACTCAGGACAAAACCTTTTTGAAGGACAAAACTTTGTTGGTTTTGGTGAAGGAGTTTTCTCTTCTACCCATTCAGTACTTACTTTTGTTGGTAAAAAGTTTGATACCGATAATACCGCTACTCGTTACATAGCAAGCTTCAACTTCAACTTGTCTAAAGATAAAGATGTAGATGCTGTAAGTAGCGTTGGTTTAGTAGCAGGTTATGGTAAAGAGTGGAGAAAAGGCGTTACTCGTTTGCAAGGTTACTATGGAGCTGATGCTTTGGTAGGATTTGTATCTCCTGCTAAAAAACAAACAGGCTTTGGCTTAGGTGTAAACGGTTTTGCTGGAGTTGAGTACTTTATCTTCCCTAAAGTAGCACTTGGAGCTCAATACACTTATGGTGTAAACTTTACTTACGCAAGTAATGGCAATACAGAAAAAAATAGATTGGGCTTCAACATCGGTGGTAAAGATGGTTTAGGAGTACTTTCAGCAACTCTTAACGCTTATTTTTAATAGAAAAAGCTACTAAAAATAAAAAAATCAGGCACTATATATAGTAGCCTGATTTTTTTATTGCCCAACATCTTCTAAATGCACTACTTCTACCCCTGCTTTTTCTAAAAATACCAACCCTTCATTATCGCGGTAACCTTCTTTATACACCACCCGCTTAATCCCCGACTGATAGATAAGCTTACTACACTCTTTGCACGGCGACATCGTAATATATAGCGTTGCACCTTGTGATGATTGTGTAGAGGCAGCTACCTTCATTATAGCATTAGCTTCGGCGTGCAGTACAAACCAGTGCGTATTGCCTTGTTCATCTTCACAACAGTTATCAAACCCTGTAGGAGTACCATTATAGCCGTCAGAAATAATCATTCGGTCTTTCACCATAATAGCACCCACTTGCTTACGTTGCGCATAAGAGAGTTTAGCCCACTCCATAGCCATTCGCATATAGGCTTTATCGTAGCGCAATTGCTTTTCTCGCTGCTGTTTCGTCATTAGCTATTTGTTGTTTTAAGAGTTCTATAGAATCAAATTTTTGTTCTTCACGTAAGTATTTTATGAAATAAATGGTAATTTGCTGGTCGTAAATATCGCTGTTAAAGTCAAAAAAATGCACTTCAATAGAGCTGCCTTTCCCCTCAATAGTAGGGTTTTTGCCTATGCTCATCATCCCGTATACCTTTTGTTGGTTGATAAGGCTATACACAGCATAAACCCCGTCCTTTGGGATAAGTTTATACTTGTCATCTACCACTATATTAGCAGTAGGGTAGCCTATAGAACGACCCAACTTCATTCCGTGCACCACCGTACCTGTAAGGCTATAAGGGGCAGCAAGGTAGCGTTCGGCAATATCCATCTTTCCTGACAGCAGTGCATTGCGTATAGCCGTAGAGCTCACACTCACCTCATTGATTTCTTCCACAGGTATTTCTTCCACTGCAAAGCCGTATTGTTCCCCAAAGCGTTCCATATCTTTTATATCAGCTGTGCGCCCTTTGCCAAAGCGATGGTCGTAGCCAATGATTACTTTTTTAGCATTAAGGCGTTCTACCAATAGCTTATGCACAAAATCTTCAGCAGTAAGATTCGCAAATTCTTCGTTGAAGGGTTGCACAATCAGTAAATCAACCCCTAAGGCTTTTAGAGCCTCTTTCTTTTCACTCAGAGTATGAATCAGTTTCAGACTATTGTCGTGCTGCACTATCATACGAGGGTGCGGGAAAAAAGTAAAGATAGTCGCCAAGAGGTTTTCTCGGCGAGCGCTCTCCACTACCTTATTGATAATTTTCTGGTGACCGAGATGTACTCCGTCAAAAGTACCGATAGTAATAACAGTAGGTTTAGGGCTGGTAAAGGTACTAATATCAGTTATTTCAATCACTTGTTGTAAAACTTGTTATAGATGTCTATATATTTTTCTTTGATAACACGGCGTTTGAGCTTTAGGGTAGGGGTAAGGTGTCCGTCATCAATAGTCCATTCATCGGGAGTAAAGGCAAAAAGTTTTACCTGTTCCCATTTGCCAAGGCGTTGGTTTACGCGTTCCACCTCTTTAGCCACACGCTCGTGCAGGATAGGGCTAGCAGCAATTTCAGCATTGGTAGTACCTATATTTACGTTGTGGCGGCGTGCCCATTCTTTCACAAAAGGAAAATTAGGCTGAATAATAGCTGCAGGCATTTTCTCACCTTCGCCCACTACCATAGCGTTTTCTATAAATCGGGAAAGTTTAAGCTTGTTTTCAATCAGCTGTGGCGATACGTATTTACCACCAGAGGTTTTAAATATTTCCTTTTTGCGGTCGGTAATTTTTAGGAAGCCCTCCTTATCCAATTCGCCTATATCGCCAGTATGAAAAAAGCCATCGGTAATGTTTTCTTTCGTTTGCGCTTCGTCTTTATAGTAGCCCAGCATCACGTTTTCACCTTTCACCAGTATTTCGCCGTCTTCAGCTATTTTCACTTGCACATTGTTAACAGGCTTCCCTACGGTTCCTATTTTCCAATATCTTCCAGCCTCGCGGTTTACAGAAATTACAGGAGCCGTTTCAGTAAGTCCGTAACCCTCCATAATAGTCAGTCCTGCTGCCGAAAATACCTTAGCCAATCGAGGTGAGAGCGCAGCACTACCCGATACAATCATTTCTACACGACCGCCCAAAGCTTCCCGCCATTTGTTGAATATAAGTTTGTTAGCTATTTTCAGTTGTAGTTCGTACCACCAGCCATTTTCGCCATAAGGTTTGTAGCGGAAGCCTAAGTTCAGCGCCCAAAAGAACAGCGTACGCTTGATGCCTGTAAGTTCAGCACCTTTGGCAAATATCTTGTCGTAGATTTTTTCTATCAGTCGTGGTACTACGGTGAGGATATGCGGTTTCACCTCGCGGAGGTTATCGCTAATTTTATCAATAGATTCCGCAAAATACAATTGTAATCCATCGTATTGGTAAAGGTAAGTAAGCATCCGTTCAAACACGTGGCACACAGGCAAGAAGCTGAGTGCAGTAGAACCCGTTTTCACAGGCAAGCGGTCTTGGCAGTTGATGATGTTAGAAATAATGTTCCAGTGAGATAGCATTACCCCTTTTGGTCTACTTGTAGTGCCCGAAGTATAGATAATAGTAGCCAAATCGTGCTTATCGATGCTATTTTTGCGGGCTTCTACTTCATTTTGGTTACTTTCATCGGCACCTAAAGCAATAATTTCGTTCCAGTTTTGGGCATTAGGCACATCGTCGAAGGTATAAATTGTTTTTAGGTGAGGTAGTTTATCTTTGATAGCCTTTATTTTTTCGTATAGAACCACGTCAGAAACCACACAATATTTGCATTCGGAGTGGTTTAGAATATATTCAAAGTCATCAGCAGTAATAGTAGGGTATATAGGGACATTTTGGGCGCCCACTTGCAGAATACCAATATCCAAGATATGCCAGTCCGTACGGTTGTTAGAAGAGATAACCGCTATTTTATCGTTTTTTTCAATACCTAAGCGCAGTAATCCCCTGCTTACGGTATTCACTTTTTTAATATATTCATCGGTAGAAGTTTCTTGCCATATCCCATTTACTTTAGTAGCCAAAGCTACTGATAAGGGGTATTTAGTTTGTTGATAATAAGGAATATCAAATAAACGAGTAACTGTAATCATATATTTTTTTGTTTTAGAGAGGCAAAGATACAAAATAATTTTGAATTGTGAATTTTGAATTATGAATTTTTACAGCCTCTCAATTCAAAATTCATAATTCTTCCCAGCGAAGGATAAGCGAAGGATGAGCGAACCTTGAGCGAAGGATAAGGGGTAGATAAGGGATAGATAAGCAACACTACAATTCTTACAAAAAAATATTTAAAAAAAATCATAATTCAGTTTTTTTTTGTATCTTTGCCCCAAAGTTACAATGATTTAACCTAACCTGACCAAAAAGTTATCATTAAGAGTAATTAAAAAATAGAGAAATTTAATATGGAAAACAGAAAATTCAGCCGAGAAGGCAGAGAAAACTATCAGGGTAAGAATAATTATCAGGCAAAAAATAATTATCAAGGGAATAACAAACGTAGGGATTACAACAAACCTTACGAAAGCCAACAAGAAAATCAACGTAATAATAGCAATAACCGCTATAATGGCGGAAATAATCGCTATAATAATAACGAAAACCGTTACAACAATAGTGAAAATCGTTACAACAATAGTGAAAATCGTTACAATAACGAAAACCGCTATAATAACAACGAAAATCGTTATAA
>RBWB01584384.1_pt1 | contig 10225 bp, 7 predicted proteins | sample 2014201 | NCBI WGS metagenome assembly RBWB01 (sample SAMN10133834, study PRJNA383868) | Human oral metagenome, whole genome shotgun sequencing project. | isolation source: supragingival plaque isolated from 88 juvenile twins | host: Homo sapiens | place: Australia
GGTGGATCCAGAAGACCGCCATGGACCTGCGCAAGTCGATGCGCGAGGTCGCCGAAGGGGTTATCTCCCACAAACGGAAGAAGTGACCGGCAGCTCCTGCCGGCACGAATGGGCGCAATTGCACACCATTACCTCTGGTCCCTGGGCTATCGCTGGTGAGCACCACCGGCTCCTGCTTACCTACTGGAAAACGATTGACTCTGGGGGCTGGCCGTCTCTGGGCGGTGGTCTCACCGTTCCTGGAGCCGTGGTCTGTCGCGGGCCAGGGAGTCCTGTCCGCGTGGCGCGATCAGCTGGCAGGTGAGGCGGCCGACGGCGATCAGCTCTCCGGTGGAGTCGTAGATCTCCACCGTGTGGACGGTGGTTCTCCTGCCGAGACGGACGGGTGTGGTCTTTCCCGTGACCTTGCCCGAAATCGCGGGTCGCAGATGCGTCACGTTCAGGTCGACTCCCACCGCGATGCGTTCCGGCTGCGCGTGCATCGAGGCGGCAATTGAGGCCAGTCCCTCCACCAGAGCGGCGGTCGCCCCGCCGTGCAGCACCCCGGCGGGCTGTGTGTTGCCCGGTACCGGCATGGTGCCGATCACCTCGTGGGAACTGGCCTGGATGATCTTGATTCCCAGTTTTTCATGCAGCGGGGAATGGGGCACCTCGGTGGCGTAGGTCATGACCGTCAGTTTCGCACAGTAGATTGGGGGCGTGAATCGCCTGCTGCTCATCGACGGACACTCCATGGCCTACCGGGCCTTCTTCGCCCTGCCAGCTGAGAATTTCCAGACCTCGACGGGGCAGCACACGAATGCGGTGCATGGCTTCGTCTCTATGCTGATCGGGCTGCTGGCTGCGGAGAAGCCGAGCCATGTGGCTGTGGCCTTCGATGCAGGGAGGGAATCTTTCCGCAATGAGTCCTACCCGGACTACAAGGCCACCAGGAGTGCGTCGCCTCAGGAGTTCAGGGGGCAGGTGGAGCTGATCAAGGAGGTGCTCGATGGTCTGCGGATAGCGCACACCGAGCTTCCCGGCTACGAGGCGGACGACATCATCGCCACCCTTGCGACGCGTGCGGAGGCCGACGGCTATGAGGTGCTGATCTCCACAGGGGACCGGGATGCCCTGCAACTGGTCACCGACCGCACCACTGTGCTGTATCCGCGGAAGGGGGTCAGCGACCTGGCGCGGATGACGCCGTCCGCTGTGGAGGAGAAATACCTGGTGTCGCCGCGGCGCTACCCTGAGCTGGCCGCGCTGGTGGGGGAGACCAGCGACAATCTGCCCGGGGTGCCCGGGGTCGGCCCCAAGACCGCGGCCAAATGGATCGCTGCCTACGACGGCCTCGAGAACATCATCGAGCGTGCCGGGCAGGTGCCGGGCAAAGCCGGGCAGTCGCTGCGAGAACATCTTGATGACGTGCGCCGCAACCGGCGCCTGAATCGCCTGCTGCGGGATCTTGAACTGCCTGTGGAGCTGCCACAGACCGAACGGCGTGACTGGGACCGGGAGGCCATCACGCAGTTGTTCGCTGCCCTGGAGTTCCGCACCCTGCGGGAACGGCTGTCCCAGCTCTACAGCGCCGGGGAAGAAGCGGGGGAGACCGGTGGGCATGAAACATTCAACGTGACCGGGAGAGCACTGAAAGCCGGTGAGGTGGCTGCCTGGCTGGAGGAACACGCCACCGGTGAGGTGGCGCTGGCCTTCGTCGGCGATTGGGGATCGGGCACAGGAGACCTCCGTGGCATCGGACTGGCTGCCGCCGATGGGCCGGAGGCCTTCATCGACCCCAGCATCCTGACCCCAGCCGACGATGCCGCGGTGGCGCAGTGGCTGGCCAATGCCGACCGCCCCAAGGTGGTCCACGACGCAAAGGGACCACGGCTCGCGGTCTGGGCCAGGGGTTGGGAGCTGCGTGGGGTCGTCCTCGACGTCGCGCTCGCAGCCTATCTCCTGCGTCCTGATGTGCGGGGTCAGGAACTGACCGATCTGGTGCAGCGGCACCTGCACCGCGAACTGGTTGCCACCGCCGCCGCGGATCCCCAGGACTCGTTGTTCGAGGTGGACGAGGGGGCCACCGCCAGGACCGCCATGCTGAATGCCCGCGCTATCGCCGAGCTTGCCCGGGTGCTGCGCCCTGAGCTTGGGTCCCAGCCTGCAGCCGAGCTTCTGGAACGGGTTGAGCTGCCGTTGCAGCAGACCCTCGCTAGCTGCGAATGGATCGGCATAGCTGTCGACCGGGATGTCCTTGAGGGCTTGCACTCGGAGTTTGACTCCGCTGTGGTTGCGGCCCAGCAGGCAGCATGGGAGGTGCTGGGGCATGAGGTGAACCTGGGATCTCCCAAACAGCTGCAGTCGGTACTATTCGACGAACTCGACATGCCGAAGACCCGCCGCACGAAATCCGGATACACTACCGACGCCGAGGCGCTCGAATGGCTCTTCGAACGCACCCACCATCCCTTCCTGGAGCACCTACTCGCGCACCGGGACCGGATCAGGCTAAGGCAGACCGTCGATGGCCTGCTGGCCGCTATCCAGCCAGATGGCCGCATCCACACCACCTACATGCAGACCATCGCAGCGACAGGCCGGTTGTCCTCTACGGACCCGAACCTGCAGAACATCCCCATCCGCACGGAGCTGGGGCGGCGTATCCGCAGCGCCTTCGTGGCCGGTGAGGGATTCGAGGCGCTCATGAGCGCCGACTACTCGCAGATCGAGATGCGGCTGATGGCGCATGTCTCGGGTGATGAGGGACTGATCGCGGCTTTCAAATCTGGGCGGGACTTCCATGCGGAGATGGCCGCCATCTTGTTCAGCGTCGATCCGGATGAAGTCACCGGGCAGATGCGGGCCCGGGTCAAGGCAATGAACTACGGACTCGCGTACGGGCTGAGCGCGTATGGGCTGAGCACCCGTCTAGGGATCTCAGCCACGGAGGCGAGGGAGCTGATGGAGATCTATCAGGCCCGCGTCGGTGGTGTTCAGCGGTACCTGGCGGATGTGGTCGCCGACGCCAGGAAGAGGGGGTACACGTCTACTCTGCTGGGGCGCCGCCGCTACCTGCCGGATCTGAGCTCCGGCAACCGGCAGCGCCGTGAGATGGCGGAACGTGCGGCGCTGAACTCTCCGATCCAGGGGTCGGCTGCCGACATCATCAAGCTGGCGATGCTCGGTGTTGAACGGGCGCTAGCGGCCGCCGGGCTGCGTAGCCGCATGCTGTTGCAGGTCCATGACGAGCTCGTCCTGGAACTGTTTCCGGAGGAACGGGATGTGGTGGAACAGCTGGTACGCAAGGAAATGGGCACCGCCATGGAACTGGCGGTGCCCCTGGAGGTCTCGGTCGGGGTTGGCGACTCGTGGTTCACGGCGGCCCACTGAGCCGCCAACCCCATCGGGATCAGGCCGTCGTGGGCTTGAACATGAAGAAGACCCGGGAATCCCACTCGTTGTTCGAGTCGTTGTGATCCCAGCAGACGATGATGGCGAGCGTAGGGTCGCCAGTGCGCCTTTCCAGCAGGTCCGAGTCCGGCTTGAAGTCGCTGACGGCGATCTTCTTGGCTTCGGTGTACTGGTAGCAGGCGACACGGCCGTCGGCCGCATACAGCTTCAGGACGTCGCCCTCCTGGAGCTGGCTGGTGCCACCTTCGTAGAGCTGGTTACCGACAGCGCCACCCTTCTGGTAGGTGTGGATCGACAGGACTACCTGGCCGGCATTGGTGGCGACCTTCGGTCCCTCGTTCCACCACGAAGCGGTCTTGGGTTCGTCCTTCGGAGGGGCTGCGATGGCGCCATCCTCCTCGTGGCCCAGCGAGACTACGTTCGCGTCGACGCCGAGGCGTTCGATCGAGTAGCGGACCGGTTCGAAACCGGCCTCATCCGGGGCGACGCAGGCCCCCGGGCTGGCGGAGGCCGATGGGTCGGACGAAGAGGTCGTGGCTGCCGTGCCATCGGCGCTGGTGCTGGGGGTGGCAGCGGTAGACGGGTTGGCGCTGGCGTCCGAGTTGTTCTTGGGCTGGAAGATCCAGACGAGGGTCAGGGCTGCGGCCAGAAGGATGGCAGCTGCGGCTATGCCGATCTGCACCTTCCGGTTTTTAAGAGCTTCGACGAGATTCACGTGGAACAGGTTAAACCCTGCCCAAGCCCGGGCCAACCGGCGCTACTGTTTTACAGGGCCCTTGACGTTGCCCCTAGAGTGTTCTTGACCGCTTCCCGGCTCGACGATAAGGTGAAGGGGCACTGTGGCCTGCTTGCCCTCGGACCTAGTGGGGTTGGCGCGTCCCATTCCCGAGTCCCTCTATATCCCGACCCGGGATGAAGGACAGGGCACAGGGCGAAACCTTATTGTGAAAGCCCTACTACATGTCCTCCTCCACCACTGAGGCCTCGACCGTAGCGGTCGACGATTTCGGTTCCCCGGAAGCCTTCATGGCGGCCGTCGACGCCACCATCAAGTACTTCAACGACGGCGACATCGTCTCCGGAACCGTTGTCAAGGTCGACCGGGACGAAGTCCTCCTCGACATCGGCTACAAGACCGAAGGCGTCATCCCATCCAAGGAACTCTCCATCAAACACGACGTCGATCCCTTCGACGTGGTCCAGGTCGGCGACGAGATCGAAGCCCTGGTTCAGCAGAAGGAGGACAAGGAGGGGCGCCTCATCCTCTCCAAGAAGCGCGCCCAGTACGAACGCGCCTGGGGCACGATCGAGAAGATTAAGGAAGAGGACGGCGTTGTTTCCGGCTCCGTCATCGAGGTCGTCAAGGGCGGCCTGATCGTCGACATCGGCCTGCGTGGCTTCCTGCCCGCATCGCTGGTCGAGATGCGCCGTGTCCGTGACCTCCAGCCCTATGTCGGCATGGAACTTGAGGCCAAGATCATTGAGCTCGACAAGAACCGCAACAACGTGGTGCTGTCGCGTCGTGCCTGGCTGGAGCAGACCCAGTCCGAGGTTCGCCAGACGTTCCTCAACCAGCTGCAGAAGGGCCAGATCCGCAAGGGCGTTGTCTCCTCCATCGTCAACTTCGGTGCGTTCGTGGACCTCGGTGGGGTCGACGGCCTGGTGCACGTCTCCGAGCTCAGCTGGAAGCACATCGACCACCCGAACGAGGTGGTCGAGGTCGGCACCCCCGTCACCGTCGAGGTGCTCGAGGTGGACATGGACCGCGAGCGCGTGTCCCTGTCCCTGAAGGCCACCCAGGAGGACCCGTGGCAGACCTTCGCGCGTCTGCACCAGATCGGTCAGATCGTGCCCGGCAAGGTCACCAAGCTGGTTCCGTTCGGCTCCTTCGTACGCGTTGGCGACGGTATCGAGGGTCTGGTGCACGTCTCCGAGCTGGCTGAACGTCACGTCGAGATCCCGGAGCAGGTCGTCTCTGTCGGCGATGACGTCATGGTCAAGGTCATCGACATCGACCTGGAACGCCGCCGCGTCTCGCTGTCACTGAAGCAGGCCAACGAGGGTGTCGATGTGGCCGCCGAGGAATTCGACGCTTCCCTCTACGGCATGGCCGACAGCTACGACGAGCAGGGCAACTACATCTACCCCGAGGGTTTCGACCCGGAGACCAACGAGTGGAAGCCCGGCTACGAGGAGCAGCAGGCAGCCTGGGAGCAGCAGTACGCCGAGGCCCAGGCCCGCTGGGAGGCCCACAAGCGCCAGGTGGCCGAGGCCGCCGAGGCCGAGCGCCAGGCAGCCACGGCCGCCGGTACCGGTTACGCCTCCACCTCCGATGAGCCCGTCGAGGGATCGCTTGCATCCGATGAGGCCCTGCAGGCTCTCCGCGAGAAGCTGACCGGTAGCAACTGACCCGCGGGACTTAGCCCTTTCCCAGGGCGGATCCGCAATGTGATGAGGGTCCCCGTCCTTCACAGGACAGGGACCCTTGTCTTTACTCACTCGTTTCTTTACTCACTCGGTGGCTGGTTCCCAGGGCGGGCAGGAACACACCAGGTGCCGGTCACCATAGGCGTTGTCCACGCGGCCCACCGGTGGCCAGTACTTGTCGATCCGGAACGCGCCAGGCGGGAAGCAGCCCTGCTCCCGGGAGTAGGGACGATCCCAGTCGGCGACGAGGTCCTCCACAGTGTGCGGAGCCCTGCGCAGCGGCGACTCGTTAGCCGCAACCCGTCCCGACGCCACCTCATCCGCCTCGCGGGCGATATCCAGCATCGCCGCCACGAAACGGTCGAGTTCAGCAAGCGTCTCGGACTCCGTCGGCTCCACCATCAGCGTCCCCGCCACAGGGAAGGACATGGTGGGGGCGTGGAAACCATGGTCGATGAGCCGTTTGGCGATGTCATCGACGGTGACCCCGTGCTTGGCGAAGATACGTGTGTCCACGATGCACTCGTGCGCCACACGGCCACCCTTCCCCTGGTACAGGACCGGGTAGGCCTCGGAAAGCCTGCTCGCCAGGTAGTTGGCGCTCAGAATCGCCACCCGGGTTGCCTGCGTCAGGCCCTGTCCGCCCATGAGACGCAGGTAGGCCCACGAGATTGGCAGGATCGAGGCGGACCCGAGCGGTGCAGCCGACACCGCGCCCTCCTCACCGCTGGACGGGTCGCCTGGCAGGTGCGCTCTCAGGTGCTCCTTCACACCGATGGGTCCCATGCCGGGGCCGCCACCGCCATGCGGGATGGCGAAGGTCTTGTGCAGGTTCACGTGGCTGACGTCGCCTCCCAGGTCGCCGGGACGTACCAGGCCCACCAGGGCATTCATGTTGGCGCCGTCGATGTACACCTGCCCGCCGTGGGCGTGCGTGATGTCGCAGACCTTCCGGATGGTGTCCTCGAAAACACCATGTGTGGACGGATAGGTGACCATGACGGCTGCCAACTGGTCACCGGCCCCCTCCGCCTTCGCTGCGAAGTCATCCAGGTCGATGTCCCCGTTATCCGCGGACTTCACCGCGACCACCTTCATGCCCGCCATGGTCGCCGAAGCCGGGTTCGTGCCATGGGCGGAGGTGGGGATCAGGCAGATGCTGCGGTCATCATCGTTGGCCCGGTGATATGCGGCGATTGCCTGCAGCCCGGCATATTCGCCCTGGGCGCCGCTGTTGGGCTGCATCGAGAATGCGTCATATCCCGTGATCTCGCAGAGCAGTGTCTCCAGATCCGCCGCCAGCTCCTGGTAGCCCTCCGCCTGGGCGGCGGGGGCGAATGGGTGCAGGCCTGCGAACTCCGGCCAGGTGATGGGCATCATCTCGACCGCGGCATTCAGCTTCATGGTGCAGGAACCCAGGGGAATCATCGCCCGGTCCAGCGCCAGGTCCCGGTCAGAGAGGCGGCGCATGTAGCGCATCATCTCCGACTCGGCCCGGTTCATGTGGAACACCGGATGGGTCAAGTACTCAGACGTACGCAGCAGCGAGTCTGGAATGGCCGGGTCCTGGCTGAGCTCCTGGGCGGGTTCGATGCCGAAAGCATCCAGTACCCGGGCGAGAGTCTCCAGGGTGGTGGTCTCATCGACTGAGATTCCCACCCTGTCACGGCCGACCCGCCGCAGATTGATTCCCCGCTGCTCGGCCGCGGCGATGATGCCGGCCTGGCCGACCCCCACCTGCACGGTGATCGTGTCGAAGAACTCGTCCGGCTCGACGATGGCGCCTCCCGCCCGTAGCTGCTCCGCCAGTGTCACGGCCATCAGATGGACCCGCTGCCCGATCGCCTTGAGCCCAGCCGGCCCGTGGAAGACCGCGTAGAAGGAGGCCATCACCGCCAGCAGGGCTTGGGCTGTGCAGACATTCGATGTCGCCTTCTCGCGGCGGATGTGTTGCTCCCGGGTCTGCAGCGCCAGCCGGTAGGCGCGATTGCCCGCGCTGTCCTTGGAGACACCCACGAGACGTCCCGGCATGGTGCGCTTAAGTGCATCGCGACAGGCCATGAACGCCGCATGCGGGCCGCCGAAGCCCATCGGGACGCCGAAACGCTGAGCCGAGCCCACCGCGATGTCGAAGCCCATCGCGCCCGGCTCCTTCAGCAGCGTCAGCGCCAGCAGGTCGGCTGCCACGATCGCCAGGGCGCCTGCCTCGTGCAGGGCTTCGCACCACCGGGTGTAATCCCGCAGCTGCCCGAACGTCCCGGGATAGCTAAAGATTGCGCCGAATAGTCCATCGGCCTCCAGCTCCTCGGCCTTGCCGATCACCAGCTCCATGCCCAGCGGCCGAGCCCGGGTAGCCAGGACACTGAGGATCTGCGGGTGCAGGTCATCGGCTGCGAAGAAGCGTGACCTTTTACGTTTCCCCGCTGCGAACGCCATGTTCATCGCCTCCGCGGCGGCGGTCGCCTCGTCCAGCAGGGATGCGTTTGCGATCTCCAGGCCGGTCAGGTCGCTGATCATGGTCTGGAAGTTCAGCAGCGCCTCGAGCCTGCCCTGCGAGATCTCCGGCTGGTACGGGGTGTAGGACGTGTACCACGCCGGATTCTCCAGGATGTTGCGCTGGATTGCCGGGGGAGTGATGGTGCCGTAGTAGCCCTGGCCGATCATCGAGGTCCGGACCTGGTTTCTGGCCGCCATCCTCCGCAGCTCGTCTATGACGGCGCCCTCCGTCAAAGGCTCCCAGCCCAGGGGCTCATCCTGACGCAGGCCAGCGGGCACTGTCTGGTCGATCAGCTCGTCGAGACTGCTCACCCCCACCGTGGAGAGCATGGCCTCCATCTCGGCTGGGCTCGGTCCGATGTGCCGGCGGTTGGCGAAGTCATCCGGGTCATAACTGGTTGGGTTCCAGCTGCTCATCAGTCGATCAACGCCTTGTACTCGGCCTCGTCGAGGTACTCGTCCAGGGCGGAGGGATCGCTGGGCTGGATCTTGAAGAACCACGACCCGGCAGGGTCTTCGTTGACGGTCTCGGGGGAGTCAGCCACCTTCTGGTTCACCTCGGTGATGACCCCGTCGAAGGGCGCGATGATCCCGGAGGTGGCCTTGGTGGACTCGATCACGACGATCTCATCCCCCTTCTCGACTTCGGCCCCGACCTCGGGAAGCTCCACGTAGACGACGTCCCCCAGCTCGCTGGTGGCATGGTCGGTCAGACCCACAGCAACTCCGTTGTCGCCGCTGTCGAGCCAGTCGTGGTCCTTGGTGTACTTGATCATGATGCTCTCTCCTTAGCGTTTGTAGGACGGTGTGATGAACGGTAGTGCGGTGACCGTCATGGGAAGGCGTTTACCGCGCACCTCGGCATAGATCGTGGCGCCGGGTTGGACCTCTGGCGGCAGCATCGCCATCGCGACGGGGCCGCCGACAGTGGCTCCGAAACCACCGGATGTGACCTCAGCCACCGGTTCGGTGTCCTCGGGTGACAGGAACAGCTTCGCGCCCTCCCGCACCGGAGCCCTGCCCTCGGCCCGCAGACCGGTTCGTTTGCGGGTGACCCCCTCGGCAAGCTGCTTCAAGATGATCTCAGCGCCGGGGAATCCGCCCTCGCGGGAACCGCCTAGGCGCCGTGCCTTCGGGATGGCCCAGCCCAGGTCAGCCTCAACCGGCGTGATTTGGGGGCTGAGGTCATGCCCGTACAGCGGCATGCCCGCTTCCAGCCGGAGCGAGTCGCGGGCCCCGAGACCGGCCGGCAGCACCCAGTCAGGCTCCAGCAGGGCACGGGCCAGGTTCTCTGCCTCGGGGCTCGGCACAGAGATCTCGAAGCCATCCTCGCCGGTGTACCCGGAGCGGGAGACCCAGACCTCGACGCCATCCCACGTGAGGATCTGGGAGTCCATGAACTTCAGCTGCGTAGCCTCTGGGACGAGCGCGGCCAGCGCCTCCTCAGCCCTGGGGCCCTGTAGCGCGAGCAGTGAGCGAGCGGCTAGATGCTCGACCGTGACGTCTGCCAGCGTTCGCAGCAGTTCCAGATCGTGCCCGGACCGGGCGGCGTTCACGACCAGGAAGTAGCGGTCGCCATGATGGGCGAACATGAGGTCGTCCAGAACCCCGCCGTTGCTGTTGGTAAACAAGCCGTAGCGCTGGCGTCCCTGCGCCAGCCCGGCAACGCTGGCCGGTATCAGTGTCTCCAGGGCGGCTGCGGCATCCGTCAGATTCCCCGACCTGGGGCGGATCAGAACCTGCCCCATGTGGCTGACATCAAACAGCGATGCGGACTGCCTGGTGTGCTGGTGCTCAGCGATGATGCCGGTGAACTGCACCGGCAGCTCCCAGCCGGCGAAATCCACCAGTCGGCCGCCTAACTCTCTGTGTAATGCGTTCAATGCGGTAGTCGACAGTGACATGAGGC
>RBWB01584388.1_pt1 | contig 10223 bp, 10 predicted proteins | sample 2014201 | NCBI WGS metagenome assembly RBWB01 (sample SAMN10133834, study PRJNA383868) | Human oral metagenome, whole genome shotgun sequencing project. | isolation source: supragingival plaque isolated from 88 juvenile twins | host: Homo sapiens | place: Australia
ATTTTTCTAAAATTCAAAATTCTAAATCTTTTTTGAAAACTGAAACATATTCATTGAAGTATCAATTTAAAAAGGAAAAAGCCGATAAGATAAAAAAACATTTCTTGAAATGTATCTTAGAAACAAATTGTGAATATCAAAGTTATGTTGAAACTGGGGAGAGATTGGAAGCAATCTCTTTTGAAATTAATAAAGGAAAATTGACAATAGGAATAACTTCTGGGTTGTCTATGATGAAATTTGATGGAAATAATAATGATTTTGATGTTGAGTATTTGAAAAACGGGATTGAAATTGCAATTTTTGAAAAAACGAGACATCAAATTTTTAGTTTTGGAGTTTCGTTTCTAGAAAATATAAATTTAGAAAATGAAGTTCAAACATGGCTTGCAGCTGATTATGCAATAAATTTAAAAGAAAGGGTAAATAAATGCCAAAATTAATAATAAACAACCTGAACATAAAAGAAAAAAATGCCGATAAAAATGGAACAACTGGTTACAGAGTAAAAATAGATGGTGGAAATCCGATAGAATTTAGGAAAAAATATTTGGAGATTCAAGTTTCAAAAGGAGAGCATGAAGTTACAATATTTAGGACTGGACTTAAAAAGGTTGTGAAGAAAATTAAGGTGGTGGGGAAGGAGTTAAAGATTTCTGTAAGGATAGATGTTAGTTTGCCGATAATGATGGTAATATTGCAACTAATAATAAATAATTTTATTTTTCCAAAACCGTCGCTTTTGAAAACAAGTTTTAGTGTGGTATTTTTATTATTGTTTTTGTATTTGCTGTTTATGAGGGAAGTAATAAAAGTAGATGTTGAGGAATAGACAGTAAAAAATTTTAGTATGGGGATGATAATTGATGAGAAATGAAGAAACAAAAGATAAGAAGCAGGAAGAAGAAAAGTGGCTAAACTGGGCAATTGAATTGCAAAGTCTGGCTCAGGCGGGACTGGCTTATGGCAAGGATAAGTTTGATATTGAGCGGTTTGAGAGAATTAGGGAGATTTCGGCGGAAATGATGGCTCATAAGACTGATATTTCAGTAGAAAAGGTAAAAAATTTGTTTTGCAATGAAGTTGGGTATCAGACTCCTAAGATTGATACTAGAGCTGCAATTTTTGAAAATGATAAAATTTTACTTGTTCAAGAAAGTAATGGAAAGTGGGCATTGCCAGGCGGATGGGCAGATGTACATCTTTCAGTTAAGGAAAATGTATTAAAGGAAGTTAAGGAGGAAGCTGGAATTGAAGCAAGTGCAGAAATGATTGTAGCCTTACTGGATGTAACAAAAAATCAAGGAAAAGCAATTCCTTATGGCATAACAAAAATTTTTGTGTTGTGTAAATATATTAGTGGAAAATTTGAGAAAAATATAGAAACAATTGACAGCCAATATTTTGGAATAGATGAATTGCCAGAGCTTGCAACTAATAAAACTACCGCTGAACAGATAAAGATGTGCTTTGAGGCAAATGAGAATAGGAATAATTGGAAAGTTATTTTTGATTAGAAAAATATAAAAAAGACTAATTCTAAAACTTATTAGTTCCAAAATAGTCTTTTTTTATATATTAAACTTCTTTTACTTTTAAAATCTTTATCTTAAAATTTACTTTATAAGGATTTATAATTAACGAGTACCTTTTTTATTATGATCCTTTTGTCTTTCTTTATATTTTCTAACTTGTCTTTCCAATCTGTCAGATAAGTCATCAATCGCTGCGTATAAGTCTTTATTTTCAGCTTCTATTTTTATTTTTGTACCACTTGCAAAAACTAATCCGTCAGCTTTGTGAACTGGACCTTCAGATTTTGTATCTTCGACTGTCAGAACAACATCGATTTCTGTGATAGCATCCGAATACTTAGAAATTCTGCTTATTTTTTCTTCAGTATAGTTTTTAATTGCATCTGTAATTTTAAGTTGTTTTCCGCTAATAATGATTTTCATAAATCATCACATCCTTTCATCTATGTCAATAATATTGTACCTTGAAAAAATTAAATGTCAATAGATGAAATAAAATAATTAAAATTTTTATACAATTAATGATTAAAAAAATATATATTATTTATTAAATTCAGTTTTATATAAAGCATACCAAATAACTAAAAAAGATTTTTATGAATATAAATTTTTTGTTACACTTGACTTGACAATACACCAAAAATAAAATATTATAAAATGTTATTGAGTAAAAATAAAAGTATAAAATGGAGAAACTTAAAATGAAAAGACAAAAAATAAAAGAATTTTTTAAGCAAGATACAATTTTACTTGCAAAAAAATTACTTGGGAAATTGATATTAATTAAAAAAGATGGAAAAATACTAGGAGGCTATATTGTGGAAACGGAAGCGTATTTAGGAACTGAAGATAAAGCCTGTCATAGTTTTGAGGGGAAAAGAACGCCTAAAATTGAGGCTTTATTCGGAGAAGCAGGAACAGTTTATATCTATACAATGCATACTCATAAAATGCTAAATATTGTTAGTTGTGAAAAAGGTAATCCGCAGGCAGTGTTAATTAGAGGAATCGAGCCTGTAATTAATGTTAAAAAAATGATAGAAAATAGAGGAAAAGAAGGTGTTCTAGTAAGCAATGGACCAGGAAAATTGACAAAAGCTATGGGGATTAGTGACGGATTTAATATGAGCGAAATTTATGAAATCAAGAAAAATTTGGAAAAAGAATTGGGAAAATTAAACTACAATATTGAAAATATGAGAGAAAATACACTTTATATTGATTTTGAGAATAGTAAAGTTCCAAAACAGATTAAAATTTCAGAACGAATAGGTATTCCAAATAAAGGGATTTGGACAGAAAAGGAACTGCGGTATTTTGTAGCTGGAAACAAATATGTTTCGGGAATGAAAAAAGCAGAATATAATGATAATTGCTGGAAATAAAGTTAAATATATTTTAATTTTGATAAATTGGAAAATTTTTCTAAAAAATAATATGAACAATAAAAAAACTGTTTTAATACAGATAATGCTTGACTAAAACAATTTTATTTAAAAATATATCTCAATTTTTCAATGGAATTTCAATAAAAATAGTCATAGTTTTCACTCTCGCTACCTGTTCCATATGTCCACATGAAACTAATACACACATCATTAATAAAAACGATATGAATTTTTTTATAATAATCATATCTTTTCTAATTCAAATCATTTTTAGTAAAAAATTTTCTTTTTTATAGTAAAAGTATACAATACAAATTTTTAGAAATTAAAACTATATTTATTAAAAAATAAAAGTAAATAAAAAACTGTTTTTTAGGTTTAGGTTTATTTATTAATTTTCAAAAATTTAAAGTTATCAAAAAATATTTGATTTGCAATTTAAAAAATGTGTGATATAATTAGTAAAAGCTGAAATATGCTTGAATTAACTTTAAAATTGAGTATAAATTTGAAAAAATTTAGGAAATAAAAGGTGAATGTTTTGAATAAAGAAAAATTCAATCAATATGGGAAATTAAAATTGTATATTGTAGCCTGTTTTGGAGTATTTTCGTTGTTAATATCTGCGGAAGGCAATAAAAATTCACTTAACAAAAGAAGAGTTGGAGATGACGCAGTAAAGATTGATATTATTATTAATAAGGATGATATTGATGATTATGAAAATGACAATACGGAAGACAAGTATAAGGAAGAAGGAGATTTAATTTATTTGGATCAGCTTCCAGATGAGGAAGAAGATGAAATTCAGAAAAAAAATGAAAAAATAAGTAAGTTTGAACGATTTATTAGAAAAATTGATGAAAAGGTTAATCCAATATTAAAATTTCAAATTGAAAAAAGTTATGGAATCTGGTATTTGGTAAAAACAGAAGATATTTCGGAAATAAATTTGGAAAATATACGATACGACTTTATACAGGAGCAAAATGGCTATAAACTTATAAAAAGCTATTTTGATCCAGCAACTAATGTTTGGAGTGAAAAGGACCAAAGAGCTTGGATTGAAGAAAAAAAAGGAGATGTCTATTTAGAAGTTGAGAAAAAATATTTTAAAAATAATAAAAATAAAATATTATTTTTTGATAAAAATTATCAATATATGGTTATAAAGTTTAATGACGGATTTACAAGAGTGCTTTCACGTTATCCAAATAATGAAAAAATATCGCTGGAAGGGAACGAACTGTCAGAATTTAATCAAATCATAGGAGAAAGAACAAGTTTAAGAGATGTTTCCTATAATACGGATGTAAAAAGTATTAGAGAAATTCAATCTGAAAGAAAAAAAGAAGAATTAAAAAGAAAGACAGAAGAACTTGAAAGACAATTAAGCGAGAATCCTTCACTTGTGTTTCAAATTGACACAATTGGTGCAAAAAGAGCACTTGAAAGAGAAATGAAAAAACAGAAAGAAAAAGATGTACAATTTAAAACAAAAGATGGTACTGAAAACGTCGAAGTTATTCAGCTTGATGATAAAGATTTAAAAAACGGAAATGAAATAGAAAATAATGGTAACAGTACAGAAATAAATAAGGAAAATTAAGTATAATATCTAAATTAGTGAAATATTTATGATTAAAGTCAGAAGTTTCACAAAAATTGTAAAAACAAAATTGGATATTTAGGAGATGAAAATGAAAAATACGCTAAAAGTTTTTTACGTTATAATATTTTTGATATTACTTATGTTGTTATCGTTTTTTTATAATTTTTTTGTTGCAAAGAAAAATTATAAGGATGTTAACATCAATGTAAAAAAAGGAACAACTTTTGTACAAATTTATAAAGATTTAAAGTTACGATATGGAATTATAGACAGGATATATTTAAAATTAAATGGCGGAAATGTAAAGTTGAAAGTTGGGACTTATAAATTTAATGGAAAACTCTCAAAATATGAAATTATTAGAAAAATTAAAAAAAGTGAAACTAATGGAGTTAGATTGACAATTCCAGAAGGATTTACTTCAAAGCAGGTATTTGCACGAATGGAGGCATTGGAACTGGGATCTAAGGAAGATATTGAAAAAGTATTAAAAGAGATGGATTTTCCATATCCACATCCAAATAATAACTTTGAAGGATATTTTTATCCAGAAACTTATATTTTTCCCGAAAATGTAAAAACAAAGCAAGTTATTGAAACAATATTAAATGAATTTCTGAAAAAATTCCCACCAGAAAAATATCCTGATAAACAGAAATTTTATGATAATTTAAAATTAGCTTCAATTGTAGAGGCAGAAGTGTCAGATATGGCAGATAAGCCAAAAGTTGCTGGAATATTTATAAAAAGACTGGAAATTGGAATGAGATTAGAATCTGATGCAACTTTAAAATATGAATTGGGAAGACAAGCTACAAGAAATGAATTAAAATCGCAAAATACAGTATATAATTCATATAAAGTAAAAGGATTACCGCCAACACCAATCGGAAATCCACCAATAGAAACTTTCCGAGCAGTTTTAAATGCAGAAAAGACAGACAATTTATTTTTCTTTACACATAAAGGAAAAACTTATTATTCCAAGACACATGAGGAACATTTGAAAAAACGTCGTGAAAGTGGACAGTTAAAGTAGAGAGTTAAGTAACAGAAAATTTAAAATATAAAAATTGGAAATAAATTTGATGGAAAAAGAAAAAATAAAAAAAATCCAAAAAAAAATTTTGGAAAAATCAAAAAAAATAATAGAAAATAATTTAATTTCTGAAAATGACAAAATTTTAATTGCATTTTCAGGTGGACCAGATTCAGTTTTTCTGTATTATTTTCTAAATTTTTTGAAAAAAAAACTTGAAATTGAAGTTTCGCTTGTATATATTAATCATAATTTGCGTTCTGATGTAGAAAATGATTTACAATTTGTAAAAAAATTTGCAGCAGAAAATAATACTGATTATTACATTGAAAGCATAAATGTAAATAAATATGCAAAAGAAAAGAAAAAATCTGTTGAGCTAGCGGCAAGGGAACTTCGATATGAGGCAATTGAAAATATTAGAAAAATGATAAATTATGATAAAATTGCAACTGGACATAATTTGGATGATAATGTGGAAACTTTTATTTTTAGGCTTTTAAGAGGAACTTCATTAAGTGGATTAAGAAGTATTCCTAAGGTAAGGGGAAATATAATAAGACCAATATTGGAATTTGAGAAAAGTGAAATTTTAGATTTTTTAAAAAATGAAAATCAAGATTATATAATGGATTATACAAATAACGAAAATAATTATACAAGAAATTTCATCCGAAATAAGATTTTTCCTGATTTTGATAAAATCAATCCAAGCTTCAGAAAAAAAATTCATATGTTAATTGGAGAAATTAATGACAGAGACTTTGAAAATATTAAATTTGGTGATCAAAATGCTAAAATATTAGAAAAAAAAGAAATTTTGAAGCAAAATGGAATAATCAGAAAAGATAATATAGCTTTATTTTTAAAGAAAAATAACATCGAAGTTTCAAGAGAAAAAATTAATCAAATTTTTAAGAGTTTTTTTGATAAAAATGGTAATTTAAAAAATGAAGGCTCAACGGCACTTTATTTAGGTAAAAATAAAATTTTGAAAAATGAATACGGAAAACTTGAAATTACTGAAGAAAATTTTAGAAAAAAAGAATGGAATTTGAAAAATGGAAAAATAAATAATTCATTTGAAAAGTCTCAGATTTTAAAGGAAAATCAAAGTATTGAGTGGTATAATTACAAAATAATGTTTTATAAAAATATTAAGAATTTGAAAAATCATTTTGCAGAGGATAAAAATATTGATTATACATTTTTTAGGTTCATTGATAATATAAAAAATAAAAAAGTTATTGTAAGAAATCGAAAAGATGGGGATAGGATTCTTATAAAAAATTTAGGTCATAAAAAAATCAAAAAAATTTTGATTGATGAAAAAATTGCAAAATGGGAAAGAGATTTTATTCCAATTATAGAAGCAGAAATTATAGAAAATAAATATAAAGATCAAAGTATGAAGGAAAAAATAATTTTAGCAGTTTCGGATATAAAATTTTCAAAATTTTTGGAAAAAATTAATAAAAATGATATAAAAACATTAGAAAGTAACAGTGAAATATTAATAATTGGGAGGAAAAATGGCAGATAGAGATAAAAATGACATTAGAAAACGGCTGGAAGAACTGCGAAAAGATAACAATAGAAGAAATAATAGACAAGATAATGGTAATAGATCTCCATTTTCAGGATTTTTATTTTTTATTTTTGTAATTCTATTATTTACTTTTACATTGTTATTCCACCGTGATATACAGACGTATTTTCAGGAAAAAAGGGAAATTTCTTACACTGAATTTGTAAGCAAGACACAAAAAGGGGATTTTTCTGAAATTAATGAAAAAGATGATAAGTTAATTTCGCAAGTAAAAGAAAATGGAAAAGACGTTCTATATTATACTAAAAAAATAACAGATCGTGTTGGAAATGAACCAAATATAATTAGTGCAATTGGACAAAAGAAAGTAAAATTAAATTCATTGCAGCCATCAGGTGGAGGATTCTTTCTTTTACTTTTAGGACAGTTTTTACCAATGATTATTATGATTGGTCTTATGGTTTATTTAGCTAAAAAAATGGTAGGTGGCTCGCAAGGTGGAGGGCCAGGAAATATTTTTGGCTTTGGAAAATCTAGAGTTAATAAAATTGACAAAAAGCCAGATGTTAAGTTTGATGATGTAGCTGGTGTTGATGGAGCAAAAGAAGAATTGCGTGAAGTTGTAGATTTCTTGAAAAATCCAGAAAAATATACAAAAGCTGGAGCTAGAGTGCCAAAAGGTGTACTTTTATTAGGAAGACCAGGAACTGGTAAGACATTGCTTGCAAAAGCGGTAGCTGGAGAGTCAGGAGCATCATTCTTTAGTATTTCAGGTTCAGAGTTTGTAGAAATGTTTGTTGGAGTTGGAGCTTCACGTGTAAGAGATTTATTTGAAAAAGCAAAAGAATCAAGCCCATCAATTATTTTTATAGACGAAATTGATGCTATTGGAAGAAGAAGAAGTGTTGGAAAAAACAGCGGAAGTAATGATGAAAGAGAACAAACTCTAAATCAGCTGCTAGTTGAAATGGACGGTTTTGAAACAGATACAAAAGTTATTGTACTTGCAGCAACGAATAGGGAAGACGTATTAGATCCGGCATTATTGCGTGCAGGACGTTTTGATAGACGTGTGACTGTCGATGCGCCTGATTTACAAGGACGTATTGCAATATTAAAAGTTCATTCAAGAAACAAAAAATTGGCAAGAGATGTTAAATTAGAAGATATAGCTAAGATAACTCCAGGATTTGTTGGAGCCGATTTGGCAAATTTATTAAATGAAGCGGCAATTTTGGCGGCAAGAAGAGCGAGTGATACAATAAAAATGGCTGATTTGGATGAGGCTGTGGATAAAATTGGAATGGGACTTGGGCAAAAAGGTAAAATTATTAAACCTGAAGAGAAAAAACTGCTGGCATATCATGAAGCTGGACATGCGATAATGACTGAACTGACACCAGGAGCTGACCCTGTTCATAAAGTTACAATAATTCCTAGAGGAGATGCAGGTGGATTTATGATGCCTCTTCCAGAAGAAAAATTAGTAACAACAAGCAAACAAATGCTAGCTGAAATAAAAGTATTATTTGGTGGACGTGCGGCAGAAGAAATTGGACTGGAAGATGTAAGTACAGGTGCATATTCTGATATAAAACGTGCCACAAAAGTTGCAAGAGCTTATGTTGAAAGTGTTGGTATGAGTAAAAAATTAGGACCAATTAATTTTGAAAATTCAGATGATGAATATTCATTTACTCCGAATAAAAGTGACGAAACAGTTCGTGAAATTGATTTGGAAATAAGAAAGATTTTGACAGAAGAGTATTTTAACACTTTGAATACATTACAGGATAATTGGGAAAAACTTGAACAGGTTGTTGAATTATTATTAAAGAAAGAAACTATTACTGGAGATGAAGTTAGAAGAATTATAGCTGGAGAAAAAGCTGAAGATATTTTGAAAGGAACTGAAGTAAAAGAAGAAAGTATTCAACAAGGCTCAGAAGGAATAGTACAAACATCTGAAAATTCAATAGAAGAATCTCAAGAGAATAAAACAGTAGAAGCCGAAGTACATGATTCAAACTTAAAAAGTGATACTGAAAAATTAGCAGAAGCAGTTAGAGAAATTACTGGTGAAACTGGTGGAGTATTGGAACCAACTGAAAAAAATGATTTTGATAAAGATTCAGATGATAATGAAAAAAATGATGACGATAATGAGAATTCAGATGATTCTTCTAAAAATGATAGTGATTCAGATGATGAAAATGAAAATTCAGATAATAAATCTGAAAAAAATAAAAAAAGAAAGAGTAATTTTAAATTACCTAGTTTTATGGAATAATAAAAAATAATTTAAAATAAGAGAACTAAAAGGATAGAGAAATAGCATCAATGTCAAGTTTTGCTATTTTTCTATTTTTTTGTTCTAAATTTTTATGAATAAAACTTAAATAGAATAATCATAACTCTTGAGTTTAGGTTTAAATAATAGCTAATATAATTTTACAGATTTTCTATTACTCTTATTTTTTTTAGTATTATGTAAATATAATATTGACATATATATAAATATATTGTATAATTTATTATAAAATAAAAAATAAAATATATTAATATAAAATAAATTACTACTAAAAATAAATTACAAAATATTTTATTCTCATTTTTCTTTAATAATTTAATGATACAATGCTAGTATCTAAAAGATGGAGGGATTTATATGAAAAAAATATTATTAATGGCAACATTGTTGATAGGAGCAATAAATTACGCTGCAGAAGGAATGAATTTACCTTTTACAACTGATGGAAAGCTGCATGAAGAAAAATTGATAAATAGAAATATTCATTCGGAAGATACGGATATCAGAATAAAAAAGATAGGTAAAGGAAAATATGAAATTACAGGTTATTATGAATCTCAAGATGAAGATTTTGGTGAAGTAGAAACTTCAGTAATAGTAAGTGAAGCAACTTTGAAAAAGAATGTGATTTGTGATGAGAATGTTTGTATTGGATACGATACAAAATTAAAGAAAGCCGTATTTTTAGATAAGGATGATATGAAAATAATTTACCCTGAATGGTAGAATAGGTTTATTTAAGAAGGAGTGGGAAAATGAACAAGAAGAAAGTAGCAGTATTAACAGTAA
>RBWB01584392.1_pt1 | contig 10211 bp, 9 predicted proteins | sample 2014201 | NCBI WGS metagenome assembly RBWB01 (sample SAMN10133834, study PRJNA383868) | Human oral metagenome, whole genome shotgun sequencing project. | isolation source: supragingival plaque isolated from 88 juvenile twins | host: Homo sapiens | place: Australia
TACCGGATAATCCGATCGTTTTCATACCCTTAGCCTTGGCTGTCACCAAAGCATATAGTATGTTCTCGGAATTTCCTGAAGTTGATATTCCAAGAAACACATCACCTTCATTACCAAATCCATTTACCTGCTGTGCAAATGAAAGTAGCGGATTGCAGTCATTCAAGTATGCAGTAGAAAGACCAACATGACCTGTAACGGCAATTGCCGGCAATGCACCTTGCAAATTGTCCGCTAAAACTTGTCCCAACTTGTCATCTATAGATTTAAGTTTGTTTTGTAAACTCTCATCAAGTTTTCTTGGCTTAATAAAAGCTTTCATCAACTCTCCAACTATATGCTCAGAGTCGGCTGCACTACCACCGTTTCCGGCAACCAGCAATTTCCCACCATTAGCATAGGACTCCTCTAAAACATTATAGACTCCAATAATACTTTCTCTTTGCTCAATCAGACTTGGATATCTATCTAATAATTCATCTAATATTCTAATTATACTCTCTATCATCATATTCCTCTATATATTCAACCTTATTATATATTTTTATATTTTTCACCATAATATTTAAAACCACTTTTACAGCATATGCTACAAAAATATGAATCACAATATATAAAATATAAAATGGCATTATGTTCATTCTATAAATAAAATGCCGCTTCTATTTTGTAATTCATAAGGTAAATATAAAACAAAATTTCACATAAACAATGTAATGGTTTTAATGAAAAAAAATATTTAATTCACCATACATTCTCAAAAGGAGGTGTCAATGTATACAAAAAGTCTATTGTCGCAATATGATATATACATGCTATGCAAATAGCAAACATACCCTTTACTGCATAATATTTAGACTTCATTCTATTCTAGGATATATAACTATCCATACCTCCGTCCGATAATTCCACACCTTTATCATACATAGCTACAAGTGTAGTATCTTCTAAATAATCAAAGCTATGCATTACATATGGGAGGACCTCAAACATATCACCATCTTTAAAATCATACTCCTCTACTACACCGTCTTTTTCTGCTGTGAACTTAAAATGTCCTGATATGATATAAAAGACTTCCCTGTTTACTTTATGATAATGACCTCCGCGAAATACTCCTTTTTTTGATGTCACCACATTCATCTGACTATAACCCTCATGTACAAGCTGAACCAAAGTTCCCCTTTCATCGTTAAACGTAAAGTCGGGTTTTAAAATATTAATCAACATATATCCTCTCTCAGTAAAGTATATAGGTTCTCTCTTTATAAGAACACACCTATATTTACTATTTCTTCTTGAAAATAAAAAACTTACTTGCAATATAGTTTATTATTATCACTAATATATTAATAATTATCTTAGATAATGTATCATCCAATCTTATTATACTTACAAAAAACCACATTAAAAAAGTATCTAATACACCTGTTAAAAGTCTGGCTGACAAAAAACCGCTAAACTCTTTTATGGCTACTGCTCTATCCCAGCTCCTGCTTTCAAATACAAACAGTTTGTTTGTAATAAATGCAAAAATAAAAGCTAATATCCAAGCAATAATATTAGCTACTAAGTATGGCAAACCGACTGTTCTTTCCAAAATATGGTAGGATGCTACGTTTATAACCGTAGCCCCCACCCCAAAAACACCATAAAAGAATAATTCTTTATATTTCTCCCACAGATTCTTAACCATTAAGCAACTCACTTTTCTTCTCAAATTTTACTTTAAAAGCAATTTTTAAATATTTAAAAGTTTGAAGTAAAGAATTCTGTGACTCTCCTTCTACTCTGGCAGCCCAATTAGAAGGTATTTCATGTATCTTTACCTTTAAACGAATAGGCTTTAGTGCTGTTTCCAAAAAGAACGGATGCTTTAACTCTTCCCATTTAATTTTTTGCATCAACTCAGTAGGTGCAAGTCTATATCCAAAAGTGATATCTGTAAGTTTTACTCCATAAAAAACAGCAAACATTTTTTGAAAGAAAAAGTTGAGAACAAGTTTTATTTTACTATATCCTGCAAAACTGCCCTTATTAAGCCATCTTGAAGCTGTTATCATATCACTTGGATACTTCTTTCCCATAGTAATAAAATCTTTTACATTATGTGGATCTGTTTCCAAATCAGGTGCCATCATAAGCAGGTGACTTCCTGTTGCCTCCAAAAATCCGTCTGCTACAGCTCCTCCTGCAAATGGTCTTTTTTGATAAAGTATATGTAATGGAATTCCGGCCTCTTCACATACCGATTTTGATTTTTTTATAGCTTCTATACTTTCAGGCAACGTACGATTACATACTACTGCAATAAACTCTTTGATATCCTCATGATTACATTCTTCCAAGATAATATCAATCGTCTGATTAAATGAAAAAGATTCATTTAAGGTTGGAAGAATAATTGATACATTTTTAAATTCTTTAACTTTCACAATCCCTCCTAAATCTCCAAGCGAATCTCATCCACATCAAAAATAGATTTTAAAAGCTTATTGTCCATCATAGTGGAACTTGCTCTCTTTGCAACAAAAATCCCCTCTGAATCCTCCACCTTGACAGGTCTGACAAGACTCTCATCCAATCCCAGTTTTTTTGCAATTATTAAACCAACTTCATACTTTGATAATGCTTTATCAGAAGATATATTTACTATTGGATGTTTATCATTCATTTCTATCAATTCTACAATATAGTCTGCAGCCTGCTTAAACGATATCGTAGAACGATATGAATCGCTAAACATATCCATCCCCACCTTTGATTTTAAACTTTCCACAATATGGTCATAAAAATGTTTTTTACTGGACAGAAGGCTTGTCCCTATCAAAAACGGATACCTCACCACCTGATATCCATATGTAGTAACAATTCTTTCTGCCAAAGCCTTCTGTTTTCCATATGTATTTACAGGATTCGTATCATCATCTTCCTCAAAAACCTTACCATCTATACTATTTCCATATACACTGTCTGATGATGGATAATAAAATGCACTTACATTATCCATTTCATTGATGAAAAAAGACAAAGATATTATATTTGTATTCCAAGCTGTCTTCGGATTCTTCTCAACCAGGTCAGGATTATGGTAAGCGGCGAGATAGACAACCTTTTTGTTTTCCCTATTATATTCTTTACAAAAACTGCTCACCGCCTTAAAATCGCAAATATCCAAACTTCTCCAAGTTATCCTTTCATCCTTTAGAGAATCTCCAACTAATGATATATCCCTACAACAGGCAACTATATTTTCGTTCGTTTTTTTTAAAATAGATTTTATAATATATGATCCTAAAAAACCATTTGCACCGATAATACAATACATACTAACACCTACAGATCTTTTGTAAGTTCCATTGCGTCGAGCATACATAAATCCATATTCTTATAATTCCATGTAGCCCATCTACCAAGAAGATTAAATGTAGGATCCCCCCTAAAATACTCCTTAATTCCATTAACATTTGTATCATAGGCTTTATCATGAATAACATAAGCATACTCTGAAAACTGTTGATCTAAAATTTTCTCAAAACCAAGTTCTTTTGGAAGTGTATTATCATTCACAATATCGTCTGTTACTTTAAAGCTTGTACCGATAACTTCAAGTGCTCCACATCCTCTTGTAGTATCAGGATTGGCATATGGTGTTAAAGCACTTTGATATCCTACACGATGGCACTTATAATCATGAGACGGTATATATAACCAAGTGATATCAGTTTTTGGGCAATCAAACAATACCGTTGTCAAGCTGTTGTATTTTAGTCCCTTAATCAAGTTTACTACCTTTTCAGGAAGCTCCATTACATTTGGCAACTCTGGAAGTGGAATTGTACTGATTATCTTATCATACTCACCTTCACCATTCACATTCCACTTATCATTTATCTTTTCTAGTGATTTAATTGTAAAGTCGGTATGTATATTTAATCCCTCGCCAATAGCATTAACCATAGACTGTATACCACCATGAAGTGGATAATAGAATGATGAATGTGGCATCTTTCTTTCCTTAGGGTCTTTCAGAATAACTGATCGGATTATTTCTTTTTTAGTCGGAAGCGGCATCTTTCCTCTCATCCATCCTGTTCCCATGTCTTCCAACGGATAAGCCCAAATTTTCTCATTATATGGAATCATATAGAAATCTGCTATGCTCTTTCCAAAATTCCATGTAAGCCAGTCCTTGAAATTGTCGGGTTCCGGTCCCATCTGTGAAAGCACAAAATCATGTACACAATCTACGGCATCATCTGCATCCAACTCACAAAGAGAAAGTTCAAAAGGATATGAAACATATTTGCCCGAAAAGAAAATTTTAGCGTTACGATCAGTATACTTCCAGTTCTCCTTTGGATAGATGGAAAAAACCCAATCCATAACTTCTTTATGTTTTGAATTTAAAATATGACCACCATGAGGATCATAAAGCATTCCATCTACATAACGGCTTCTTGCCAAACCTCCGATAGTAGGATTCTTCTCATATACTACCACCTCATGTCCCTTATCTTTTAATATTCTTGCAGCACTTAATCCTGATACACCGGCACCTAAAACAGCTATTTTCATTATCGCTCCTATCTAAAACTAATATTATATAAAATCAATACTTAATACATCCTTCTTTATGCAAACAAAGGAAATGTATCGGTCCATGACCAATACATTTCCACATATTTTATCTTGTTAAGAACTCATGTCCACCTTTTACTCTATCTCTCCAATAATTCAAAAGATCTTCCATAGTCTGTTCGAATGGAATCACCGGCTCCCATCCTGTATGTGCAGTAAACTTTCTACAATCTGGAACCTGTAAATCTGCATCAATAGGACGAAGTCTTTCCGGATCTTCCTCGACTTTAATCTGATCTTTCATTGGTGACATATTGATAAGAGCCTCTAAAGTATCTCCAACCTCACAAGTGTACCTACCACCAATATTATAATATTCTCCCGCAACAGGATTCTTTGTTACAAGTATATAGTATGCTCTAACCGCATCTCTTACATCTGCATAAGTACGCAGAGACTTGAGATTTCCAACCTTTACAACAGGAGGAAGCATACCTGCTTCAATCATAGCAATCTGCTTTGCAAATGTAGACTCATGGAATACGTCTCCCCTTCTTGGACCTGTATGTGTAAACATTCTTGTAGTCATTACAACCATGCCAAATGCTTCTGCATAATATCTTCCGACAAGATCTGTTCCAACCTTTGAAATAGCATATGGGGATGCTGGATGAAATGGACAATCCTCATTAATTCCATCCTCAGGCTTTTTATCTGCCGGAATCTTTCCGAACACCTCAGAAGAAGCACAAACATGAATCACCGGCTTATACTTATCATCCGCTTTCATTGCAACATGTACGGCCTCAAGTAATCTGCATGTTCCCAATATATTAGTGTTCAAAGTATCTATAGGTGCTGTAAAGCTTGTCTGTGGATAACTTTGCGCAGCTAAATGAAATATGTACTCAGGCTTAATCTCTGACACAACGCGATATAAAGACATCTGATCATTTAAATCAGCATACTCAAAGAAAACCCTGTCTTTTCTATTTACTCTTTCTAAAAGGTGGTCAACATTATCAAGAGGACTTCTCCATCTACACACACCATAAATTTCCCAATCTGTCTCCTCCAGCAGAAAATCAGCCAAATGAGATCCAACCATTCCTGTAATTCCTGTAATTAACGCTTTTGTAGCCATACTACTCCTTTCTTATGAACCTTCCTTAACAGATTCCAAGTCAAAATACTCAGGTCTGAAATACATAATTCTTGTTCCCTCATTTTCAAACTCAAAAGGAACATACACCAGATCCTCAAGAGCTTTCTTTACATTCTCTTGATACTCAGGCTCTACATAAAACAACAAGAAACCACCACCACCGGCACCAAGTAACTTGCCTCCGGTTGCTCCGGAATCTATTGCTTTTTTATATAACAAATCTATGTCGTTATTACTAATGTCTGATGTAATACCTCTTTTTAATTTCCAAGTATAATCAAGAAGCTTTCCAAACTCTCTCAAATCAGCCTTCGAAACAAGCAGTTTCTGTACTTCATCCACAAGTGCCTTCATTTCCAGCAACTCGGCAGTCTTATCCTTTGTCGCCTTTACTTGATTTTTTGCAATATCACTTGAAAATCTTGAAAAACCTGTAAAAAACAGCATCAGCCTATCATTCAAGTCTTTTTTTCTATCAGTAGAAAATACCAACGGTTTTACCGTATATCCATCATCTCTGAAATCAATTCTATTAAATCCTCCAAATGAAGCTGCTATTTGGTCTTGAATACCACCTGCTTCATTACAAAGTACTCTTTCAACATAAATGGCATCATCTGCCAGTCTTCTTTTATCTGCATATTTACCCTTCAATGCATAACAGGCATTTAACAAACCTACTGCAAATGAAGAACTGGTACCAAGCCCTGATCTTGCCGGAAGGTCCGCTTCATAAACTACCCTGAGCTCATGCATATCTAAATACTTCATGATATTCCTAACAGCAGGGTGCTGTATCTCATCAATAGTCTTTGTTCTTTCAATTATCCCATAAGTGATCTGATTGGAATAGTCAAAGAATCTAGGGAGATGACGCACTGTTGTATAACAATACTTATCAAAAGTAGTCGAAATGACAGCACCTCCATGTTCTTTATAAAATCCCTCATAATCTGTCCCTCCGCCAAAAAATGACATTCTAAATGGTGTCTGTGCAATAATCATAAATCTTTTTGCATAAAATATGCACTCCTTTTTTTATTTTAAAAACTCTATATTCTCATGTTACATTATATCAACAATAAACTATCATAAAAAGCAATAATAATCAAGTTTAGCAAATAAATAATTGAGAATTGTAAGTTTTATTAGTTACGAATATATGTTGTGACCGTAGATTTTTCATCTTTATATATTTGATGAAAGTTTTCCTCTAAAGCCATTCTATCTGCATCATTCAACAGTATATGTATATCCAACAAATATATCTTCTTATATTTCTTTATATTTTCTCTATCAAAATCCCCCTGAAATGTTTTCTGATATTTTATAGGCTCAAACTTACCATTGTGTGTCAAATAGTAGTCCCACCCTATAGAATATGTTGAACTAATTAATACTAATGTATCCGGACTGTTTGCATCAGGTTGATTTATCAGATATTCTGCAGCCTCTCTGTATGGCTGATAAAAACTTGATTCCATATCTCTTTTTGTATATAAAGTAACATTACTGTTTATAAAAATAAAGCAGGACATTACCAAATATACAAATCCAATTCTTTTTATCCTTCCATTTGTAAAGAAAGATATAATTTCTTCCAAACCAAAACTTGCTATAATGAGCATATATGGCAATAAATTGAGGAAGTATCTATTAGTCCATACAGATGACTTTGGATTAAGATACTTAGAGTAAAAGAACACAATGAATATCTCAACAATAATTGTTATAATCATTGCTAAATTCAAATCAATACACAGCTTTGCTTCTCTGATTCTATAAATTGTAACAAAAAAACCGATCATTACGCATAAAATCGCAAATTCTTGAGATGATACAAGCCAATTCAGTATATTTATAATACTTCCGAAGGTGGGTGGACTAATCCAAAATGCATTACCCCACTGTTCTCTTGTTATTAAATAATTTATAATAAGCCATGGCAAATAAACGGCACCTGCTACCATATATGAAAATATAAATTTATATGAATATCTTTTCTTTATAAACAAATAACATTCATACAAAAATAATCCAAAACAAGTGAGAATTCCAAAGTAATGTGTATAACATATGGCTAAAATTGCTGATATATGAACTACTGTTGTTTTAGTTTTGTTTTCTTTTCCATCTTCCAGGCGAAGAATAATAGCATAGAGCAAAAATAAAGGCATCAATATCATAAAACCATATGACCTAACTGCAAAACCCGAATTTACTATCAAAGCATTTGATGTTATCAAAAAAAGCTCAAATATTATTCCCACATATTTATTCCATCCTCTTCTTACTACCATAGCACCAACATAAAATCCGATAGTATTTGCTATAATTGACAACATTCTGGCCCACAATGCCAAAGCTCCTGTTCCAACAGGAATAAGCTTTGAAAAATAGTGCCATGCAACAGTGTATAAAGGTGGTGTTGTTGACTCCTCCCTAAGGATAAGCTCTATCACTTCTCCCAGGCTTCTGTTTTTTGCCGCTATCCCCATAGTTGCCGAATCGTCCATCCATGTTGATTTATAATTTCCCAAAGAAATCATAATTGTGAATCCGACTAATGCTATTACTATTGCTACCAACTCATATTGGTGTTCTGTAATTAAATTTAAAATCTTTATCCTGTGTATATATAGACAAAATATAACTATTCCTAAAATAATACATTCCAAAACAATAGCAAATATATTTATTATGCCAAAACCTATAATTCCACCTGTATTGGGCAAAGGAATAGATACACTGTCATTATCAGAATCAACATAAGAAGATAGTACCTTTTCAGATGAACCGTTAAAACTAAGGGCAGCCTTTCCTCCCCATCTTGTGGCATGGAAGTTTATACTTCTATCATTGCCTTTTCGTAATTTTATAGTAATGGTATCTGTAAGTCCTGTAACAGATACTCCCCCCCAACGCTGTCCACCATTGGTATCTAACCATTTCCCGTCTACAACACTATACTTTAAAACAGTATCATTATTATCTGTTATATTCTGCATAGTAATATATGTTGCAGCTGAAGACGAATCTTTTTCATCCAAAGCTCTAATGGTAACAGTATCTGCCGGAAAAACAATAAATAGGTTCAATATTATTACAAATATTACAGTGGCCCCTCCCATTATTGGTGCATAGATCCACCTTCTTATATCTTTTTTTATCAAAAAAAGATATAAGAAGGTAAATACAACAAATAATAAACTATAAATAAAAGTCATTTAATTACCTCTCATGTTCAATAAAAATTACATATTTATGGAATATAAAGTATTACTCATAATATTTAATATTATCTTAATACTTCAATACATAAATAATACTTAGTCCCCTTACTTATTTTTTCAAAACTACTATTCTAATCTAAAATCTGTTGCTAGCAATAATTATTAAATCCAGCTAAAGTAAACTCTGTTACTTTAGCTCAGTTTTACTATAACAATAACACATATTCTGTACAGTATTTATTCCTTTTCATTACGGTTTACAAACTTTACTACCAAAACATCTCCAAGTTTAAATACTGAACCCTTCTCCACAACAAAACTCTATAGTAGTATAATGATTAACATATGAACTCATTATATATTGACATTTATAATTTCCATCTGTGGGTTTTTCAAAAATTACAACTTTTTTCCATATCTATTTCTCATTATTACCGGTTCTTTATAAAAATAGATATATTATCTTTATACCATTGTTCAATATTGTAATTATCTTTAAATTCATTTCTTATATCATTCCAAATATAGCCTCTTTTTTCAAACTTTTCTACCCAATAACTTATAGGTTGCTCATTCACATGGCCATCTCCTCCCTGACCTACATGAGCTGCAGAAAACAAAACGATATCTGAGTGCCTGCACAATGTATCTATAAAAGTATCTGCATACTTTTCATTTAAATGCTCAGCCACCTCTAATGAAATTACCATGTCGAATTTCTTATGTAAATCCAGATTTTCTGTCAAATCTCTTGCTAAAAATTCCTCTTTTTTTACCATTAACATATTTCGGTCTACATAATCACCATCTACTCCTGTAACCTGTATATCCCTATTAATCTGTTTAGCTGCTGCCAACCATGTCCCGGTTCCACATCCGAAATCTACTATACTGCTCGGATTATATATGGGTATCAAATACTTTAAAACTTCAATTGCAGACATGAACGAACCATATTGATTATCTTCATAAAAATTTGCTCCATATATAGATGTGGTGGAAAGTTTATCTTTATGGTTTTGAGAGTTTTCAATATTAGCCAGCATTCTATTTAACAACCAAATTCTTGCTAAAATTTCTTTCTTTAAGTATAATTCCGCTTTCCAAACTCTATTGTCAAAAGATTGGCTTAAATTCTTCTCTGCGTCATAGATTCTACTATCAAAAGTCTGGCTCAAATTCTTCTCTGCATCATAGATTCTACTATCAAAAGTCTGGCTTAAATTCTTATC
>RBWB01584396.1_pt1 | contig 10204 bp, 8 predicted proteins | sample 2014201 | NCBI WGS metagenome assembly RBWB01 (sample SAMN10133834, study PRJNA383868) | Human oral metagenome, whole genome shotgun sequencing project. | isolation source: supragingival plaque isolated from 88 juvenile twins | host: Homo sapiens | place: Australia
CTGCTTCGGCGTCGTCGTCTTCGTCTGTGTCGGGTTCGGTGGCGCCGACGGCGGTGGTGTCGCGTGGTGATGAGGTGACGCCGGGGCTTCGGATGGGTTTGGCGACGGTGGCTGCCGGGAATTCGGGGGCGAAGTATGGGATTCCGTATGGCTGGTCCAGGACTACTGATGGCGCTGTCGGCGCTGCTATGAATATTGCTGCGTCTTTCTGTGCGCTACCGATGATGGTGGATTCTACTAGGGTAGAGATCGATAAGATCCAGCTTACGGCTGATGGCCTGGTCGAGAATACCCGTCCTCTGGAGAGAGCGGCGAAGATGCGGAAGGGGTCTCGGCTTAATAATGATGGGGTGGTGGTGTTGCCTGATGGGCGGCCGTCGCCGCATGAGAAGTATTACGGGTGTGGGCTTCCTCGGTATGGGGCATACAAGGTGATCTCTGAGGAGGATTATTACGTTATTGTGGAGGTGTGGATGCCGTATGTGGCGGGTCCGGGTACCGATGATAATCTGTCGGAGGTATTCCTTGGCACTATCCACGGCGAGCTGGCGATGCGGTGGGATAGGGGCCCGGTCGGTCCTGATTGGAGACTGGCCCACGACAAGCCGTTGCCGGTGCTTGATCTGCCCACGCGCAAGTCGAATGTTGGGTGGCAGGGGATCCGGGATATTGTCGGGCCCGGGTGGATGGTGCCGGCCGATGCTACGATCAAGCCGTATCCGGGGTCGGTGTGGGCATCATGACCACGATCCAGGGGCGTATTCCCGTGCTACTGCGGCGGTTGCTGATGGTGGCGGTAGTGGTTGGGTTCTTAGCTCTGGCCGGGACTCTGACCGCATCCGCCGAACCAGCCCCCGACCCACCACGACCCCCACAAGACTGCAGAGGTGAGACGAATCCGGGTTGGGCGGATTTGACGGATTGCGCGTCGAAGAAGCCGCAGCCTGGGCAGCCCCAGCCGCAGCAACCTGGGCGGTCTGGGGGTTCTTCGGCGCCGGTTCCGGGTCCAGCGAGTCGGGTTGGTTCTTCGGCTCCGGCTGCTCCGGCGCGGCCGGCTGGTCCGCCGCGGCCGTCGTTGTCGGCGGGTGTGCGGCCGACGACGGCGCCGCAGGAGTGGGCGGCGGAATCCGGTAGTGCGGTGGAGCAGATCGGGGATGAGGTAGCTCGTCGGGCGAAGTCCCGGGACCGGATGGTGGAATGGCGCAAGGCGTTGGCTGGGCCGTATGCGGTGACGCTGGCGATCGGCTGGTTCCTGCTGGCAGTGGTGATGGTGGTGAATATCGCCCGAGCCTCGTACGGCGGCAGCCGGGCCGAGGCCCGGGAAGTACTGCATCGGGTTCTGCCGAAGTTCATCATGTACGGACCGTTGTCGGTGCTGCTGCCCGGGCTGGCCGCGTATCTGCTTGATCTGGGGCAGAATCTGACCGATACCGCCCTGGCGGCGTCCGGGAACGAGTTCGCCAGCCTGATTCAGACGTTAGGGTCTCGTTTTTCTCGGGCCCCGCTGCGAGATGGTGCCGCGGTAGTAGTTGGGACAGCGACGGGCTGGTCAGCGTTGCTGTTCTTGATCGCGGCGGTGCTGTTGATCGTGACGCTGGTGTCGTGGCTGCTGCAAGACTGGGTCGCGCCGATGAGCATGTACCTGTTGACGCTGATGATCCCGATCGTCCTGGCACTAGCCACCCAACCCCGCCAGCAGCAGCGACTCCTACGACTACTAGGAGCCATCCTCGGGACCATGCTGACCCCATTCATCACCCGGTTCATGTTCTGGGCAACACTGCCACTGATCTCCGCTGAACTAAGCGATACCAACACCGAACTCACGTTGTCGGTGTTCAAGGTGATCGCGTTGTTGGCGGTCTGTACGTCGGCTCCGCTGGTGTTGTCGTACGTGATGCCGCACCTGCTCGAAGGCGCCGGGAATATCCAAGCCGGCCAGGGCCTGATAGGCGGGCTAGGCCAGGCAGGAAAGCCGCTCATGGACGCCGGCCAGCAACTCAGCAAACAGATCCGTGCCGGGATGCAGACCGGGCCCGGGACACCAGCGGCAGCGCAGCGGGCTTCGGTCTTGTCCAAAGCCGGCTACGGCAGCGCGAAAGCTGCCGCAGCCGGTGGCGGCAAGACCGCCGCAGCCGGCGCAGCTGGTGGCGGCGCAGCAGCAGCGTTGGGTCCGTTGGCAGCAGTCGCAGCCGCCGGAGTGGCCGTAGGACAAGCCGTGGTCGGATCAGCCCGTTCAGCCGCGGCGCAATCCCTAGCAGCATCCGGAGGCGGACATGCCTCAGATCCCACTACCGAGTTCCCCATCCCCCAACCATCCTCCGACACCGAAACCAACGAAGCAGCAGCAGCCAAGACCGACCCGGCACAGGCCTCCACCACACCAACACCAACAGCAGACAACGAACGACGGGCAATCGTCTCCCGGGCTCTCTTCAAATCCCTACCCCCGCCGTCGAAACCACCCACACCGAAATCACCCACGCCAACCCCGAAACCGCCCACACCGGTATCGAAACCGGCGCTGCCCGTACCGAAACCGGCACTACCAGCACCGAGACTGGAACTACTGCCCCCCAGCAAGCCACGACTGGCACTACCACCAGGACCGTCAGCCACGAATACCACACGACCACCGACCCCACCATCAAAGCGGGACACATGAATTACCACCAACATGGGTCAACCATTAGCTCATACCAACCTACAAAGCCGAAACTCTCCTCACCCACTGACACCACAACCCCGCCATCACGCGGCAACACATCCATGACATCACATGACATCAACCGCCACCAGCACCCACCACTGGATCACCACCCCAACCAGCTGAGATCCAGATTTCGGCGCCGTTCACAGAAGTCCAGGCCTCACGAAGAGTCTTCAACCGCCGACGTGAAGGATTTTCGTGTCAGTGCGGGAGTAGGCGTCGAGGTCTCCCGAAGATGGGGGCTGCTCTACGCATTCGGAAGACCCCGACATGGCTAACATTACCTGAACTCGTCGGCTTGCCCAGCTTCCTGATCCATGAGCGTGGACATGATCTGTTCCAGGGCCCGCTCGCCGGTTTCTCAGAGCCCGAACCGTCACAACCATGGCCGGTTTCGACGCCATAAGGACTTGGCAGGCCTTGTGAAGGACCGCGTTGCCCCAGCTCACTCGCCTCTCACCTCGGATGATGAGCAACGACCATAACAGCTGTTCCCCCAGGTCACGGTACAACCGCCACAACGGCGATGACCTCGTGATACCCTTAGGCAAGGAGAACCTGGCGAATCAGCGTCGATCGAGGAAAATTATGTCTCATGCTCTTGATCTTTTCACTGAAGATATAAGGTCCGGCAAAGTGTTCTTCTTCGTCGGAAGCGGGGTAAGCCTGCAATCGAGGCTACCGTCGGTGGATAAGCTCCTGGGAGCGACAATGGATCATTTTCTGCCAACGATCTCACAAAACCGCAACGAGCGAGAGTGGGTTCTCGAGAAGGTCCAACCAGAGGCTTTCTACGGAGTCCTTCTGGAAATTTTCCGAGGCGACCTGTCCTGCCTGGGATTCTGGGCAGCATTGCACCCGGGACATTGGGCCGGGAAACTTGAATGCCTGCCCAACCTGGTGCACGCGATAATCGTGAAGTCGGCCTATGAGGCGGGGATGCCGGTCTTCACGACCAACTTCGACACGATGCTGGAGAGTGCTTGCGAGAAACTGGGACTTCCCTACCGGGTATTTCTGCCGGAGATGGTTCCACCTGCACCCACAGACCGAGCGCAGGAAGTGCTGATCTGCAAAGTACATGGCAGCGTCCAGCATCCCTCGACGGGAGCCTTCAGCCCCGAGAGTCTGCGCACCACTATGACCGGGATCGCCTCCTTCAACCCGCGATGGGTCGAATATCTCAGCGCCTGTATGAGGAAAGGGCATATCTGTTTCCTCGGCTACAGCGGTCGCGACGTTGACTACTTCCCACAGATATGCGAGACTGTCGTGAAAGGAGCGCTTACTCCGTACTGGTTCGACCGTTTCGGGACCGGGAGCACCGCCCAGGCTACCTTGACCAATGCAGAAACCTGCGGAGCACGCAAGATCGAATCTTTTCCGAGCGAGGTATTTCCCGACATTTGGCCCAGAGTGTTCTCCGGATCAATACCGTCATTACGAGATAGCACCGGAGACCTGCAACAGGTCCTGAATGACCTGGAGCAACAGATGCCAAAAATGCCAGTCTGCGAAGACTTGCTCTGGCTACGGATCCTCGAGAGCCAGGGCCGCTGCGCCGAAGCCTGGGAGCTGGCCAACGACCTGCTGGCCAGGATCGATAGCCTGGGGCTCGACCTGCCGGCTAAGATCCAGTTGTATGAATCAAGTATGAACATGGCCCGTGAACGGGCTCGGTTCACCACCTACCGCAAACGAGCTCGCCAGCTGTTAAAAATGACCCACGGATTGAAACTCGGCTCGCCGGCCCGGGCTAATATTGCATTGAATGCCCGGGTTCAGATCACTTCCTCGTTCCAGATGGAAATCTCCAACGGAATCGGGCTGAATCCGGATGTGATCGACGCGGCTCTCCTCCTATACGTCATGCTGAGATTCCGGATCGATATCATTCGGGGTGACCTGTCGATACGGATCCACCCAAGGAACGCTTCCGCCTCCCGGTTCATACTCGAAGAGACGCGGGTACGGGAGGCCGCCATCTATGTCCGTCTCTGCTCACTGTCTCACAATCTCGGAAAACTGATCCAACCCCCATTATTGAAACGGCTGCGCGGGATCGCAGAACGCGCCTATCACGATGGCAACACATCCTCGCGGGTGGGCGCGGCTAAGTATCTATTCCGACTCACCGGGGATTCCCGTGAGAAGGGCATCGGGGACGCGATCGCCGGCCTGTCAGGCGATATCAGCGCCCGCACTATTCTACAACGCGACGAATCCCGATCCCAACCTGATCCTACTATCGCCCTCCAGGGCTATCGAGAATCCGCTGAAAACGCCCAGCTCAACGGGAACCCGCTCAACGAAATCAAGATCCGGCTGGCGATTCTCACCATGCTTCCCCCGGGCACCGAGGCCCGGCGGGAATGGGCGAGGGTCAGCTCCCTGCTCGATGAGGTGGAAAGCTGGAACCTTCAGCGGTCCTTCACCAAGCTGAAGGACCGGTTCCGGCATCTGGTCTGACGGCGGGGATCAGTCGCGGCGGATCAGCTGCAACCCGTCGTACTCCAGCCAGTAGTCGACGCCGCCCGGGGCGGGCCAGGTCTCGCCAGCCACCTTCGTAATCGGGTCGTGTGGCGGGATCCGCAAGCATTCGCCCTCTTCCCGGTCCCCGGGGACAAAAGCGGCCACCAGGTCGTCGCCGACAAAGACCGCCGACTCCAGCCAGCAGGAATCCGGGATCGCTGGGACTGCGATATCCCAGACCGGCTCCAGATCGGGCCACGACAATACCTGGATCGGGCCGCTGCCCGAATGCGGAGTGGTGACGATCCAGCGTCCGCTGACGTGGACATCGGTGAGGATCCGGTCATCCCACGGCGCCTCGCGCAGCGTCAGCTGGTCGGCGTCGGTCTTCAGGAACCAGGCCCGGGCCGCGTCCTGCCCCTCGCCCAGCCCGATCCCGAGCCAGCCGTCCGGGAACGGGACCAGCTCGATCCCCGACGGCGCCGCATCAATCTCCGCATAGCCGGTGACCTGGCCGGTCGACGGCCGAAGCCGGATCAGGTCGCATTTCTCGTGGAGATCATCGGGGACGATCGCCCAGGCGTGGCCGCTGCGCAGCCAGGCCCCGGCCCCCTCGAAATCACCGCCCCACTCGGCGTGCGGCAGCCGCCACACCTCATCGCCGTGCTGCTGCAGCACTACAGCAGCCTCATGGTCGAAAATCACCGTGTCGGTCATCGGGTCCGCGTCGGCGAGCCCCACCACCTGGCCCGGCAACGGCCAGCTACCGAGGATATGCGGGGTGGAGTCGAGCAGCAGCAACTGATCACCGGCATGCACCATGGTCCGCCCCGCCTCCCGGTCGAAGGGACGGATCGAACGGGCCCTGCCCGGCAGGCTGATAGTGGTCATGACTCCTTCCCCATGCCTGAGCCAACCCCTGCAGCCTACGAAACCCGACGGCCTCGTGGCATGGGTACGGTCGGTGTGCGGACATCGCAAGAGGCGGGCAGACCCGTGCTGCCCGCCTCCCGAGCGATACCGTCAGTTGAGCGCCGGTACGGCTGGGAGCCGTACGACGTGGTCGCCTTCGTCAGATGGTGACGTCGTGGGCGAGGGTCGTGAGCTTGTGGCGGGCCAGGGCCAGGTTGGCTGCCTGCCGGTTCAGCACCAGGTAGATGAACAGGCCCTTGTTCTTCTCCCCCTGCAACACATTCAGCAGGTGGTACTGCTTATCCAAGGTGATCAGGACGTCGGCGATGCCGCCCTCGATGCCCAGGTCAGCCATGGTCCGCAGCTTGGCCCGGACCACGTTCGAATTGCCGGCTGCGGCCACGTCCAGGTCAAAGCCCGGGTTGCCTCCGGTGGCCAGGGCCATCCCGGAGCCAATGTCGACGATCGCCGCCGCGGTCGCACCCTCGATGGTCAAAAGCCCGTCGATCGTCTGCTGCAGCTGAGACATGTCCATGTTCCTGTCTGTTGTGGCCCGGGGGCCGGGTGATGAAGAAGTGCCCACGTCCGACGGATCGGCCGAGGTGGGTGGTGCTGCATCGTCGAGGATCGCTCGGCGCGGCCTCGGCGACTGTGCCTGGGAACCGGACTCGGCGCCCCTCAGGAACGAGAGCCACCAATTCCTGCTCATGACGCTGCCCTCGCCGCCGGCCCCAGGCCGGGACCGGCTGCCCCGTCAGCCTGCCGGCTGCGGGTCGAAAACCTCGTCACCGCAGAAGAGTGCTGCATTACCACCACCTTGGGCCAGACACATGAGGAAGATCACACGGTGCTGGACGTACCCCTAGTTGGTGGGGAAGGTCGCCATCAGCTCGTACGACCGCAGCCCCGACTCCCTCATCACCGCAACCATCGCCTGGATGGCCCGATCCACCCCCTCCGCGGTAACCGGGAAACCTCTCGACCGAGAACCTTCCGGCTGGTCCGGGCGGGCCATCCCCAGCTGCCCGTCAGACCAGGTCCGGGTGACCCGCGGCGGGGCCGCGGTGACGATGATCTGGCGGCGGCGTTGGAACATCCCCACCTCAAATCCCACCATCAGGTTCGGCGCGCCGTACCCGCCCGGCTGCAGCATCCAACGACTCCCGCGGCGGATCGTGGTATCCGCCATCCGCTTCAACTGCCACACCGAATATGGGTCAAGCTTCTCGTTCGGGAAATCCCCGGGCATCACCTCGAATCGGCGCGGGGCGCCGCTACTGGGCGTACGAGTCCGCAGCACCAGCATCCGGTGCTCCGGGTCGATCAGGCCGACCTCAGCGAAACCGGCGCCCATATCCACCCGTTCCACCTCCTCGACCCCCAGCAGCCTCGCCAGGGCGGCCGGTTCCCGCGGCTGCCACAGATCCATCCCATACTCGGTCCAGGTCCCCACCAGGCCGGCCCCGACCAGGCCGATCAGGACTTTCGCCGGACCCCCTTGTTCACCCGCGGTAGTCGACTGCACCCCATCCAAAGGCGGAAGATCAAGCCACGACATTGGCTATCTGCCCTCACTTTCGCGAGGGCGGGTCTCGTCGCCAGCCCTCCGGTCCTCTCGTGGGGTTTCAGCGCCAGGCACGCCGATCACCAGGCGTGACACGCCGGCCCAGCGGGCCGGATCGGTGATGTTGCGGCCGTCGACCAGGACCCGGATCCCCGGTAATTGCTGCTCGCCCCAGGTCCGGTACTCGTCATGGTCGGCCTGCAGGATCGCCGCGTCGACCTGCTGCCCCTGGTACGGCTCGAGGCCCAGCCGGCGCAGCTCGTCGGCGTCGTACAACGGATCGTGGACCCAAACCCGGGCCCCAGCCTCGCGTAGCGCCGCGACAGTTGGGAAGACCCCAGAGAAGGCGGTCTCCTTGACCCCGCCGCGGTAGGAGGCGCCGAGCACCACCACAGCGGCGTCCTGCAGCGAGCCCAGCGCCCCCTGCAGCAGCCCGACTGCGTACCCGGGCATGGCGGCGTTCGCGGCCCGGGCGGCGCTGACCACGGTCGCGTCCGGGTCGGTTGAGAGGTACAGCCGGGGGTAGACCGGGATACAGTGCCCGCCGACCGCGATCCCCGGCCGGTGGATGTGGCTGTACGGCTGAGAATTGGCCGCCTCGATCACCTGGTGGATGTCGATCCCGGCGGTGGCAGCGAAACGAGCGAACTGGTTGGCGAGGCCAATGTTGACATCGCGGTACGTCGTCTCGGCCAGCTTCGCCAGCTCGGCGGCCTCCGCGCTGCCCAGGTCCCATACCCCGTTGGGCCGGGCCAGGTCCGGGCGCGGGTCGAAGTCGAGGACCGCTTCGTAGAAGGCCCGGGCTTTTGCTGCGCCGCGCTCGGTGAGCCCGCCGATCAGTTTCGGGTACCGACGCAGGTCCGCGAAGACCCGCCCGGTCAGCACCCGCTCCGGGGAGAAGACCACGTCCAGGTCCTGGCCGTCGACCAGCCCGGAGACTTCCTCGATCATTGGTTTCCACCGGCCCCGGGTCGTCCCCACCGGCAGCGTTGTCTCGTACGCGACCAGGACGCCCGGACGCAGCGCGGCGGCTACCGCCCGGGTGGCGGCGTCCATCCAGCCGTAGTCTGGCTGTCCGGTCTGCTCATCGACGTAGATCGGGACCACCATGACCACCGCATCGGCCCCGGCGACCCCCTCGGCGTGAGAACTGGTGGCCCGTAGCCGGCCAGCGCTGACCGCTGCTGCGAGCCGGGCCGCCAGGTCAGTTTCGCCGGGGAACGGCTCGGTCGCAGCATTCACCTGCTCGACGACCGTCTGCTGCACGTCGACGCCGACCACCTGGTGACCCTTGCCGGCATACTGCACCGCCAACGGCAGCCCGATCTTGCCTAGCCCGACCACGCAGATCCGCATGGGCCCAGTCTGCCGTACCCGCCAACCTGCTCACAGCAGACGGGGAGTCGGCCACGATCGTGGAGTCCGGGTGTGTCACGATGCTGGGGTCAGCGACAGGTGGTTCCGCAGGGACCTATCTGCCGCGTCGGCCGTATCTGCCAGAGGTCTCAAGATCCTGGCGTCCGACCCGGCCCGGGGCCAGGTCGCGCTCTCTGGCCAGCGGCAGGTCCCCGGCCGGTGCTTGTCAGGCCGCCGCAGTTGCCGGCTGCGGCGCGGCGGCGCTGGTCTCGTCCCGGCGTCCCCACGGCAGCACCGCGTCAAGGCTCAGTCGGCCGGCTCCTACCCCGGCAAGGCCGAGCGCCAGGGCCCCGATCAGACCGACGAGTTCCCAGCCGCCCTGGGCGGCCAGAATCCCCTTGCCGGAGTGGACGAAGAACCAGGCCCCCAGCATGGTGGCGGACACCAGAAGCCCAGCGATCGGGGTCGCCAGACCCACCAGCAGCAGGGCCCCGCCGCCGAGTTCGACAAGGGCCGTGAACCAGGCCGCCGCGGCGGGCATCGGGATCCCCATCCCGGCGAACCCCCGGATGACGCCGTCCATCCCGCCGGCGACTTTCTGCCAGCCGTGCGCGATCAGGACTACCCCGAGCAGCACCCGGGCCAGGAGCAGGGCGATGTCGCGGGCCAGGGCGGGAGGACGCAAGACGGTGGTGATGATCGACATGGTGGGGGCTCCTGGGAGGTGACAGTCACGAATAGTTGATGATTCATCAATCTAGCGATTGGTGCTTTCGATGTCAACCATCTCGTCCAGCCGAGCCTCCGGAAAAGGAAGACGGGGGCATCGGCGAAGTGGTTATGCCCTCGCACAGGAGCGGGCCGAACCCGATCAGCGAGGTGGCGCTGGCCCGATCAACGCTTGCCCTCGCACAGGAGCGGGCCAAACCATCGATTTGGGCCGGGCCGGTGGGCTGCGGTGGTGATTCAGTCCGCTGGTGTGCTGCCCGGTGCGATCCCGGCGGCACCCCGAACTGGACGACGAACGACGAGAAACGACCAGCCCGACCACGGCCCCACTGCCTTCTCGTCAGTGAGGAGGAAGACGGGGGACTTAGCGACGCGGCCCGCCCTCGCGGACGCGAGGGCAATCAAACCCGGCCGCGGAGCACCCCGTCTGGACGACGAACGACGAGAAACACCCAGCCCGG
>RBWB01584400.1_pt1 | contig 10198 bp, 5 predicted proteins | sample 2014201 | NCBI WGS metagenome assembly RBWB01 (sample SAMN10133834, study PRJNA383868) | Human oral metagenome, whole genome shotgun sequencing project. | isolation source: supragingival plaque isolated from 88 juvenile twins | host: Homo sapiens | place: Australia
GCCTATCCTCAATTAGAAGAAGGGATAATAGAAGACGATTTTTTGAAGATGCGTTTAGAACACGTCTTTGAAGGACGCTCATTTGTGCTCACCGGAAATTATCCTTACAACATCTCGAGCCAGATATTCTTCAAAATGCTCGATTATCGCCACCTCATCCCCTGCTGTACGGGGATGATTCAGAAAGAAGTGGCTGAACGCCTTGCTGCAAAACCGGGTAATAAGACGTATGGTATACTCAGTGTGTTGGTGCAGTTGTGGTATGATGTGGAATATCTGTTCACAGTTGAGCCAGGAGTGTTTAATCCTCCTCCAAAGGTGAAAAGTGCTGTGGTGAGAATGACGCGCAACAATGTGGAAGATTGTGGTTGTGATGAGCGTTTGCTTCGCCGAGTTGTAAAAACCGCTTTCAATCAGCGTCGCAAGATGATGCGTGGAAGTCTTAAACCTCTCTTCGCGCAACTCAATGCAGAGCAAAATTGTGGAAGAGATCATACCGAGTTCTTAGCACAACCGTTGCTGACGAAACGTCCGGAGCAACTCTCTGTTGCTGAATTTGTGCAATTGACGAATGACATAGCGCAGGAGATGGAAAAGTAGTTTTCTCCGATTACAATTGAATACAAAGACAATGATATATCCCGTTATATTGCAATCGCGTTTGCTCACAACCAACGAGGTGGGAGAGCGTGATGAAATCTGTTTTGAAGGTCGTGCTATGGCTGCGCTACGTGAAGATGGAACGTGGTCAGTGCGCTACACTGATGCTGAAAATCATGGACAAACTGCTTTGCAAGGGGCTAATTCCTGGGTGTCAGTGTCGAGAGATGGCGATACAAAATCTCGCTTACTCTTCCGAGTTGGTGAGCGATTGGAGAGTGTCTATGTCACACCGCAAGGAGAATTTGATATGGCTACACAGACTACGCACATTGATCAACAAATTCAAGCAGACTTTTCAGAAGTAACGGTGGAATATGAACTGTTTCTTTCTGGAAAACGTGTTACCACTAACACACTAACCCTCACTTGGGCACCCCTTCCCACGAAATAATCCATCATAACCTAAATAATCTCTCTTATGACTACCATACAAGAATATGTTGCCGCCCATGAAGCGCGGTTTCTTGAAGAATTGTTTTCTCTCATTCGCATTCCAAGTATTAGTGCTCACCCAGAACGTAAAGGAGACATTGAGCGCTGTGCCGTTCGTTGGAAAGAATTGCTCACCGAAGCAGGTGCAGAGAATGTTGAAGTGATTCCTTCTGAAGGAAATCCATTTGTTTATGGAGAAAAAATTGTAGATCCTTCTGCGCCTACGGTGTTGGTGTATGGACACTATGACGTGATGCCTGCTGAACCGCTTGAACTTTGGCACTCCGATCCTTTTGAACCTGAAATTCGTGATGGTCACATTTGGGCGCGTGGAGCCGATGATGACAAAGGACAATCTTTTACGCAGGTGAAAGCCTTTGAATATTTAGTGAAGCACGACTTGTTGCGCCATAATGTAAAATTCATTCTTGAGGGAGAAGAAGAAATCGGTAGTCCATCGCTTGTCGGATTTTTGGAAGCCCATCGTGAACTGTTGCGCTGCGACATCATTTTGGTTAGTGATACTTCTATGCTTGCGGCCAACTTACCCTCTCTCACCACTGGACTTCGTGGCTTAGCTTACTGGCAAATAGAGGTGACAGGACCTAATCGCGATTTGCACTCTGGACATTTTGGAGGGGCAGTGGCTAATCCTGCGCTAGCACTTTGTGAACTGCTTGCGAAAATGGTGGATGAACAAGGACGCATCACCATTCCTGGTTTCTATGACGATGTTGAAGAACTCTCTGCCGAAGAACGTGCGATGATAGATTCGATTCCTTTTGATGAAGAGGCTTACAAAAAGTCTATTGACGTTGAAGAGGTGCGTGGAGAACAAGGGTATTCTACCATCGAGCGCAATGCTTGTCGCCCAAGTTTTGACATTTGTGGTATGTGGAGCGGCTATCAAGGCGAGGGCTCCAAGACAGTGCTTCCTTCTAAAGCCTATGCAAAGGTAAGTTGCCGTCTTGTTCCTCATCAAAAGCACGAAAAAATTCAACAACTCTTCATTGATTATGTTGAAAGTCTTGCACCAAAATCTGTAAAAATCAAAGTAACCCCTATGCACGGTGGAGAAGGGTACGTTTGTCCGATCACACTCCCTGCTTATAAAGCTGCAGAAGAAGGTTTTACCGATGCCTTTGGGAAGCGCCCCCTTGCTGTGCGTCGTGGTGGAAGCATCCCAATCATTAGTGAGTTTGAGCGAGTGCTCGGAGTGAAAACAATCTTGATGGGCTTCGGTCTTGAAAGTAATGCGATTCATTCTCCCAACGAAAACTTTAGTCTTGACATTTTTCGAAAAGCCATTGCCGCAGTTGCTGGTTTTCATCTCCATTATAAAGGTTAAGACCTACGCGTGCTACAAGGAGGACGTTGCTTAGCAAAGCAACTTCCTCCTTTGCTGCGCTTTAATTTCTTCTATTTATATATGATATCTCCTCGAAGAGTTCTCAAAATCTTTAGCATTTGTATTTGTGTGGTGCTTATATTATTGGCACTACCCATCATCGCCGTTTATCTCCCTCCTGTGCAGCGGTGGGCTGTGGAACGTGTTTCTGCTTCTTTGGAAGAATCTATGGGATTGACCATAAAAATGGATGATGTGAGGCTTACACCATTTCTCAACCTAAATGTGCAAGGAATGATGGCGCAAGATGCGCAACGCGACACAGTGCTTTCTGCTGAGCAATTGCATCTTGATGTTGCCTTTTGGCCACTTCTGGATGGTAGAGCAGATGTTGAAGGTTTTAGTTTGCAGGGCGCACGCATCAATTCAAAAACGATAGTTTCCAATCTTGCAGTAAAAGGTAGTATCAAATCCTTTGTGGCTGAGGCAAAAGGAGCTGACTGGGAGCACAGTCTCTTTACACTTAATCGTGCACATCTTGACGGAGCAGAACTTTCTGTTGCGCTTGCTGATACAGCCCAAAAAGACACCACTTCTCAACCTGTGGTTTGGGTCGTAGATGCGCAGGATATTCAGATTCAGCGTAGTAAAATACTTTTGACTATGCCTGGTGATAGTCTGCATCTTGCGGCTTCGTTGCAAGATGCCCGAATGACTAAGGGGCATTTTGATTTGGGAAAGAAAGATTTCCGCGTAAAATCTATCGTTCTATCGCAAGGAGCAGCCAGCATGAATATGACTCGCCACTTACTTCCCAAAGATGCTCTTTTTGAACTCTCTGGCATAGATTGTAAAGCTTCCAACATCAACTATGATGCGGCAGGACGTTTCATGGCTAATCTGGAACATCTCTCTCTTCGCGAAGGACAACACGATTTCTATTTGACGCATCTAGGAGGAAAAATAGAAGGAGATACAACTTGGGTCAGTTTGCCCAATTTGCGTGTGGTGACGCCAAATTCTCAACTAAAAGCATCACTCACTGCCGATTTTTCTGCTTTTCAGCCAACTGGAAAGGGACGCTTCTCTTTGAAGGGACAAACAAGTATTGGAATGGTTGATGTGCTTGCTGTTCTAAAACCACACGTATCTGCAACTCAGTATCGTCAAATGGCAGAGATGAGTTGGAAGTTGATGGGAGGAAATCCTATTGAGGTGCAAGTTACAGCTGAAGGAAATATGCGCCATCTCTCTGTACAGCGCGCTACACTGGGAGTGTCGGGTTTAGCACAAGTTGCATTGGACGGATTTGTTCGAAATGCGATGGATAAAGGTCGCAGTGGAACTTTCAATTTTTCATTCTGTTCTCAATCTTCTCAGCGCATCCGTCCTCTTCTTCCCCACGATTTAGCACAGACTTTCCAGCTTCCAGACGGACTTGCAGCCCTTGGTCACTTACAGTTTGACGGAACTGACTATCGCACAAATGTAACATTGCAACATGCACAAGGACAGATATTTACGCGTGCAAAATTGAACACAGAAAAGGAACGGTATGATGTTGAGGTTAATGTGAACAAGTTTCCCCTTCATCATTTCCTCAAGGAGCAGCCTATAACCCCCTTCACAGGTAGTTTTGGATTTCACGGACAAGGTTTTTCACCGCTAGCAGTGCGTACTAACTTGCAAGCGTCAGCCAATATCCGCAGTTTGCGTTATGACCGCTATCCACTTGATGGCATTCAATTCAAAGCCGCTCTGAGAGGAACCCATGCTTTAGTGAGTTTTTCTGCAAAAAATCCACTAATAGAGGGAAGAGGAAGCATAGACGCGCATCTTAATCATCGTTATATGGCTGCAGTTGACGTGCAACTCGATAAACTCGATTTACGTCGTCTGACAGGTATGCCCGACACGCTTACCTTTGGAGGTAGTTTCAAAGGAAATTTTGAGGCATCTACCGACATGAAGCGAATGAAAGTAAAAGGTGCCATGCGTCAACTTCGTTTAATAGCTCCAGAGCGGGCTATTTTGGCGCGCGACATTGATTTTGCATTTCATACAAAACCTGATAGCACCACACTCCAAGCCTTTTCAGGAGACATGCTTCTAGACTTTGCAGCACGCGGAAGCTTAGAACAAATAGGCAAAAAGGGTGGGGAACTTGCTCAAATTGTGCAGAAACAATTGAAGCATCGTAGCATTGACCAAATCTATTTGCGCAAACGTTTGCCCAATATGGCATTACACATCGTGGGAGGAAATAATAACATCGTGAGCAACCTTTTGCGTTATCTTCACTATGAGGTTTCTACCTTCAAGTTGCACCTCGATGCCAATGCTCATGAAGGAATAAACGGTCATATGGCTGTAGGAGCTCTCAAACATGGAGCTCTAGTCATAGATACCATATACGGACGTTTGCAGCACGTTGATGATTGTCTGCATTTCGCTGCCACAGTTCACAATGATAAGCGTAAAAATCCCAATCCATTTACGGCAACGTTTGAAAGCAGTTTGCTGTCTCATGGTGTCAAAGCAGAACTTGCTTTTACTGACGCCAACAATAAAAAAGGACTTCAGGTGGGCGCCGAAGTAGAAATGGAAGATGGTGGAACGCGCATTCATCTCACCCCCGAAAAAGCAATTGTAGCCTATCGCGAATTTACAATCAATCCCGAAAACTTCGTCTTTTGGGGAGATGATCGTCGTTTGCGCGCTAATGTAAATTTGTTGGCTGACGATGGCACTTCCTTGTCGTTACACGGTGAAGAAGCAGATAGCACTTACAAGAACAATATCTCCGTAGTTGTCAATCATTTGAATCTTGGAGAATTGGCGAGTGTTGTGCCATATTTGCCACCCATCAGCGGTGAACTGAATGCCGATTTTCATATTGTAGAGCAAAACAACCAGTTTGCAGCTGTCGGAACGGCTGAAGCAAAGAAATTCGGTTATCAAGGTGTTGTAATGGGAGATTTGGGAGGAGAATTATCTTATCAGCCCACTGAAGATGGAAATCATCACGCTGAAACATTTGTCACATTTAATGGTAAAGAAATCGCTGAGGCTGTTGGTACTTATTTTGCCAAAGACGAAGGTTCGTTTGCAGGAAAGGTTAAACTAAAGTCTTTGCCTATGAACATGATGGATGCTTTCCTCGAGGGAACACAAACCAAGATGAAAGGTGCCCTCAATGGAGAGTTAGCCGTCCAAGGCACTGCCGATAAACCTGTCGTCAATGGTTCTCTCTCTTTTGACAAAGCACATATATATAGTAATGTATATGGGGTAGATCTCACAATGGATACAACAACGGTGTCTATCCACAATTCTGTGTTAGAACTCAAAGACTTTGCGCTTACAGCAGTTGATGGAAGTCCGCTCAAAATGTCTGGAATCATCAATATGGAACGCCCTGATGCAATGTTCCTCAATCTGGATATGATAGCCAAGAAATTCCCTATCATTGACACAAAACGCAATCGTGAATCTTTGGTTTACGGCAAGGTGCTCACTAACTTTGCAGCTAACATCAATGGAACGCCTGATAAATTGAATGTCAGAGGTTTACTCACTGTTTTAGATAAAACAGATGTAACCTATCTACTCTCTAATTCACCCATCAGCAGTAGTGGAGAACTCTCCGATCTCGTCACTTTTACCGACTTCTCCGACACGTTGGTTGTCGAAAAAGCTGTAGCTCAACAAAACAGTTCCAGCTTGAATGTCGCATTGACTATTCGTCTTCGACAAGGTGCCAGATATAAATGCTTCCTTACTCCTAATGGTGATAGTTATGTTGATGTTTCTGGAGAAGGAAACCTCGAACTTCGTATGCCCCCTCAAGGAGATATGCGCCTCACCGGACGCCTTACGCTCAATGAAGGTAAAATGAACTATGAGCTTCCTGTTATTCCCCTTCGCACCTTTACGCTAGCCCCAGGCTCTTATGTTGATTTCACTGGAGAAATGATGAATCCAACGCTCAACATCACCGCCACAGAACGCGTGAAGAGCATCGTCACAGAGAATGACCATCAGCGCGCTGTCACCTTTGATGCTGGAGTGAAAATTTCTCGCACTTTGGAAGATATGGGATTAGAATTTATCATTGATGCTCCCGAAGATTTGACGATTAAAAATCAACTAGCATCCATGAGCACCGAAGAGCGAGGAAAAGCAGCGGTAGCTTTGTTGGCCACAGGTATGTATATCTCTGACGACAATCTTTCTACTGGCGGTTTCAAAGCCTCAAATGCGTTGAATGCTTTCTTGCAAAGTGAAATTCAAAACATTGCGGGTAAGGCGCTTTCCACCATTGATTTATCGTTTGGCATGGAAAACGGAGTTAATGCAACGGGAGGAGCGACAACAGACTATTCCTTCCAATTCTCAAAACGTTTCTTGAATAATCGTATGCGTGTGGTAATTGGAGGTAAAGTTTCCTCTGGTGCTGATCAAGCCACGACAGCAGAATCTGTCATCGACAACATCTCGCTGGAATATCGTCTTGATGCCAATAGCACGCGTTACATACGCTTGTTCTACGACCGTGGTAGTCGAGATCCGCTAGAAGGGCAACTCACTAAAACGGGTTTGGGTGTTGTGATGCGTCGCAAGTCTAATAATCTTTTAGACCTTTTCCGTTTCAATTCTCGTAAAACCCCTACAACCCCAAAGCCACAAACTAGTAGTGCACAATAGCCTTGCACACTAGCTCAACCTCTTATATCCTATTAAGACTATTATCGCTTATGATGCGAATATTTGCTATACCTTCTGCTTATCTTCATAGGCATTCCTGCAGAATTATAACAACGATGGGCACAGCATCGCTATGTCTTGCTTTATTGATGTTTAATGCTTGCTCCCTCACCGATAAATTGCCAGAAGGAGAACAACTCTACACAGGAGTGAAGCGGGTGACCTATCATTTACCCACTACAAGTAACAATAGTAATGGAAAGTCGCAAGCTGCATCTGACAGTGCAGGCGTCATCACTTCGATTGCTAATGCAGTAGAAGCCATTGACCGTGCCGTAAATGGAGGAGTAAAAGGGCAGGCTTCCGTTTCAGAATTGGAGAAGCGTGATAGAAAAACACTCACTCCGGCTGAAAGAAAGTTGTTAGATTTCAAGGCAGAACAAGCTGATGAGAATCTTTCTGTCGTTCGCTCCGAACTTGATGCAGTATTTGCTTTTCCTCCCAATGGAGCTCTCTTTGGATCGTCCAAGTATTCAACCCCTTGGAAACCTGCTTTGTGGACGTACAACACATTTGTTGATTCTAAGAATGTGGTAGGGAAGTGGCTTTTCAAAGCATTTGCAGAACCTCCTGTGCTCATTTCGAGTGTAGCGCCACAAATGCGCACCAAGGTCGCAACATCCACACTCCACAACTATGGTTATTTGCGTGGAAAGGTGGACTACGACATTGTGACAAGCAGTAATCCTCTTAAAGCAAAACTTGCTTACGACGTAACTCCTGGACTCCTTTTCTATTTAGATTCCATTGAATATCGACAGTTTGATCCCATTGCAGACTCTCTTTTGGCGCGCACTCGCCATAAATCTCTCTTGCACCGTGGAAGTCCTTTTAGCAGAACACAGTTGGCTGGAGAACAAATGCGCATCGAAAGTTTGATGCGAAACAATGGATATTATTTCTACACAGCCCCCACAACAACTTTTCAAGCCGACACAACACGACACACGGGCTATGTTGATTTGCGTGTGCAACCTAATCCAAACCGTGCAGCAAACACACGACGTCCATGGTATATGGGACACACCTATGTTGTCATTCACGATAATCTAGACAGCCCCATCACTGGTCAACTGCAGCGTGAAGGGTACACCTATTTCTTTCCAGGTAAGAACATCCCTATGAAATCGGGATTGTGGAGAAGGTCTGTGGCACATATCCAAGGAGAACGCTATGCTCTTTCTGATCAGAAGACTACGCAAGAGCAACTTTATGCCTTGGGCATTTTCTCATCGCTCGATATGGAGTATTATCCTCGAGATACATCTGCATCTTGCGACACTCTCGATCTCCGTATCAATGCAACGTTAGGGTATCCTTATGAATCTGGGCTGGAAATGAATGCAACACTCAAGAGCAATGATCAAGTGGGGCCCGGAATCAGTTACGAACTGTCGCGTCACAATGCGTTTCGTGGTGCGGAAACTGTTGCTTTGAAACTATTCGGTAGTTACGAGTGGCAAATGGGAAAAAACAGTGCAGCAAATAGCACACTACTCAATAGTTATGAACTCGGCACGCAATTGAGTTTCAAATTACCTCGACTCATGATGCCTTGGTTCAATCCTGCTGCAATGGGACGCCGTGCTAGGCGTCGACTTCAGTTGGCACGAGCAGATGCCATCGTTAGAGGATTAGCTATGCCTTATCGACTCACTGATGAGCGCCCTCTCAATGGAACCACCACTTTTGCTCTCAATGCCGATTGGCGCAATCGTTCTGGATTCTTCCAGTTTGTCACCTTTGGAGGAAACATGACTTATAAATGGTCGAGGGAACAACATGTGCGTCATGAACTTTCGCCCATCACCATCGAATACAACAGTATTCTCAACACCACTGCTGTTTTCGACTCTATCACGAGAGTAAATCCTGCACTCTATGTTTCGATGCGCAATCAATTTGTGCCTTCAATGAGTTATCTCTTCACATATAATTCACCCACCAACAAGCGCAACCCTTTTTGGTTTCAGTTCTATGTGAAAGAATCGGGTAATGTGACCTCTGCACTATATGCACTTGCCGGAGAACAGTTAAGTAAGCCCGACAAATCATTGCTCGGTTCTCCTTTTGCGCAGTTCCTCAAATCAACAGTAGAGATGCACTATTCTTATCAACTTTCAGAGCGTTTCACCCTTGCCACACGTGCCTTTGTTGGAGCTGTCTATGCTTATGGCAACAGCACGCGCGCTCCCTTTGGTGAACAATTTTATGTTGGTGGGGCAAATAGTGTGCGAGCCTTTACCGTTCGCTCCATCGGTCCTGGAGGTTACAATGCTCCTCATAGCAATTATTCCTACATAGATCAAACGGGTGACTTCAAGCTAGAAGCCAATGCTGAATTGCGCGCGCATCTGTTTGGTTCGCTTCACGGAGCCGTTTTCCTCGATGCTGGTAATGTTTGGCTACTGCGTCCTGATGATCAGCGTCCGAACTCTCTGTTGTCACTGTCAAATCTCCACCGTCTAGCTTTAGGCACTGGAGTAGGACTACGATATGATATGCAGTTCCTCGTCCTCCGCTTCGATCTCGGTGTCGGACTTCATGCGCCTTACAAGACCACCCGAAGCGGGTTCTACAACATGAACTCGTTTGCCGAAAGTCTTGCCTTCCACTTTGCCATTGGCTATCCTTTCTAGGAGAAAGAGTTGGATTGGCAATGCGAACTCCATCCTACAATAAATACCAAAGAGGATTACACCGGAAAAAGATGGTAATGAAACAGTAGAAGCCAACAACCCCAAATTGGTCATTAGATCCTGAACAAATTTTATTTGTTTCAATAGCCCTTTAGGGTAATACACTTTCATAGCTCAGGGCACAAGTCCTGGGCTTTTTGTTATTATTCCCCTAAGGGGGGAGATAATGACAAGGGCATCTGTTTGCAATTGGGGTTTAAGCAGCCAACAATCAAATAAAGTCTGTTCTAGCACCAATTGCCTATATGATTTTAGGAAAACTTTGCGTATCGTGCTCTTTAATTTTAAC
>RBWB01584409.1_pt1 | contig 10174 bp, 17 predicted proteins | sample 2014201 | NCBI WGS metagenome assembly RBWB01 (sample SAMN10133834, study PRJNA383868) | Human oral metagenome, whole genome shotgun sequencing project. | isolation source: supragingival plaque isolated from 88 juvenile twins | host: Homo sapiens | place: Australia
CAGCAAGTGCCCACCCTACGGCTGAACAACACGCGTATTGATGGCCAACCCAATTCCCCAGCGCGTGCCACCGTTTGGTCGGGTGGGCATTTATGCCCACGCGTTTCACCGTTTGCCGTTTCAGGCTGTCTGTTGTCGGGTGGTGTTGGGGGGGCGGGGCTGGTTTTACTGTCCACGTATTCCGCGTTCCGAAGGCAGCCTGAAACCGCAAAAAAACGGCCTGTACTTTGAAATAACCAAAGCACAGGCCTTTCTTTCGTCCGTTTTCAGGCTGCCCCGCATTCCGCCAGCACCGCTTCCGCCGCCAGCCTGTCGGTGTCCTGTTTCAGCATTTCGTGCAGCTTGGCGAAATCGCGTTCCAGCTCTGCCGTCTTTTCAGGCTGCCTGTACCAGTCCAACAGCGCGGCGGCGAGTTTTTCCGGCACGGCCTCGCCCTGCAACAGCTCCGGCACGGCGGGCTTGTCCAGCAGGATGTTGGGCAGCCCCACATACGGCACGCGGATTTTGCGTTTCACCAGAAAATAGGTGAGCGGCGAAATCTTGTAGCTGATGACCATGGGGCGCTTGCACAGCGCAACTTCCAGCGTGGCCGTGCCGCTGGTAACCAGCACGGCGTCGGCGGCGGTGCACGCCAGTTCGGTGCGGGCAGCCTGCAGGCGGACGGGCAGTTTTTCAAATTCCGGCTGCGACAGATAATGCTGCAAACGCTCCCGCGCGGCGGCGGTGGGATAGGGTGAGACGAACTGCGCGTTTGGCAGTTCCTGCAACACACGTTGCGCGGTGCGGAAAAAAATCGGAGCCATGTAGTCGATTTCGCTGATGCGGCTGCCCGCCAGTATTGCGAAAACAGGCGTGTCCGCCCCGAGTTTCAGGCGTTCGCGCGCGGCGGCGCGGTCGGCGGCCATCGGCAGGGTTTGCGCGAGCGGGTGTCCCACAAACAGGGCTTTGCCGCCGGCAGCCTGATACAGCGGCGGCTCCATGGGAAACAGGCACAGCACTTGGTTTGCCTGCCGCACGATTTTGTTTACGCGCTCGCGCTTCCAAGCCCACACCGAGGGAGAGACGTAATGCACGGTGGGGATGCCGGCCGCTTTGAGCGCTTCTTCCACGCCGAGATTGAAATCGGGCGCATCAATGCCGACAAACACATCGGGGCGGATTTGTTTCAGTTGCGCAATCAGTTGGCGGCGGATTTTCAGGATTTCAGGCAGCCTTTTTAAGACTTCGGTGTAGCCGCGCACGGCAAGGCGTTCTTGGTCGAACAGGCTTTGGCAGCCTGCGGCAGTCATGCGCGCGCCGCCGATGCCGATGAATCTTGTGTCGGGGCGGCGGGCTTTTATCGCTTCAATCAGATGCGCGCCGAGCAGGTCGCCGGAGGCTTCGCCCGCGCACAGGGCAATGGTCAGGGGTTTGGACATGGGGGTTCCAAATCAGTCGGAATCGGATTGGCGTGCATTTTAAATGATTTTGGCGGGGATTTCGGGTTTCAGGCAGCCTGAAAACGGGCAGCAGGGCAGCATCTGCGTAAACATTATTTACATACATATCGCTCTGAATTTAATTCAGTTTGCAGGGCGGGCGCTCGTTGCTTACGCGTTCTATGTCTCCAAGGCAGCCTGAAACGTGTGGGCATAAATGCCCATCCCACGGAAACGGCATTTTTTACGTGAGTTGGTATGTATTGCAAAACACGCAGAGAAGCGCGGCGCAAAGAAATGAGCCTGAAACGAGGCGTTTGAAAAGGTCTCAGCCTGAAACCGCCGCGCAGCAAAAAAGGGCGGGGATGTCCCGCCCGTGTTTCCGCTTTCAGGCTGCCTTGTCCGTGCCTTCCACATTTGAAGGCAGCCTGAAACCGCCGTTCAGCCCGTAAGCTGTTTGCTGATGAGTTTTTTCAGCGGCGGCAAATTGTTGCTCACGCGTAAAACCGCACCGCGCAGCAGTTTCACCGGCGCGGATTCGGTGGTGAAGAAAGTAACCATCGCATTCGTGCCGTGATAGAGCGGGCGCGTGTGCATCTGGTGTTTCAGGTTGTACATTTCCAACACGTCTTTTGACGCAAAATCCCTGCCCTTGGCAGTCGCCCGCAGAATCTGTGCGGCCAAAATTTCCGTGCTTTCCAAGCCCAAGTTGTAGCCGTGTGCGGTTACCGGGTGCATGCCCACCGCCGCATCGCCAATCAGTGCGCAGCGCGTGCCGTAGAACGTGGAAGCATGCACGCCGACCAGCGGATAAGTGTGCACCGTGCCCGCAATTTCCATTTCGCCCAAACGGGCGTTCAGCATTTTCTGCGCCTCGCGCGTTAAATCTTCCGGCGACAAATCCAAAAGTTCGTGCGCCTTAGTGTTGCTGATGGTGATGACGCAGTTGGTCAGGTGTTCTTCCAGAGGCAGCAGTGCGAGCGTGCGTCCGTAGAAAAAACACTCGCTGGCAGTGTGCCCGTTGGAAAGCGTGTGTTTGGTACGGAACACGATAACCGTGCGTCCGAAATCGTGCATGTCCGCCGAAATGCCGAGCTGGCGGCGCGTCTGCGAAAAACGGCTGTCGGCAGCCACCAACAGGCGTGCCGTAATCAAATCGCCGTTTTCCAGCTCCACCAGTGCGCGGTTTTCATCGGTCTCCACACTCTTCACACCCACGCCGCAACGCAACTCAACATTATCGCATTGCGCCACTTCCTCATATGCCGCACGGCGGATATTGTGGTTGGAAATCAGGTTGCCCAAACGGTCGGTCGCTCCGCCGCGCGCCTTAACCGGTTCGGGAAAATGCAGCGTGTAATCCGAAGTGCCGTTGAATACCTTGGCATCGCGCAGGCGGTAAATCTCGTTTTCAGGAATGCGCTGCCACATCCCCAGCCGCTGCATAATTTCGCGCGACAGATGCGTCAAAGCGATTTCGCGCCCGTCATAGGGCGGGTTTTGCAGCGTTTCCAAAGGCGCTTTTTCCAACACGGTTACGCGCAGGCGGCTGTCTTTCAACTGCCGCGCGAAAGCCAGTCCGGCAGGGCCGCCGCCCACCACCACAATATCCGTATCCATCAGTCATTCCTTCATTGTTATAGGGTTAAACAATGGCTGCGATTGTAACCCGCCTTCACCTGAAAATCCAACGCATTCATTTTTAGGCAGCCTGAAAACGGGCCAGTCAAAAAAATACCAATTAAGTTGTTGAAACCACATGGCAGACTGTGGTATAGTGCACGGCTTGGCAGATGTGCCAAGTTTATTTTTTGCCCATACAAGATTGCTCAATCGCAAGCAGTCTTTTTATAAATTAAGGAAAAATCATGGCATTAGGTCTGGTTGGGCGCAAGGTGGGTATGACCCGCGTGTTTACGGAGCAGGGTGTATCAGTCCCCGTAACCGTGTTGGAAATCCCCGCAAACCGCGTTACCCAAATCAAAACCAAAGAGACCGACGGCTACACAGCCGTCCAAGTCGCTTTTGGCGAAAAGAAAGCAAACCATGTAAATAAAGCTGAGGCCGGTCATTTTGCGAAAGCCGGTGTAGAAGCTGGTCGTGGCTTGCATGAATTTGTTGTTTCCGAAGAGAAAGCCGCAGAGTTGAAGGCAGGTGATGTTGTAACCGTGTCCCTGTTTGAAGCAGGTCAATTGGTCGACGTAACCGGTACCTCCAAAGGTAAAGGCTTCTCGGGCACAATCAAGCGTCATAATTTTGGTGCGCAGCGTACCTCACACGGTAACTCCCGTTCCCACCGCGTGCCGGGTTCTATTGGTATGGCACAAGATCCGGGTCGTGTATTTAAGGGTAAGCGCATGGCGGGTCAGTATGGCAACACCAAATCCACTGTGCAGCATTTGGAAATTGTACGTGTGGATGTGGAGCGTAATCTGCTGTTGGTTAAAGGCGCAGTTCCTGGTGCAGCAGATAGCAGCATTGTTGTTCGCCATAGCGTTAAGAAAGCAGGTGCGTGATGGAATTGAAATTAATTGATGCCAAGGGGCAGGTTTCAGGCAGCGTAACTGCTTCTGATGTTTTATTTGCCCGCGAATACAACGAAGGTTTGGTTCATCAGCTTGTTGTCGCATTTTTAGCAAACGCCCGTTCAGGAAATCGTGCCCAGAAAACCCGTGCAGAAGTTAAACACTCTACCAAAAAACCTTGGAGACAAAAAGGTACTGGGCGTGCTAGATCCGGCATGACTTCGTCTCCATTGTGGAGAAAAGGTGGGCGCGCATTCCCGAATAAACCTGATGAAAACTTCACACAAAAAGTAAATCGGAAAATGTATCGTGCCGGTATGGCGACAATTTTGTCTCAATTGGTTCGTGATGAGCGTCTGTTTGTTGTGGAAGAATTGTCTGCTGCAACGCCTAAAACCAAAGAGTTTGCCAAACAAGTTAAAAATTTGGGTATGGACCAGGTGTTGTTTATCACCAAACAGTTGGATGAGAATGTATACCTGTCTTCTCGGAATTTACCAAATGTGTTGGTGTTGGAAGCAACTCAAACCAATCCATATGATTTGTTACGCTTTAAAAAGATTATTCTGACTAAGGATGCGGTCGCGCAATTAGAGGAGCAATGGGTATGAATCAAGAGTATTTGATGAAGGTCGTTTTGGCTCCGGTAGTGACTGAAAAAAGTAATTTAGTTGCAGAAAAACGCAATCAAATGGTTTTTAAAGTACTGAAAAACGCAACTAAAACAGAAATTAAGGCTGCTGTTGAATTGTTGTTTAATGTAAAAGTGGCTGCTGTAACCACAACAACTACCAAAGGCAAAACCAAACGTTTTGGTCGTTCGTTTGGTCGGCGTAGCGATGTTAAAAAAGCTTATGTCAGTCTGATTTCTGGTCAAGAACTAGATTTGGAAGCTGCAGCCGCAGCTGCAAATAAGGAGTAAGCAATGGCTATCGTAAAAATGAAGCCTACTTCCGCAGGGCGGCGCGGCATGGTTCGCGTAGTAACAGAGGGATTATATAAGGGAGGTGCATATGCTCCCTTGCTGGAAAAGCAGAAATCCACAGCAGGACGTAACAACAACGGACATATTACTACACGGCATAAAGGTGGCGGGCATAAACATCATTATCGTGTGATTGATTTCAAGCGTAATAAGGATGGCATTCCTGCGAGAGTTGAACGTATCGAGTACGATCCAAACCGAACTGCACATATTGCATTGTTATGTTATGTAGACGGTGAGCGTCGTTATATTATTTCTCCGCGTGGGGTTCAAATTGGGGCAATATTGGTATCTGGGTCAGAAGCTGCGATTAAGGCGGGTAACGCCCTACCGATTCGTAACATTCCAGTTGGTACAACCATTCATTGTATTGAAATGAAACCAGGTAAAGGTGCCCAGATTGCACGTTCTGCTGGTGTCTCTGCTGTTCTTTTGGCAAAAGAAAGCATTTATGCTCAAGTGCGTTTGCGTTCTGGAGAAGTTCGCCGTATTCACATTGATTGTCGCGCTACTATTGGTGAGGTTGGTAACGAAGAGCAAAGTCTGAAAAAGATTGGTAAGGCTGGTGCAAATCGTTGGCGAGGTATTCGCCCCACTGTACGTGGTGTAGTAATGAATCCTGTGGATCACCCGCATGGGGGGGGTGAGGGTCGCACTGGTGAGGCTCGTGAACCTGTTAGCCCATGGGGTACTCCTGCTAAGGGTTACCGTACACGTAACAATAAACGGACAGACAATATGATTGTACGTCGTCGTTATTCTAATAAAGGTTAATTAATATGGCTCGCTCATTGAAAAAAGGTCCATATGTAGATCTTCATCTGTTGAAAAAGATAGATGCTGCTCGTGCTACAAACGATAAGCGACCTATTAAAACATGGTCGCGTCGTTCAACAATTCTTCCTGATTTTATCGGCCTAACAATTGCTGTACATAATGGCCGCATACATGTCCCAGTTTTTATTAGTGATAATATGGTGGGTCATAAATTGGGTGAATTCTCATTAACCCGTACCTTTAAAGGTCATTTGGCTGATAAGAAAGCTAAGAAGAAGTAAGGTGAGGCATGAAGGTATCTGCACAACATAATAACGCACGAATTTCCGCACAAAAAGCACGCCTAGTTGCGGATACGATTCGAGGGAAGAGTATCGTTCAGGCTCTGAATATCTTGACATTTAGCCCTAAAAAAGGTGCTGAACTGATAAAGAAAGTTTTGGAGTCTGCCATCGCCAATGCAGAGCATAATAATAATGCTGACATTGATGAGCTGAAAGTTATAACAATTTTTGTAGATAAGGGGCCAAGTTTAAAACGCTTCCAAGCTCGTGCGAAAGGGCGTGGAAATCGTATTGAGAAACAAACTTGCCACATTCACATAACTGTTGGGAATTGAGGAAACCGCAATGGGACAAAAAATTCATCCAGTTGGCTTCCGCTTAGCTGTAAATAAGGACTGGTCTTCAAGATGGTTTGCAAAAAGCACTGATTTTTCTGTGGTCTTGAAACAGGATATTGATGTACGCAAATATTTGCAAGAACGCTTAGCAAATGCTTCCGTTGGTCGAATCACGATCGAACGCCCAGCAAAATCAGCTAAAGTTACAATTTACTCTGCTCGACCAGGCGTGGTAATTGGTAAAAAGGGTGAAGACATCGATATTTTAAAGCGCGATTTGGAAAAATTAATGGGTGTCTCTGTTCATGTTAATATCGAAGAAATTCGTAAACCAGAATTAGATGCCCAGATTATTGCAGATGGTATTGCACAGCAATTGGAAAAACGCGTTCAGTTTCGAAGGGCAATGAAGCGTGCAATGCAAAATGCCATGCGCGCCGGTGCAAAAGGCATAAAGATTATGACATCTGGTCGTTTAAATGGCGCAGATATAGCACGCAGCGAATGGTATCGAGAAGGTAGAGTTCCATTGCATACATTGCGCGCTGCTGTGGACTATGCTACTAGTGAGGCGTTAACAACATATGGTATTATTGGCTTAAAAGTTTGGGTTTATAAAGGTGAGGTTGGTCAGAGAGATCAAATGAAGCCTGATCAAGATAAACGTCGTAGCAGAAAGGGTGTTAGAAATGCTCCAACCAACTAGACTAAAATATCGTAAACAGCATAAAGGTAGAAATACTGGTATTGCAACCCGAGGTAACGTTGTAAGTTTTGGGAATTTTGGGTTAAAAGCCATTGAACGTGGTAGATTGACTGCTCGTCAAATTGAAGCAGCTCGTCGCGCAATGACGAGACATATTAAACGTGGTGGACGTATTTGGATACGAATATTTCCTGATAAACCTATAACTGAAAAACCAATTCAGGTTCGTATGGGTGGGGGTAAAGGATCTGTAGAGTACTATGTTGCCGAAATTCAACCTGGTAAGATATTATATGAAATGGATGGGGTTGATGAGGTTTTGGCGAGAGAGGCTTTTGCTTTAGCTTCTGCAAAATTACCTATTCAAACTATGTTTACGAGAAGGCAGGTTGGTAAATAATGAAAGTAAGGGAATTACAAGGAAAATCTGTAGATGAACTTAAAGTAATTTTAGTTGATTTGCTTAAGCAGCAATTTGGTTTAAGAATGCAGCATGCTACGGGACAATTAGGAAATAGCTGCGCAGTTAGACAAGTTCGTCGAGATATTGCTAGAGTAAAAACTATTCTTGCTATAAAAGGTAATTAATTATGGTATCTAATAAAGCAGCCCATTTATTGCGAGGACAAGTCGTTAGCAATAAAATGGATAAGACGGTTACAGTGCTAATTGAACGTAAGGTGAAGCATCCGTTATATGGTAAAATTATTCGGAAATCTACAAAGGTTCACGCTCATGATAGCGAAAATCAATGTAATATTTCTGATATTGTATTGGTTCAGGAGACGCGCCCTTTGTCCAAAACAAAAAATTGGATAGTGGTGGAAGTGGTTGAAAAGAAGTAAACAGACGGTATTTCTTAAATTAAGGGTTATGAATTTTACCCTAATTTAAAGCAAACACTTGCTTGATTCTGTACATTCCTGTAGAATACTATAAGATATAGTCTCACCCAATCTAGCGGTGGCCAAAACTGATTCAATTTAATGAATTAAGTTGGTACTTTAAGTCAAGGTTAAAAAATGATTCAAATGCAAACGATTTTGGATGTTGCTGATAATTCTGGTGCGCGTAAGGTTATGTGCATTAAAGTTGTTGGTGGATCTAAGCGCCGATATGCAAACGTTGGTGATATTATAAAAGTTGCTGTTAAGGATGCGGCAGCGCGTGGGCGTGTGAAAAAAGGCGATGTATATAACGCCGTAGTCGTACGCACTGCTAAGGGCATACGTCGATTAGATGGTGCATTAATTAAATTTGATAATAATGCAGCTGTTTTGTTGAATAGTAAACTAGAGCCTATGGGTACTAGGATATTTGGCCCAGTAACTAGAGAATTGCGTTCCGAGAGATTTATGAAAATTGTCTCGTTGGCTCCTGAAGTTTTGTGAATTTTGGAAGTATTGTGCATGGATAAAATTATTAAGGGTGATACCGTTATCTCTATTTCTGGTAGAGATAAAGGTAAAGTTGGCTCTGTTATAAAAAAAATAGGGCGGAGAGTTGTCGTGAGTGGTATTGGTATTGCTAAACGTCATGAGAAGCCGAACCAGTTGAGAGGTGTTGTGGGTGGAGTGACTACTAGAGAGACTTCAATCGATATCTCTAATATTGCAATTTTTAATATACATACGCAAAAGGTTGATAAGGTAAGTGTTGTCTCAAAAAATATTGGGAATAAACTAAAGCGTATTAGGGTATATAAGAGTACTGGTGTTGAAATCTAATAATTTAGGGTGGTTGCTATGGCGCGTTTAAAAAAATACTATAATAGTAATATAGTTCCGGAGTTAATCAAGCAATTTGGTTACAAGTCGGTTATGGAGGTTCCTAGGATAGAGAAGATAACATTGAATATGGGTGTTGGGGAGGCGGTAGCAGATAAAAAGGTAATAGATCACGCTGTTGAAGATTTGAGGAAAATATCTGGGCAAAAACCCGTGGTTACCGTTGCGCGTAAGTCTATAGCAGGATTTAAAATTCGTGATAACTATCCGGTTGGATGCAAGGTAACCTTACGTCGTGAAAAGATGTTTGAGTTTTTGGATCGGTTAATAACGATATCTCTACCTCGTGTTAGAGACTTTCGCGGTATTGATGTTAAGTCGTTTGATGGATGTGGGAACTATAATATGGGTATTAAAGAGCAGATTATATTTCCTGAGGTGGAGTATGATAAGATAGATTCAATTCGTGGTCTGAATATTACAATTACTACTACCGCAAAAACTGATGAAGAAGCTAGGTTTTTGTTATCACTTTTTAAATTCCCCTTTAAAGGATAAGTATGGCTAAGAAGGCTCTAATTAATAGAGAGAAAAAGCGAGTTATTTTGGCTAAAAAATATGCGGCAAAACGTGCTCAAATTCTTTCTATAATACATAACTCAAGTATTGGTGATGAGGAAAAATTCCAAGCTCGCTTAAAATTTCAATCTATTCCGCGTAATGCTATGCCAGTTAGGCAACGCAGGCGGTGTGCAATTACTGGTAGACCTCGTGGTGTGTTTAGAAAATTTGGTTTAGGTCGCATTAAAATTCGAGAAATTGCTATGCGTGGTGATATTCCTGGTGTTATTAAGGCTTCTTGGTAGTGAGATTAAGAATATGAGTATGCACGATCCTATTTCTGATATGTTAACTCGAATTCGTAATGCGCAGCAATCTATGAAGGTTAGTGTGGATATGCCTTCTTCAAAATTAAAGTGTGCAATTGCGAAAGTTTTGAAAAATGAAGGGTACATAGAAGATTTTTCCTTGTCACAAAGTGTTAAACCTGTGTTGACAATTAAATTGAAGTATTATGCTAATAGTCCAGTGATTGAGAAAATAAAGCGAGTTTCCCGCCCGGGATTGCGCGTCTATGTTGGCGTGAAGGATATTCCGTCCATAATGAATGGTTTAGGTGTTGCTATACTTAGTACTTCCAAAGGTGTGATTACTGATCGCCAAGCTCGTGCTGAGAGTATTGGTGGTGAACTATTGTGTATTGTTGCTTGAGCGAGTAATTGAATATGTCTAGAGTGGCAAAAAATCCAATTATAATTCCAGTTGATGTAGAAGTTGGGATTGATGATGGTTTATTAAGAATTAGTGGTAAACAAGGTTCTTTATCTCTCTCAATAAGTAAATTAGTTAATAT
>RBWB01584413.1_pt1 | contig 10165 bp, 9 predicted proteins | sample 2014201 | NCBI WGS metagenome assembly RBWB01 (sample SAMN10133834, study PRJNA383868) | Human oral metagenome, whole genome shotgun sequencing project. | isolation source: supragingival plaque isolated from 88 juvenile twins | host: Homo sapiens | place: Australia
ACAACAATCTTTTCTGCACCACCCGTTTGTAGGGAAGTGATAACTTGAAGAATGCGCATATTTAAATCTCTCTACTTATCTTTTACCATTCGAAGGTCTTTTACGTGCATAAACCAACCTAAGGGCGCCACACACCTCCATAACCACCCAATCTTAGTGTCAGGCTTTTTACCCTTACAGCAGAACCTAAATCGCCAATAGTTTATTGCCGCCTTTACTCTATCATTAAAAGGGATGTTGAGCGAAACCATTTCAGCATAACAAGTTGTGCTGGCGATGGGGCTTTTCATCCTTATCTCCACAATTCGCGCGGTAAGTCCTTCTGGTTGATATTCTGCAATATAAATCGCTTCATTAAAATACCGCAGCTTATACTTACGGGCAATCCTGTTCCATACCAAGACTTCTGGACAGAACTTCTCGCCCTCTATTTCGGGGAAAGGGAACTCACGCATCACGTCTGTGCGAAATACCTCGGATAAATCTCCCGCCACATGATACTTTGTTCTTATGTCTATCGAATTACAGTCTATAACTGGTGCAGACAATCCAGAACCAACAATACGGCCATCGGGATAAGCATCAACGCCAGCTACTCCGCCAAAATTTCTGTCGTCTTTTATCTGTTCATATACATCGGCAACCCGTTTTAAGGCATCCGGCGGAAACAGGTCATCGCTATCAACAATAAAAAACAATTCTCCCTTTGCATGCTTAACGCCTTCGTTGATGGCCCGATGCTTTCCTCCATTGCGCTTGAATACATACTTTATTGGAATTACACCCTCTTCAACAAAGTTCATCACCACATCGTGCGTGTTATCTGTTGAACCATCATCAACAATCAGCCATTCTAAATCATCGAATGATTGTTCTTTAAGAGAAATATATAATCTTTCAAGCAAATGTGCCCTATTATAAGTTGGGGTAAAAATAGTTATTAACATACTATTAATGATCTTGTTTCACATAGATATTTAACACTTCGCCATCAAATAACAATTATTCTACTAAACCTCCAAAATTTAGCAAATTCTAATCCTTAGAGAATAATGACCCCTAAGCAATCACCTGAATGTTGAACTTAACAAGCCAAGGCTACACCAATGAAGCTAGAATATCAGAAAAGCTAGGCGCGTGTAAGGGCTATAATAATTCATCAAATCTTTTTCCTACAACCAAAAGATATCAAATGCAGGCCTAATAAACTTGTCAGAAGCATATTGAGTATTATACTCATAATGTTCATAAATTAACTTAGAACCAGCTGGTTCACCATTAGTGAAGATTGTTTTATACGGAACGTTCAACATCTCCCATGCGTAACTAACCCTTAAAAAGAGGAAGAAGCAGACACAATAAGTAATATACTTTACCCACTTGGCATCCTTCTTAGAGGACAGATAAGGTAGCAGGTAAATTGGACCAACAAAAAAATACCAAGCTAACCTTCCCCCTTGAGTAAAGCGCATAAAGATTAAAAGAATGCAGCAGAACAAAATAGAAACGTTGAGGAATACGATGTTTTTAGTTCCATCTATCCGGTTATAGTTGGAAAGATATATCCACATGAAAAAAATAACTTCTAGTAAATATTCGATTCTGAAACCTTGGCTATCATTCACATAAGCAGCTGTTCGCTCTGACATATTTGCGGTTTCACCTGACAGAGACAACAACATATTAGGTAAAGGCGTCATGGCGATTATTAAACAAGAAATAAGCGTAAGAAGAACAACTGTCTTTGAGAACTTCCTCAATGGCACAAAATATACTGGTGCAAAGATTAAAGCCGAATTGTGAAAAGAAAATGCTAATAATACGAATAGGGAAAACATGAAAGGCCGTCTCTCCCAAACATATCTGAGACCTTGCCAAATTATCGCAGCCGCAATAACTTGCCGCAGATAGGTCATAGTAAAATAGTAAAATAGTCCTAGAAAAATAATCGTTGCAAAAGGATAATCAACTATATAATTGGAGAATGTACGATAGAGTAAGGCATAAATAAGGAACGTCGTAAACAAAATAAACATGTAACGATTAGGAGTTATCATCGAAACAAGCAATTGCCACACAAAATATCCATACTCATTGCCCTGAATAAGGTAAGTAAAATCAATAAATCTATTACGTCCACGTACCCAGTCCGCAATAGAATCAAAGATCTCACCATAAATATATCGGTCATATCCCCCTATCATGTCTCCTAAACCAATAAACAAAGAAACATATAAAAAGAAGAAAAGAAGGAGTTTTTTGTTTTGGGCAAGGTTCTTACCTAGAAAAAAGTATAACGAACCTACAACAAAGACCAACAGATATGGAAACATAGAATATGTATTAAGTTAATTATAGTAGAGAGGTTAGTTTGTGTACTTCACAAGAATTGTCAACAATATTCTCATGTAAGTTAGTTTCCAATCTTTTTCGCAATGAAACGTCATCTATCAAAAGCTTTATCTTGTCAGCAAGATCCTCGCCATTCATCTCACAAATCAAAGAATTTACATTATTTTCAAACTGATCGTGAACTGTGGAAAAATTTGTTACCACGATAGGTTTGCACAATATCTTAGCCTCATCCAAGGCAATGGATTTTCCCTCATATCTAGCAGGATGTACATACAAATCAGCAGCAGCTATATAGGGATAAGGATTTTTCTTTATACCGAGAAAAACAAATGTGTCCATAAGTCCTTCACTCTTTATCCTATCGACTAAATCAGACTCCATTACTTTGCCTATTAGGTACCACTTAAATATTATGCCACGACTTTTTAGAAGTTTTGCTGCTTCTATAGACAAATCGGTTCCCTTACGCCTGCACACATGCCCTAATGTTGCAATTGTGATTGTACCATTATCTGCATCAGGTAGTTCTACCGGCTCTTTGGCCATTGAGGATATCAAAGTAGGAGATGAAATATTCTCCATTATTCCAATCTTATCCTTGCAGCTAGGGAAGTACTGAATTAAGGCATCAACACAGACCTGTGATATTGTAAATACTCTATCTACTTGGGGGAAGTATTTACGATCTGCCTTATAATAATAGGGCCACTTGCTATAATCATTATGGAAAAAAGAAACTTTGCACTTCCCTTTTAACTTATCAACCATATAGTACAATATCTGTTGTCCTCCATAATCAACTATCAGGTCATGTTCATCCTCTGTAATCTTTGGCATCATCCGAGATATTAACAGCCCTGCGGAAGATTTTGAGAAGGTTGAAAGAAAGAGCCTCAACAAAACGCCAGTCGCCATAAGCAGATGCCCTTTTTTTATAAACCAAAATGCGGAACGTACCCCACCCATACAATGTTCAATCTCAGCACTGTATAGTACTTTCACACAAGGAGGGATAAACTCTGAAAACACATCTCCTTCCTTACAACACACCAAGAGAGATGTTTCATACTTTTCTGAATCCCAAACGTTAAGCAGATTAACTAAGGATTTGGAAACACCCCCTGATTGAAGTGTACCTACTATAAATAACACTTTCTTCCTGCGCATAAGTAAAATTTTAAAGCTTCAATAAATTACGTTAGTTACTATTAGCACGTTAACAAATTTATATCCATGAACTACAACAGATACAAAAAGCAACTAACTGTTACGCCCCCTAATTAGTGTTTCTTTCTAAATGTCCAAGTTCAACTACAAATACAGAATGAAGTAATGAACTCATTAAGAAAAGAGGCAGATATAAATATGCTTAAAGCAAAAGCCCTTTTACAACTTTATTATCCGTTTTATAAAATCACCATACACTACATCCCTAAATAAAGGGCTAAGTTTAAAAATGTTCCCGATAATGATGCAACAAGATGCTATAATGATTGCCAAAATTAAGCTTAGTAAAAATTCCAGAAAGAAATTCCTTGTACTTGCAAACCAGCTTCCTAAAAAAGACAAATCTGTCATACTGGTAAAGAAAAAGTGGAAGATATAAATATCTAATGATTTCTTTCCCACCAATTCCAAGTAATTCTCCACCCCTGATGTTTTATTCTCTCTGGAAAGAAAAACAAAAACAAAGGTTGGTATTGCGAATAATGCTGAAAGCATAAAGAAACCATAATGGCCAGAACAATATACTGCAGCGAAAATAAGATATAACACCAGACTGATACTATAAATCCAAGGTTGCTTACTTAGGACTCCAATAAAATTATACTTCCTTGCTATATGTCCGCCAATAAACCACGGCCAATAAGACGATAACTGGTGAGTACTCAATAAGCCCGCGCTAACAGTATTTTCACAAGTTTTTTTGAGGAAAATGATACCAGCAAAAACACTTAATGCCAACATAACGTCTATAAAGAATGCCCACTTACCTTCTTTTCGAGAGTTCCAACGAAAGAGAAGGAGAAAGAAATAAAAACAGGCTAATGTATATAAATACCAATAACCACTCTTTATATTATTAAAAAAGAGTTCCCCAACTTCCCCGTAGAAAATATACCGGAAAAGCATTCCAACGAAAATGAATGGGCAGAGGAAACTACACCATTTTACAACAGTCTTTTTAAAACTGGGAGGAGATGGTATGACAAAACCCGACAGAAACATAAATACAGGCATTTCAAAACTACCAACTATTAATGAAACTAAACTGGGGTCTTCTCTAAATGTGAAAAAGGATATATGTCCAATTACAACAGCCAACATAGCAAGCCCCTTCAGTCTATCTACAAAATGAATTCTTTCAACCATAATTATAATTTACAGAAATATGAATGTTAAATGTTCATGGAAAATAGAAGTCTCATTGCTAAGAATATGATCTCTCAGCAGAAGTTAAGGCGATAAATTTGGAATACATTCACTTCAACTTTGTAAGAATTCTGCGTGTCTGGTTGGCAAACCAAAAAAACGGATAAAGTATAGGATACTTTAAGAAGTAACACAACACCTTAACGTAACCTGATGGCTGTTCGTGAAGAGCTTCATTAGCTATCATACGTACATAGGGCACTGACAACAATTTACGATTGTTAATGCATGCTGTTGTAAGGTTTGTTATCGCACGCCGATAAAAGTAGTCCTTGAACTCGCCAAAAACGTCATGTTTATTTAGCAGTTTCCGTATCCCTTCAATTTGAAATTCAACAGGCTTAACCGACTTATGCTTATAACGATGAGTAATAGATGCGGAATTTAGCATATAATAATATACGATGTCGTTAAATATCCCTATCCGTTGAGAATTAAGTACTAACGACAAATGGATATAAATATCCTCCCCCAACCTGACATCATTTGGAATATCAAATGTATCGGTATTAAAGGCCGTTCTTTTAATCAAGCATGCATGGGTAGCATTATTTGCCTGCTCCTGAAACATCAAATGCAAGTATGGTATCATATCAAATACCCCTGTTTGCGTAAAACAGACGTGTTCCTTAACCTTCAAATTCTCAAAGTATGAAATTGAAGCACCATCAACTATGTCCAGGCTTTTCCCCTCTGCATGTCTTAACAGAATTTCTAATGCATCAGAAGGCAAGAAATCGTCAGCATCAACAAAATATATATACTTACCCGAAGATCTTTCAAAGCCGTAGCGACGTGCAGAGGTCTGACCGCCGTTCTCCTTGTGATACGCAACGATGCGTTCGTCTCTCTGTGCATACTCTCTACATACTTCAAGGCTATTGTCTGTGCTTCCATCATCAACAATTATAAGTTCAAACTCATTAAATGTTTGATGAACAATGCTATCTAGGCATTTTATTATAAAACCTGAAGCATTATAAACCGGAACTATAACTGATATAACTTGCATGTGGTATTTTATTTAAATGGCAAATTGAAAGGACAAGAATTGATTAAAGGGTTTAAATCAATATGGATTGGTTCGTATTCGGATTTCTTCGTCATAACACTTTCCATGTCATCGATGCTCCGTAATTCGACAGCGGTTTCAACACTGCGGTTTACAGATGCGAAGTAATCTCTGAACTTAAACCCATCTCCATAAACCTTATCAGAGAATTCAACCCAAACGTTGGGGATGCCATATGCATCCGATACAATTAAGCCGTGCAAAGAGCTAGACACAATAAACCTACAAGAACAGATTTTGAGAACTAGGTCCTCCCACTTCTCATATCCTTGCATACTGATGAGGGTGGCTTCACTATGCTCTTTCAAATAGTTTCCAATTAAGGGATTATCCTCATCGTGAATATGCGGTATAATCCCAACCTCCCAACGAACAGATACTTCGGGTTTATAAAACTTTGGCAGTAATAAAATTGGGTCTCCATATATAGCTGGGCAAGAGAAACCTTTATTTAATAGCACCTCACGTGATAGGGGGCCACGAACTGCACAAATTTTCTTTGGTTGCTCCTTGGGCACTTCATTCCTTGATATTAGGCCACTCCCCCATACAATCGTGTTCTTATTTGCTGTTTGCAAAATCGAGCCAATCAATGCATAATTCGGTTTCTTGCTTTGCCAAGACAAAATTGAGGTAGCATAGTTTATTAGTGTTTTCCCAAACCACAATTCACATAAAAACACATTCATGTCATCTCCCCAATTCTGATACTTCCATTTTCCCCACTTGAAATTGAGGTAAGATTTAACTGCAATACTCTTATCTCTATCCTTCAATAGGAAAAGTTCTCTAAAGAAGTTTGGCAAGTACAAAACTAAGAAATAATAGATAACAATAAGAACCTTTTTAAGTATCTGCATGATTAAATTTGAAAATTATCTTAACAAGTTCAAGAACAAAAGATGTGGTGACACCCCAAAAACTATCTCTCAAAACACATGGTATATTTAATGTCCACGAGAAAATGGTAAGATACGACCTATTTTTGATAGCACCTTTACCCGAACATCCTTGTCAAGTACAAAGAAATAGAATAACGTACTAAATACTACTGCATACGCAACTGCCAGAAGTATTACTTGAAGTAGAGAGGGGAGTGCCATAATCAAACTTACAGAATACACCATGCTGCCTGCAAGTAAAACCAAAAAAAGAACCCTAAAAGTCCGCCGTAGAAAAAGTAATACACTTACTTCGGGAATCAGTTTCTTCATTCCATAGAGAGAAATTAAAAGAATACAGAATTCTGTAATTGCTAATATGATGAACGCCACGTAAGCGGGGAAACCATAAAGAAAGGCTATGCTCATAAAGACTAAGGCCAAAGCAGATGCAACACAAACATTTATCGAGTTTGATCTTATTTTAGTTGTAGCTTGTATAACTATCACAACAATCATGTTCAATAAGCCAAAAATACTCCCAAACAATGTAATCCTACAAAAAATGGCCGTATGTTCAGGAACGGTCTTAAGCCAAATTTCCAATACCTGTTCCGTTAATAAGATGATGGGGATAGCAATATACGAATATATTGCTATACAAAACTCTACACATAAAACAACATCCCTTTGCATCCTCGGTATATCATTGCTTGCATAAGCCTTTACTATCTGTGGACGGAAAGCAGTTACCACATTCCAAGTAAAGCCAAGAATATACCCCGAAACCATGGAAGATATACTATTTGCAGCATTCAATAAAACACCGAAAAATTTATTTATAATAAGGCTAGTCCCTTGGGTGCGTAAGGCTGTTGAAAGAGAATTGAATGTATTATAGCCCGTGAATACCATCATCTCTTTCAGCAAGGGGTAATGCTTCCTATACACAAAACGACATTCGCGAAACTTATACACACAAAACAACACATACCCTCCTAAAATAATTAAATTTACAAGGGCAAGAAAGATTGTATAAAGAATAAGATGATCGTCTTCAAAATATTGTAGGAAAAATATGACAACAAAACGTAGAAAAATGGATGTCGTGCCCCAGAAACTAAGAAAAGACACTTTCTCATGTGCCAACACCGATGAGCTGAAGGGTACCTGCACGATGTTCATAAGCGCGATAAGAATGCTTAACTGGTATACCCAATGAACTGCTGTTGTCCTATCTACCGGGAAATCTAAAGAATTGCATACATACCAAAGGCCCAAGGTCTCAGCTCCCACCAATGTTAATACAGCTATTAAAAGATGAGCAAGCACAACCGTTGTGAAAACAATCTGCTGTGTATTCACATTGCCTTTCACCAATTCCACTGTCAAATAGCGAGATGAAGCACCGCTAAGGGCAGAGTTAATAAAACTAAAAAGAAATATTATGCCTCCTACAACCCCAAAGATACCAAAGTCGGTAACACCTAGGGCTATAAGCAAATATCTTGAAGTATAAAGCCCCAGTAATAGTTGAACTATGCTACTAACATACAAGTAGATTGTATTCAACGCTATCCTTTTATGCGCAGAATCCATATACTCAAAAAATTAATACTATAAGTAAACAACATCTATTCCTAAATCATCTATTCCTAAATAAAGTCCGCCTTTTACTTGGTTTGGATCATCCAGGAATGTCAGACATAAATTCTTCATAAGAGCTATAAGGCGCATTATGTTTCTCCAACCATTTCTCATATCCTCTCCCGACTTTCCTTTCCACAGGAATTTCAGGATAATCTTTCAGGTTGCGCTTATCAACGAAATAGATCCACTCTTCTCTTAGCTCCTCTACATTGGGATCGCGGCCAAACCTAGCCCGAAACATTTTAACATATTCCTTAGCCTCTGCAAAAGCCTCCTCTTTCCTCTTGGCATAATATTCCTCTAACGTACATATAACTCTACAAGGAACACCTGCTGCCACAGAATTACTAGGTATGCTTTTCGTCACTACTGATCCTGCGCCAATAATACAATTATCACCTATTTCAACACCCCGTAAGATCGTAACTTTTGTCCCTATATATATATTGTTCCCTAATACCACCTTCCCACAATTATTCACATAGTCAGAATAAAGATTCCTAAACACAAAATTCGCAAAATCATGTGTCATTATAGTAAAGTGTGTATTTATGTTTACATCATTACCTATTTCTATTAAACAAGATCTCGTTAAATCAATCTGGGTTGACCGCGGACTCCAGAAAAGCACATTATCACCCACAGCCACTCCATTCTTACGCATGTAGTTAATATAACGTTCACTACTGCTTTTTGCATAAACTCTTTTTACTAAATCTATAAAATTACGCAACTTTCCCATTGTAAATTAACAATTGATAAACAATCCCGCATCCTTTTGACTTCAAACAGAAACATACCAACACATCTAAAATAGCCATAACAAATATAACCTATACTGATGAACGGCTATTGTTGACAATGAAATGGATAAAAGATATGGCTGCCGGGTTTTTCTTTAAATTAGACTAAACTCTTTTTGTGTGAAATAGGCTACAAAACATTCCATTAGGACAAACATTTTGGTAGTCTATCAAATAAAAAGAAACTAAGATGTAAAGCACGCCCTAGTTTAAACAAAGGCTTTGTTACAATGCACATACTACTCTCTATCATGAACACTATAAGCCCTATCAGGCAATTTCTATTCTCAATTCCCTTTTCATACTATCATCCACGCCTAGCGCGGCTATATGTTTTTGCCCGTAGGCTTTGACAACTCTCTTTCAGGCAAATGCAAGCATAACGTCACCTTAGTCTTCGTTCAACGCTGAACAAATAACATTTCCTTAACCGGACTTCCTTTCCTAATTTGGCATTAACGATTACAACTTTTTGTTCCACGCAGACAGACACATTTTCTCGCCAAAGCATCTCTAAATATCATGCGTAGTATAACTTCTCCTCCCTATCCCCACGCTTATATATGGGTATAGGTTGTTTACCTAATATTTTATGCCATCTTAGGACGTCCGCCTTAGAACAAAACGCGTTCGCAGGTCCATTATTGTGCATATTGCTTTCGATATGCAAAACTATATATTTTTTTTTTAATGTGCAAGTAAAACATGAAATGAATGGAAAACAAGAACAAAAGTGAAGAGTTTGCCCTTGCTCCAAAAGAAGCTCATTGTTGTAACACCAGTACAACCTCCATGACAAACAATGAATTCGCCTTGACTTTTAATATTTCAATAAATTGAGCGGAGTTTGTTGGCTTTGTGCAGTAAACCAAGATAAACACTTGTTTTCAGGTACGGAGTGTTGGACAATGAGCCGATGAAATTAGATTTTTTACACCATTTGGCTATGCCAAATCATGGTTGTTTCTCAA
>RBWB01584418.1_pt1 | contig 10154 bp, 10 predicted proteins | sample 2014201 | NCBI WGS metagenome assembly RBWB01 (sample SAMN10133834, study PRJNA383868) | Human oral metagenome, whole genome shotgun sequencing project. | isolation source: supragingival plaque isolated from 88 juvenile twins | host: Homo sapiens | place: Australia
TGCTTTGTTGGGCTTTTTGCATCAACCAGTTTAATATTGTTGGGTTTACTTTTACAGAAACGCCGGACATTAAAACACCTCCTTTCATAGTTTTAATTAAGCCTTGGTATTAGCGTACCGGGTGGCTTTTTTAATATAAAAAATCAAGATGCCAGTAAATCTAGGCTTTTTTTACTGTTTCTATCAGTCCACTGTATCATGTTGATATCATAACTTTGAGTGGCTTTTTCAAGGCTACCAGGTATTCTCTTATCCAAATCATTCACTATTAAAATTAATTGACTATCAGGCTTGCGATTTTCTTTAGTATCAATCCACGAGAATATAGCATTATTGATATGAGATTTATCAGGATTATTTATAGCGTTGCATAGTCTCTCAGGATGATTTTTAGTTCTTGCAAATATAAAATCATAAGAGTGGCTATATCCTGTTTTTCCAATTATGCTAACTTGCTCTGATGCCATTATGTTCTTTTGAGTGAAGAAATCAGTAACATCGTCTAAGAATATAGACTCTATTTTTGTACTTTTTTTCACCATAAATAGATCATTAACTTTCATTATGCACTGCACAAAAAGATGCTTAGATAAAGGAAAGTCTCTTAGTGCACAACTTCCGGTTATTTCAAGATTCTTAGAGATACTAAAACCATATTGTTTAACTATATAATCTAATAATTCTTTCCTTTTACCGGATATACGCAATCCATTTGATAACAGAACTTGTAAGGTGTAACCATCATCAGTCATATAAATATCATCATCACTCAATTTGGTATATATTTGAATATAATCATTGTTCATATCAAGAAATGGAGTGGTTATTTCATAGAAATCTCCAGTTTTTGCAAAAGTGATTTCTTGCTTAAGCCACTGTGTATACTCGTTGATTAGATTGGAAATCTCCATAGTAATTCTCCTTTCTTTAAAAATTATCCTAATAAATCAATTTGTGATGAAAGCTTTGGCACTTCTATTATATTAAACTCTCTAAAAAAAGCCAATGTATTTTCGCAAAAATCCTTATCAGCTACATCCTTTGCCGGATATGCAAATGCAAGGTTGAAACCCTCTCTATAAATATGCCAGTGAGATCCAGTAATAAGATCCCCACCAAGCTCGGGTGGATTATAATGCTTGTTTGTAGCATTTATATGTAGTGCCAATAGACGAACATTGTTTTTACTTATTCTTGCTTCTATATTATATTTTTTTCAGATATTTCCTTTGTACAAGTTAATGGTAAACATTTCCAAAGGCTGATTACTTTTTACTTTAAAATCCAGGTTGGTCCCGTTATCAGGGATACTAATAAAATTAACAAGGGATTCCTTTAGTGCCTTTAGTAATATTTCTGCCTCTTCTTGAGTAAGAATATTAATACACCTCCTTCCAGTATCATCAGCTCTGCTGGTTATATGCAATCATCAAACTTCCCTCTAAGCTCCGCTACTTTACCTATGATATTTATACCTCAATAGGTGTAAAGCTACCTACTACTTTACCGATTATGTCGTAATAAAGAGTTTTCTGAAACTGTTAGGGCTTATATGAACAGAAAGATTATGAATATTACCTTTTGACATAATGGAGCAGTCAAAGCTGTTTAATGAAGCGGCAGGAGAAAGGAGTATTTATGAAGAAACTGTTATTAACAACTGCTTTTTCTGTGCTTATGTGTTTTAATGCATTTGCTTTTACTTCAAGCAATCCCGATATCACAATAAAAAGCGGAGATACCGGAAGGACTTACACTTGTAACTCACCGCTTGGAACAGAAATAACTATGCCTGTCATTACAAAAGATGCCGTTCTAAGCGTGAATCAGGGGGATTCAAAATATGTAGACATATTTCTATGATCCTTTGGGAGCAATCAACAGGCAAAACAATGTTATTATGTATAACTATAAAGATTCAGCTTTTGCGGCTCCTACATTGGATTTGGAAAGGTCAACGGAGTATTCACCCACTTACAATAAGCAGTTATAATGTTGATAAGACGATATTAGACAGAAGTACATATAAAGGATACAACTGACAGGATGTAATAATATCTTTTTCTAAGAATACAGGCAGCAATGCGGCAGGATCATATTATGGTGGAAACCTCTTCAAGGATCAAAATGCAAATAAAGTAGGTTATTTTTATGCAGATATGGGTTCATCTGCAAATACATCATCTCAGGGTTGGGAAAATACCGATGGAGGATGGAAATATAAAGACTCTAACGGAAGTTATGTAACTAATACATGGGTGAAATAATCTGATATCGTATATTGAGGAACAATATAAAATTATCCGGAGCAGGGGAAGGAAAGATTCTCCTGCTCTTTTAATTGAGGGATTTGAACCGTTCATTGATTCAAATCCCTTTTGTTTTTTATCTTAGCTATAGGCAAAAGTAAGGAATTTCACATTAAATTTGATGTCTAAAATCACTGTTTTGCTGTAGCGGATTTCAAAATAAAAGATAAAGGGTTCAAACATCGGTATCAAACAGGAAATAGCTGCTGATAAAAGGTTCTTTCGGCATTGGTTGCAGAGCTTGGGATAACAGTATAATAAATATTTACTTAAGTTGTAGGGTTGTTCTCGCCCCAAGGCAGTCTGGTTGTGCCGGAATCTATTATCTTGTCAAAAAAATTATTTACATATTCCTTGCGCTTGCTCAAATCGGTATTTTCCAATACTTTGTCGATCAGACTGTTGAATCTGTTTGCATTCTTGCTTACATCATCAACATACTCAAAGTTTGTACCTATGCAATTCCAGTTTAATATATCATGCTGTAAAAAAGCCGGATTATCCGCTTTTACAACCTTTATATTTTTTGTATTGTTAAAAATCATTCCTACTATGCAAAAATCAGGAACTATCTTGACTATTCTGTCCTCAATAGTTTTCATAACATCAGTATTAATTACTTCCTCACAAAGATCAGGTCCGTCATTATTATATATGGTAGTGATTCTGTCTTGAAATTCTTTCTCACACATAGCACATGAGTAAATTGCAAGATTACCGCCCTTACTATGTCCACCTACTATAAAATCCGTATTCGGATGCTTTGAAATAACCTTTTTTAGAAAACTTAGAGCAAATTTCTGAGCCGGGATAACTGAAAAGCTCATCATAAAGTCCTCTTTCCATGCAACAATGCTGTTATCGGTTCCTCTAAATGCAATATACATCTGACTGTCATCATACAAAAATCCTGTTGATGAAAATTGATACTTTTTCTTATGATAGAGGTCTATATAATCAACTATAATAACTTTTCCGAATCTTTCGGAATTTGCAAGTGTATTTAAAAAATCTGTAGTTATTTTGTTCATGTAGCCATAGTGATAATCATGAGTAATCAGGTATCTACAGACATCTGAAAGAGAAATACCTATGGAATTTATCTCTTTTTGCAAGTCTTTTAAATCAAGATAGGAAAATAATGAAAAAACCGCATTATCAAGTTCATTAAACGGAGAGACATCAAAAGACAGATCTCCACGCCATTTTATATAGTCAAAAATATTTGCCATTATAACCTCCTTTTGTCAATATGAATAAATAAGTATTATAGCTTCAGGAAAGCAGACTGCTTAAATATACAATAATATAAAATCAGAGTGTTGTAAACATATAAGATAAAGCATATATTAATCTGTATTATACACCAATTAAGAATTAGTGCAGCCAAAAAGATATTACTTGGATTTTTAAAGAAATATAACCTTTTTTACAAAATTGTGATATACTAATTACGTATATATTTAGTACATATATTTGGTAAAAACTTGTATATACAAAATAAAAATTACAAGTTAAAAGTGATTATATAGGTAAATAATAATAGGATTAGGGTGTTATAGTATTGAGTGTAATTAACTCATAAATAATTTTTATAGTATTATATAAAAACTTTAATCGTCTAAAAACTTTTATGCTTGAGAGTAAGGACAATATGACTAACGACAAAGAAAGTTCTACTTATGTTAATATAAATGTACTGTGGAGAGTAATATCGTTTATAGTATCTACAGTGTTTTATATTTTTGTATCGATCTATAACAGAGAGGATATAAACAGATATATTTTTACAGGTATGTTTGTATCATGTGCTTTAAGCTGCTGGTTATACAAAAGAGTTTGTGAGAATGTATTGCACTTTCGAGTGATGTTCAGCTTGGAAGTGTTTGCATACGGGATTTTTATATTCTTAAGCGGCGGTTTAAACAGTCCATATCTGTGGTATGAGGTTAACTGTATACTGTTGATGGTAGCCTTGGACAAAAATATATTAATAACATTTATAGCCTGTATTTGGTGTTGGATTTGCACTTTAACAGGGGATAATATAGAAGGCTCGGTTTATAAGGAAGCAAATATTGTTTTGGGAATGCTGATGCTTATGGTTGAGTTTTATATTGTTCGCTATTATATAAAATGTATTGATGAACAGAAGGAAGAGCTGGAAAGTCTGAATACGGAATTACAAAAAGAAAAGGAACTGAGCAATTATGCATTTACAATACTTGCAGAGCTGAGTGAGAGCTTCGGACTTTTTGCAATGACCGACCCTAAGAAAATTATGGAGAAGTTGTCACTTGCATTAAAAAAAGATAAGATGTATTCGGAATTTGTGCTTATAAAGTTTGAGCATGATGATGCACCGGAAATTATAGAAAGCTATGGTGTGGATAAAACGGTATATGATGATATACTGGTTAAGGTACAAGATTGGAATGAAAAACATGGTACATTAAATGTTGAAGATAACAAAGATATATGTTATATATATTCAGGAGGAAAAAGCTATGAATTGACAGCTTTTGGAGAGAGTACTTATATCAGCGGAGTTCTGGTAAGAAAGGTGGTAGATACATCTAAAGAGGAAAAAGATTTTTACAGACATCTTATAAAGACTGTTTTCAACAATTTGGATATGTATTCTCAGATAGAGAGATTCGTTGCGGTAGAGGAGCAGAATCGCATTGCAAATGAGATTCATGATACTGTAATACAGAAGCTTTTTGGAATTGACTGTAGCTTGATATTATTGGAAAGCAAGATAAAAAATAAAGAAGATTATGTAGAAGCTATAAAGATGTTAAGAGATTCTGTAGAAAATACTATGGCGGAGTTACGTGAGAGTATATACGGCAAGAGATTTAAAGATAATCTGAATACTTTTATTCATACAATATATGCATATATGGAGGAAGTGGAAAGGCTGAATGAGGTAAGTATAAAGGTTAATCTGGATGAACAGTCGGATTATATAGCTATTGCACAGAAGATAGCACTATATAGAGTAGCCTGTGAGGCAGTTAATAATGCAATAAAACATGGACAGGCAAAAAACGTGGAAGTCAATTTGAAGTTAAATGCCAATTCGATTGAACTGGTGGTTGAAGATGACGGGTTAGGCTTTTCTAAGGATGACAAAGATTTCCACGAGGGTAACGGGTTAAAGAATATGAGAAGTATAGCAGTTTTACTTAAAGGTTTTTTAAGTATATTGCATGGTGAAAAAAGTGGGGTTAGAGTAAAACTTAGTTTACCAAGATAGGGAGGCATATATGGTACTTGTTTTGGATGATCATCCTATTGCAAGACAGGGTTTGGAATCTATTATAAAATTGCACAAACCCGAAGAGGAGACTGTACAGGCCGGTACAGTCAAGGAAGCTATTGATTTGGCAAGAGAAAAATCAATAGACAGTGTATTTGTAGACTTGAATCTAAATAATGAAAGCGGTTTTGACTTTTTAGAGTGGATACAGAATCAAAACCATGATAAAAATAAAAATATAAAAACTTTTGTTATAACATCTTCCTCCAGTGAAATAGATTTTATGAAAGCCAAGAATATGGGTATAGATGCATATATACTTAAAGATGCTTTTGTAGATGATATTGTATACGGCTTGAAAGTTGTAGACAGGGGCGGGAAGTTTTATTCGTCTGATTTAATGGCAAATGTAGGCAATACTTCAGATGAAGAAAAGAAAATCGATACATTGACAAGGCGAGAGTTAGAAGTGGCATTGCTTTTGCGGGAGGGATATTCTAATGCAAAGTTGGCAAATATTTTGTCAATATCAGAAGGCACCGTAAAGAAACATATTTCAAATATATTCAGTAAACTGGAAATATATACCAGAACTGAAGTTTTGGTATTTGTTGAAAAGCATATAGAAAGATTTCAATTAGCATTAAACTCTTTGGAGATGAACCAGAGATTTTAAAATATATTTTAGGAGAATAGCAAATATGCATAGAAAAAAAAATTTTAAAAAGTCTTATATTTTTTTGACCCTGTTCTTTGGACTGGTTGCAATAGGAGGAAGTTACTCCAGCTGGTATTCCAATATCAATGCAGAGGCAAAGTTTACAAGCGGTACTATGGATGTAGTGTTCGGTAAACATAGTGAGAGATATTCTGCCGGTATTACAGATGCAAGCGGTAATTTGGAGACTCCTGTTAAAGCGGAGTTCAATTCTACAGACAGAGATTTACAAATATCATTTGATGAAGGTCTACCTGTCAATTCATTGCTTGAAGGTAAAATGTTAAAATTAGAGTTTCCTGTAACACCTTCAAAAGACAGTACTGTGGATAAACTGAATCATAACGATCTGGATCTGTCAAAGCCGGGGCAGAGCATAGAGCTACAGGCGGAAAGTGCTGAACTTATTTACAAGGGAGAAAGTCATTCACTTGGAGAGAATGAGTCTACATTTGTACAGCCTCTTCAGTTTGAGGTATATGAAATTTTGAGTAAGGAAAATAAGAACGACAATATAGGTCAGATTTATTTAAAACTTAGTGCAGACAGTGCCGATATGATTAGAAATTTTCCTACCAAGCTTGATATAGATGCTGAAGATATTGATATAGATGTTGATAATACTGATACAGATGCGGATGCTGATAATACTGATGAGATGACAGGAGAAAGTTTGTATAAACATAATGGCGTACTTGTGAAGTACTCACTTGAAATTCCTTATGATGTATTCCAGAGCGGATCTAAAGTAAATAAGAGTTCAAAATAGGAGGCAATATGAAAAAAATAGTATTAGGTATATTGGTGGCATTTATGGTAACAGTATCCGGTATAACAGCCTTGGCATATTGGAAGGACGAATTAAAAGTAAAGGCCGGTATTCCGCTTTTATATAATGTAGAAATAGAAGTAAAAGGTGATGCCAAAGAACAGAAAAATAACGAAAGTGAAGTGCCTGAACAAAATGATATAACTATAAAACCCGAACAAAGTGAAAAATCAAATACGGAAAACATAAAAGAGGAATCCGCTACAAAAGAGAGTATAAAGGAAGAATCCGCTACAAAAGAGAGTGTGAAAGAAGAATCCGATAAAAAGGAGAGCGTTAAAGAAGAAACCGATAAAAAGGAGAGTGTGAAAGAGGAATCCGATAAAAAAGAGAGTACAAAAGATACTGAATATAATGTCGAAAGTAAGGTAGAAGTAGAAGCAAACCATGAGTAAATCAAGCACTGAAAAAAGATATATTATATATGCAAGCCTGCTTTTAATATGTGTTGTAATGCCGTCTTTGCCATATATTAAAGGAAGGCTTAATAGTGTGCCTTTACTCATGTCGGCCTATTGGTGTGTTATTATAGGTGTTATATTCTTTATTCTGCCATGGCTGTATATTCCGACAAAGGGAGATAAATATCTGGTAGGTTATGGATTTTCAGGTGGAATAATTTTCATAGCTTTACAGTTTGTGACGGCGGTAATGATGAAAAAGCTTGCTGCAAGCCCTTATGATACATCTTTATTTGGAATAATGATGAATATAATTACCATATTTCCACAGATTTTAGCAAGGGAAATGGTAAGGCAGTACTCATTTGCCGGTGCATACAAGACATTAAGATATAAGAGAGTGGCGATAGTCGCTATAACTGTTATATTTTGTTTAATAGAAATCAATTTTGGAAGTTTATTGACTACAAAGACTGTTAAGGATTTGTCTATATATACTATACAGACGGTAGCGCCGATAATAACAAGAAATATTTTGATGTCGGTACTTGTATTTTACGGAGGAGTACTGCCAAGTGTAGTATATATCGGTATAATACAGCTTTTTGAAAAGTGTTTTCCTGTACTGCCTGCATTGTCATGGCTTATTGAGGGTTCTATCGGTATTGCATTTCCTGTAATATATGGAACTTTTGTAGTTGACCATGTATTTGCAGGAAGCAGTCATGAGATTACAGACAGAAAGTCCGATATAAAGTATTTGGTATCATTGCTTCTGGCTACAGCATTTGTATGGTTTAATGTAGGGGTGTTCCCGGTTTATCCTTCGGTAATACTTACCGGAAGTATGGAGCCTCTGATAATGCCGGGAGATGTGGTACTGGTACAAAAGATAGAAAAAGAAGAACAGATAAATACTCTTACTGTGGGTGAGATTATCAGTTTTAAAAGAGGAAATATAACTATAACTCATAGAATAAAAAAAGTGTTAAAAGATAAAGCAGGTAATATAAGCTTTGAAACAAAGGGAGACAATAACAGTGCTGCTGATGAAAATAAGGTTGAACCTAATGACGTCAAAGGCATTGTTATAAAAGTGGTTCCTAAAATAGGCTTACCGGCATTAATACTAAGAGAACAGGATAAAATCCCGGAAGGAGTTGTAGACAAAAAATGAAAAATATAAAAGACAAATTGATAGGCATTGATAATAAAATCCGTATTAAATTGACAAAAACAACAAGGTTACTTCTATATGTTGTAGGTGTTATACTTTTATTAGCAAGTGTAGCGGCTCTGGTTATAAAACTTAGACCACATAAACAGACAAAAGAGGTGGTTGTAAATGACTATACTATTACTACACAGGCGGAGTATAAGGTGCATTTACAAAATAACGACATATTTGAGGGTGAGTTTTTAGAGGGGGGAAGAGTTTATCCAAGTGCAATTACGGATACTGTAAATATTGATTTTATATCTGAAGCCATATTGACAAATGCCGTAAATATATCCGGAGAGTATACTATAAACGCAGTCTTACAAGGCTATCAGGCAAGTGATAATGATGAAAAAAGTGTAATATATGAAAAGGTTTATCCGCTTGCGGACGGTAAGTTGGACGAGGATGTGACCGACAATGTAAGGATAGACAAAAATCTGGATATAGACCGTATGGTCTATAAAAATTATGCACAGGAGATAGAAGGAAAGCTTGGCGGTGAAACTGAGAAGGACTTTTATATACAGTTCAGCGGTAAATATAATATAGGAGGTGAAGAAAAGGAATTCTCCTATAAGGTGTATATTCCTATTTCCAATGAAAAGTTCTATCAAATCAAAAAGGATGATGTAATTACTGATAAAGGGGATATAAAGGAAAGCACTACAGTAAGTTCAAAGGTGGGATTTAAGGATTATGCGGTATATATACTGCTGTTGCTTATAGCCGTCCTGCTTATAGCTTTTGTAAAATTCTTCAGTATTGAGGCTGTAGGAGAAGAGCTTAAGGTTAAAAAGCTTATACAGTTTATGAGAAAATATGGCAGCAGGATGATATGTATAGAAGATTTGCCTGCATTTGGAGAAAGACCTCTGATAGAAGTAAGGGGTATACTGGATATGTTGGAGATTTCAGAACAAATCAGAGAGCCGCTGTTTTACGTGGAGGGAGAGAATGATTTGCCCAAAGACGGAAGAGTATATATATTTGCAAAGCAATATGTATATATTTATGATATGGGGATAAAAGAGCAATAATAAATACTACTTTAAGAGTAGTTGAATTATATCTTGAGTATGTTTTAATAATTCATTAATTAAGTTAGAATAGCAAAGTAAGCAAACCTATTGTTGGTTTTAAAAAATTGAATATCATGATTAACGACAAAGGTAAGAAAGAATTTATATTTCAGGAGGATGGTATGAAGCGTTCAAGAAGAAACACTCTGGTTGGAGGTATGGTAGCATTAGGATTGGTATTGTCAGGTACAGCATATGCTTATTGGACAGATTCACTTAATGTAACAACCAAGGCTACAACAGGTGATTTCGGTGTTAAGTTTGTTGACTTAGGATTGTATGGACAGTATGGAGATGAGACAAACAAGGGTGCCGGATGGTCTATAGTAGA
>RBWB01584423.1_pt1 | contig 10146 bp, 5 predicted proteins | sample 2014201 | NCBI WGS metagenome assembly RBWB01 (sample SAMN10133834, study PRJNA383868) | Human oral metagenome, whole genome shotgun sequencing project. | isolation source: supragingival plaque isolated from 88 juvenile twins | host: Homo sapiens | place: Australia
GATCCGGCGCGGGCGCTAGGCGCTGTTGCAATTTTTGTAATGATGTGATATTGTAGGATTTGCACAGACATTTCTACTATGGGAGGTGAAAAATGTCTGATGTGATTTGGACCGCCGCTATCATTATTCTTTTCATTGCTGGTTTCGCCTGCGCCGCGTACAGCGGATGGCAGATTTTCTGCCCAATGCGCCTCAGGCGCATCCATGTGATTTATCTTACATCACAGAAGCTGCGAGTGGAAGGGGAGAAGTGCTTCTGGCATGCTAGTTTTGTTGCTAGCATTTTGGAGTGTACAGGGGTAGCCCTTGCGCTGGTGAGTCACCGCACGGCTACTGTAAGCGTAGTGGTAGCCGTCATCGGAGGCATTGTGGCTGCTGTCGGCTTCGCCGTCGATTCCTACTACGCCTATATGGCGGGAATCGTGCGAAACGAGGAGATCGCGGAAGCGGTCTTCGATCACCACCGGGAGCTTGAGACAGCGACGACTGTTCGCTAGCTCGCTCCCCACAGCCTCGTTCCCCCGCGCAACCCGCGTGGGGAGCGAGGCTCTTTCTTTTGGTTTTACGACGAAAGCTAGCACTGCCTGGGATCTCTGAAAAAATCATACGCACCCCATTGACATAGCCGCCTAAACCATTTACAATGAAAGGCAATGAAGATTGTGTAACGTGGGTTGGTAGTGTACTGCGCCTGTGGCGTGGCGTTTTAGTATGCGGTAATCCATGGTTAGTAAAGCTTCGGCGCCAACTCGTGCGGGAATGATAGAGCCAACCCACCTCTTGTCAATCAGCGCGGACATTATTCAAATTTAACCAAAACGGGAGTACACATGCCAAAAGCAACCACGGCAAATCACACTCCGGCACAGCGCGTGTTTTTCACGAATGATGACACGGCGGTGGCGGTACCAAACCTCCTGACCCACCAAAAGGAATCGTGGAAAGATTTCGTCGAGACGGGTCTGAGCGAGATTTTCGCAGAAATTAATCCAATTGAAGACTATACTGGCCAGAAATTGGAACTGCGTTTTAAGGATTATAAATTTGAAGCGCCAAAAAACGATGAAAAATTTGCCAAAGAAAATAATTTGACGTTTGACGCGCCGCTGCTGGTGACCACCGAACTAACAAATAAAGTGACAGGTGAAGTCAAAGAACAGGAAATTTACTTAGGCGATTATCCGTGGATGACAGATCGCGCAACGTTTATCATCAACGGTACGGAGCGCGTGGTGGTGAGCCAGCTGATTCGTTCAGCAGGCGTGTTTTATACGCCGGAAAAAGGCACGGGTAAAAATTTGTACAGCGCAAAATTAATCCCGGGTCGTGGGGCGTGGCTAGAGTTTGAGACAAGTGCGAGCGGTGCGATTTACGTAAAAATTGATCGTCGGCGCAAAATTGCCGTGACGACATTTTTGCGAGCACTTGGTTATAGTAAGGTGTCGGAAATTCGTGAGCTATTTGCCGACATTGATACCGGTGAAACGAAATATATTGAGGCGACATTAGAGAAAGATCCTGCACATGGTGTGAACGAGGCGCTGATTGAGGTGTATCGCCGCTTACGCCCAGGCGACTTAGCAACGGTTGATAACGCGCGCCAGATGATTGAGCGCATGTTCTTTGACTTTAAGAGATTTGACTACAGTCGTGTTGGTCGCTATAAGATGAATAAACGATTGAATTTGGATGTACCGAATACCGCAGAGAATCGTGTATTGAGACTCGACGATCTGGTAGCGATCATTCGCGAGTTAATTCGCATGAACAACACGCAGGAGCCGGGTGATGACATTGATGCGCTTGATAACCGCCGCATTAAGCTTGTCGGCGAGTTAGTAGCGCGTCAGTTCCGCGTAGGTATGCTCCGCATGCAGCGCAATGCGATGGATCGCATGAGTATGAGCGATATCGAAACGGTGACGCCAAGTCAGCTGATTAACGCCCGTCCAGTGGTTGCGGCGGTGCGCGAATTCTTTGCGAGTAGCCAATTGAGCCAGCTGCTTGACGAAGTAAACCCGATTTCGGAGTTAAGCCACAAGCGCCGATTGAGCTCAATGGGACCGGGCGGACTAAGCCGCGAGCGCGCTGGATTTGAGGTGCGCGATGCCCACCCGACACACTACGGGCGTATTTGTAGCGTGGAAACGCCGGAGGGTGCTAATATCGGACTAGTATTGAATTTGGCTACGTACGCGCGGATTAATGAATACGGATTTATCGAAACACCGTACCGCAAAGTTGAGAATGGTCGTGTGACTGATGATATTGTTTATTTAGACGCATCGCAAGAGGTGAATGAGGTAATTGCTGATGCTGGCGCAAAGCTTGACGATAACGGCAACTTCGTGAGCGAGCGTGTGTCAGCACGTAAGTTCTTGCAGCCGAGCCGCGTAGATGCGAGTGAGGTAACGCTGATGGACGCGTCGCACAAGCAGATTCTAGGATCAACAGCCAGCCTCGTGCCGTTCATCGAAAAGAACCGCGTTGACCGTGCGCTGACTGGCTCAAACATGCAGCGCCAAGCAGTGCCGCTATTGCAACCGCAAGCGCCAACGGTTGGAACGGGAATTGAAGCAAACGTTGCGCGCGACTCTAGCCAATTGATTGTCGCAGAAGCTGACGGCGAAGTAGTTCGCGCTGACGGTGATGCCGTTGAGGTGCAATATAAGGATGGAGTGAAGCGCTATGATCTCATTCACTTCGCGAAGAGCAATGATGATCGTTGCGTTAACCAGAAAGTTCGCGTATCGCGCGGCGAAACTGTTGCAAAAGGCGACATTCTCATTGAGGGCATGTCGATTGCTGAGGGTGAACTAGCACTAGGTAAAGACCTATTAGTAGCATTCATGCCATGGGGCGGCTACAATATGGACGACGCGATCGTGATTAGCCGCCGATTAGTTGAGGACGACACGCTTACTAGCGTAAATATTAAAGATTATTCGGTGGAAGTACGAGAAACGAAGCTTGGCCCGGAAATCGTGACACGCGATATTCCAAATGTGAGCGAAGACAGTTTGCGCCATTTGGATGAAGACGGTATTGTACAAATCGGTTCGGAAGTAAAAGCGGGCGATGTACTTGTCGGGAAAATTACGCCGAAAGGCGAGCAGGAGCTTAGTTCGGAGGAACGGCTGCTGCGCGCGATTTTTGGTGAAAAGGCAAAAGACGTACGCGATACGTCGCAGCGCATGAATAATGCAGGCGGCGGCAAAGTTGTTGGCGTAAAGATTTTCAGCCGTGAAAACGGTCACGAATTAAAAGCCGGCGTATTGATGCAAATTCAGATCTTCGTGGCGCAATTGCGCAAAATTAGCGTCGGCGACAAGATGGCAGGACGCCACGGTAACAAAGGCGTAGTGGCGCGCATTTTGCCGGTTGAGGATATGCCATATTTGGCAGACGGAACGCCGGTTGATGTCGTTCTAAACCCGCTTGGCGTGCCAAGCCGCATGAACTTGGGGCAATTGTTTGAAACGCATCTGGGTATGGCGGCGCGGGCGCTTGGCTACAAAGTTGCAACTCCGCCGTTTAACGGAGTGCCAAATGACGTGATTGAGCGCGAGCTTGAAAAAGCTGGGTTAGCGAGAGACGGCAAGAGTCAGCTCTTTGATGGTCGCAGCGGTGAAGCGTTTGAGGAGCGCACAACCGTCGGCGTTATGCATATGATTAAATTGCACCACATGGTTAGCGACAAAATCCATGCGCGCAGCACTGGTCCGTACACGATGGTGACACAGCAGCCACTTGGCGGTAAGGCGCAAAATGGCGGTCAGCGCTTTGGTGAAATGGAGGTGTGGGCACTTGAAGCGTATGGCGCTGCAACAACATTGCAGGAAATGCTAACGATTAAGTCTGACGACGTGTATGGTCGCGCGAAAGCATATGAATCAATTATCAAAAATGACGTGATCACCGGTCCAAAATTGCCAGAGTCATTCAACGTGTTAGTGAAAGAGCTACAGGGATTAGGCTTACGCGTTGATCTGGTCGACGAAAATGAAAATATCGACGCTGAGCATTTGATTGAATCAAGCGGATCTACCGGTAAAGCTACGTCGACTACGAATGACGGCGACGATGATGACGATGAGGCAGAAACCTATCTTGATGAATCTGATGGAATCGGTGATGTCGGCGACGATGATGGTATGAGCGTGCGCGCCATTGACGATGAAGGTCAGATTTCGGATATAAGCGAAGAGGAAGACGAAATGTACGACGAAATAACAACGCAAGCAGATAGGGAGGAGGCGTAAGATGGCGTATCCAGTTAACACGCATGGTATCGCTGATTTCGACGCAGTTCGCCTGGCGGTGGCGAGCCCGGAAGATATTCTGAAGTGGAGCTACGGCGAGGTAACAAAGCCGGAAACGATCAATTATCGTACGCAAAAACCAGAACGCGATGGACTGTTCTGTGAACGGATTTTTGGTCCAGTTAAAGACATCAATCCGCATGACAGCAAACTCAAAGGCGTGCGTTCGCGCGAGGCGGCGGTTGATAAAAACGGCGAGTTGGTCACGAAGTCAATCGTACGCCGTGAACGTATGGGTCACATCAATCTGGCAGCACCAGTTGCGCATATTTGGTTTATGCGTGGTACGCCGAGCGCGATGAGCTTATTGACTGGCATCACAGTGCGTAATCTGGAGCGTATCGCTTACTTCGCAACCTATGTGATTTTAAAGGTCGACGAAGAAAAGCGTGATCAAATGCTGGCTGACTTGGAGGCAGAGACTGAAGCTGGTCGTGCTGCAATCAAAATTCGCTATGAGCGCGAAGCAGGTGTAGATGGTGCGGATATCAAGCAATTGGCAGAAGAGCAAACACGCGAGCTGCAGGATTTGGAAGATCAGTTCAACGTGAAGAAGTCGCAGCTTGAGGGCTTGGTGCGGCGCGCGCTGATTAACGAAACCGACTACCGCAATTTGCCGGAAGAATATGAAGAGTTGATTGAGGTCGGTATGGGCGGCACAGCGTTGAAAGCGCTGCTTGATGAAATCAACCTGAGCGAGCTGATCGCTAAATTGCAAGAAGAGGCGGATGGCGCAAAAGGCCAGCGCGAAAAGAAATTGCTGAAGCGTCTGAAAGTGCTTGAAGGTATGCAGTCCGCAGGAATTAAGCCATCAAGTTTGTGCTTGACAGTGCTGCCGGTCATTCCACCAGACTTGCGCCCGATGGTTTCGCTCGCGGGCGGGCGGTTTGCAACGAGCGATCTAAACGATCTGTACCGCCGCGTCATCAACCGCAACAATCGTTTGAAGAAGTTGATTGACTTGAATGCGCCGGAAGTAATTCGCCGCAACGAGATGCGCATGCTGCAAGAAGCAGTTGACAGCCTCATTGATAATTCAGCGGCGCGCGGCGGACGTGCTGTAAACGCTGCAGGCAATCGCCGCCGCCTGAAGAGCTTGAGCGATATGCTAAAGGGCAAGCAAGGGCGTTTTCGCCAGAACTTGCTCGGTAAACGCGTAGACTATTCGGGCCGTTCAGTGATCGTGGTTGGTCCGAAATTGAAGATCAATCAGTGTGGTCTGCCGAAGCAAATGGCAATTGAGCTATTTAAGCCTTTTGTCATCAGTTGGCTGATTGAACGCGAGTATGCGCACAATATTCGCTCCGCGACGCGCTTAATCGACGCGGGCGAGGCGGTCGTGTGGGATGCGCTTGATGCCGTAATTGAGGGTAAATATGTTCTTCTAAATCGTGCGCCGTCGCTGCACCGTTTGAGTATTCAGGCATTTCAGCCAAAATTGGTTGAAGGGAAAGCGATTCAGCTGCACCCGCTCGTAGCGAGTGGTTTTAACGCTGATTACGACGGTGACCAGATGGCGGTACACTTGCCGCTTAGTAAAGAGGCGCAAGCTGAAGCGCGCGAACTGATGAGTGCCGTTAACAACTTGCTGAAACCAGCAGACGGCAGCCCGGTATTAAACATCGGACAGGACATCGTGCTTGGTAATTACTACTTGACGTATGAAAAGCCAAGCGTGCAAACTGATACGGTTGCGGTGTTTGCTGACAGTCGTGATGCCGAGTTGGCGTATGATATGGGTAAATTGCATCTGCAGAGCCCGATCCGCATTCGTGCCAAGGGCGAAATCCGCAATACGACGCTCGGGCGTGTATTCTTTAACGAGATTTTGCCAGACGATTTTCCGTATAACAATAACGTGCAAACGAAGAAAGAATTGAAACGCGTGCTGGCGCAGATCTTCGACAAATATGGCGCTGAAGAGACTGCTAAAACAGCAGACCGTATGAAAGGTTTGGCATTCCGATTTGCGACAGTGGCGGCAGTATCAACTGGTAAGGACGACTACGTGCATTTCAGCGAGACGGAAAATCTTATTGCTGATGGAGACAAGCGTGCGGCAGTGATTGCTGATCAGTATGATCAGGGGTTAATTACTGAGTCGGAGCGCTACAACCTAACGGTTGGCGCGTGGCGCACAGTTGATAATAACGTGACGAAATTGCTGAAAGAAAAACTCGGCAGCATGGACACGAGTATTTCCGTGATGGTCAACTCGGGTGCGCGCGGCGACATTTCAAACGTAAAACTCGCAAGTGCAATGATCGGTATTCAGGTGGATGCCGCTAACCGCGAAATTGAGCTGCCGATCCGTTCGTACTACACGCATGGTTTATCAAGCTTGGAGTCGTTTGTGGCGACGCGTGGTTCGCGTAAAGGCCTGATCGACACGGCGCTTAAGACGGCGGACTCTGGATACTTGACACGCCGTTTGGTTGACGTGTCTCAAGACGTGTTTACGGTAGAAGATGAAGAGGGTGATGACGAAGGTTATATGATCTACCGTTCAGAGACTGAAGAGACGATGATTGAATTCGGTAATCGCCTGTACGGTCGCTATACGCGTGACGCAGTGCCGGGACACATCGGTGAGAACGAGTTGATCACGCGTGAAGTTGCAAATGCAATTGACGCCGACAAAACAATCACGGAGGTGAAAATCCAGTCGATTTTGTCAACGAATAACCTAGAGGGTGTGCCACGTCGCAGCTACGGCATTGATATGTCGACCAACCGCCTGGTTGATCCTGCTGAGCCGGTTGGTGTGATTGCTGCGCAGTCGGTCGGCGAGCCGGGTACGCAGTTGACGCTCCGTACCTTCCATAACTCCGGTGTAGCGGGAAGCGATATCACGCAAGGTTTGCCGCGTGTTGAAGAGCTGTTTGAGGCGCGTAATCCGAAAGGACAAGCATACATTACCGAGATTGCCGGTACGGTTGACGTCTGGGAGGATGGCCATAAGTATATTGTGCAAGTGACGCCGGAAACAGGTCGCGTTGAGCGATTGCCGCTTGAAGACCGTACGCCATTATTGCAAGATGGCTCGGAAGTAAAAGTGGGCGATGTGCTTGCTGAAGCGACCGATAGTACAAAGCCGTTAATTGCGCCGTTTGATGGTATTGTCGAAACGGCGGAGGATACTATTGTGATTGCGTCAACAGCAGTCTCGCCGGTAAAATATGAGATTCCAGGCACAACGCAGCTAGTTGTTTCGGCGAGTGATCATGTTGAGCCGGGCGATCGGCTAACGATTGGTTCGCTTAATTTGCACGATTTGATGCGCCTGAAAGGAACAGAAGCGACACAACGTTACATCATCAACGAGGTGCTGCGTATTTACGCCGCTCAGGGTCAGGATGTTGCCGATAAACATCTGGAGATTATTGTGCGCCAGATGTTCAGCCGCGTTCAAATTGAGGATCCGGGCGATAGCGAGTTTGTAATGGGCGATATCGTCAGCAAAGCTCGTGTCGTGCGTGCAAACAAAGAATTGGTTGCCACGGGCAAAGAACCGGCGCAATATACGCAGCTGCTGCTTGGTATTACTAAGGTGAGTATCTGGAGCGATTCATGGCTATCGGCGGCATCGTTCCAAGACACGACACGCGTGCTTATTAGTGCTGCTACTTCTGGTCGCGCTGATCGATTGCATGGCTTGAAAGAGAACGTTATCATCGGTCGCAAGATCCCTGTCGGTACGGGTGCAATTGCCCTCGGTGAGGATGATAATACTTCGTCAGCTGATGAATACGCGGAAGATGTTGAATCTGAAGCGAATGACATTACGCCAGACGTTGATTCGGAGTCGTAATCAGCCGAAAAAAAGTCTACGCTAATTGAAATAGCGCTAGAAGAACACCCTTCCTGTTGCGCAGGAAGGGTGTTTTATTATGTGATTCTTCGCATTTCTATTAATTCGTTGAGCACTTTCTTTTATCTTTGACGTTTGAACAACGGATTTTGGCGCTACATTAAAGACTGCAATTGAGTTAAATTAAAAACATTTTTGCTAATTTAGCTAAGAGATGACCGGAATTAACGTTTTCCGCTATACTTCACGGTCTCAATTGTGCCGGTTGAGCGGTGGCGGCATGGCTGGTCGGCATAGGCGCGCTTCTGATTTTCGCCAACGTAATTTTCGCACTCAACATATACATCGCGGTTACGGTCGCGGAAATAATACCATAAGCCATCAGGCGTCTGATAAAACATGCCTAAATTGTCGGGTGTTGTCATGCGTTGATTAGTAACCGCACCGACTGGAATCTCGACTAGTTTATATCCGCTGATAGCGCCATTTTTCGCGACTGGCTTACCGATAAACCCATAATGTACTGCAGTTGATGTGACAGCACTGTACGCTTTAGCAAGCGGCTGCTGAGCGTCGGCGTATGGCGTGTATGCAGATACATCTAGGCAGCGCAATTCCGTCCAGTCTCCTTTGGTGTCGTGCTCTGCTGGGTCAACGCTCAGCTGGCATACAACGTCGTCGCGTGTAAAATCAGCTAAATACGCTGTTTTTTCATCACCCTCGGAAAAAACTTTCTTGACAAATTTATCGTAGTCCAAGTTCTTCTCAATTGATTCGCGCTGCTGTTTGCTCATTTCCTTCGGTACGTAGCCAGCAAGACTCTGCAGGATATCAATATCCGGTATGATGGTGTAAAAGCTCTTGCCCTTCACTTTGACCGGAATCGTTAGCGACGTCTTAGCTTTCTCTTGTCCCTTAAAATACACCGCTGTATGTTCAATAGTTTGTTGCGCAGTGAGCGGATCTAATTTGGTCTCGCTTGTCTTCTTCTGCTCACTTGTAATACGCTTGGTTGACGATCGTGCGAGCAGCAGTATAACTGCAAGTACACCGATCGCCGCCGCGAACAGCAATCCACTAATCAATATCACCTTAAGCGTACGAAATGAACGAACACCCTTTTGGTGCGGTGCGAGTTGCGCATATTTGCCATCCGAAAGCGGCCTTGGCGCCGCGTTTATCGATGGTGATACATACCCCGGGCGTCCAGCATTCTCAATATCGCTATCATTTAAATTCCGTTGTGGATTCATGCTTATATTATACTATAACTCTTATGATTTAGTTCGAAAGCCGGCGAGCCGGCGCGGGCGGCGAGCGCGTTACCGCGCACATACAATCTGCCATAATAGGCAAAAATAGGAAACGCATAATGAGCATAGAGTACGAAGCAAAAATTTTACATATCAATACGGCGCAATTTGTGCAGCGGGTTGAATCGCTTGGCGCGAAGAAAACCGGCAGTTACCAATTTCGCCGCTACGTATTCGACACGATTCCAGCGCAGGCAAATAAATGGGTGCGCTTGCGGACAGACGGCAGCCGCACGACGATCACATGCAAAGAAATCATGAGCGATACGGTCGACGGGACGATTGAAAAAGAGGTTGTTGTTGATGATTTTGATCAAGCGCTTGGTGTATTGGTGGCGCTTGGGCTGAAGCCGCGCGGCTACCAAGAAAATCGGCGCGAAGAGTATATGCTAGACGGCATACAAATCACTGTGGATTCATGGCCGCTTCTTGATGATTATGCAGAAATTGAGGGGAGCAATAGCGATCAAGTTATGGATATGATTATGAAACTCGGGTATTCGCCGAACGATGCAGCATACAAGAATACCGATGAGCTGTATAAAGAAATCGGCGTCGACCTGAGAACGGTTGCGGAGCTGAGATTTGACGATGACGTACGCAAATAATATTAAGAATTTATCTTTATTCATCTCTCCCCAAGTAAAAAAGCCCAAGTCCTACACACTCTATACCTAATAATATAAAACATGTACGCTTG
>RBWB01584431.1_pt1 | contig 10133 bp, 6 predicted proteins | sample 2014201 | NCBI WGS metagenome assembly RBWB01 (sample SAMN10133834, study PRJNA383868) | Human oral metagenome, whole genome shotgun sequencing project. | isolation source: supragingival plaque isolated from 88 juvenile twins | host: Homo sapiens | place: Australia
AGATTTAATTTCTTTCACTATACCACCATTTGGAGAAGCCCAAATTAATATAGTTTTAGCATGATTATCATAAAGATAAAAATGTCCATCCCCAATATCTGAAAGAGGAACAGATGACGCAGGAAAATTAGCTTCATCTCTCATTTCAGGTAGTATTTTATAAAGACTTAAATAAGATGTATTTTTTACACCTAAACCATAAATTTCCGTTGATTCCAAAGAAATAACGCCACAAGTAGAAAGATAGGATTTATATTCATTAGAAAATGAGATATTGAGAGCTTTTTCTGCTTGATTAATTGTTTCTTCTGTTACTGGACGAATTAATGCGTCAGTGTTTTTTAATTTTTCAATAAGTTTATTCATCATAGTTCCTTATGCATTCATTTCAGATTTGATTTGTTCAGCTCTTGCTTTCCAGTGTTCAGCGCGTTCTTTAGCAAAATCTTCCCGATTAATTTCTGATTCTTTTTGCTTATTGTGTAACACGGTATCATTACCTTTTCCACGATGCTCATCACGTGTCAATTCAGCTAAAGGTGAATCCATTTTTTGCCCTACGTGGTGCAATTCTATTGGATTTCCGTCTTTATCTAGTGGTGCAAGCCCCTGTTCCATTCGCTCAAGATTTGTTCTTCCGAAATCATCCTCTTGTTTCAAATCAATATCATTTTTTGTCAATGAATCACGTCCATTTACTTCTTTTGGCGTTAAATCTGCATTTTCATAAATTTCTTTTTCTTCCTCACTGCCGATATTCTCAACAACTGAATCAGGATACCCTTGCTCTTTTAGCTCTTTCTTAGATTCTTCTGAAAGTGGTGTTAATTCCTTTTTTACCTCACTTTTACTCTCTAGGGGTAGATCTTCTACTTTTGGTAAAGGTTTAATCTCTTTTGACGGATTTTCTTCACCTCCAAGTGGTGGTAAATCTTTAACCTCTGGCATTTTTAAAGAATTATCTTTAGTGCTTTCTACGGATGGCTGAATATCCGAAGGCTTAAAATTTTCTAACATAATAGTTCCCTAGCTAATGTTAGCTAAATGCTGTTGTAATTCAACAGATAAATCTTTTTGAACCAATTCTATTTGTTGCTGAATAATGCGTTGATAAAGATCAACCAAATAAGCATCATCTTTTTCCAAAATTGGCGGGATTGTATTTTGCTCAAGGAGATTAATGACCTCTAAAAAGTAATTTTTATATTCCACACCTAGTTTTGACTGCTCAATACTTTTAGAAATTTCCACCAAATCTAGCTGTTTTTTCGTCTTTTGGCTAAATAACAAATCTGCAATATGTTGATGAAATGCTTTTTTCTCATCACTTAGCTGATTTTGCGGCTCATATTGATATGGCTTTTCTTCCTTACCAAAATGATGAATTTTACAAAGTACTGGCTCTAACCAATCGTTTTGATACACCACTGCAACACCTTTTGGTAATTTTGCGATTTCTTCTAACTGCTCATCCGTGACACCAGCAGCTTTACCCGCTAAACGACGATCTGTTTCATCTGGCAAACGCATAATAATTTTGGTGTTGGTGTTACGAATAGCTGAAATATCTACCGCACTTGGTGACTGATCTGCAATAATAAAGCCCTCGCCATAAGTCCGCATTTCGGCAATCGCATTAGATAACATTTCCACAGCCTTACCTGTTACGTTTGAACCTTCTGAGCTTTGTTCTGTTGAAGTACGTTTCAAAATATTATGCGCTTCTTCTAATACAGTAACGTGTTTAAGTGATTGGTTCATTCCATCAGCATTCGACATACGATGTTCGCTCAAACGCATCACTAAAATGCCCATAATGAGTGATTTAGTTTCTTGCGAACCAATGCGACTTAAATCTACAATCACATTACTGTCAAATAACTGTGCATTATCAATTTCATTTGAAGCAAAAATTTGACCATTCAAACCATTAGTGAGTGATTTAACGCGGGTCACTAATGAACCGATATAGTTACTTTTCACTTCCTCTGAGAATGCTGATTGCTGAATCACTTTTTCTAATTGTGTGAGTAAATCTGTAAAGGTTGGGAATAATGCTTTACCAAACAGATTACAAGATGTATCCAAATCCCAACCGCTTATTTTATATGCTTCTAACATTGCATCTTTCAATACCGCAGGCATTGCTGCATACATCGGCCAGCAAACATTGAAAATCTCCACCAAGCGATCAATATGTTCTAGAACGTGTACGCCTTCTGGGAATTTGAACGGATTAATTTTAAGAATTTGGGCTTGCAATGGATTGGTGCCAAGTACAGTGACATCTTCACGATGCCCAAAAACATTTTTATATTCACCTTTTGCTGGTTCAATCACCATAAAGTTCACATCGTTTTGATGTAATTGGTCTAATAGTTGGTAAACGGTGTTACTTTTTCCAGAACCAGTAGAGCCTGAGATAAACACATGAGAAGTAAATTGCACTAAGCTAAGTTTAATTGGATTATGTTTCATTTCATTCCATAAATGGTATACATTGCCCAAATGAATCGCCCGCTCCGCAGTCTCCGCTATGTGATCCGCCCTCTGCACCTTACGCCCAAAGGCTTGAGTTTCGATGACGGTGACGGCGGATGTAGAGCGACGTGGGAGACCGAGTTGAATCGCCATTTCTTTTGTTGAAACCAAAGTCGCCGGTGTTAAGTAAGGAATATTTAGCTTTTCATATTCTTCATTATATAGACGAGGGTGGGAAAGCTGTTGTAACCAGCCTACTACTTTTTCTTTTTTACGACGATTAGACGAATCCGCCCAAGTGGTTAAGCTAAAATCTTCACTGCTTGAATTTACACCACGAATTAGCCCTAAGAAAATGCTGGCTAGAGCTTCTGATGAAGCCTGACTTTCGCTAATAAAATAGGCAGCTGTATTCCACGCACCATATTGACGTGCTTCTTCCACTCGTTCTAACTGATGATCAACTCGTTTTAATAATTGCTCAATATGTTTATCTGTGCTTTCCAATGTTAATTGGCGGCTTAAACCTAATGTTCGACTATCTGTTTGAGCTTGAGTGAGTGAAGTCGTGTCCGTATGGGTTTGCGTTGAAGCAACTGCACCAGTATAAGATTGAGTAGCCGAAGTCGCACTGGTTTGTGAACGTGAATTACTAAATGAATAGCTTTCATTTATGCCTTTTGCTCGGCTAAAACTGCTTGTTTCAGAAAAGCTCTTTGTGTGCGTATCTGTTGTTCCTCTTGTAGTGGTTTCTGTTTCACTTGATGATTTTTGTTCTCCTAAAACAGCACTACCAAGGCTTGCTCCCGTTCCAATACCAACCGCCGCGCCCATAGGACCGCCAGATAAAAATCCTATTGCACCGCCTGCAATTGCTCCGCCAATCGTTGCTAACATCCCTCTTCCACTAGAAGATGAACGCCCTTCTGTTTTTGAATAAGAAGAACTAAATGATTTTGAATGACTGTCGCTTGTACCAGTCGTTGTACTTTGTGAATCAGTCAGTGTCTCATTAGTACCTTTCGTTTCAGTTAAACCTAACGTTGTTCCTGTTGTTTCGGTTTGTCCAAAAGTGATCCCTTTTGTTTCTGTTAAACCAAGGCTTGTTCCAAGTGATTGGCTCAATCCTTGGCTTAATGACAAGCTCACACTTTCAGTTTCATTTTGGCCAAAACTTAATGTTTGTTTTAATAGAGGAGAAAGCTGAGTTGATACTTGCTCATAACCAGTTTTTATCATTTCTAATTGCTTTGGCGAAACTGGTTCAGCAATAATTAGAGCTTGATAGGCTTTGTCTTCAGCTGCATCAATAAAATGTTCCAAGCCCTGCATAAAATGGGCTTTATCATCAAGAGAAAGAGAGGGAACGCCGGTTACAGCAGTAATTGCTTGAGCATTATTTTCTAATCCCTCAAGTAGTTGATTGACTTTTTGGTAATCCTGATTTGCTAAGAGACTACCTGAAAAATGCCCATTAATAACCTGTTCAAGTAATTCACCTGCATTTTTGCCGAGTGATTGATTTGGCTCGCCACGAGTACCAATATAAAGGTTGGTTTCTCGCCCATCACTTTTTAGCAAGAAAAAAACAGAATACCCTGCTGTACCTAACGCAGTATAAGCTGCAGTAGCACTTTCAAGCACTGATTGTTTATTTTCAAGCACAATTCGTGAAACATGAAAAATACGCACATCCGCCGCACGGTTTAATTGGGTATTGGTATTTTCAAGAGAAAATTGCCCTAATTCAGCCAGATAGCTTTTATTTAATAACTGACTCCCACTTAATAATGTAGAAAGTGCATTTTCACGAACTTGATTGGCCTCAACAGCTGAAATTACCTGTGTTCCCATCTTATTTCCTTATTTTAAAATTGCAATTAACCCAATAACAATAGCGGCAACCGCCCCACCTATTTTAAGTGCAGTTTTCCATATACTATGACTTTGAACTGGCTCATCACGATAGGAAGTGTGTGATGTATCCTCTTCATCAGTTTGAGAGTTGGATTTCGGTTCATATTCTGTATGATACTGGGTTTTGCTTGAGGTTGTTGAAGAATAAGTGGTTAGCTCAACAACTTCTTCTACTCGGCTTTCAGTAGGTTCCTCAGAGTGGTGTACAAAAAGCTCTTCAACTTGATGAACTTTTGGCTCTTCAATTTGTTGTTCAACGACAATTTCAGGTTCAAAGTGCGGTTGTTTTTCAGATTGTTTTTGTTCTGCTTTTGCAAATAATGCTTGGTTTACATTTACTAAATGCAAGAAACGCTCACGAGAAAAGTTTTTATTCAAATATACAAGTTGCATTGAGAAATAATCGGCATTCCAATTTGCTGTATTTTCATCAATTTCTTTGGCGAATGCAGAGATTTTATAATCTTCAAAAATAGCTTTATTTTGTGATTCGGCATACATTCCCATTTGTAGCACATCTTGAGCATTTAATTTGCTATCATTCAAGTCAGCAATCAATATTGCACGAGCTTGATCCAAATCGCCTTTTTGAATAAGGTCAGCTAATTGTTGTGGTGCATCATATTGAGCAAGCACTTTATTTGAAACATCCACAGAATTAGATATCGTGTCATTAATTTGTTCTGCAACAGGTTTCACATTCTCAATAGTTAATTGTTCCACGGCTTGTTTTGAAGGCGTAGATGCAAATAACACACGATGCACATTGGCTAAATGCAAAAGACGTTCACGAGAAAAGTTTTTATTAAGATAAACTAATTGCATCGCAAAATAATCTTTAGTCCAATTCGCAGTATTTTCATCAATCGCTTGGAAAAAAGGCGAAACACTATAGCTATCAAATAAAGTCATCGTGCTATTTTCAATATGTGCTGTAATATTAAGCACATCATCAATATTCACGTTACTATCATTTAATTCAGCAATTAACATTGCACGAACAAGTGAAATATCATTTTTATTTAATGCTTCCGCAAAATTCTGCAGAAGCACTGAGTTAAGTGTTGTCATAATTTATTCTCTTAAAGATGGATTACGTGGCTTACTTTTGCTTTAAAAGCATCAATTTCATTAAGATTGCGTTTAGCTTTTTCTATTTCAGCTTTTAATTCATCTTGTTTTTCCAATTTTCCTTTTAGATCATTGATAATGGCATCAACACGAGGATTAAATTGTTCTTCCATAAAGCCAATGTATTTATCCACTAGTTGTTTTTGGTGTTTATCTACACGTTTTGTTGCTGCGGAAGTTAATTGGTTAAATTGAATAACGATTTCTTTTCCTCGTTTTTCCCATACCTTCGCTAAATTTACTTTATGAACATCTTTCATGACTGCTTTATCTTCATAAACCTCACGATCTTCGAATACATCACGTTCTTCAAAAACATCTCTATTTTCAAAAATATCTCTTTCTTCAAAAACATCGCGATCTTCATAAATATTTTCGGTATCACCCCAGCTAAATGGATTCCACCAAGAAGATGTACTGCGCTCTCCTACTTTTACTCGTTTAGTCCCAGTTTTCACTCTTTCTGTACCAGTTTTAACTCGTTGAGTTCCAGTTTTAACTCGCTCTGTACCAACACGAACTTTCTTCGTGCCCACTTGCACTTTTTCTGTATGAGAATAAACCTGTTCAACATCAATTTCTTCATCATCAAGATCTTTGATAAAGGCTTTTTCAATTTGAACGCGCATATGCTGTAACTGAGGTAAATTAGCAGAATTTGAATCTTCCGCATCAGCAAAGATCCCTTTCACGTGCTTTTTATATTCCTCATCCAATGCTTTTTTCATATCCCTATCTACATTATCAAGAATGCAGTCGTAACTTGTTGTTACATTTTTATAGGCAAAACCTACATCATCTTTCATCAAGTTAAGTTTTCGTTGTGCTGTTAATGGATCAACGGAACCTGTAAATGATTCGGAGAAATCGCGTATTTTTTTATTTATACTCATTTCAATTTCATTTACTTGTTTAACAATATCCTCAGGCAATGGAACGCCCTCTTTTTTCAATTTCTGAATATAATGCCCCGTTTTTGATGAGTCTGATTTCACTTTTTCAATTTGTTGAATTTGTTTTTGTAATTCAACGCTTTCTTTTTCGCTAATATCTAAACTTTTGACGAGTTCAGCTTCATTACTACATTCTCTAATTACGTTATCTAACGCACGATAAGCACGGAAAACACGTTCAGGCAAATTATATTTTTCAATATAAGTATCAATGACTTTTTCTACTGCCGGTAATCCACTACGTTTTTCAACAAGTGAATATTTTCCATTTTCTAATTTTTCTTTGACGGTTTTTGTTAAATTCATATATTGAAGCATATCCATTGTTGGCTCTTCATTAAAGAGTTCTTCCATACTGCGTAAAGCATTACGCTCTGAGCGACTTAATGAATCTGGATTTACCGCATATTTACGCAATAAGCGAGTTAAATTTGCAGAAACAGGATAGATGTTTGGGTTTTCAATGCCGTTGTTCTCTAAATAATTACGAACATTTTTTAAAACATTATTAATATCTTCGCCTTTTTCAGGATCAAACATATCCATTTTATTGACTACAAAAATAAAACGGTCTTTACTTTGTTTACCACCTGATTTCACAATTTCTGAAATCATTTGCAGGGTATTTTTATCATCATTAATACCTAATTGAGTCGCATTTAAGATATAAAGAATAAGAGGATTTTTCTTTGTATCTTTCATATGTTTCATTGTGGTATTTAAGTGTTCATCCGTTTGGCTGTTATTTGGACCCGGAGTATCACTTAATACTAAACGTACTTCATCACGTTTTGCCATACCAGACACATTACCTTCGATCTCAATCACTAAGGTATCTTCGCGTTTGTTCCAATCTTTTAAAGTTTCCAATGTAACAGGTTGTGCAGGATCAACACATTCGTGATTAAAATTAAAACGCTGACCAACGAACTCCCCAATTGGCATATCGGTATCATAAATTTTGGCGATAGTTGCTGTTGTTGCTTCATTGGCTGCCGGCAATAAGTCTGCGCCTAACATTGCATTAATGAGAGTTGATTTGCCTGATGACATTGTCGCGGCAACATAAATATCAAATTCTTTATTAAAAGATGCCTCTAAATCTTCAATTACTCTCGGATTTTCATTAATTTTATCTTTTAATAATGGATGCTCAATGGCCTCATCTACTAAATTTTGGATTTTAGCTAAGCGTGTATCCGCGTTTTCAGCTTGTGTAAACTTAGCAAGGAGAATATTCATCCCTTTAGCTTTCGCCTCTTCTGTAGCTGCCACCAAATCTAAATAATCAGATTCTATTCCTTGAAATTCGACAGAAAAATCTTTTGCACCATTAAAATGTTCATTAAGCTCATCAAATAAACGCTCAATCCATTGCTGGAAACGTTGCGATGAAAATTCCGAAAAGGCACGGATATTAGGTTGTTTCCCATCAACTAAAAATGTTGTTTCAACCGTGAATGGATTGTGTTTTATGCTAATATTAATCATGTTGTTTTCCTTATTTCATGTAAAAGAATATATTTACTTTTTGATTATCTTTTTTAACGATATCTATGAAGTAGAATTAATCACCGCCAAGCGTTTTTGTAATAAATAATTCACCACACCAAAACCTGATTTCATTAAAGCTCTTTCTAAACGTTGTTTGGTAATCGTATTTCCGTTTACAGTTTTCACTCTACCTTCAGTTTTTGTTTTCTTGATATTGTTTAAAATTTTTAATTTTTTCGGGGTTTCGATAGTTGAAGCAACAATTAAATTCGTATTTAAGCTATCTAGTGCGATATTCAATTCGGCTCTTTCGGAACGAGTAAGTTGTTCTTTATTTAACATTTTTTGTAATACTAATGCATAATTGGCTGCGGTTGGGATAATTGTTGGATTATTAAATCCGACTTCAGTTAAATATTTCTGGGTTCTTATTACGACTTGATCCAGGCGTTCTCCTTTTTCTTCATCAAGACAGTCTGCTTTATTTAATAGGAACAGAATTTCTTTATTTGGATCTTTCCCTAATGCTTCTTTGATTTTTTCTAACAAGCTTCTATCGTCATTTACACCTAATTGAGTAGCGTTTAAAACATATAAAATTAATCCATAACCACCATCATTGATTACTTCCATAGTTAATGCTTCGTGATTATCATCTTGGCTGTTATTAGGGCCTGGTGTGTCGTAAATCACCAATTCAGCTTCATCGTTATATAACGCCTCAATATCTCCCATCAAATCAATCATCTTAATTTTAGGGTCTGCATTCCATTCTCTTAATGTTTGAGCATCAATATTATGGGCTTCTGCAATAAGTTCTGACTTATAGCCATATGCATTACCTGAAAAGAAAGGTAAATCATCCTTATCATGAATACGAGTAATGGTTGCTGTTGTAGCCTCATTAGCAGAATGTAGTAATTCTTTTCCAATAAGTGCATTAATTACGGTGGATTTACCTGCACTCATAGTAGCGACAACCACCACCTCAAAGATAAGTTTTTCCATATTTTCCATTCCTCTTGTTTACAATTTACTAGTTAATTTCCTGAAACATACTGTTTCAATTTTTCTTCTATTTTACTCTGCAACTCTGCAGGACTTACAATCGTCAAATGCGGAATCCAATACTGAACCACTGGTACAATATCCAGTTCGTTCACGTTCTTGCAAGAAAGTAATAATTCACCGTTTTCGAGTTTTCGAACCAGATCTTGATTTGGCAATAGATTTCGACGTGTAAAATACGGTGCCGCAAAACTTGATACTTTAATCACTACTTCGCTAAGCTGATTGCCGTGCGAAATGCTATCATTAGTTTTAATCTCTTCGATAAATTGTTGGTTTGGTTCGAAAGTTTCATTTAACGTTTTGAGCATTCGCATTTGGGTAAAACAGAAGGTCTTTTTCTTGCCTTCGTCTGTACCGATGAGATACCACACGCCGTTTTTGTTAATCAGGCTGTAAGGTGCAATTTTGTAAAACTTTCCTTCTTTTTGACCGCTTTTAGTGTAGTTAAAATCGATCATTTTATGGTCATCAATCGCTTTTTTCAGCAAGTCGAACTCTTTTTTAAGTTGGCTAATATCTTCATATTGCACACCTTTCACTTGCACGCTTTCAGTAAGCTTTTCTTGGTAAAACTCGCGGTCAATTTTGGGGAAAAGGTCAGAAATGCTAGCAAAAAAGGCAAAACGTTCAATGTCTTGCTGATTTAATAAACCTAACTTTGTGCGGTTAATTTTATAATACCGCGGCCCTTTTTCTTCCCAATCGAGGAAATCAAGGCGTTCATTAAAATCGCGTTGTAATGTGCGTAGCGACATTCCGAATTTTTCTGCCATTTTTTGTAAATCGACCCGTTCGCCTTCATTCAAAATAAATAGAATTTCGATAAATCGTTGCTTTGAGCTTATACTGTTTTTCATTAGATTCTCCTATTTGATGAGGCGAATTATAAGAATGCAGAACGACAAAGTTTGTCGTGTTGGAATTTATTTAAAAATTTTAACAAGAAAAAAGCTATAAAATTGACATATTCGCAATACATCAATTTTATGGCTTTTATTTGGAAAGCAAAAAATAAAGGACTACAATCCTGATGATTGATTGATTGATTGATTGATTGATTGATTGATTGATTGATTGATTGATTGA
>RBWB01584434.1_pt1 | contig 10129 bp, 5 predicted proteins | sample 2014201 | NCBI WGS metagenome assembly RBWB01 (sample SAMN10133834, study PRJNA383868) | Human oral metagenome, whole genome shotgun sequencing project. | isolation source: supragingival plaque isolated from 88 juvenile twins | host: Homo sapiens | place: Australia
GACACGCTGAAACAGGCGACGTGGTACCTCACCCTTGCCTCTGCCGACAATAGCTGGCAAATCAAGGGCAAACGCCGCCACCCCAAACACGGCGAACCCGCGCCCGTCAGTGAACCGCTCATCCGCCTCGATAATCCCTGAGCAATCCCGGCAGCGTTATTCCCCGCCTTCTTGCTTGCTCTGCATCGGTGGCTTCCGTCTTATCACGATGGTGTGTAAAGAAATGTTGCAAACGGCGTCTTTACTTGTTTCCGCTATCGTAGCGATGCCATATGCCATGCCCGGCGGTTGACGCGTACGGTTTTTCAGTAGCAATCCCAGTAGAACCACGCTTTGTCGAAGCGGCGGGCGGCGAGGTCGGCGCGGTCAATGAAGAAGGCGCCGACGCCGTTGTCGCCCCATACTACGTTGACGCAGTTGCCTTCTTCGGAGCTGTCAAGCTGGAAGAGCAGTACGCTGTCGGTGAGTGTGGGGTCATCCAGGCGTGGGTCGCGCTGGGTAAAGAAGGGGTAGCCGCCGAGGTGGTTGCCGTCCTGCGCGCGGCTGATGGCAGCGTGCCATTCGTCGTCATCCGGATCGATACCGTGTGCGGCCGCCCAGTCGTCGCGCGACATGCCGTAGTGGGCGGCGAAATCGGCGCTGTCGTCAAGAAGGTAGTGTTCAGCGGGCGGGCGGAAGGTCATGGCGTATTCGCCGTGGACGGGGAAGTACCATGTTCTGTCCGCAGCGTATTCGCCGCCGTGGATGGGGAAGTGCCATGTTCTGTCCGCAACGTCTGCGGGCACGTTGTTGAGCGCGCGCATCACCGCCAGCAGCACGGGGTTGGCTTCGTGGTAATGCGCGAGGTGGTAAGCGTTGCTGCCTTGTTGCCAAGAAAAGTTGAGCAGCAGGGTGAGTTGGGCACGGTTCGTGATGTCGGCAGCGAGTAGTGCGGCGCGGTCTTCCGCCCAGAGGCGGCTGTATTCGTCGTCGTGCAGCGAGGCCACGTAGCGGTCGTTGTCGGCGATGTAGAGGTCGCGGTATTGCTGCGTGGTTTCCCGCTCGGCGGCGGTTTCTTCAGGGGATTCGCCGTCGTGCAGGGTTTGCGCGAGGAGGTCGAGGGCGGTTTGCAGCGGGTCGCTTTCGTCGCCGCTGATGTAGCGCCGGATGGCTGCTTGCGCGGCGGGGTCGTCGCCCAGTTGTTCGCCGAATGCGGCAGCGAACAGGTCGATAGCGGCGTGATCGGGGGCAGGCTGCGCGTCCGGATCGGCATGGAAGCCGAGAGTAGCGAAGTGTGCGGCGAGGCGTTCCATGCGGCCGGCGAGCATGGTTTGCTCGAGGGCGCTGCGGTGCGCCTGGGTCGCGGGGTCGGCGGCGCGAAAGCTGGTGCGGAGAGCGGCGAGCGTGCGCGGGATATGGGTTTCGAGGATGGCATCGAGTTCGGAGGCGTCGTGAACCTGCTCTTCCTGCGCGGCAGCGATGATGGCGGCGGCGTTGTCCCGCATGGCGCGCCATTCCTCCTGCCAGATGGCACTGAGGGCAGGGTTGTGGTAATGGGCGATGAGTTCGTCCTGCATCGCCCAGTCAACGGTGAGGACGCCCTGCGGGTCATGCCGCCAGTATTGTCGCCAAAGGTTTTGCGCGGCGGGGGCGTTGTCAACGGCGTGGCTGTGCAGGTAGCCGAGGACGCGGTTGAGCTCGGCGTACTGACGCGGGTAGTAGGCGGCAGGCATGGCATCAAGATCGTCCCAGCAACTGGCGCGGCTGATCCGGTTGGTGGCGGCGGCGCTGCCGGTGATGTCGCGCACGCGTGCCTCGCTGCCACTGAAATGGTCCTGCACGAGGGCGGCGCCGAGGTCAGTGAGGCTGTCCATGCGCAGGCGGCGGTGGTAGCGGTGCGCGCAGCCGCCCTCAAAGCCGCGCAGGGCCTCGCGTTCCTGCTGCCAGAGGTGGCTGAGGGCGGCATCATCAATGTAGGCGACGAGTTTGTCGCGGCGCGTGAGCCAGGCGGTAATTTCGGCGAGGGGGTCATGCTGCCAGCGCGCGGCAAAGGCGGCATCCATGTCGGCAAGCAGGGCATCATCCGTCCATTGGGTGGCGCGTGCGTCATTCAGCGCGGTGATGCGGGCGTGAGTCCTGGGACAGGCGGCACGCAGCGCGGCATGGCAGGCAGCGCGGTCGGTGAAATCACGGTGTGCGGCAAGCCAGGCACTGCTGTTGTTGTAGAGGGCGGTACTTTCGGTGTCCCAGGCGGCGTTCAGCGCGGGGTCATTGAGGGCGCTGACGAGCAAACCGACGGCTTGCAGCCAGCCGTTGAGGCAGGTTTGCGGGTCTTCCTGCCAGTTTTCGGCCCAGTAATCTTCATCATCGGTGTCGTTATCTGCCGTACCGTCGCCGTCATCTTGGTAGGCGGCGGGGTTTTGCGCGCGCCAGTGATCGCGGCTGTGCGGGACTGCGGTGGTGTCAGCGAAGTAGGCGCAGCGATAGCCGCGATGGTTACGCAGGTCGGCGTCGTTCATGCCGAAGGTATCGTCATAACCATCAATGTAGAAAGCAAGCAGACCGTGTTCCGGCAGGCCGATAGCAGCGGCGGCTCCGGCGGGCAATTCGCCAAGGTTGATTTGCGCGAGCAGGGCCAGCGGCTGACCGTGGGCGTTGACCGGCAGCGGCAGGTGCTGTGGCCAGTAGCCGATGCCGCCGACGCGCGAGGCAGTGAGCGGCAGGTCGGCGACGGCCGGGGCGAGGCGGTAAGGCAGGGAGGGGATAGCGCTATCCAGAATTTGCGCAACGGCAGCGGCGGGCAGGCGGCGTTCGAGCAGCGTAAGTAAGGCAGGGGGCATGGTGGTCGCCGTTGAGTAGGGGCGCCATTATGCCTTGGCCTATTGTTTTTGTGGACGTTGTTTATGCCGGATAGAGGGCGCCGAGGATGCGCGGTTGGCCGCCGGTGGTCGCGGCGAGGGCCAGTGGGCGGCGTTGGACGAATTGTGCGGCGAGCCAGGCAAAGCCCGCTGCTTCCAGTGCCTGGGTCGGGATAGGGCAGGGGGTGCAGCGGTAGCCGTGCGCGGCAAGGTGGGCGTTGATGCGTTCGACCAAAAAGGCATTCTTGGCGCCGCCGCCGGCAAGGATGATTTCTCCGCCCGTCGGCTGGGCAAGGATGGCATCGCTGATGCTGCGCGCGGTGAGTTCGAGCAGGGTGCGCTGCACGTCTGCCGCGGCTTCAATGCCGAGCAGGTGGCGATTGAGCCAGTCGTGATGGAAATGGTCGCGGCCGCTGCTTTTCGGCGGTGGGCGGTGGAAATATGGGTCGGCGAGGAAGCGGGCGAGCAGATCGGGCAGGAGTGTGCCGCTGCGTGCCCAATCGCCGTCGGCATCAAAGGGCAGGTCGCGATGAGCCTGTATCCAGCCGTCCATGAGACCGTTACCGGGGCCGGTATCGTAGCCGCTGCTGCCTTGTGCGGTGAGCAGGCTGATATTGGCGATGCCGCCGATATTGATGATGGTGCCGCGTTCCAGGCCGAGCAGGCCGCGCTGGAAGAGCGGTGCAAGCGGCGCACCTTGACCGCCGGAGGCGATGTCGCGGCTGCGGAAATCGGCGATGGTGTCGATACCGCTCAGTTCGGCGAGGCGGGCGGGGTTTTGCAGCTGGATGGTGTAGGGCGGATCGTGATCGGGTTCGTGGCGCAGGGTTTGGCCGTGGGCACCGATGGCGGTGATGGTGGCAGCATCGAGGCCGGTTTCCCGGAGCAGGGCAGTGACGGCGGCGGCACTTGCGGCAGCGTGTTCCCAGGCAGCAATAGCGGCGCGGTGTAGTTCGTTGTTGCCCGGTTGATAGAGGGCGTAGAGTGCGGCGCGCAGGGCAGGCGGCATGGGCAGCTCGCTGTGGGCGAGGTAGGTGTAGCGGTCGCCGTCGGCGCGAATGAGCGCGGCATCGATACCGTCGAGACTGGTGCCGGTCATGATGCCGATGTAGTAGTGGGGCGTCGTGGTCATAAGCGTGAAAAAAGCCCGCTTGCGCGGGCTTTTGGTAGTGATAGCGGATTATTTGCCGCTTTCTGCCGGAGCAGCTTCGGCAGGTTTTTCCGTCTCAGCCGATGCGGTGGCTTCGTGAACGTGTGCCTTGGCGGCATCAACGGCTTCACCCGCTTTTTCTTTCACGGCTTCACCGGCGGCAGCGGCTTTATCGGCGGCTTCGGCGGCGACTTCTTTCGCTTTATCGACAGCTTCACCCGCTTTTTCTTTCACGGCTTCACCGGCGGCAGCAGCTTTGTCGGCAGCTTCGCTGGCAACTTCTTTTGCTTTGTCAGTTGCGGCAGCGGCGGTTTCTTTCACGTCTTTGGCTGCGGAAGCGGCGGCTTCTTTGCTCTTGTCTTTGGTTTCATCCGAGCAGGCGGTCAAAACACCGGCGGCGGTCAGAGCGGCCAAAAGGAGTACACGCATTGTCATAAGTACCTCGTTTGTTTAGGGAAGGAATCGGAGCGCAGTATAGCTGTCTGTTGTAATGGCACAACATACGTTCAGGTAATGTTTGTCCCCCATCCTGCATACGCTCGGCAAACTCGCCTGATCGCACGGCTTTCCTGGCGCACCGCTATATAATCCCCGCTTCATCCGCAACCCATAAGGATATCCCCATGCTGCTCGCATTCACCGCCCCCGAAGCGCTTGATGTCGCCCGTGTCGGCGGCAAAGGCTTTGGCCTTGCCCGTGCCACCCAGGCCGGACTGCCCGTACCTGACGGTGTCATCCTGCCGACCGACACCTACCGCGCCTGGTTTGCGCCGCATCAGGCGCACATTGCCGCCCTGCTCGCCGAAAACGGCGACGCGCAGGCACAAAGCGCCGCCATCACCGCCTACCTTGCCACCCAACCCCTGCCGGACGTGCTCATCGCGCAACTCAATGTCCTGCAAACCGCCCATCCTGAACGCTATTTTGCGGTGCGCTCCTCTGGCAGCGCTGAAGACCTGCCCGGCGCCGCCTTTGCCGGCCTGCACGACACCCTGCTCAACGTGCATGGCGTGGATGCCCTCGCTGCCGCCGTCAAACAATGCTGGCTCAGCCTGTGGAATGCCGAAGTCCTGCCCTACCGCGAGCGCCTCGGTGTGGCACATGAAAGCGCGGCAATGGCGGTTGTCATCCAGCAAATGGTCAATGTGGCGGCAGACGGTGCAGCAGGCGTCGCCTTCTCCATTGACCCCGTGCGTGGCGAAGTTGACACCGTTCTCATCAACGCCGCCTTCGGCCTCGGTGAAACTGTCGTTGCCGGCGAAGCACCGGTGGACGAATACCGCGTGGATAAAAACGGCAGCGTCAGTGGCCAGAGCATCGCCGCCAAACCGCAGGCGCTAACCCGGGCCGGTACCATCGACCTGCCACCCGCACAGCAAACCCGACCCGCCATCAAACCCACACAGGCGGCACAAATTGCCGCACTGGCGCGCCAGGCTGAAGCCCATTTCGGCTTCCCGCAAGACATCGAATGGGCCTACGAAGGAAACGCGCTCTACCTCCTGCAATCGCGCCCCATCACCCGCTTCGCACCGCGCTGGACGCGGGACGAATCCGCCGAACGCTTCCCCAACCCCGTCACCCCGCTCACTTGGGGACTCTGCGAAGCGGGCTTCCACCAATCACTTAATTACTCCTTCGCGCTGATGGGGCTGCCGCCACTGCATGACCCGTGGTTCAGCAAAAAAGACGGCTACATCTACGGCAACCAGAACGCCGTGCGCGTCTATGCCGGACGCCTGCCGCTTGCACCGCTGCGCAACACCGCCAGCCTCAATACCTTCATCGAAAGCGGCGGCCTCGCGCACTACACCTGGATCAGCGAACTGCCGACCCGCTGGATGAACGACCTCGACCACTACCTGCTCGAACTTGGCCGCTACAACGCCATCGACTACACCGGCAAAACCCTCGCCGAAAGCTGGCGCATCCTGCAAGACATTAACGACCTCGGCACCGCCTACTTCCTGCCAAACATCGCCATCTCGCTCACGCAAACCCTGCTCTACCGCGTCCTGCGTCACGTCCTTGACCTGCTTGACCCCGCCAGAGCCCAAGACACCTTCGACCGCCTCATCAGCGTCGTTGAGACCAAAACCGGTGCCGTCAACCGCGCCATGTGGCAACTCTCACGCCGCCTGCGCGCCCATCCCGAACTCATCAACACGCGCTACCACGACGCCGAAAGCCTGAACAACGCGCTTGACGCCTACCCCGACATACGCGATGACTTTGCCCGCTTCCTCGCCCAGCACGGCCACCGCGAAGTCGATTTCGACGCCTACCACCCCACCTGGCTGGAAGCGCCGCAAACCGTCTTCACCCAAATCCAGATGATGGCAAGCCAGGACGACAGCACCCGCGACGACCAATACTGGGACAAAAAAAGCGCCATGTACGCCAGCGAACGCGAACTGCTGGCGCGCGCGCCGGCCGGACTGCGCTTCTTCCTGCAAGAACTCATCCGCCTGGCGCGCACCTACACCGCGCTGGATGACATCGAACACTACCAGACCACCCGCCTCACCCTGCCATTCCGCCGCGCCGCCCGCGCCATCGGCGAGCACCTTGTCCAACAAGGCGCGCTGGACGAGGCGATGGACATCTACTTCCTGCCACCTGCCGAACTCGAACACGCCATAACAAGCGGCGATTACCACAACCTCCGCGCCACTGCGGCGCGCGAAAAAACCGCCTATCAGGACGCCTGCGCCCGTGCCCCGGCCTGGGAATACGGCGCGGATAGCGCACCTGCGACGGATGGCACGAACAGCTGGCAGGGGCTGGGCGGTAGCCCCGGCAGCATCAGCGGCGAAGTCTTCATCATCACCGACCCGGCGCAATTCGCCGACTTTCCGCAGGGTGCCATCCTCGTCGCCCGCACCACCAATCCCGCCTGGACACCGCTCTTCTACCACGCCGCCGGCGTCATCACCGAAAGCGGCGGCCCACTCTCGCACGGTGCCGTGACCGCGCGCGAACTCGGCATCCCGGCGGTGATGGGCATCCGCGATGCCTGCCACCGCCTGACGAACGGCCAGCGGGTGAAAATCGATGGCAGCCTGGGACGGGTCATCATCCTGTAAAAACAGTGGCAATATTGACAATGCGGAATTGGATAAAAAAATCCTTTTCCGCAATATATTGATAAATTGCCTTTTTTACAGCCGATTATTCCAGATAAAACGGCTTTACAGCGTGAAAACCTCGCGCTATAGTAGCCCGCAAAGCATAACTGCGAAGTTTGCGTTTCCTACAAACCCCTTGACCCTAATTACATCTCGCCTTGGGGGTCAGACGCAACTGGGTGAGCAAGCTTGTTTTCAAGCAAGAAGCCCGAAAGTTTGTTAAGACCCCCACTTGAACCCTGCGGTTCAAGGGCATAAGGTTAAGCGGCTATCGCGGTTATGCTTTCTTTTTTTCTGCAATTCCCTGCAATCGAATTGGCAACGAATCGGACAATACATTTTTTTGCCAATGATCCTCTCCGGATTCCAATAAGTTTCCGCTATCTGCAAAGCGCTTCCCGCTATCAATAAAAACATTGCCAGCCTGCCGAAAATAAAAAGAGCGGCATGGGGGCTTGCCATATCCTTTCCCCATTTCCCGCCATGCGGCACACCTCTTTTTCGTGATCAATTGCTGTCGTGCATTGCTGCAACCGATTGAAAAAATTATTTTTCTGACGAATTTTCCGTGTGGCTTTCCTGAAAGCCCCCTTATATGATATTCAGATTAAAAAGATTGGGTTTGCGCATTCACATCACTGAGGAGGTTCCTGCATATGAACAGGCAATTACAACGGCTGGCCTGCGCGGTCGCCATCGGTATCGGCATTTTGAGCCCTGCCCCGGCACTGGCAGCGAGCAAAGAACAGCTGATTGGTCAGGCCGAATACTATTTGAGTGAATTTGAGAAAGAAGTGGCTCGCCAACGCGGCGGCGAAAAAGCGGTGTGGCGCAGCAAGCAGGATGCACTCAGCCGCGTGCAGGCGCTCAAAGAGCAATACCCCGACGATGCCAAAGTGGAAGAAATGTTCCAGCGCACCAAGGCCGCGCTGATGAAAAGCAAAGGGGATTTCATCGAAATTACGCCGGAGATGACCGCCTACCTGCAAGCGGAGGACAAATTGCGACAGGAAATCGCGGCGCTGGGCAAAAAAACCTGGGATGACAAACTTGCCGAATATCGCGACAAACTGCTGGAAAAACCCTTCCCCACGCCCGATTACAAGCAGGTCGGGCTCGAAGAGCTGACGGATAAATACGTCGTGCTGGATGATATCCAGTATCCGCAAAAGCAGTTCTACGGCATCACCGGCGAATACGTGGCAACGGGCAAGCCCTCAACGGGCTACTACTTCGTCAATATCGATGGCCGGGACTGGCTGGGGCCCTATGAGGCCGTGAAGCGCTTCCGCCGCCAGGTCGATACTGGTTTGGATGAAGTAAAAAGCTGGTCGGTACTGGCGCGAATCAGCAACATCACCAGCGAGAACCCGGATCCAAGCGAGAAAAAAGTCGGCACCTTCCACTTCGGCTGGGTGGTCACGCCGGTGGCGCTGTACGTGCCTGGGCACGTCATGGCTTACGCCACACCCGACGGCGACCATACCGGGGCCTTTGTCGGCGAAGACGAGGTGGCACGCATCAAAAATAGCCAATACAGCGTGAGCAGCGTGCCGGATAACGCTACGCCCGAACAGCTGATGAACATCTTCGTGACCGCCATCAAGGAGAAAAACTACGCCCTCTATCAGGCCTGCATCTATCCCGAACGCTACAAAGAAGACATAGGCCAGGATGAACTGCGCTATCACTGGGATTTACACCAGGGGCGCTTCCACGGCGAATACGTCCACGTCACCATCGAACAGCCGGCGAAAATCAGCGTCGTCAAAGGGTTTGACGACAAGAACGATGCCGAAAACTTCTTCCTGGATGACAAGCAAAAGGCGGCGCTGAACCAGGTCAGCGGTCCGAAAATCGAAGAAGCCGTGGTGGAGACCCGTGCCTGGAACCAATACGGCAAATCCGTCGGTTCACCGAAGCAGCACCGCCTGCGCCGCGAAAATGGCGGCCGTTGGTACATCTATGACTACGCCCCGCGTTTCTAAACCAAGGAGAGCAACATGAAACCACCCGTCCGTAACCCCCTGGTCGCCCTTACCCTTGCCCTGCTGGTTGCCCTGCCCGCCACCGCCCAAGACGAGCCTCTTGTGCCGCAATCCGAGGCAGAACAGCAGCTGCGGGATATGCGCCGCCAACAAAGAACGCTGGATTTGGACGCTTGCAAACAAGCGCTTGCCTGGGAACTTGATGTCCGCAAGCCGCTGTTGAGCGGCAATTGGGCCGATGATCCCGTCGGCAGGCGGATGCGGGAATTCGTCAGTTACCTGTATGCGGACAGCCCTTTCCTTGAGGCGACAGAATTTAGCGGCACCCCGGAAGAAGTCCGGCAATGCAAAGACATGCAGGCCTCGCTCCTTGCTTACAAAGCAGCCCTTCCCGCGCGAGAAATGACGGATCCGTTCTTTATCGCCTACACCAACAGCCTCGGCATCCGGCACCAAAAACTGCTGGATGCCTTGGAATGGTGCAAGTCATCCTCATACGGCGGCCTGCATATCCAGCAACTTGAGGACTACAACAAAAAATACCTTGAGTTCATGGCCATCACCGAGCGGCTGGCGGCCCATCAACCCCTGTCGGGCGTCAAAGCGAAGAGCGAAAAATACCCATGGAATGTGGAGTTTATCGATGTGCTCAAACACACCGGGCTGCTCACATACTTCACAGAAGCCTTCAACGCCCGGATGGTGGATTTGAATGGCAAAGTTGTCGCCATCAACGGGCTTATGAACCATCAGAAAGATATCATCAAAATTGTGCGGGAACGCTGGACAAAAACCAATGCCCGGCTGACAAACGTGGCGGAAATGATGGAGAAAAGGCGCGACTACGAATACATCGCCCCGCTGATAGCGGCAGACAAGCAGATCCTGCAACACTTCGAAGAGATGCTCAAAGAAGCCGAGGCCGTCCAGAAAGAATTTGAAGATACCGGCACACCGGCTGGCCGACTGCGCACGAGCGAAGGTTTGGCGCCTGATGCGCTGAAAGGCTTGGCGCGCGACTCCAGC